>Ga0137297_11940_pt1 | contig 10468 bp, 8 predicted proteins | sample RamsorincwithD2O_FD_97191 | JGI IMG/M metagenome (GOLD analysis project Ga0137297, IMG submission 97191) | Mouse cecal microbial communities from Vienna, Austria - Mucin amended with D2O | ecosystem: Host-associated > Mammals > Digestive system > Large intestine > Cecum | place: Austria: Vienna... | reverse complement strand
CCATATTTATAAATTTTATTATTTTTTGCAAGTATTTCGACTTCTAAACTTATAGGATTATCATTTATCATAAAACTATATATATTTTCTTCATCCATGGGAGAATTTACTTTTGAATCATCACTTACTAAAATACTTTTTTTCATATAGCTAAATGCTTGTAAAACATTCGTCTTACCACTTGCATTTGCACCATAAATAGCAGAAACTTTTAATATTTCTGTACTATCAGTTTTAGCAACATTATATTCATACTCTTTTAATGATGTTGCTTCCATATCTAAACAATTTTCGTCTTTAAATGATTTGAAATTTTTAAAACTAAATCTTATTAACATTTTAAAATCCTCCTTTACTTTATATATTATATGCTAAAATCAAAAAAATATCAATATTTTTGAGATATTTTCTCAAATTTATTGATATTTTTAAATAATATTATAATTGTTTGCTATTTTAAAGCGCAATTTTTGCACTTTAAAAATGTTAAAATTGCACTTTAAGTTTACAATTAACCCTGTATTCTATCTTTTTGCTTAAAGGAAAATTACTAAGATTTCTATATTTATTGTTTTCCCACTCTTCATATTTCCTTCTATAGTTTTCTTAATCACTTGCTAATACTTCTGTGCCATCATCGAAAATAATTAAAATTTTACTAAAATCTTTTCCCCCAAAATGTAAATATTCATTACCTCCATCAATGTGGCAACTTTCACATTTACAAGATACTAAATCATGTACACTTTTTGATTCAATTATATCTCCACAACTTAAACATTTAATTTTCATATTCAATCTCCATTTATAATCTTTAAATTTGTTAACTTTTTAGTAACATCATAATATTCCACTTTAGACAAAACTTTTTCTATTGCTTCTTTACATTTCTTTTGATTATTTTTGATGTCCATTTCTATATTCATAAATTCTTTTTTTATCTTTCCTTCCATATCCTTATAATACTCTTTATTAATATCTAAAAATGCATATTTATTTACTTCTTTTAATTTATTTTTATCTATATTATTACAAAAATAAATTAGGATTAACCTTTCTATAATGTATTTAAGTACCACTGAATCTTGAAAAGTTTCATCATCTATTATTTTTTCTTCATGTAATATTTCTAAAAATACTATTGGTAAAACCATTATTACATTAAGGTATAATACTATAACATCTACTTTTTTTCTCTCAAAAAACCTTAGCATATTCCTATGAATTGTCGGATGTGCAAATTTAGATAAAACATTGTATATTTTATTATAATCTTCTTCTATATTTTTATATCTTTTTAAGATTATATCTCTTAAATATCTTTGTGATAAATAGTCTTTTTCTTTTCTATTTAGCCTTTTTCTTTCAATATAACGTTCATAGCTATCTTCTCTACAATATTCTTTTCTAACATTTGCATTTATTCTAATTCCAAATAGCATCATCATTAATTCAAAGGCATTTCTAGTTAGAACTATTCCATCCAATAATTTATTATTATCTACAAGCCTATACGCACGTTTATAAGTATCAATACAATCATTAAATAATTCAATTTCTATAGAATCATTTATCTTTCCTTTAGCTTCTTGTAATTTGTTTATGAATATATTGTTTATATCCTCAAAAACATCTTTTATCTCATTATTCATTTATCCTACCATCATCTCTTTACATTTCAATTCGGCTTGTCTTATTACAGTTTGAATTGCTTTTTCGCTCTTATTGGGTGGATAATTATATTTAATAAGTAACTTCTTAATTTCAATTCTCATTCTTGCTCTCGCATCAGTTTTAATATCCCAATCTATTGTCATATTACTATTAACTGTTTCTACAAGTTCTTTTGCTATTTGAACTAAGATTTCATCTTTCATTAATTCTTTAACTTCTGGATCATTTCCCAAAGCATCAAAAAAGGCTTTTTCTTCTATTGATAAATTATATTCGTTTCCTGCTTTTAATTCTTCCTCAATTTCATTTTTCAAATTAATCATTTCTTGAATGATTTTTTCAATATCTTCTACGCTTGTTCTTTCGTTATATGTAGCTGCAATTTTTTGAAATTTAGTTGAGAATTTTTCCATCATAACAATGTTTTTCTTTCCCACCTGCTCAACATACTCTTTCAATGCTCTATTTAAAACTTCTACTGCAATATTTTTCTTTTGCATCTTTGCAAGTTTATTCAATATTTCATTACTTAATAAAGCTAATTGGTTACTATTATGAACTTCGCCTATTTGTAGCATTTCATCATCTTGTATTGCTCTTTCTAACATCTTAGCCACATTTTCATTTATTTCTTTTACATCTATTTTTTCTCCAGCTAGTTTAGAAATAAATGATCTTACAGATATAAAGAATAGTACTTCATCTTTTAATTCTTGTGATAAAGCTCCTGTACATAAAGCATATAAACTCTTAACATCATAACTATATCTCATAAATGTTTTTTTAATTTCTTCTGTTTTTAACATCCAGTTTGCTCCAGCCATAATAATTTCATATTTATCACTATCTGTTGTAGTAGCAAAATGCCCATATTCAAAACATTTAAACAAATCTCTAATTAGTTCTACTTTATCAATTAAAACTTTTACTAGTTCAGCATTATCTACTATCTTGCCTTGATCTCTTTTTGTATATGTTTTTAAAGCATCTAATAGCCATCTTTTTAACCCAATATAATCTACTATTAATCCACCTGTTTTATCTTTATAAACTCTATTTACTCTTGCTATTGCCTGCATTAAATTATGTGCTTTCATAGGCTTGTCTATATACATAGTTCCAAGCCCAGGCACATCAAATCCTGTTAGCCACATATCTACTACTATTGCTATTTTAAAATCAGAATCCATATCTTTGAACTCTACTTCTAATTTCTTTTTATCCATTTTAGAGCCTATAGCTTTTTGCATCTCTTCATCATCTTTATTATTTGATGTTATTATCATATTGATTTTGTTTTTCCATTCTGGTTTTAACTCTAAAAATTTCTTATACATTATATATGCAGATGTTCTTGAATATGCGACTACCATAACCTTATTTGCAATACTTGATTCTATTTCTTCATAGTGGTTAATAATATCTCTAACTATCATTTCAAGCCTGTCTGGATCTTCTATAATCTGTTTCATTGTAGCCATTGCTTTTTTAGATTCTGCTATTTTATATTCTTCCACCCCATCTTCTTTTTCAAGCATATTATAGTAATCATCTATTTCATCTAAGATTTTTTGGTTTAGTCCAACTCTTGCCATTCTTGATTCATACATAATTGGTACAGTTGACCCATCCATTATAGCTTGTGTCATGTCATAGACATCTATAATATTTCCAAATATGTTTGTTGTAGATTTATCCTTTGTTTCTACTGGTGTTCCAGTAAATCCAATATATGTAGCATTTGGAAAAGCATCATGTAAATATTTTGCAGTTCCATATTTTTTATATGCTTCCATTTTTTCTTTGTCGAATTTAATAGTTGCATCTAATCCATAATGACTTCTATGTGCTTCATCAACTAATACCAGAATATCATCCCTTTGACTAAATACACCCATTTCTTCTTCAAATTTTTGCAAAGTAGTAAAGAATATTCCTCCTGATTTTCTTGCATTTAGTTTTTCAGTTAAATCTTCTCTACTTTCTATCTGTACTGGTTCTTGTTTTAGATATTCTGAACATTTTGCAAATGTAGTAAACAGTTGGTTATCTAAATCATTTCTATCTGTTACAACTACTATACTAGGATTATTTAACGATTTTATCATGTTTCCAGCATAAAATACCATTGAAAAACTTTTTCCACTTCCTTGTGTATGCCATAAAAGTCCTGCTTTTCCTGTTCTGTTATCTATTGCCGTTTCTGTACTTGCAATTGCTTTCTTAACTCCAAAGTATTGATGATATGCTGATAAAATTTTAAAATCTTCACTCCATAATATAAAGTTACTAATTATATCTAATAGTCTATCTTTTCTAAACATTCCATTAAATAATGTTTGATGTGTAGGCATATTCTCTGATACTTCATCTGAATCTTCTATCTTTTTCCATTCTGAAAATCTACTCCATGGACTTGTTATTGTTCCTGCTCTTGCTTGCACTCCATCACTTACTACCATAAATTGATTATAATAAAATAGTGTTGGTATATGTACTTCCTTGTATCCCATTAATTGATGATATGCATCTATCAATTTAACATCTTCTCTTATTGTAGATTTTAATTCTATTACAACTAAAGGCATACCATTTATAAATATAATTATATCTGGTCTTTTTTCGCTATGTTCGATAATTGTATATTGATTTATTGCTTTGAATGTATTATTTTGAATATTATCTAAATCCAATATTTTAACAGTTTTGTATCTTGTTTCTCCGTTTTCTTGAATAGGTACAGGTATTCCCTCTAGCAAATATTTTGTAAATTGTTTATTATTTAATATAGTATTGTTATGGTCTAAATTTCTAATAAATCTTAATGCTTCTTGTATTTGTTCTGATTTCATACCCTTATTTATTGTTTCTATTGCTTGAACTATTTCATCTTCTAACAATACTTTAGAGAAGTCTGTTCTTTCCATTTCGTATCCATTTATACATTCATATCCTAAATCTTGTAACATCTCCATCGTTACTTTTTCTAATGTTTCTTCATCAAACATAATTTGCCCCCTAAATTATATTATTTATCTAATATAACACTTGATATAATATCTCCTAAACAAATATAAGTGTGAATTATTATTTGTTGTATCTCTCTATATGTTATATCATTATGAACTCCATTGCATATTTTATCATTCAACTTATTAATCCAAGAAATTGTATCTTCTAAATGTTTATTCGATAATTTGTCAATTTCATCCAAACAAACTGTTAATCTATTGATATATTTATCCCCAGTAATATTTACATCTTTTCCAGATTTTACTTTTACTGTCTCTTTATCATAACTTGGGTGCATTTTCTCAAATAGATTATCTGCTACACTTTTAAATAATTTTCTGCAAGTATCTGCCGCTTGTGACCAACTTTCTTTATTATCCTCAGATAGCCTATCATATATGGCAGATAATTTTTCATCACTATCTCCAATAATATTAGATAATTTGTTATCCACGCTTTCTCTATATTTTCCAAATATATCCTCAGCTGATTTTGAAAAACCAATTTCCATATTAATATTTAGTGCATATTTATAATATTCTCCTTTAAGAATTCCTAGCTTTCTTTTATTTTCAGATATTATATTTGTAATTGCACTACCACTAATTGCTACAGATTCTGTTAAATTATGCATAGCAACACTAGCATATTCTCCAGCAACTGATGCACCTTGCGTAGTCATATTATTAATACGTTTCATATTTGATTCTATTATGCCATTTATTTCTTCTGGTAGATCTACAAAGATATATTCCTTTTTATCTTTATTGTTTATATAACTTCTTCCATGCGCCTTTGCAATTGAAAAAGCCTCTCTATCAATCTTTCCATCATCATTTCTTTTATATCCTTTTATTTCATATTGAAGCCATGTCATTCCCTCATTATCATTCATTAACCTAGCCAATCTAAGACATTTTAGTGCTATAGATTCTAAAGAGTCTTCTTCTAGTTCTATTTTTTCTAATATTTCTTCTGACAATTCTAACGCCTTTTGTAATTTTTGATTCATAGTTTACCTCTTTCTTATTATAATCAAATAACAATTTGTATGACTAAATTTCTATTTTATCTAGGTCTATTTCACCATTCATTATCTTTGGTAGTAATGTGTCTCGTAATTGTTCTAGATTTTGATTTTCTTCAATATTACTCTTATACTGTTCCATTATTGAATCAATAATCTTTTCAAATTTATTATTTGTCCTTTCATCTGCAGAAATTATTTTAATATTATTCATATTTTCTTGATTTATTTTGGGCTGTACGGCTCCTGTAACAATATCTCTAACATTACAATTTCTTAAGCAAAACATTAAATGTTCTGTAGAAATTTTATTTCCTTTTAACACATGAGCATGATTATTTATCCAATTCTTCCCCCATATGTATTGTAATACTGGTTTACCATCACTTTTTACGACAGTACCATCTTCTCCCATTAATAGATATATTCCATCAAAAATATAATCGTCTACATAGTCTATAATTGATGTAGCTCCATAATATGGATATATTCCTTTATGTTCTTCTCTTTCTCTACTAGACATAGGTTTTCTTTTGTAATCAAAATTACATGCTACATCTTTTAATTTACAAACTTCCCATTCGTTTGGCATTTTTTCCTTTTCAAAATATTCTTTATATAAAGTATCCCCTATCTCTAACAAATTATCATTTATCTGATTATTTAATTCTATTTTTTTTATTATAGCATCTAATACTTTTACACCTCGATTTTGATATTCTCTCTCTGGTAAAATAATAGGCATTTCTGATAATTGTTTTTCATTTATATTAGGTCTAGTACTTCCAGTCAAAGAAGAAACAATCCAATTTTTGTATTTTGGTGAAAGACAATAATACTTAATAAATCTTGGATTAACTTTTTCCTTATCTAATGAAAACTTAATCAAGAAACCCGCAAAAACTATATTTTTTATTTCTCCATCATAAAAATAATTTCTTCCAGCACTCGCTCCAGTTCTTGCAAAAACTATATCATTCTCTTTTAATAAAAAGTCACAAGCTTTTTTATCATTCACTGACATCAGTGTCGTCTTATTCAATGTTCCATCATCATTAATATCTGTAATTCTTAAATAGGTATATTTATTTTCATCATAATCTACTGCAGAAGCACCTATTCCATAATACCCTCGATTATTTTTTGAAATATCTTTTAATTTAACTTCTGTTAATTTCACAATTTCACCTACCAAATTTATTTTTATATCACTTAATTTATGCACATGGCATAATTTCATCTATATGTATTTCATTATTTTTATAACTGGCTTCAACATACCATTGCCATTCAGTTTCATCTTCAATATTGAATATCATAAAAGAATAGAAATTATTTCCTTTATTCACTAAATCTTCTATTCTGTCAATGTTCATCATTTGATAATCTTTCCAATCAGCACACTTTTCTAAATAGTCATTTATTTCATCAATTAATATTTGTTCTTTTTCCTTAAGCCAATTTAATGTTAAAATATCTTTAATATTTCTAGATTGTTCCAATAATATTCTTTCTTGCACTATAGATAATTCATTTACTATTTCTATTTTCTTATTCGTAAAACTTTTAAATTCATCTTCAAGCTCTTTTGGAAAATCTTGAACATTTTTGGTAAATAATATAAATCTTTTATTTTCTGTTTTCTTTGCATATTCAATTATGCTCTCCCACAAAACTGCATCTTTAAAGCCTTTATCTGAATTACCTTTTTCACCAATAAATGGTTTATTTTTATTAATGGCTCGATTTAGAAGATTCTGTAATGAAATACTTTTTATTTCAACTACATTGATATTATAAAATTCAATATATTCTCTCATTAATCTTTTTAATATTCCATCATATTTTAAATCTTCATCTACATTAAATTTTATATTATGTATGTTTTTAAATTTATTATATGATTCAGTAAATTTTAATAACTCATCTTTATATTCATCATTAACTTGTTTTTTTAATTCTTCAATAGTTATTTCTGATATATTTATTTTATAATAGTCTAATACATCATTTGTACCTAAAAAATCAATAAAATCCTCAAATGGAGTTCCAAAATGAAATTTAGAAAAATCATTTATATTCTTTCTTCTAAGAAAATCTGTATCAAAGAAAACTTCAGTTAATTCCATACCCAATAGCCTCCAAGTTCTTCTTAATTTCTTCTTCCAACTTATGAGACTCTTCAAATTGTGCTTTTAAATCTGTTGTTAAGTTTTTCATCTTCTCTTCGAATGGTATTCCATCATCTTCTTGTTCTTCTGTTCCTACATATCTACCTGGTGTTAATACATAATTATTTTCTTTTATTTCTTCTATTGTCGCTACCTTACAAAATCCTGCTACATCTTCATAATTTTCATCATTTTGAAAATTATGATACGTACTTGCAATTTTAGATATATCACTTTCATCTAGTTCTCTTAGCTTTCTTGTAACCATTGTTCCTAAATTTCTAGCATCTATAAACAATGTTTTTCCTTTTTGCTTTTTATTTCTGTTTAAAATCCATATACTACAAGGTATTGTTACTGTATAGAACAAATTTGATGGCATTGCTAATATACAATCAACTAAATCTGCTTCTATTAAGTTCTTTCTAATTTCTTCTTCCTGTCCACCAGCTGATAATGAGCCATTTGCAAGTATAATAGCTGCTTTACCGTTCATAGAAAGTTTTGATACCATGTGTTGAACCCAAGCAAAGTTTGCATTTCCTTTTGGTGGTATTCCGTATTTCCATCTTGAATCATCTACTAGTTTTTCTTGTCCCCAGTCTGATATGTTAAAAGGTGGATTTGCTAAAACAAAATCGGCTTTTAAGTCTTTGTGTAAATCATTATGAAATGTATCGTCTGCAAATTTGCCTAATCCCTCATTATTAATTCCTCTAATTGCTAAATTCATTTTTGCTAGTTTCCAAGTGGTTGGATTTTTTTCTTGACCAAATATGACTACATTTTGCATTGTACCTTTGTGTTTTTCAATAAATTTCACACTTTGTACAAACATTCCTCCAGAACCACATGCAGGATCATAAATTCTGCCTTTATATGGTTCTAATATTTCAACCATTGTTCTAACTAAACATGCTGGTGTATAGAATTCTCCACCTTTTTGTAATTCGTTAGCTGCAAATTGTCCTAGGAAGTATTCATATATTCTACCTAATATATCTTTATCTTGTGCTTCTTTGCTTCCAATTTTTATATTTGTAAATAGGTCTATTAATTCTCCTAAATTTACATTTCTATAGTCTGGACTATTATAATTTTTTATTAATACACCTTTTAGACTTGGATTTTCTTTTTCTATTTTTTCTAATGCTTCATCAATAACTTGTCCAATATTACTATCCTTTGAATGAACATTTAAATATTCCCATCTTGCTTTTGATGGTACATAAAACACATTATCCATTAAATATGCATCTCTATCTTCCTCAAGTCCGTATCCTTCATCAATTAAAGCTTGATATTTTTCCTCAAATGAGTCTGATATATATTTTAAAAATATTAATCCTAATATTATAAATTTATAGCTCGATACTGGTACAGCACCTCGCATCTTATCGGCTGATTCCCATAATTTCTTTTCTAAATCTTTTAAATCTTCTTCCTTCATTTTGCACCTCAACTAATTATAATTATTCTAGTATATTTTATATCATAAAATGACATTTTTCTCAATAGCTTGCCCTATATTTGTCCTTATTTATTCTTATTAACTCCATTTAATTTTTCCAAAAGAAATTGTCATAAGGATACCCTGTCTTAATATACTTTTCAGTCAACTCCATTTTATACTTTTCTAATAATTCCAAATACTTTTGTTTAAAGATATTTTTGCAAATCCATTCAACACCTTTACTAGAAATTACAACCTTACCGTCTACTACAAATTTATATTTTTCAAACCTACTATCACACATTTTCTTAATTGCTTTTCTAACAGTAATATCTTCTCTATTAAAATATCTACATAGCTGTTTTATATCCATATCTTCATTCCAGTAATTTTCATTATGATCTACTTTTAACAATTCCTCATATTGTTTTATTCTAAGTTTGAAAAAATCTATATCAGCATCTATTAAAGATTTTTCTTTTTGAAAATATACTTGAGTCAGCCAGTAATATCCCTCTACTAAAACAAAATATTTTTTACTTCTAATTTTTTCACTTCTCCATCTACAAGTTGGATGTTTTTTTATCATTACATCTATAGCTCTTCTTAAATCTAATTCTGATATTTCTTTACCATTTTTAGTTGTTATCCCCAATACATGTAATCTCTTTAAAATTTTATTGTATGATAAAAAAATACTATCAAAAAATTGCTCTGAATCTACTTTCATTTTTTATCATTTCCTTTCTGTGCAAATATCTTAAATAGCTAGTTTACGAAGCATTAAGATTTAGCAAAATTTATTTTGCTTGAATATAGGTAATATTTTTTATTACCTAATATTCACCAGCTTGGTGTCTTGACACCGTTTTCGCTGTTTAGGGCAAATTGCCCTAATACCCCTTTTGCTCTCCGAGGGATTATTTTTAAGTAAAAATTTTATTAATTTTTATAAAAATATTTTCAAAAAAGTTCAAATTTTTAGTTTAGAAATTTGAACTTTTTTGCTTTACTTTTATAGCAAAATATACTATAATAAATTTAGATTTTGGATTAAGTTAGCATTTAGTTTTATCACTTGTGCTAGCTTTTTCTTTTTGTTTTTCGTCATATCTTTTTAGTTCAATTCCA
>Ga0137297_11939_pt1 | contig 10469 bp, 10 predicted proteins | sample RamsorincwithD2O_FD_97191 | JGI IMG/M metagenome (GOLD analysis project Ga0137297, IMG submission 97191) | Mouse cecal microbial communities from Vienna, Austria - Mucin amended with D2O | ecosystem: Host-associated > Mammals > Digestive system > Large intestine > Cecum | place: Austria: Vienna... | reverse complement strand
TTACCATCGAGAAGGATTGATTGGGGATTATGATAATTTTGACGATTTAGAAAAATTGATTGAATTCATAAAAAGTGGTGTATGACAATTCGTATTTGTCTGATTGGAAAATTAACCATCTAGGAGATTTCATACTATGCAGGAATATATAAAGAACAGGGTGCATGAATTATACTGGAATGACGATATAAACTGCGCAAGGACAGCAATCATTTGTTTGAGTGAACTATTTGAAACCACAATTGAACCACAGGTAATTTGGTCTGCGGTTGGACTGCATGGTGCAGGCGGGTATAGGGCGCAATGTGGTTTAGTCGAAGGAACGCTTATGTTTATAGGGATTTATTTTCATGAACTGGGAAAAACAGAGAATGAAATCGTGTCTGCTTGTTATGATTTTGCGTCTGTTTTTGACAGTACATTTAGCTCATTAAGATGTTTTGAATTACGCCCTACAGGGTTTTCACAAAGCGACCCGCCTCATATGTGTGAAAATCTGACTTGTAAATGCATTGAATTTTCATACCAGTATATTTTAAAAATCACTAAGAAGTACTGAGGCCATATCGGCGGGCATTAATATTTGCGAGGATATGAAAATGGAGTATAGAAAACTATCCGTGGATGAGGCGGAACAATTTTGGAGCTTGATGAATCAAGTGGATTATGAAACAAAGTATATGCTATACGAACCGGGTGAAACCTTGCCGACCTGAACGAGCAGGCGGAGGTACGGCTGGACTTAATCATTGAGCAAATGAAAGCCGCCGAGGAAGTGACCGAGGAACTGAAAGCCCAAAACCAGCTGGAACAAGGGAACTGTCTGGAACAGGCCGGATTCTCCACAGGGGACAAAATCACCGTAAAATGCCAGCAAGGGCAGCTTACGATTACGAAGGATGAGCCACAACAGGGCATGAAAAATAAATATAAACAAAGGCTGCTTTTATAGTATAATAGAAAAAGCAATAAGCCAGTAGCTGGGGGTACATTTTGAAATGATTGAAACGAAGAGCCTGATTCTTGATAAGGCAAAATTTTCAGATTGGAAGGAAATGTATCGTAATGTCTGGTCACAGCCAGAAAGTGCAAAATATATGGAATGGAATATTACCACAAGCGAAGAAAACGCCAAAATAAGAATCATGAAAACCATTGCATTTCAGAAAGAGCATGATACCTATCTGGTTTATGAAAAAGCAACCGGTAAGGCGATTGGGTTTGCTGGTGTAGAAAAAATCGAACCTTACATCTATCAGGAAGCAGGGATATGCCTGGGGCCGGATTATGTGGGAAAAGGGTTTGGCAAGCAGATTCTTCAAGGCTTGATACTATACTGCAAAGAAGGATTTCGTGCAAAAGAGTTTATTTATTCGACAAGAGAAGAAAACAGGGCTTCCAATCATTTAGCAAAGTCATTAGGTTTTACAGTGATTTCTTCAGTACCTAAAACAGACAGCAAAGATGGACACAGTTATAATCTTTTGCAATATAGCTTAAAACTATAACTGCCCATTTAACAGAGCTGAGCGTCATTACTGTCTGTTCAAAATATGCATCCTTCTTCAGGATGTCATTACGGTCATAAACCTTCTGGTCTGCATCAGCTTTTATGGACAGAAGCACTTCCATAACAGATTCATCGAAGTCAGAAACAATAGGAGTCTCCCCACAGTCTTTCTTCTGGCATTTTCTTCCCTGATGCGTTTATGTACCCGCGCAATTTTAGCATCATCGTTGTACTTATGCATAAGAACTTTATTGCGCCGCTGTTTCCGCCCAGCAAGTTTTCTGAAATCCAGCTATACTTTTTTTATGAGATAGCGTATAATAGAACCAGTGGCAAATCGGAATTAGGGGGGATGGTATATTTGTTTTTTCAGAACTCAACTAATCGTAGAGAGCTTATTTGATTAAGTAAAGTATTCATCGGTTTATAATTTGATATTAGGATGCTATGTTGAGAATATCATAAAAAGCAGGAGGAACATAGCAATGGAAGCAAAAGAACTTGGAGAATTTATTGCAAAAACAAGAAAAGAAAATCAGATTACGCAGGCAGAGTTGGCGAAAAGACTGAATGTAACAGATAAGGCAGTAAGCCGATGGGAAAGAGGGCTCGGATATCCAGATATAAATACGCTTGAACCTCTCGCAGATGCGTTAGGCGTGTCACTGATGGAATTGATGAGCTGTTCAAAAGGTACTGAAGGAAAAACGGATGATGGAATTATTGCGAGTATTGAAATTGCAAAAATTCAAAGACAGAAAGCACTTAAGAAAATAATAATTGGTGGTCTGGGGTGTTTCATAGGAATATGCACTGTGATATATGCAATTAATCTGTTTATAACACACTCATGGTCTCTGATGATTGGCGGAAATGATGGACCAACGTCGGTATTTGTAGCTGGAAGAATTGGTAATCTTCCCCCTGTAATAATTTGTGTATTAGGAATTATCATTTTATTATGTGGAATCTTTACAATGTTAAGGTCAAATAATAATGACAAATAATTGGAGCTTGTTGAGTTGATGATGGAGCTTCCCTTCTGAAAAAATCCGGTCAGGGACAGCTTGTTGCACAATTCGTTGCTATTCCGTTGCCGGGGAAAATCCCGAAACTATCGGCTTCCCCCCTTTAGCAACTAAAGCAACAGAAAAATAAAAGAAAAAGTATAAAATAACCTAACCGCCAGACGTGAGAAATTTGAACGGTATCTAGTGTTGCAACACTAGATCACACAACTGCTGTATAAATATTTCTGGAAAAAGGAACGGCGGATTGCTGGTTTCCTATAATAAAGCTGTACGGAGAGATTCGATGAGTGAGAAAAGAAGAGATAACCGTAATCGTATTTTGCGTGAGGGCGAGTATCAGCGCTCAGATGGGAGGTATCGGTTCCGTTATATTGACGAGGACGGAAAGGAAAATGAGAAAGTATGAAACGATTTGAGAAAATACTCTGGAAACACAGAACATAGGAACAGTCGAAAAGCCTGTAAAATCAAGCATTTGAGAAGAAATACAGAACATTTAAGGAGTTATGGAAAAATGATAAAAATACTTTTTATTTGCCATGGTAACATCTGCCGCAGCCCTATGGCTGAATTTGTCATGAAAGACTTGGTTCAGCGAGCCAACCGGCAAAGCCAATTTTACATTGCCTCTGCCGCAACCAGCACGGAGGAAATCGGCAATCCGGTTCACCGGGGAACCCGGGAAAAATTAAAATCGGTGGGAATAAGCACTGCCGGAAAGACGGCTGTGCAGATGAAGCGATCTGATTACGCCAAATACGACTATTTGATCGGGATGGATAGCTGGAATATCCGAAATATGCTGATGATTTCAGGCGGTGATCCTGAAGGAAAGGTGCACAAGCTTCTGGAATTTGCAGGAAGCAGCCGGGATGTGGCCGATCCCTGGTATACGGGAGATTTTGAAAGCACCTACCGGGATGTCCTTGCAGGCTGCCAGGGGCTTTTAAAGCAGCTTATGCCAGAATGAGCGGCAAAGCCAAAAGGAGAAACATTCTGCGATAAATCAAAAGAACCAAATAAAAAGGAGGAAATGCTCCATGAAAATAATCTGCAAAACAACCAGCCAAAAAAGAAAAAAAGCATTACCTGGAAAGAAAAAATTCACCACATTCCTTGCCTGCTGCCTGCTCTCTTCCGCCCTTGCCCCCATCCCTGCCCTCGCCGACGAGCCAGAGGAGCAGACGCCGGCGGTTTATTTCGAGCATTGCAGCATCAGCTTCCTTCCGGAAAAAATCGGATCCGACGGCTATCCGCTCCGCTACTTAAACAACGACCTGTTTTACATCGAATACCCGGGAAGCTGGTTTTTCGGCACAAACAACATCAGCCCCATTGTTTTCTTTAACGACTCGGAAATGCCAAAGGATGACCATGATTTTGAGACCTTCCAGGACGATGCGCTGATTGGCCCGGAAGACCAGGTGGATCAGCATATCCAGGGCGGCGGCCTGGCTCCGTATTTCCAGCAGGTTTTGGCAATTTCCGACCTAACCGGATACCAGTACCGCATCCAGACCAAGGAATACGGCATCTTGGTTTATTCCCTGGAAAAAGACGGGGATACCGTAGCTTCCATCATTGTCTGGACTTCCTTTGGCCAGCTAAGCATCCGGGACGAGCGCCCAAGCCTGGCGGCAAATCCCTTAAGGGACTACGGGAAGATTATGGTTATGCCGGAATGGGATTGGGAAGATTTCCACTCCCTAGAAGCAATCCAGGCCTATGTAGACAGCGGCAAGCTAAATGACCGTTTAATGCTGGACGCAAGCCAGCTGACCTGGACCACAAAGCCCTACCAGACAGAACACCTCACCTATCTGCTCTGCGAAGGCTCCTGCGACTTTTTAAAACTATCCGTTTACATTCCGGTAACTCCGGCGGGCATGAAAAACTGGATGATCAGCTTCGACGTATTTATAGACAGCGAGATCAACGATAATGCCTATGCTATGCAAGAGGAAATCATCAGCACCTTTAAAATCTTAAAATAGCAAAATCCTTGATCATCTGCTTTATTTGCCTATATCATGTTATAGGCAAATACGGCTATGCATCATCCAGTTAAGGTTCAGGCCGTGCCAAGGCTAAAGGGGCACACCGGCAAACCGGAGGGTATTGTACACGCAAACGGCCATAATCAGGAGCATCAGCCCCTTAAACAGCCGGTTCACCATCTCCCTGTCCATACGCTGGTTCATCCATCTCCCTGCGGCTCCGCCCAGGATGCCGCAGGCCACCATGGCTGCCAGAAGGCCTAAGTCGCAGGGGGGCACGGTTTTCGTGGCCAGGGAGTTAAGCAGGCTTGCGGCCTGGGAAAACAAGATGATGTACAGCGAGTTCTGGGCCGCCGCCTTTGTATCCATGGAAAAAAAGAAGTACAGAACCACCAGGTTTATGGGGCCGCCGCCGATGCCCAGGAAAGAGGAAAGAACCCCCAAAACCAGCCCGATAAGCAGGCAGGCAAAGCCGCCGGACACGTGATGGGTTTTAATCCGCTTTTTTTCCAGGGTATAGATAAACGTCCCCAGGGTGACAAAGAACAGGCACAAGGCCTGCACGGCTCCCACCTGCTCTCTGTCCCCCGCCATGCCGGCAAGGCACTGGAACATCGTTTTCCCCCAGACGCCGCCTATGGCTGCCCCTAAGGCCAGGAACGTGCCGGTCTTTTTCTCCACAAGGCAGGAACCGCCTACCCTGGCCTTCGCCACGGAATAGGCGGACATGGACAGGACGGTTAAGCCGGACAGGAAGCTGATGGAGGCCACGTCCAAAACCCCGAAGGCATCCAGCACCGGCTTGATTAGCACCCCGCCGCCGATGCCACAGACAGCGCCTGCTGCCGATGCCAGAAGGCTTACCGCCGCAAAGACCGTGTATAGATACAGATTCATCCCCTCTCCCCCTTCGTTCATAAGTTTTCGTTTTGATGGGCATAGTCTAACAGAAACTATCCTTCCGGAAAATCCACAATCTTTGGATTAAGATTTCCTATCTTTGGCTCCCCGCAATCTTCCCCAAAAAACATATACTTTTTTCATATTCTGTTACTTTTTGGATATCTTGTCTAATTTTCATTGTAAACATCCGCATTCTTTTGTATAATCACTTTAAGAATTATGGAAAAGGATGCCTATGATGAATACGAATAAAATCCCCACAACCTTCCGGAAGCGGATGATCGCCTATAATCTCCTGATGATTTCCTGCATCGCCTGCATCATCAGTATCTATACCTATTCCTTTTACCGAAAGGACGCCATTGCCAGCGAAAGAGCCAGTTCGGCCAATCGGCTGCATCTGCTTGCCTCCAGGCTTGAGATCGCCTGCGACGAGCTGATTAACATCGTCCAAAACTGTGCCGGGCGGAAATCTTTGTTCTTAACCTCCGTCCTTTCCGGGCGGCTTCACCGCTCCAGCGAGGAGTCCGGCATTTACGCCGCCGAGGTGTTAAAGGATCTTTGCGCCATCTCCGGCTATAATGAATACATCCACAAGATCACGGTATACGAAAAGAATTCCCTGCTGATCCAGGCCGGGACATCCTACGGCAGCTGGAACGACGCCGAAAGCATCATGGCCGCCCCCTGGTTTGAGGAGCTGCTGAACAAGCATATGGGGGAATATACCCTGACCTTAAAAAGCAACCCCTTTTCCCTGGACAGCAAAACCATCCCCTGTGTCCTCCCCTTAATCCGCCCCCTCCAGTATTCCAAGAGGGAATCCCCCAAGGATGCCTGGGTCTGCCTCACCCTGTCCCCTAAATTGTTCCAGAACACCCTGGCCCTTTTATCCCAGGATAAGTCCATGCTGATTATGACCAGCGACTTTTCCCCGGTCAGCAGCATGAACATGGAGCCTTTTTTTGCGGCGGACATAGAAGAAATCCTTAACGCCCACCGGGAACCGGCGGGAAGCTTGCGGGTAAGGCTGTCGGAAACGGACTGCATCCTTACCTGGGAGCGCTTATCGGTCAGCGGCTTGATCCTCTGCGAGGTTTTGCCCTTAAAAACCATCTCCCCCAACGCTAACGCCATCCTGGCTACGGTGGGGTTGGTATTCCTTTCCTGCATTGCCATCGGGTTTTTCCTTTCCCTGTCCTTCACCCGGTATTTAACCCGCCCCATCCTGCGCCTTGTTGCCCATATGGAGGTTATCTCCTCCGGCAATTTTGCCAGGAATCCGGCCATCGAATCCGATGATGAGCTGGGGATCATCGGGAGGCAGATCAACGAAATGTCCGCCCATGTCTCCGACCTGATGGAAAGCCGCATCCGGGATGAGCAGGAAAAGATGGACTTAGAGATTAAGATGCTGCAGGCCCAGATCAACCCCCACTTCCTTTACAATACCTTGGATTCCATCAAGTGGATTGCCACCATGCAGCACAGCACAGGGATTGTCCGGGTAGTATCCGCCCTCTCCTCCCTGCTGAAAAACATGGCAAAAGGCTTCAACGAAAAAGTGACCGTCCGTCAGGAATTGGAATTCCTCGACCATTACGTTACCATCGAAAAAATCCGCTACATTGAGTTGTTTGACGTTGAGATTTCCGTGGACGACCCGTCCCTTTACGATGCAGGCATTATCAAGCTGACCTTGCAGCCCATCGTGGAAAACAGCATCTTCTCCGGCATCGAGCCCAGCGGGAAGCCGGGATTAATCCAAATCCATGTTTATGCCAAGGAAGACGTGCTGCATATCAGCATCCGGGACAATGGCATCGGCATATCCGAGGAAAACATCGCCCGGATGCTGACGGACACCTCCCGGGTAACGAAGCACTATATGAGCGGAATCGGGCTTCCCAACGTTGACCGCAGGATCAAGCTGGTGTACGGCCAAAAGTACGGCCTTGCCATAGAAAGCCTGGTAGGAGCCTATACCTGCGTCACCGTATCCCTTCCGCTGGAATTTAAAGAAGGAGTTTCCTATGTACCGAATAATCCTGATTGATGACGAACCGCTGATCTTAGCAGGGATCGCTTCCCTGATCTGCTGGGAAGAGCACGACTGCTGCATCGTGGGGAAGGCCACCAATGGCCATACTGCCATTGACTTAATCTTAGACACCCGCCCGGATATCGTGATCACAGACATCCGTATGCCGGTGATGAACGGCCTGGAGCTGATCCAGGCCTGCAAGGAGAAAAACTGTGAATTTGCTTTCATCTTCCTGACGAATTTGGAGGATTTCCAGCTGGCTAAGGAGGCCGTGCACCTTGGGGCCACGGACTACCTGGTTAAGCTGGATTTAAAGCCCCAGACGCTGATCCAGGCCCTGGAGCGGGCCAAGGAGCACTGCTCCCGCATGGAAAGCCACCACAACAAGGAGCTGTACGCCCTTCTGCTGAAAGACAGCCGAAAGCAGCTGGAACAAAATTACTTTTCCCAGCTGCTTTTAACCCCCCCATCGGACAGCGAATTTGCCTTTAACCCGGAGATTGACGCCAGCTACCGCAACGCCTACCTGCTCCTGCTCCAGATGAAGCCGGAGCAGATCCTGTTCGGGCAGACGGAGCCTTACGATTTCCAGTTTATTTCCAGCCAGCTTCTGGACGTGGTTTCCGGGATTGGAACCCGCTATTTTTCCAGCCATGCTATGCTGATGCCCCAAAAGGATACCATGCTCCTTGTGGTTTCCCCAAAAGCGGAAAGCGACAATGAAAAAGCCCTGTCCGAATTCTGCACGAAGGTAAACGTGGCCCTTGGAACCTACTTTGCCCTGACGGCTCTTTTCGGCATCAGCCAGAAGAGCAGGGAAACCTCCCGGCTTCCCCAGGCCCTCTCGGAGGCTAGGTCGGCTCTTGGGCGGTGCTACTACGATTCCGCCCTGGGCATTTCCTTCTACCAGGATCAGAAATCCCGGCTCCGTCAGCCTGCCCAAAGGGAATTTAACATCAATTTCCTGAAAAAATCCATGTCCGCCGCCGTGCTGGAAAATGAAAGCCAGGACTTAAAGGAGATTTTCCTGGAGCTTTCCGAACTGTTCGCCCAGTATAAGCCGGACAAGCCCCAGGCCGTCAGCGCCTGCATTAACATTTACTCCTATCTCCATGACCTGCTGCAGAATGAAAGCACCCGGGAAAATGCCTTTCCCTACAGCATCGATATCGCCAAACAGCTGTCTGGCCTGGGGAGCTTAGACGACATCCTGCTGTGGCTGGACAGCTTCTGCGAAAAAATCTGCGCCATGCTGGCGGAGCGGAAGGAAAAACGGTCGGATAAGTTCGTCTATATGGCCAAGCGCTATATCCACGAGCATTACCGGGAGAAATTAACCCTGTCCGAGATCGCGGAGCACTTAACCATCAGCCCCGGCTACTTAAGCTCCACCTTCAGCCGCTACATGAACAAAACCGTATCCGACTATATCGCCGAGGTGAAAATCGAGCACGCCAAGGAGCTGATCGACTCCGGCCAGTACCTAATCTATGAGATCGCCGATCAGCTGGGCTTTGAAAACGCCTACTATTTCAGCAAAGTCTTTAAGAAGGTCACAGGCATGGCTCCGAAAAACTATGAGTGCTGGCGCAAATTAAACAAAACGGACTGACGGCCTGTTTGCCCAAAATCATTCCCACAGCCGCTTTGGGTACAGGCCCTCTTCCTTAAGCCTGGCGATGGCCGCCGCCACCTTTTCCTTGTCTTCCTTGTAGGTGACGCCGTACCAGTTATCCGGCGAGCGGAGCACCTTCACATCCCCCAGCCCTTCCTTAAGGATCTCGTCCACCACAAAGGGAAGGAAGTATTCGCATTTTTGCGGATTGCTCTTTAAGCCCTGGTCAAGGAAGGCAGGGAAACGTTTTTCCAATTCCCTTAAAATGCTGGGGGTAAATCCCCACAGGTTCATGGACACCACCGTTTCCTCCGGCAGAGCCGTCCAGCTTGCCCCTTCATCCTCCGTAAACTCCGCCAGGCCTCTATGGCGTTCTATCCGGGTCCGCTCCGTGATCGCCTTAAGCATCCCCTCCGAATCCAGGGAGCACACGCCCCTGGCTACATGGCCGTAATCCGTCAAGGTCTTGTTAAGGTCATAGCCCACCATGGCGTAATGGCACAGCTCATCGTCTTCCATGGAGGAAAGCTGGTCAAATATCACCTTAAAGGCCGTTTTCCCGTAATAATCATCGGCGTTGATCACGGCAAAAGGCGCATCCCCTAGCGCTTCCCGGCAGCTGAGGATGGCATGGCCCGTCCCCCAGGGCTTCTTTCTCCCCTCAGGGCAGCGGTAGCCCTCCGGCAGATGATCAAGCTCCTGGTAAACATAGGCAGCCTCCACATGGCTTTCCATGCGTCTGCCGATGCGCTCCTTAAACTCTTCCTCGATGGATTTTTTGATAATAAAAATAATCTTCTCAAAGCCTGCCGCCACCGCGTCATATATGGAAAAGTCAATGATCAAGTTTCCTTCCACGTCAACAGGGTCAATCTGCTTTAAGCCCCCATACCGGCTTCCCATGCCGGCCGCCATAATCACAAGAACTGGTTTTTTCTTCATCTGTTTCCCCTTTCACCATTGCAAAACCGTCATACGGCCCGGATTTTGGCTCAAGCGGCACGCCATCGTCCTGCCTAAGCCGCATATCCCCCCTATGCCGTTATAATCCCTGGCATTCCCTGCTTCGCTGTGGAGGAATACCAGGCCGATCTTCTCCTTCCCGCAAACCGCCATATACCCTTCCGCCTCTTCGGCCTTTAAGGCCTGCCCGCTGACGGCGTTTACCACCGGTTCCGGAAGGATGCTTACGTCCATATCCCCCTGTCTGCGGATCAGGAAGGTGGTCAGCGTCCTGGCGCCCTTTCCCCTGACCCTTAAGCTGGCCCGCTCACCCAGCTGGTTGTAATGCCGGGAAATGGGGAAAGTCCCCAATTCCTGGCTGGCGATTTCTCCTTTGGCAAAGCTTTTTACGGCAAAACGGCATTTC
>Ga0137297_11937_pt1 | contig 10480 bp, 11 predicted proteins | sample RamsorincwithD2O_FD_97191 | JGI IMG/M metagenome (GOLD analysis project Ga0137297, IMG submission 97191) | Mouse cecal microbial communities from Vienna, Austria - Mucin amended with D2O | ecosystem: Host-associated > Mammals > Digestive system > Large intestine > Cecum | place: Austria: Vienna... | reverse complement strand
AGAGGAAAAATTTGAAAAAGAGCTGGAACACGGTATTCCGGGGCATCAGGAAATTGAAATTGGCCTGATGAAGCTGTACCATGTGACAGGGGAGGAAAAATATTTAAGGAGGGCTCTTTCTTTTATTGAGGAAAGAGGGAAAAATCCGGATTATTTCGTTGAGGAGAGCAAAAAGAGGGGATGGGTTCACTTTGGCGCTGACCCTGAAGACAGGGAGTATAACCAAGTGCATGCCACAGTATATGAACAGGATAAGGCGGTAGGGCATAGCGTCAGGGCGGTTTATATGTATACGGCCATGGCGGATCTGGCGGGCACATTAGGGAACGAAAAGCTGTATGGGGCGTGTGAGAAGCTTTGGGATAATATGACGAAACAGAGGATGTATCTGACCGGGGGAATCGGATCCACCGCAGAAGGGGAAGCATTCACGGTGGATTATCATTTGCCTGCGGACAGCATATATGCGGAGACTTGTGCGTCTATCGGTTTGATTTTCTTTGCCAGGCAGATGTTGGAAGCGGAACCGAAAGGGATTTATGCGGATGTGATGGAACGGGCTTTTTATAACGGAACCATCAGCGGAATGCAGCTGGACGGAACCAAGTTTTTCTATGTAAATCCGTTGGAAGTAAATCCAGGGGTTTCCGGGAACGTACCGGGATACCGGCATGTGCTGCCCCAAAGGCCAGGCTGGTACCGCTGTGCGTGCTGTCCGCCCAATTTAGTTCGTCTGGTCACTTCGTTAGGAAAATATGTATGGACGGAAAAGGAAGATATCATTTATTCCCATATGCTCATGGGGCAGGAGGCGGAACTGAGAAAGGCCCGGGTACGGGCAGAGAGTGAATACCCTTGGAATGGCCGCATTACGTACCACATAGAGGCCAGGACAGAGGAGGCTTTTACAATGGCATTCTTTATTCCTTTCCATGCCAGGAATCTGGCCATTCTTTTAAATGGGGAAGAAGTTAACGGGCAGGGAATCTGGAAAGAAGGATACTGGCATCTGACGAAACAATGGGGCAAAGAGGAAAAACTGGAAATTCGCTTCGATATGCCGGTACGGAGGATATATGCAAACCAGAAAGTAAGGGATTGTGCAGGGTGCGTTGCTCTCATGCGGGGGCCGGTAGTGTATTGCTTTGAGGAGGCCGATAACGGGGGAGGCTTACAGTCATTGCGGGTAGCGAAATCGCTGGAAGAGGAAATTGACACCTGCCAGGATGGCGTTTTGAAAGGAAAGTATTTGTTAAAGGTGAACGGATACCGATGCACCGGAGGGGAGGACCTGTATACGGAAGAAAGGCCGCATATGGAAAAAACAAGGCTTACAGCGGTGCCGTACTATGCCTGGGGAAACCGCGGCATTGGGCAGATGAGAGTATGGATGTTGGAGGATGGTGATTGATATGGAACGAGTAATAGAAAACTTTCTGGAGTATGTAAAAATTGACACGGAATCGGCGGAAGGCAGCGAATCGATCCCTTCTACACAAAAGCAGCATGACTTGGCGCAAGTGTTGGTGAAGCAGCTGGAGGGAATGGGGGCGGAGGAAATCACCTATGATGCGGAGCATTGTTATGTATATGCTTCCATTCCGGCATCGGCCGGATGTGAATCGGCTCCGGTGTTAGGGTTTATCGCCCATATGGACACTTCCCCGGCGGTGACAGGGGCGGGGGTGAAGCCCCGGATGATAGAGGATTATGATGGAGGGGACATCGTGCTGAACGAAGAAAAGCAGGTTGTCATGAAAGTGTCCGATTTCCCGGAACTGGCATCCTATGAGGGGAAAAGGCTGATTGTCACTGATGGGAACACCTTGCTTGGGGCGGATGACAAAGCAGGGGTGGCAGAGATAATGGCCATGGCGGAATATCTGCTGCAGCATAGGGAAGTCGCCCATGGCAAGATTCGGGTGGGCTTTACGCCTGACGAAGAAGTGGGGGCCGGCGCAGACCATTTCGATGTGGAACTTTTCGGAGCGGATTATGCCTACACGGTGGACGGCGGCAGGCTGGGCGAAATGGAATATGAGAATTTCAATGCGGCAGGGGCAAAAGTGACCGTCCACGGCAGAAGCGTGCATCCGGGGGAAGCGAAAGGGAAAATGCGCAATGCAATTCTCATGGCGCAGGAATTCCAGTCACAGATCCCGGAACTGGAAAACCCTATGTATACCAGCGGATATGAGGGATTTTATCATCTGGACTCCATAAAGGGTACGGTGGAAGAGGCGGTGGCGGAATATATTATCCGAGACCATGACAGGGGGAAATTCGAGGAGAAAAAGGAGAATTTCCTACGGATCGGCAAGCTGCTAAATATAAAATATGGTATGGAAGCTTTCGAAATAGAGATGAAGGACTCCTATTACAATATGAAAGAAATCATTGAAAAGAATATGCATCTCGTGGACAATGCCAAAGCTGCTATGGAAGAACTGGGTATCGAACCTATAGTAGTTCCTATCCGTGGCGGAACGGATGGCGCAAGGCTTTCTTACATGGGGCTGCCCTGCCCTAATCTTTGTACCGGAGGGCAGAATTTCCACGGAAGGTTTGAATATGCCTGTGCGGATGAAATGGAAATGATAGTGAAACTCCTGGTAAAGCTGGCGGAGAAGTACGGGAATTTTTTTCAGGAAATGCAGCCATAGTTCGACTATGACAAACTATACCCGTCATATATTAGTTACAACAACAAAAACGGGTGTTTGTGGAATATGAAACAATATAGGAAAGGAATCGTGCCAAAGATGAATGAGGGGCAGGCAGGAGAGGAAAACAGGAGCGAGAGGATCGCGAAGTGGGCGAGCGCGTTTGTTTTTCTTCTGGCTGCCCTGGCTATTATGCGGGGAGTGATGCTTAGGCTGCCCGGTTCCATTACCGTGAGCAGCAGCGTGAACGGGCAGCTGCTTCCTATCAGCAGCGTGGAAACGGAAAAAAAGCAAGTGGCGCTTACGTTTGATGCGGTAGAAGGGAATGGGGATACGGCTCAAATATTGGAAACGTTAAAGAGGCATGATGTCCATGCCACATTTTTTCTGACCGGGGGGTGGGTGGAAGCATACCCGGATGAGGTCAAGGCTCTTCTGAATGCAGGGCATGATTTAGGGAATGGGAGCGACAGTCACAGGAGCATGCCCCAGCTGACCGCAGAGCAGTGTATGGAAGAAATACAGCAGGCTCATACAAAGGTGCAGGAACTCACTGGTTATGACATGTTCCTGTTCCGGCCGCCGTATGGGGATTATGATAATCAGGTGATAAGCAGTGCGGCCCAAAGCGGCTATTATTCCATTCTCTGGGATGTGGATTCCCTGGATTGGAAAGATTATGGAATAGAATCCATCCTCAATAATGTGCTAAAGAGCGGGAACCTGCAAAACGGCTCCATTATCCGCTGTCAAAATGGGGCAAAATATACTGCGGATGCTCTGGAAAAGCTGATTGACGGATTGGAAAAGCAAGGTTACGAAATCGTGCCGGTTTCCCAGCTTATATATAAAGAGAAGTATCATTTGGACAGGGAAGGGCGGCAGATGGGGAATAAATAAAGTTCGGATAATTTATCACAGAGTATGTGTGTTGGGGGAACAGACATATGATTGTGCCGTGGAGGTCTATTCTGCCGGGGAAGAAAGCCATGCAAGGGTAAATCCTACAGGAAAAAATCTGAATGGAAAAAAGAAGGAAAATAACAGGGGCAGGCTCTTGGCGGGGGCTGCCTGTTGGCGATGGGACTTCAGTGGACAGGTGAACTTCCGTACGCAAAGGGAAAAGGTGATAAAGTCGAAGTTTGTACTGGAAGAAGACAGGAAGAAGCCAATGAGCATGGATTTGGAATCGGGATTCCCTTGTTCCCAAAACTGTCAAAAAAATTCCAAATCTGTAAGAATTATAAAAATAAGAGACCAAGATGCCGATAAATAAACGAAAACAAATTTTTTGGGCAAACCGCCAGAGCATTGTAAGCTGCAAAGAAAGGAGGAAAGGTGTAAAATGAAGGAGGAAAAGGCGATAGGGCAAAAGCTTACAGAGGCCCATGCCAACAGTGGAAAAATTTTGCTGCGGACTGCACTTCGCATTTTGCTGGCTGGGGTCATCATACTGGCCGGTGTGAGGGGAAACCCGCCGCAGGGGAAGCCTGTCAGTCTTCTGGCTGTTTTTTTGGCAGTGCTTATCGCTTTAGGCGCTGCAGTGTGGGTATTTTTTCCTATGATTCATTGGAGGGATTGTGTGCTGTTTTATGAAAACGGCATTGTGGCTGGCGGAAGAAAATGGACTTTAGACGAACTGGGAGAGATTTCCTTTAAGGATATAAGGTCCAGCTATTCGGTATTTTCCCGGACTTATATGTGCACGGCAGTGAGGAATTTCGATATGACGTATATAAAAGACGGGAAAATGAATTTTAACCGTGCATATTTTGATACGCTCTAGTATTCTGTATCGAAATTCCTTGTGTAAATATTCTGGTCTATTTTCCCGATAGCACATGTCAAAAATGCTCATCGTAGCACCACTACGATTCCGCTTTTGACATGCACTCTCGAAAAAATATCCTCAGAAATTTGCACAGGAACTTCAAGTACGGAGTACTAGTCTGGCTGGCGAATGGTGCTAGAATTCTCATATGCGGGTTTAAGGATAGTTAAGTAGAGTGTACAGGAAAGAAATGAGAACTGGAGGAAAAGGAGAGAAATTATATGACAAATTATATTATTATCGGGGTTGTGGCAGTTGTAATTCTTTTTGTGATTGTATATATAAAGATGACAATTGACGAGAAAAAGGGGGCAAACAGTGAAGAAAAGCAGAAGGTAAAGGATATTGTGAAAAAGGTGGTGCCAAACAGCGAAGCTTATACAGCAGCCTATGGTACCAGGGAAGAATATTCCTTTGGCGGAGGCGGAAGAACTGTGACTTCTACCACGAAATACTGGTACTATGGCGTGGCATTTAAACCGGGAGATTTGTATCTGGTGCCGTTGTCTTTTGAAGGCGGAGATGTCAGCTATAGCGAGCCGCTCCATTTCCAGAAGGGTGATCTGGGTATGGCGGAGACAAAGAACGGCCTGCTTGTTTTGTATGGCAAAGACAGGAAAGAATTGATGAATCTTTTCGTGGTAGCCAGCAATACCAAGGAGGATAAGTATCATCCGGTGAACATCCAGCAGAAGGAAGAGGCGGAAGCTTTTATGCAGTTTGCCCAGTCCTTTGCTCAGGAAATCAATGCGGCTAACGGCATTACCGATATTAAGGCGGCGAAGAAGGAAGCGCGGAAGGGCTGATAGATGTTCCAAGAGGAAACAAACTTCTATGCGGTGTACAGGGCGTGCGGCGAGTAGGGAAATGACTTTTTCCCTACTCGCTTATACAATGTAGATATTCAAACAGTGCTTTTAATAAGAATTATAAAATATTTGACTTGGTGCTGTATTTTAACAATATGAATTATTATTCAAGGGATAAAATGCTGGAAGAAGGAATTCCTTTTATATGGGAGAATAAGCAGATTTATATGCCATTTTTAGGAATATTACTTCAAAAATTTCTTTTCTTACACAGAAATTTTTACTGTCAGCACTTTATGGAAAATGGGACAATATGAACGTAACAATTGCCGCTGAGCGGATGGGGGTTTCCAAAATGTCAATTACCAGGGTGTTCGATGAAATAGAGAGTATGAAAATTCCGGTGTTGGATAAAAAAGGCAAATTCCGAAGATATATTCAATATGGTACGAAAAAGGAAATATGGGAAGTTATTGAACCGTTTTTAAGAAGTCCATTATTAAAAGAGTATGACTTGGAGCAAAGCCTGGCAGGGAATCTGGTGAAAAGCGGTATTTCAGCACTGTCAGAAATGTCGATGTTGGATGACAATGGATATCAAACTTATGCTGTTACAAAATATGAAGTTAAGCAAAGGCGGATTGCCCAGAAGAGACAGGTTCCAAAGGAGGAGACTCCCGGCTGTATCATTCAGGAATTGGGATATTGTATTCCTTTTAAAAAGGGTCAAGTGATAGATCCTTTATCCATATATTTATTGCTAAGAAATAATATGGTAGATCCAAGAATTGAAATTGCGATAGAAGAAATGTTGGAGGAATATGTGTGGTAAAAGGGATAGATATGTTTCGGGAGTATTTTGAAGAATTTACAGAACAATATGTGCTAATTGGGGGCTCTGCCTGTGACATATCATTTCATGATAATAATATGGATTTCAGGGCGACAAAAGATCTGGATATGGTTTTAGTCGTGGAAGCTTTGACAAAAGAATTTGCTCAAAGATTTTGGAAGTTTATTCAACAGGGGAAATACAGAAATCGTGCAAAGGGCAATGGTAAGCCACAATTTTCCGTTTCGATAAACCAGGAGAACCAAATTATCCAGTTATGATTGAATTGTTTTCTAGGGCAGAGTGGGAATTGCAGCCGGAGTCAACTTTGACTCCGATATATATTGATGAATCAGTTTCAAGTCTGTCTGCAATTTTATTGGATGATGACTATTATAAACTACTGCTGGAGGGGAGAAATGTTGTTGATGGTATTTCTGTATGAAAACCAACTTGGCTTATAGTTTTCAAAGCAAAGGCGTGGCTTGATCTACATAATAGATTGGAAAAGGGTGAACATGCTGACTCAAGAGATATTAAAAAGCATAGAAATGATATTTTATATATTAGGAAATTACGCCACAGTGTTGTAAGTCGCCAGGAAAGAATGCGAAGCATTCTTTGGAATTGGCCGCTGGGCCAATTCTTTTTTAAGGATCGCATCAGAAATGGTTTTGGAATCGTGCAAGCTGCCTGATACCGTGAAACAGGACATGAATGAATTTGTGAATAGACTTTATATTGCAGATGCCGATTTAAAAAATTTAGGGATAACGGGTGTTCATGAAGAAGACATCAACAATATTTTGAAGGATACTTTCGGTTTATAATAAAAGGATGTCAATATATGTACCAGAACAAATCCATAAAAGAAACGGGAGGACAGGAGCACATATGAATTTTTTAGAAGAACGTATACAGAAGGATGGGATTGTAAAGGAAGGGAATGTATTAAAGGTGGACAGTTTCCTGAACCATCAGATGGACATCTCGCTGTTTGAACAGATGGGGCAGGAATTCGCCTGCCGGTTCAAAGATGCCCAAATTGACAAAATACTCACCATCGAGGCTTCGGGAATCGGGATTGCCTGTATTGCGGCCAGGTATTTCGGCGTACCGGTAGTGTTCGCGAAAAAGGCAAAGAGCGTGAACCTGGAAGGGGAGATGTACATAGCGGAAGTGGAGTCCTTTACCCATAAATGTAAGAATCAGGTTATTGTATCCAGGAAATATCTGTCAAAAGGAGAGCATATTTTAATCATCGATGATTTCCTGGCCAACGGATGCGCACTGCAAGGGCTGATTTCCATCGTAAAGGAAGCCGGGGCCACGGTGGAGGGGATTGGCATTGCCATAGAAAAAGGTTTCCAGGTGGGCGGCAGGGTAATCAGGAATCTGGGCTATCATCTGGAATCCCTGGCGATTATAGAGGACATGGACGCGGCTTCAGGGGAAATTACGTTCCGGGAGCAGCAGTAAGGGGCTAAAAGGAATTCACCGTTATTTCCGCGATGCAGTACTAGGTTATTGACTACCACTGCTTCCAGGTCATATAAATAATGGCAGATAGAATGAGGGTAGCCCAAACCGCGATGCGGGTGATGCGGTTAAGTGCGGCAGCCCGGGAATTTTCAGGATACAGCCTTCCGCTGTCGGACAGCCCTATGGCAATATATATGAGACAAACTACAATATACCGGAAATCGCTGCTGCAGGTATAGGGATATTTGATGGAAAAAGCAGCAAAACTGAGCAAAAAGGCCAGATAACCGCCGGAGAGGAAGAGGGCTTCCTGCTGCTGGGGGGCGGTTGTTGTGGCCATTTTTGGTTTAGCAACTTTATTTCCCCACTTTTGATATTGGACAGCAAAGAAGAGAATGGCGCTTGCCAGGGCGGTGAGGATAGCGAGGGGGTATACGAACCGGCACAGCATCAGCGGAAGGCCGGACAGTTCAGTAGGGTAGACTTCCGCAAACAGGGAGGTCTGGAACATGATGACCCAGGTATTGTGAATCACATCCCCGCTTAACGGATGAAAGGGGAAGGAAAAATGCCAGTGGGAGAATGCAGGGATTCCGATTCTGGCCCAGATGCTGTAATTTCCGGTATACATCACAGAGGCCTCGGTTGCGGAAGAGATACCGGGCTTTACGTGAAACAGTATCAGATTGCGTATAATCCAGGATAGTCCTATGGAGCCTGAAACGAGGGCAAACAGGAGATAATTTTTCGCTGCCATCCAAAATTTTTTTGGGAAACTCCCTTCCCGGAGACGTATTGTGCGGATAAAGTCAAGCAGGAAAAGCAGGCCGGTAGGGAGGGCGATAATGGCCGTGTTGATTTTGCAAAGCATGCCAAAACCGATGGAGAGAGCGATGAAAATAAGGTTTTTGGGCGATTTATCCCTAATCCAGCATAAAACGGTATAGATGCAGCAGGCTAACAGTAAAGTGGAAAGCATGTCATTGTTGATGCTGCCTGACATGATGGTCAGGGAGGGGTGCAGGGCGATGAGAAGCAGCCCTGTAAAAAGGGAGTTGCCGCATGCACCCGTTTTTTTCAGGATTCGGTAGGTAAGGAGCATAAGCAGGCCGGAATAGAGAAGCGGCAGGGCCTGCAGATTTTCAAAAGCCAGGTCTTCGGGCATGCCAAGGGAAGTAAGGAAAATCAACCAGATGCCGGAGAGGGCATAATGAAGCGGAGGATGGTAATAGGAAAAAAGCTGGTAAGGATTCATATCCGGCAGCTTGCGGAATTTATAAATATATTCGATATAACCGATATGTCCGGGGTTTATCTGGCTGGTGGCGATGCCGGTATAAACCCCTTCATCATGCTGCCTGTCGTACAGGCCCGATAACAGCACGTAGCAGCAGTGAAATATCATGCCTGCCGCAATAATTATCCACACGATTCTTTCCTCTGTCAGTTTCCCCTTTTTATGCAGAAAAAGAAATAGAAGCAAAAGAAAGAGAAGCATCAAAAAGGTGCCGTTCCATATGTATCTGCGAGGAACTTGGGCCAATGCCGGGATGCCTTGCATAAGGACGGTGATAAAGCAAAAGACAAGGACTGTTATCAGAATAAAAGGTTGGATTTTTTTCTCTTGTAAATTCATGATATTGGATGAAGCCTTTCTTTAGGTTGTATTGGTAAATAAAACCTTGTAATAGTTTTGCAAAGGTATTATAGCATAATTTCATTTTTTTTTGTATAATGAAAAACATAACGGCGCTAAGTTGGTGGGCTGCTTTGCAATGCACGCCCTCACTAAGCGATGGGGAAGAGAAAAAGCAATGAAAACGGACGGAAGGAAAAGTAGATTAAGTATGGGAATGGATAGCAGAAATAGAGGCAATGGCAGCGGGCAACACGATGGGGCGAAAAATCAACGGAAGAGGGGAATGTTTAGGAAGTGGATTCCTGTTTTGCTTATTTTAGCAGCAGTGTTGGCGGCGGAAATTTTGGTATGTAATTTTTCGGCATGGAAAAGTTTGTTTTATGAGAACAGGGTTGTCTTTGAAAATGTGGAAACGGGAGGGGGAACCGCTATCGAAGGAAGCCCTGGGGAATATTGGGTGGAAGAAGGGATTTTTACTTTACATATTGCCCAGGTGGATATGGATGTGCATAATTTGTTTTTTGCGTTTGATTTTTCGAAAAATGAGCCGGTTTCTTATACAGTGACGTTGACGGATGAGGGGAATGCTTATCCTTATTCTTTGCCGGAGAGGGTGTTGATGCCGGGAAACCGAAAATCGCTTTATACCAATTTGTACCCTTCGGGGAAGGTTGGGGAGATTGGGGTGCAGTTTGCCGTTCCGGCAGGAAGTGTGGTAACGGTGAATGGGGTTTGCGCCAATGCCCGGATTCCTTTTGTTTTCAGTATAGGGAGGGTATTGGTTATGCTGGGGGCGGCGCTGTTGCTGTATGGAACAGTTTGCCGGGAAGAATGGCAGGGCAGGAGTGCGCAAGGCCATCGGGAAAGTGCAGCTGCCGGCATGTGTACAGGAAGCAGAGGGCAGCGGGCGATAACAATGGTTGTAATATTCCTGCTGATAGGTATGGCCTGGAAGCTGGCGCATGTGAACCCTATCTGTGTGGCATCGCCCTGGCCTCATCATAAGCAGTATCAGGAACTGGCGGAGGCTATGGAGAAGGGGCATGTCTTTCTGGAACATGAACCATCGGAGGGGCTTTTGAATGCGCCGAATCCTTATGATACCATTTATCTTCAGGCAAATGGGATCGATTACCGGGCGGATTATGCTTATTATGAGGGCAAGTATTATGTTTACTTCGGGGTAGTGCCGGAACTTTTGCTGTATTTGCCCTATTATCTTCT
>Ga0137297_11935_pt1 | contig 10491 bp, 5 predicted proteins | sample RamsorincwithD2O_FD_97191 | JGI IMG/M metagenome (GOLD analysis project Ga0137297, IMG submission 97191) | Mouse cecal microbial communities from Vienna, Austria - Mucin amended with D2O | ecosystem: Host-associated > Mammals > Digestive system > Large intestine > Cecum | place: Austria: Vienna... | reverse complement strand
TAGGAGCAAGATTTTCGGAAACTATCTGGATCAGCTTCCGCCCATATCCGGATTTGATTCCAACAGAAAATTTGACGCTGTAAAGAGTGTAAACTATAAACATGTGTATTCCTTTACCTCTCATATATCCGTATATGACGGCTGTCCAACCCAATATAAGTTTTACAAAGAATATGCTTTTGCCCAGAATCAGATGTTCCACACGTCAGTAGGCTCACTGGTCCACGCCACCTTGGAAGATATGAATAAATGTATTATTTCCGGTAATTCTTCCAGGATTGATGAAAACACGATTAAAGAATGGTTTCTGATGAATTATCAAAGCATGCAGGAGCAGACCGGATATTACCTGACCGATGAACAGCAGGAAAATGCCCTGAGCCAGGTCATACGGTATTACTGTCATCGCAAAGACGAGTTGGGAAAAGTGTGGAAGGCAGAGGAAGAGATCAACCTGGTCCTTCCGGAATATATCCTTCAGGGCGTGATCGATCTGGTAGAAGGAGAAGGAGAAGGAGATACGGTTGAGATCGTGGATTATAAAACAGGCCCAAAGCCAGATGTGGAAAAGAATCCCGGGAGAGTGGACCATTACCGGAAACAGCTGGAGATCTACGCCTATTTGATCGAAAAGAGGTATGGAAAAAAGGTAAATCGGATGCATTTGTATTATACCAGCACAATGAATGGTGATCCGATCATCACATTTCCCTGGAGCCGGAACGCCATTGATAAAACAATAGAAGAGATTACAGATACAGTTCACGCAATTGAAAATAAAGAATTTGAAAAAAGGGTGCAAAACAATTACGCATGCAGATTTTGTGATATGAAATATGTCTGCGGCAAGGCAGATTGACAGGAGGATGAGAAAAATGGCAGTTTGTATAAAATGCGGGAAAGAGAGCATAGGGTGTCTCTGCGGCGCCTGTGTGAGAAACGCGGACCTGGAGGCTTTGTGTGAAGAAATCATGGAATACACCCCTGGTCTTGGCCAAAATGAGCTGTGGGATAAAATAGCCCTGGATTTTCAAAGCAGCAATAATTTTAAGAACATAGGCTTTGCCGTCGCGGAATATTTGCCTTCTCCGAGAAAAGAATATCGGAAAATCCTGAGCCTGGCATGTAATTCATGCGGTGTGCCAAAAAACAGCCGCAAATGGTTATATCAGGTTTACGAGTCATGTAAAAATTCAGACGGACTGTCTGAGACAGAACGAAACCGCATCCGCGGACTGGTGATAGATGCCTTGTATAAAGACTATGAGTATGAGGCGGCAGATAAGATGGCGGCAGAAACCATGTCAATGGAAGCCCTTCCCAAACAGGTATATTTGACGGTTGCTGATTTATATACAATAACCAGGCGATATGATGAGGCTGATGAACTGCTGAGTACCGCGGCAAAGATTTTTGAAAACGATGATGACGCGGCCAGAAGGATAAGGGAAGCTTCTGAGAACAACGGGAAATACAGGGAAAAAGCGGCAGCGGGAAAGAAGGAGTACATGCCCAATCCCAAAGAGAACAAAGAAGAGATTAGAAAGAAGTATGTGGATTTTGTCACTTCAATTGGGAAAGAAGTTAAGGAGCCGGTTTCAACTGGCAGATCAGGTAAAAACCATGAAGCCATTCCAAGGGATCAGTATCCTGATCCGGTTGAAATAAGAGAGGCAGGCTTTGATTCTTTTGTGGCGTTTGATCTGGAGACAACAGGAGTAAATTCTGCCATAGACGCTATTATTGAGTTTGGGGCAATAAAGGTAAAGGATGGACAGGTTGTGGATTCACAGCAGTTCACTTTCCAGGAATTTGTAAAACCTTATAAGAAGAAGATCTCGGATGAGGTTCAGCGATTGACGGGCATTACACCAGATGACGTAAAGGATGCTAGGGAGATGTGGGAGGTAACCCCGGATTTTCTGGACTTTGTCGGGGATAATGTGCTGGTTGGTTTTAACTGTATGACGTTTGACAGTAAATTTCTGGTAAGGGCTGGACGGTACAGCAATGTTATTATTGAGAATAAATATTTTGATGTAATGAAATACGCTGGACAGTTTAAAACAGAACTTGGTCTGGAAGGGAAAATTTCTTTAGTGGACTTGGCTGAAAAGTTTAATATCGAGAATCCAAATGCCCATAGGGCGCTCGCGGACGCGATTACTACGGCGAAGGTGTATTTGAAATTGAAGGAAATGGATGGGGGAGCTGGGACGGAGTCCGTGGATGATATGCTTTCGGATATTGATAATTGGTGAAATGTATAATGGGATAGATTTCTCTAATATTATTTCATAATAAATCATATATGGGAGACATGCGACATGACAAATATAGACGCAAAACTTGACATTTGGAAAAATCGGCTTCTGGATCTGGGAAAGAGAAATAAGCTGTTAAATTATCGTGATACTAGAAAAACAAGTCTGCGTATCACGAAACCTGAGATATTCAACTTATGGGAGAGCTTTGTTGTGAAGGAGCAGCCTTTAAAATTTCCTCTTTGGAAGGAGGAGATAGGAGAAGCTGTAGTAAAGCAAGAGGAAGCTGATGTTATAACAAATCAACCGGTAAAAGAACTGCAAAGTGTTTTGCGAGGCATTAGAAGCAAGGCCAGGACATTTATGGAAGAGCAGGGCGTTAACAGTTTATATCTTTCATTCGGATTTTTAAGATGGTCGGAAAAGGCGGAGTCCCAACAGCAATTTGATGCTCCTTTAATATTGGTTCCTGTGATACTAAATTGGGAATCTATAACCTCTCCATTTGTACTGTGTCTGCATGAAGAAGAAATTGTAGTCAATCCTACCCTTGTGTATAAGATGGAACATGACTTTGGGATAAAACTGCCAGAGTTTGATAGTGAGAAGGAAGATCTAAAAGCGTATTTTGATCAAATAGATAATTTGGTTAAAGTGAATAGTTGGAGAGTCATTCCAGATACAGGACTTGCCATGCTCTCTTTTTTGAAGATCAACATGTATCGGGATTTGGAAAGACATCGGGAGCATATTCTTGAGAATCCTGTTATCCGGGCAATTGCGGGGGATACATCAGCTTTGGTGCAGGATTTATCAGGGATTAATGATTTTGATTATGATAAATTTATGACGCCGGAACAGACCTTCCAGGTAGTAGATGCCGATTCTAGTCAGCAGGATGCAATTTTATGTGCCAAAAAAGGTATTAGTTTTGTTCTCCAGGGACCGCCTGGAACAGGAAAAAGCCAGACCATCACTAATATTATATCCGAATGTTTGGCAAGTGGTAAAAAGATTTTATTTGTGTCTGAAAAAATGGCGGCTCTTGATGTGGTGTACAAACGATTAGAAGAAGCCAATTTATCTGATTTTTGTCTGGTCCTCCATAGTCATAAAGCAAACAAAAGGGCAATTTTGGAACAGCTTGGAACGGTGCTGGATCTTGCTGATAAAAAGGCAAAATTGAACAGTGAAGCATTTCAGAAATTAGACAGACTGGCTGATAACAGAAAAAAACTGAATGATTATGCGGAGGCAATATTTACGATTATTGAACCTCTCCATAAGACCATCTATGAGGTAAACGGAATACTTGCCAGTCTGTCTGACTGTAAAGAGGTTATTTTCTCTGTCCCGAATATACGTCAGACCACATCGCAAGGTTATAAAGATTATATCAATTCACTAGATCGCTTTTCACAGATTATCAGTCAGATGAGTGGGGATTATCGCACGAATCCATGGCGCGGCGCGGCGATGGAATATGTTAGCAATGAGTTCCGGCACAATTCAGGGGCGAACTTTAGAGAGCTTATCAAAAATTTTGAGAATCTGGCAGGTATATATGAAGAAATCATTGAAAAAACAGGATATAAGTTTAATTATACATTTAAAGATTTCTCAAGAGCTGTCCAAGTTGTTTATACGGCGGCAGACGCATATAAGATTCCCTTATTCTGGATTTTAAAAGAAAACGTACAGATACCATTAGATGAAATTGATGGGTATATTGAATATACAGGAAATTATTTATGTTTCAGAGATAAAATATTCGAACTTCAAAGACAGATTAAGGAATTAAATAAAGAAGTTGATTTTTCGTCACATAACAGACTTCTTACTTCCATCGAGATCTACGGTCTTCAATTAGCTGTTGAGAATATGATTTCAGAAAATGGGTGTTACAATGCATGGAATAAAGAAGAAGATATGGAACAGAGGGAGTTTCTATATGAAGAAATAAAGCGCAGGGCTGATGAATATAATTCACTTCAAAAAGAACTAGAAAATCTTTTTGAACACGAGATTTTTAGCATTGATTACAATGCGGTATACCTTCGTTTTAAGTCAGAATATACTTCTTTATGGAAAATTTTTAAATCTCAGTATTATAGAGATAAAAAGAGTGTTCAGGGATTAAGCCGTGAGGTGGGAAAGAAATTTTCTGATTTGGAGATATTGGAGGTATTAGGGAAACTTCGAAAAATGGAAGAACTGGATGGCTGGCTAGGTGAAAATTCAGAAGAGATGCGGTCAGTTTTTAATGATAAGTATCTAGGATTTAAAACAGATTTCGGAAAGCTAAGGGCGTTGATGGATTCCTGGGAACTAATTAAAAGCTTCAGAGAATGTCTGGAACAGCTGAGAAGTATGGCAGAAGAGGTTGAGTCTAAAGAAAATAGAATGAAGGAACATTTTGATTTCCTTTATATCGGCTTAGAGACTGATTGGAAGCAAATACGGGATGCGTTTGCGTGGGCGGAAGCTTTCAAGCAGATATTAGGTGAGACATTGGAAGACAACGAAACATTTGTAAAAGAAGTGTGCGGGGGAAGGAAAGATCCTGAAAAATTAAAAAATTTAGGAGAAAAGATAGAGGCCATGGTGGAAAAGGTCAAACCTGAATTCCAGTGGTTTGTGAATTGTTTTGAAAGCCCGGAAGAAATCTGTTGTATGAATATAGGAAACTTGATGAGGCGGATGGAAGAGTGCAGGACAGGATTGACCGCATTGGAAGAGTGGATTGATTATCGGGGAATCAGAGAGCATTGTTGTGAAATTGGTTTGGAAGATTATATGAATAAAGTGGATACTGGAAAGATCCAGCCAGAGAGAATTATTCCTATATTCCAGAAACGATTTTTCAGTTTGTGGTTAGACAGTGTATTTGATGAATTCCCGTCAGTGGCTAATTTCCGTTATAAAATACATAGTTATATTCTCAATGAATTTCGAACATTAGATAAAATGCAGTTTGAGATTGCCAAAGTAAGGATCCGTTCCAAATTGATTAAAAGACTACCATCAAGAAATCATTTTACCAGTGGCTTGGACGAAACCAGTATTTTGAAAAGAGAACTTGGAAAACAGCGCCGAATCATGCCTTTGCGCCGCCTATTTAGAGAAATCCCCTATTTGATCCTGACCTTGAAACCTTGTTTGATGATGTCTCCTTTATCAGTAAGTATGTTTTTAGAGTCAGACAGTTTTAACTTTGACACAGTAATATTTGACGAAGCATCTCAGGTCTGTACCGAAAATGCTATCGGTGCCATTTTTAGAGGAAAGCAAGTTATTATAGCAGGAGATAGCAAACAGCTTCCGCCGACAAATTTTTTTACTGCCACAGCATTGGATAGAGATTTTGATATGGATGAAGATTCTGACAATGAGATTGTTGACGCAAATTCCTATGAGTCTGTTTTAGATGAAGCAGTCTTACTGCCGGAACGTACCCTGTTGTGGCATTACAGGAGCCGTCATGAACATTTGATTGCTTATTCCAATGCCAGGGTTTATAAAAACAAATTGGTTACATTTCCATCCAATACTGAGAAAAAAGCTGATATAGGAGTGGAATATATTTATGTACCAGAGGGATGCTATGACAGAGGCGGGAAAAAAGGAAACGTGATAGAAGCGAAAAGAGTAGCAGACCTGGTTTTTGAACATTTCAATAATTTCCCAGAGCGATCTTTGGGAGTGATTACCTTTGGTAGTGTTCAGCAACAGGCTATTGACGAAGAGATAAGAAATCGCCGCCTAAAACAGCGTAAATTCGAAAAGTTTTTTAAAGAAGATCGTCAGGATCCCTTCTTTATTAAGAATCTGGAAAATGTTCAGGGAGATGAGAGAGATACAATTATCCTCAGCATTGGATACGCTAAAGACTTGAATGGTGTCATGAGGATGCAGTTTGGTCCCCTGGGAATGTCGGGAGGGGAACGACGTCTGAATGTAGCCATCACTCGCGGAAAATATAATGTAAAGCTTGTCGGTTCTATTCTACCTGGAGATATAGATGTAAATCGAATCAGTTCTGAGGGGCCAAAACTATTGCGTGGTTATATTGATTTTGCTATTAATGGTCCATTAACTCTTGGTGAGGAGCAGGAAACGGACAGCAGGGAAGGAACTGAGTCAATCTTTGAGAAAGCGGTATGCCGTTTTCTGGAAAGTAAGGGATTCGATGTGGCTACTCAAATAGGATGTTCGGGATATCGAATTGACATAGCGGTGAGGCATCCTATTTTAACTGAGCAATATGTCATGGGAATTGAGTGCGATGGCGCTTCTTATCACTCTGCCAGGACAGCCCGGGAGAGGGACAGACTTCGCGGGGAAGTGTTGGAAGCTATGGGGTGGAACATATATCATATTTGGTCAGCGGATTGGATCAAAGATCCTGCCGCAGAAGGAGAAAAGCTGGTACATACCATAAAGAAAGCCTTGTTGACGTACGGGAATGATTCGGTAATTTTTTAATAAAATATTTTAATAAAACAATAGAAACCAGAGGCGGCTTACCCTTCATCATTACAATGCGGAAAGACCCAATATAATAAAAAAGAGGGCTTGTAACCCCCTTTCGAATATGTTATACTGAATACGAAGGAAAAGCCAGAGAAGCGGCCTACCCTCAACAGTTTACAGCATTAACCCTTTCCAGGGTCAGCCGTCACTATTGGTAGTAGTGGCGGCTATTTTCCACCCTTGAAGACCGTGTAACACAGGCCAACAAGAGCAACGTCGAAGATACAGAACTGAATAAATCAGCATATATAACCATCAGCATCGCCCTCCTTTCTTACATCTGGAGGGTTTAGCCCTTCCTAAAAAATGGAGGGTAAGCCGCCTCTGCTTTCTGACTTTCCTTACATGGGATTATAGCATATCTGCCAATATCCGACAATCTATTTCTTTTTCCCCCCTCCTCAGCGCCTGTTCATAGGTCAGCTTTCCTCCCGCGTCTTTCTCTACCCACTTCTTCTTGCTGTCCCTGTACACCGGGAAACCATAAACTTCACTGATAGAATCCGAAATATCATAAAAATGATATTTTGCCAGCGTATTACCCAAAACATACAAATTTTCCAGATCATCAAATATATCAATTTCGGGATATTTCTCATAAATCATGATAGCCGCGATTCGATTCTGAGAATCATGCTTCCGCCCATTTTTCAAAGCTGGTTCTTTTCTTAACTTTTCAAATCTGTCATAGGCGTCCCGCTTCCCCTGAATCGCTCCTGAAAAATAATCAGCCACATGGTCAGCCCACTGCAATACTTCTTTTCTGTCGTTTGGATTAGCCATTCTCCTGTTTCGGAAAATTTGAATAACCTCATTTCCTGTCATATCGTACCCATACTTATCATTCATAAGAATAGCTGTCTTTGTGGGTCCCAAATCAAAGTCACCGCAGAGAATAGAAAAAATACGATTTTCCATAACAATATCTTCTTTGATCTGGCTTCCCTTTTTAACTTTTCTCCGCATTTCCTCATGCATCTTCTGCAGTACTTCTCTCACTTTTTGGTCAGTGACATTAATCATCATCATATCCCCCTTTTCCTACAACTTATAGATTTCTTTTTCTTCAGCGAAAATAAACTGTGTCCTGCATTCGCTGTCCAGCATCATTTCCTGTTCAATCGTATTATCTAATACAGATTTTTCCCTTCCGCAATGAACAACCACCGCCTGTCTTGGGTTGATTTTTTTAATAAATTCCTTCATTTCCAAAAAATCCTCATGTAAAGAAAAATCCACCCTGACATTATGGTAAACCCCAAAATTACCGTTTCTCATATCCCCTGTAATATATACATGAGGTTCTCTTGGAATATGGCTTCCCATGGTTCGGTTGCCTGGCTTTAGAATCGGTACAGACAGCTTTTCCATCTTCTCAATTATATTCATTACAGAACTGTCCAGATACACAGGCACCCGCGAGGTATTCCATTCATTTAACACCTTTAAAAATTCTATCCCCTTGCTGAGCTGGGATATGTGGCACATGATTGATTGCCCCTCTGTTTCCACACACCGCAGGACATCTCTTACCTGCTTATACATGGCATCTGATCTTTTTGTATACCATGGATGTTTCGCGTGAAGCCCGCACATAATCACAGTATCTATATTCAGACCTTCTGGCAGCAAACAACCCTGTGTCAACATCGTACTGTTCAGCGAATAATCCCCTGTATATAATACTCTTCTCCTTCCAATTTCAAATAGGGTCATCATCGCGCCGGGAATATGTCCCGCTGGATAGAAGGTAACTTTGTACTTTCCAAAATCTAATGTCTGTATATAACTTACAGAAGCGATATTCTCCAAAAGTCTCCGCGCCGCCAGCCTCGAATCTTCATCACAGGCTCCGCTTCCAATAAACGCCCTATCGTATAGCTGATAGGTGGATAGAACCTTTGTTATTTCGGTCATATAAACCGACGCGTGTTTTGTCTGACTCATCAGTTTTAATAAATATCCGATATGATCTATATGCGCGTGTGATATAAAGATCTGATTGATCTGGTTCATTGACTGAACAAAGGGTGATGTAATCAGGCAATAAAAATCCGGTTCGAATTCCATACCAGACTCTATACCGGTTCCGGCATCAAGAATGATATTTGACTCTCCAATACGCAAATAATAGCAGCTTGCGCCGACTCGCTGTCCTCCGCCCAGGGGGATAAAGATTATATCCTGTTTCATTTAGCTCTCTCTTCTATGCTTTGTATTTTGGAACTATATAAATTTTCGTGGATCCTGAAAATGGGCAGCTTTGAGACCACACAGACACTTTGGCCCTGACTGCCGCAAAAGACCCCATTACAACAATGCGGCTGATACAAACTCACCTCTTTTCCTGGGGACTTTTGGTTAAGTGGTTAAATTATACCACAAAATAGAGGGGATTTGTAATTTTGTTTTATAAATTGATAAATTGTACACTGGTATTTACAGTTTTATTTCATGTTTTTTATTAATATATTTTGACGTAATCCTATAACTATCCACTTAAAAGCATGATACATTCCTATAGGGAGTCGTTCCTTTGGGTGGAGGGTATCGCGATTGGCACATTGGAAGAGCCGATGAGGAACATATTGCAATCAGAAAATTCTGGGACTGTCAGATTGCCGCCGCGCTAGAAGCCTGTCCATAGCTGTTTATGTGAGACCTGGACTCCCTCTTATCGGATACTACAGTAGATCATCGTGGTATCCTGCTTTTCATGGCCCAAGAAATCCTTGACCTGCTCAATCGGCATTTCCCGGTTTAACAGATCCGTGGCAATCGTCCTGCGGAACCAGTGTGGGTGGGTATTTTCTACCTTTGCGAGTTTGCCCAACTGTTGAAGCAGGTGAGCCCTGCTTCTTCCGGCATTGATATTTCCTGGAACCAGGCGGTGATCCATGTCCATGAACAGACTTTGAAGGGGCTGATTGCCATGATAGTAAGGGTGATGTCCCATGCTGAATGATGCGGTTGGTTATAAAAATGTCTATATCGTCACCGGATATACCAATCCGCGATCAGGAATGAACCGTCTTGCTTCTTTGATCGAGAACAGCCTGGACCGCGGCCCGTTTGTTTCGGATACCCTGTATCTTTTCCGCGGAAGACGGACCAACCGGATCAAAGGCCTGGTCTGGGAAGGGGAGGGAGGGCTGCTCTTATACAAGCGTCTGGAACAGAGGAGTTTTCAATGGCCCCGTGCCGGGTCCGAGGTAAGGGGACTGACCCATAAGACGTATCATTTGTTTCACTATTTAATCCCACAAACTCTTCTCCTTTCTGTAAATGACGATTTTGAATCAAATATGCTTTTATGATTGCCGCTCTTCCCCATGTAATTTTTCCCTGTTCTGCCCGTATCCGCGTCAAAGTGCTGCTGTAAAGACTCTCAGGATAACTTGTATTCGCCAGAATTGCCTTTAAAACCGCTCCCGGAAGGTTTGGTATCGGTTTTTTATCCTTTGATTTCTGATTAACCGTCTCATAACTCCCTTTTACCTTTCATGTTGCTGGGAGCTGTTCTTTGAAATAATTCGTCAACATAGACAAGCGGCAGCTACCCAATATGGGTAACTGCCCGATAAACTGAATTTATGAATGCTTTTTCATGTATTCTTCTTTAACTTTATCAATCGTTTTCCCACCGATACCAAAATTCTTGTCTGAAACTTCCTTAATGGTAGTAACAAAAAAC
>Ga0137297_10995_pt2 | contig 10507 bp, 12 predicted proteins | sample RamsorincwithD2O_FD_97191 | JGI IMG/M metagenome (GOLD analysis project Ga0137297, IMG submission 97191) | Mouse cecal microbial communities from Vienna, Austria - Mucin amended with D2O | ecosystem: Host-associated > Mammals > Digestive system > Large intestine > Cecum | place: Austria: Vienna... | reverse complement strand
AACCAGTTCAGGGAAGCGGGGCCGCGGGGGAACAACCCGGATAGAAGAAAAATCTGCTTGTCAGACGGGCAAAATGGTGTTAATATAGTTGAGATACGCGGGGATGCGCAAAAGGACGAAAAGCGGAAAAGAAAAGGAGTGTAATAATTCATGTCAGGACATTCAAAGTTTGCCAATATCAAGCACAAAAAAGAGAGAAATGACGCGGCTAAAGGCAAGATCTTCACGGTCATTGGCCGAGAGATCGCGGTAGCTGTAAAAGAGGGCGGTCCAGATCCTGCCAACAACAGCAAACTTCGTGATGTGATCGCAAAGGCAAAAGCCAACAACATGCCCAATGACACTATTGACAGAGGCATCAAGAAAGCGGCGGGAGACGCTAATTCCGTCAACTACGAGGTGCTCACTTATGAAGGCTACGGCCCCAACGGCGTGGCCATCATTGTGGACACCCTGACCGACAACAAGAACCGCACCGCTGCCAATGTAAGGAGCGCCTTTACCAAGGGCGGCGGCAACGTAGGAAACCAGGGAAGCGTGTCCTACATGTTTGATAAAAAGGGACAGATCATCATTGACAAGGAAGAGTGCGATATGGACCCCGACGAGCTGATGATGCTGGCCCTGGATGCCGGAGCCGAGGATTTCGCTGAGGAGGAAGACAGCTACGAGGTCTACACCTCCCCTGACGACTTCAGCGCGGTGAGGGAGGCTCTGGAGAAAGAGGGCATCCCCATGATGGAAGCCGAAGTCACCATGATCCCTCAGACATGGGCAGAGTTGACCGACGAGGACGCTATCAAAAAGATGAACCGGATTTTGGACCTGCTGGACGAAGATGACGATGTCCAGGCGGTGTACCACAACTGGGATGAATAGTGGTGAATGTGGAGAAAGCCCGAAATACGCGACAAGATCAAGAGATTCAAAGATTTCGGCAAAGAGAATGTATGTGAAAAGAGAGCAAAAGCCTGCCAGTGATGATATACTGGCAACAGACTCCTTTCCTGGCTGTCATAGATGGCGGGGGAGGAGTTTTTTTAGTGAAGAAGGAGGAGGAAAAGATTGCCAGAGGAAAAGGTAGGAGGCGGCATCAAGCATATACTTTAAAGGAATTATATATATGAAAGGATGAATGTTATGGAAATAAAGTGGGTTTCCGGTGATGGTGGGCCACATATATTAATGGAAAGAAAATATTTGGATTTTTGGGCAGATCAAAAAGGAACATTATATAAAAAAGTTGGTCAAATAGATGATTATATTGGAAATTTGCGATTACTGGATATAAGTCTTATTGTAATTAGTGAAGAGGGGAAAGGGGGTATTGTAATTGGGTTAAATTATATGGATGAAGAAATACTTATTGAAAATGTTAGAAAAATTTCTAATGATGAATATAGTGAAACTGGAGTAGAATACAAAGTTTTTGATGATGAATTATATTTGTTTCCAGCTTGTGAGGTAGAAGTTGGAGGTTACTATAATTATAATAAAGTTCATTTGATCCCAGGAATATATAAAGTAAAAATAATTGAGAATTATATATTCTATAACGCCAGTTTTATATTATATAAATTTATTAAGGTGTGATTAGAAGATAAAGGGAAAAAGCATGAATATATGAGTGATTTTCACTAATGAATCTTTTGAAGATCCAGGAAGAGAACTCTCAAGGAGGGATCGTCCATTACCTCTATGACAAGAAAGAAAATCTGGTGTATGAAAAGGAATCGGGTCAGGAAGGGAAGAACCTGGTCATTACTACCTTTGCCGCTATTGCGTTACGCTCTGTTTCCCATACAGACAGCTCCGTACACTAGTGGTGAAGGGATCATTACAGGTTATGTAAAATGATGAGGGTATTGTTATGAATAAAGCTTTATTGAATAAATTACTTGATTATGTAGAAACGCGGTTGAAATTGAATAATAAGCAAGAACAGATTGAAGATGATAAAGGCTTCTATAAAACAAATAATTATATAGATAATGTAATTTATGAGACTAAAGAACTTATTTATGATATTTTTGAAGGGAAAATCCCAGAAAGAATAGAAATGCTTTTAAAATGTTTCTCTAAAGTACTTGAGAGTAAAAAGTTCTATAAAGATAGGCATGGGAAAAACTGTGTATTCGCGGTTCTTTTTGTGGCGGTCTGGATGCTTCTTTAAGAGGGTCCAGGTCGCCTGACTGTTTGAACATGACATCTGTCGCACGCTCAATCTGCTGGACCGTCCATGTGTAGCTGAGGATGAGTGTTTCAGAGACTGGACATTAGCGCTTTGCAAGAGTGTCCAGAATCTTATGGAGGTCTTCCGGGTTGCTCCTGTGTTATAATGGTTTGATAATCAATGAAAATCCGATGTGTCCTGCTCGGCTTTATGGAAAGTTCCGATTGATTTAGCAGGGATTTCAGGGTATAATGATTTTGAGGTCATATACCTTTGGGGAATGGCTTTTACATTTCCTGCCAATATACAAAAGGAGGTTATGGCTGTGGATACAGAGATAAAGAATGCGGTGAGTGCGGCAGACGAAGATGCCCAATATGACGAGAAGGCAAAACGGCTGTTAGGAAATAAGATTATTCTGGCGCATATACTGGTAAAGACCGTCGATGAATTTAAGAGAATGAATCCGAAAGATGCGGTGTCCTGCATTGAGGGAGAGCCTTTAATCAGTGTGGTTCCGGTAGAGCCGGGGCTGACCAATGTTGAAAAAGAGAAAGCTGGACAGCGGATTGTCGGGCTGAATACTGAAAACGCGGAGATCAACGAAGGGCTGATCCGGTTTGACATTAACTTTTATGTACGCATGAAAGACGGCATCTCACAGGTGATTGTGAATTTGGAAGCTCAAAAAGACGAGCCCACAAGTTACCATATCCTGAACCGGGCAGTCTTTTATGTAAGCCGCCTTGTTTCCTCACAGAAGGAAAGGGATTTTGTCAAGACAAACTATAACGACATTAAACGTGTTTTCTCCATTTGGGTGTGTATGAACATGGACGAGAATTGTATGGACTATGTACATCTGACGGATGATAAGCTGTTAGGCTCTTATCCATGGAAAGGCGGGATTGACCTGCTGAAGATTGTCCTGATCGGTATAGCCAATGAACTTCCAGAGCATGATGATAAATATAAGCTACACCGCCTGCTGAGTACGCTGTTGTCAATGGAGCTTTCTGTTGATGAAAAATTAGGGATCATGGAAAAAGAGTATAGCATTGCGGTAGATGATAGAATAAGAGAGGACGTGAGCGCCATGTGTAATTTGTCACAAGGAATTAGGGATAATACTTTAGTAGATGTAATAATGAATATGTACGAGAATAATTTTACACTTGAGCAGATAGCCGTCGCGACAAAGAAAAGTGTGGAAGAAATCAGGGCTATCATCAATAATCGCAGTAACTTAATAACAGATACAGTAAAGCGGTGTACTGAGTTTTGTAAAAAAAGTTCGCCGCTTTTTCTGTTTTCAGGGAGAAAGACAGTCATGGGCCAATACCGTTATGGGAGCAAACTTTTTACACTCAAGTAAAATAATAAAAACAGCAATATTGCTATTGTGTGTACATATTGGTATAATAAATCTGGTAGAAGAAAATTCTAAGATTTTGGAAAAGAGACAGATTAAGAAAGCGTTAGAGCGATACCATCTAAAATTTAATGGTACAATATGACATTTTAATATTTGTAATCAATGTTATCACCACGGGTAATAGCCGCATAGAGCGTAATATTGACACCTTCACAAAATTCGCAAGGTATTTATCGAATGTACTGTATGGATTTGGGATGACTTTGGGATCGTGTTAGAGATTGAGAGTTTCTCTGACGGCTGTTTGTTATTAGAAAGGATCCAGCAGGGCAAAAGATTTGACCTGATCTATCTAGATATTTTGATGAAGGATATGGATGGGATGAAAGCAGCGAAAGAAACAAGGAAGCTTGACTGGATGGGATTGGTAATGTAAATGAAATAGCAATAAAGAAGTATATCGAGGAACAATACTAAAGGGATTGATGGGCGGATATTCCAGAAAATGGGCAAAGATGGGGCCGCTTTTAAGCGGTCACCAATGATATAACAAACATGGTGTGTCAAGCCGCCGTTAGGCGGAAACGTAAGAGACTTCTGGAGAGGGATTCCCCAGACCACCGGAAGAAATGTGATTTTAATAAGCACCTAAAGGAAGCAAGTGTTACGGAGAGAAAAATGGTTACTTTCGAATTGGATTATAGAGATAGTAGGATGGTTAAAGTGGATTATAAAGATATACAATTTTATGATGAAGTATCGTTGATAGATATCATATGTTCTGTATTCTATGATGATCGGGTCAGATTTATAGTCAGTGATAATATATGTAAAAATTATAATATGGATTGTAAATTTGATTTAACTTGTTTGTTAGATGTGTCTGATGAAATAATATCCGCATTGATAAAAAAGGAAAAATTTGATATTGAATTTTATGAGCAAGGACGAGAATATATATATTTTTTTAATATAGAAGAAGATACGGTGACAGTTGATATATGGCCAGAATATGATGAAGATCGAAAAAGGAGATGTGAAGTAGCTTATAACGATATAAAGGAAATGTTTTTATCATTTTATCAGTCTTTATTTCAGTATGTAGAGAAATGTATCGAAAATATAGATGAAAATGTAGTGTTTTGTGAATGGAAAAGAAAATTAAATGAGTTGAAATTATTATAAATATATCGCTGATTATTACTGCCTCTGCTATGACAGTGTGAAGATATAAATATTAGAAGAAGGAACTTGGTATGGAGTTTAAAGATTTTATTAGTCTAGTAGAAAAAGTTGAGAAAGAGAATCCCATATTGTTTGGGTTGGAAAGTGATAGAATTGCATCTGATAATGATATAAATCAAATAGAAAATTACTATTGTTTAAAATTACCTGAAAGTTATAAATTGTTTTTGAAAAAATATGGTGGCGGCTATTTTGCGTATACTGTAGTATACTCTTGTGATAGTAATGGGAATTTTTTTGTAAAAAAAAATTAACGAAAGAGTGGGTTGATAAGTATCATTTGTTTCCTGTCATTGATTTTGAAACTGGCGACTTAGGAGTATTTAAGGTGGACAACGGGGTGTGTGAAGATTTAGTTTATGTTTTTGTTCATGGTGAAGAAAATCTTGAGAAACATGGAAATGATAATTTTTTACAAGCATTAGCAAAATACGGATTAAAGCTTTATCAGTGAGAGAGTATAAGAAATTTTGTATTTGTCTATTTAGAAACACAGGGGAAGCATCTTTTGGAGACGGTTCAATTCCCTAATAATAAAATCTTTTACTGAAAATGGATCATACATAGAATATCCCCAGATAAGTGGATTAAAGGATAAAAAGAAACAGGAAAGGATCAATACTATTTTAGAGGAACAAGTATTCCATTTTTAATGACCGGGAAGTGGTTGCTGTCGACAGGGAAGAAGCGGGATATCCTTAAGGCTGGTATTGTACCGGCCCTGGGAAGCGGGAGGAGTGGACATGAATACATGGCTTAAAAATTTGTTAATTACGTTCATTATTATAATAGCACCAAGTGTTGTTATTGATGTGATCTTTTACGAAATATCTGCCCTGGGAGAAAGTACAATCATTGTAGCTATAGGTACATATGCTATTACCATAACCGGCCTGGTATTATTTTACAGATACAGGCCATGCAGCATGTGGGTTCTGCCCCTGGCGTTTGCGCTGCCGGTTCTTATCTGCTATGTGAAGGACACACTGGATGATTCAGAGTGGTTTACTTACCTTTACACCGGATTAGTCCTGTTCTATTATTCACTGCCGATGGTCCTGACCACCTTCTGCATAGCGTTTGTCTTTGCCATCCACGGGAATATGGGAAGGGAGAGGCATTTTCACCTGAGAAACTTTACCCTGAGGGAAGTGCGTAAATGGGTGAGAAGGAAACGGGAACCGCTGTTATCGGCCGGTATCCTGACCCTGGTTTTTCTCTGTATCGCCGGGATGTGGTCCGTATCCATAAGCAGGAAGCATATGGTCCGCAGGAATATCATCCAGAGAATTGAAGAACTTACAGAAGGGGAAGGCACATGTGTGTTTAAGCTGTCCGATGTGACGGACTTTAAATGGGACCAAGTTGTGTACTTCGAATACCCGGTTTCAGCGGCGGAGATCAGCAGAAGCGCAGGCATCAACTATAAAAGAAGCACGGACCTGCTGGAAGGATATATATTTATTTACCGGGGAAGGGTGGTCTGGGAAGATGTGGCAGGCATAGCGCCAGGGAGTGCGAACAAAGCATATCTGGGCTTTAAGGGCAGCCAGTTAACCGTGTTAAGTGAAGAAGACGCGTTTTTTAAAGGCTGGAAGGAACATGACAGGCTTTACCTGATTGAGCCGACAGCAGGAGGGGATACTGAGTATGGTACCCTAAGATAAGTTTAGTTATATCCTTAATTAGGCAATCGTTGATACCGAAAATCCTATTTTCGTGTAAAGTTATTTTCTACTGAGTTTTTATCATTACTCTCTCGGTAGAACACGCAAGGAATTTCAGTATTTAGGAGTGAAGTATGAAAAAAAATAGAGTATTTATATTTTGGGGAACGCTAGTCATATTACTAATATGTATCCTAAATAAAAAAACATATGAAAATGGTGAAAGTATAAAACAAACTGAAAATACATATATGAAAGCATATGAGGCCTATTTAAGAAGCTTTCCAGAACTTAATGACTATAAGTATTCTAGCGTTGCGTTAAGAGATTTAGATAAAAATGGCGTTTCAGAATTAATAATTGTTCAAGTTGATGAGGTTGATGGTATTTTAAAAGTCTATTCATATGATAACAGTGTCTATAAAATAGGAGAATATTCGGATTCTAAAATAGGAATATCAGCAATACACGTATCAGAGAATCCGAAGTTTCCTGGATTATTCAATCAATGGTGGGGAGGGGGAGTGGAACACTATGGGTATTTAGAAGTTAGAGAGAAGAGATTGATTTATGAAGATTTATGGTATATAGACCGTACAGAACCATCACCATATCAAAGTAATGTATCTAATAATGAAGCTCTTATCCGTGAATCGATGAACATCTTTTCTGACGATGATTATATGGGTAATATTCTTGATACAGTTCTTATTAACGATGAAAATATTAGCAAAATCTTCAAATAAAACAGCGTATCAATATTATGGTCAAAGATGATTTGAAGAATTCTGAATAATAAAGCAACTTTATTTGGAGAATATTTATATTAGTTTATGAAAATATTGATAAAGATATGAGGAAAGTTGAAGACCTTTTACGAGAGAAATTTATACGTCTGAAGGAATATGAGCTGTTCCAGTTAAAACGGATACTGCTCAAGGATGACTGGAAAATACTTCAGGAGGTTTTTCTTCTGCTTCTAAAGAATTTTATTGATTTTTTAACAGACAGTTCTCCGCGATTGGAAAGTGAATTACAGATTTTAGCAGGGAACTATATGGACCATCCTGAAATATTATGGACGTAACAGTTCAGATACCCCTGAACTGTTACTACAGTTGCTGCGATTCATGGGGGCATATTCTTGTCCGACTACGCCAGACAAGAAGCATCGGGCGTCCGCCCAATGTGGAAAACTGGACAAAAACAGTCTTACAAGCGAGCCCCGCGTCTGTTTTTGTCCAGTTTTCCCCGCCCTGCGAACGGTTATTGTGAATCATCAGCTCATGCGGATCAAATACCGGATTAGAAGAATCAGCACTCCACAAAGTAATTTCCACAAAAGACGGTGTTCCGACATCCACTGTAAGAGGCCGCCTTTTGGTACCTGTTCAGGGGCCCTGTCCTCCCCTTTCCCCATCTTCTCCGGCTTTTCTACGGCTTTCTTTGCGTTTTGTTCTCCGTACCTTTCAAATTTCTCCAGAAACAGCTCCCTGTCCCATATACTCTGGTAAAACATATATTCATAGGTAAGACGGCGAAGTTCTGGTATCTTTCTTTCAAACCTCCGTGCCTTCCAAGGATGCCCTATGATCCGTCCTTTTATCTTGTAGATACGAAGGAGCCCTATGATGGTAGGGATATGCAGCCTCCCCCGCTCCTCATCCAGCCATCCGAACAGCATCTGGAAATAACAATGGCTCTCCCCTGTCTGCCGAAACAGACGGCTGTCTGACAGATGATCCCAGCTTGCCATCAAATACTGCCAGTCACACTCCTCCTGGGGCGGATTGTCTCTGCTGAAGACTTCCAACCCCTTCATCTGTTCCAGCAGCTCCTCCGCTTCTGTAAGCGCCGCGGATGAAAACCGGGTCCGGTCAGTCTGCTGCCAGGAAAGAGGGGGCAAAGAAGACGGAAAAGCAGAGTCCTCTTCCATCCCACTGGCCAGCAGTTCATCCCAGTTTCTTATAGAATGGGTATCCTCCGGCCCTGGCTCCTCTTCCGGTGTGTTTTCCAAAAGCTCGTCCCAGCTTCCTGGAGAATAGGCATCTTCCGACTCCGGCTCCGCTTCTGACGCGTTTTCCAAAAGCTCATCCCAGCCCCCTGGAGAACGGGCATCTTTCGGCTCTTCTTCCCGTGTATTTTCCAAAAGTTCATCCGACTGTTGAGGGGCGGGGGATCTGGTTTCCTTCTTATCCGCGTAAATAAGGGCCTGTTCGTAGGCCTGATGCAGCAGTTGGAATTCTTCCGGATGATCTTCCGGATGGCACTCCCGGCATTTTCGGGCGTAGGCATGGCGGATGACCCTTTTCTCCCCGGTAGGCCCGATTCCAAGAATTTCCCATATGGTTTGGTGTTGTCCGCTCATGTCAATTTCTCCAGTCCCAGCTTTTCTTCCAGGTAGTCAAAAATCGGCTCAACCTGTTTGCGTGCTGCCCTAAGCTCTGCCGGGGCCTTGCCGTCCATCAGGGAACGGAGCCACTGGCTGTTGTTCTGTACCACCTCCCGGTCTCTTCCCAGGCATTCCCGGTACAGCCGGTCGGCCCGTGCCAGAAGATACTGGGTCTGCTCCTCCTCCCGGGAGATATAGTTCAGGCTTTTAAGCTGGCGCAGCTTTTCCTCCAGCTCTGTGTCGCTCATGCGGATATGGCTGTTGACGACGACTTTGCGCTGCTTCTGCCCTGCGTGATTGACCGCCTCCACTTCCAGAATTCCGTTAATATCATAGGTGAAACGTACCTTCACAAAGGGAGAACCTGAACCGGCGGGCGGCATGTCCAGATGTATGGTTCCCAGAAACAGATTTTCACTGCAATGCATGGATTCCCCCTGGAAAATATGAATCATTACATGGGTCTGGGAATCACTGCAGGGGCTGTAGGACTGCTCCCTGCTGAAAGGAAGTACACAGTTCCGTTCAATCACAGGTGAAAGGAGCAAATCCGAACTGGAGGGGTCACGTACTCCCACCCCCAGCGTAAAGGGACTGATATCGGTCAGAAGTACATCCCGGATTTCTGCCCTGCGCTCTTTAATCCCCGCATAGATTGCCGTGCCTTTGGCCACAATCTCATCCGGATTGTCCTCTGTCACCGGCGCGATATTCATAAAATGACGGATGTACTGGCGGATCACCGGCATACGGCAGGTACCCCCTACCAGCACGATCCGGTCAATGGCATCCGCGCCTGCCGGCACATCCCGGAGGGCCTTTCGCGCCACTGCTTCCATCCGTTTGAACAGAGGCGCGCAGATGCGGATCAGGTCCTCCTGGGTCAGAATCAGGCCCATCTTTCCATTGGGGCCGTCCCATTCCATCATGCCCGCGTTCTTTTCGGTCAGCTGCCGCTTGCACTGCTCCGCGCTCCCAAGCAGGGTCAGCCAGTGCTCCGGCTCCAGACTGTCTGTCCCGATCCCTTGCTCCCGGCAGAAATGCTCCGCAATCCGCTGGTCGAAATCATCGCCGCCCAGATGGTTGTCTCCGGCTACTGCCAGAATCTCTACCACCTGGTCAAAACAGGCTACAACAGACACATCCAGCGTTCCGCCGCCAAAATCCACCACCAGAAAGGTTTCGTCTTTCTCCTCATGAAGGCCGCGGCAGGCCAGGGCCGCCGCCGAAGGTTCATTGACCAGCCGCTCCACCCGCAGATCTGCCAGAAGTCCGGCCTGCCGGGTGGCATAGCGCTGTTCGTCATTGAAATACGCGGGAACGCTGATGACGGCCTCCTCTACCGGCTCTCCCAGATATTCCTCCGCGTCCTGCTTCAGCTGCCGCAGGACCATGGCCGACAATTCCTGGGGTGTATATCCCTGGCCCCCCAGATAAAGTTTCCGCTCTGTACCCATAAGCCGCTTAAAGGAAGCCACGCTCTGTCCCGGATAAGCCGGACGCTTCTCCTTTGCCACGGTACCCACCCAGACTGCCCCGTCTGCCTCCGTCACCACACTGGGCGTCAGGCAGGAGCCCAGACGGTTGGGAATCAGGGTAGCATGACCATCCTTCCATACGGCTGCCAGACTGTTTGTTGTGCCCAGATCAATTCC
>Ga0137297_11929_pt1 | contig 10510 bp, 8 predicted proteins | sample RamsorincwithD2O_FD_97191 | JGI IMG/M metagenome (GOLD analysis project Ga0137297, IMG submission 97191) | Mouse cecal microbial communities from Vienna, Austria - Mucin amended with D2O | ecosystem: Host-associated > Mammals > Digestive system > Large intestine > Cecum | place: Austria: Vienna... | reverse complement strand
GAATCTGAAGCATTTCCGCATCTCCGCAGGGGAATATGCAGACCCCTTTAACAAGGGAGCAGTGGTAAACAAGCTGGATTTCGTGATTCTGGCGGCCCTGGAGGTGGATGTGAATTTTAACTGCAATGTGGTGGTGGGATCCGACGGTGTGATTACGGGAGCCCAGGGAGGGCATCCGGATACGGCAGCTGGAGCCAAGTGTACCATTGTCATTGCACCGCTGCTGCAGGGAAGAATTCCTGCAATCTGTACGGAGGTGACGACAGTAACCACGCCGGGGGAGAGCATTGATGTGGTGATTACCGATTATGGTATTGCCATCAATCCTAAGAGGCAGGATCTGATTGACTGTATGAAGGATGTGGATCTGCCGTTTAAGACCATTGAGGAGCTGAGAGATATTGCCTATTCTATTGTGGGGGAACCGGAGAAGGTGCAGTTTGACGATCAGGTAGTGGGAATTATCGAGGCGAGAGACGGAACGATTATGGATGTGGTTCGGAAGATAAAGCCTTTTGCGTTTCGGGAAAGATAAGACAGTATTTGGCATACGAAGAAAGGCTGCTGCAGGATTGTGGGACTCCTGCAGCAGCCTTATTTTCTCTAAGGAACAAACCGATACCCCAGCCCCCGGACAGTAACAATATGCCTGGGATTCTGTTTATTATCCTCCACCTTGCCCCGCAGCCGGTTGATATAGACCATGATAGCATTGTCATCCACAGCTACGGTATTGCCCCACACATGTTCGTAGATCATATCCTTGGTAAATACCTGCTGGGGATGGTTCATAAACAGAAGCAGAAGGATGCTTTCTTTGGCGGAAAGAATCAGTTCTTCTCCGTTCTTATAAAACCGCATAGTGGAAGTATTGCAGGCAAAGGGACCGCATGTAAGCGTATCGGAATCTTCCTTCTGGGTAACCAGGTTTTTGTTCCTTCTTATGAGGGCCTTCACCTTGGCGCCCAGCACAAGGGGGCGGAAGGGCTTCGTGATATAATCATCAGCGCCTAAAGACAGGCCGTAGAGGGAATCGTAATCCTCATTCCTGCCGCTGATAATCATGACGGGGGTACTGATTCCCTGGCTGCGTATGTTCTTTATCACATCAAAACCTTCCATATCGCCAAGCATAATATCCATCAGGACAATGTCAAAGGTGTGCTCATTCAGCTGAAGGAGTGCCTGGGCTCCGCTGTTAACCACCGTGGTTTCAAGACCGTTGCTGCGCATAACCTTATCAAGAAGCTTGCAGATAGCGGGATCATCATCTGCGATCAGTACTTTGTCTGGCATGGGAAAATCCTCCGGAGGGTATTTTGATAAAATGCTGTACGTGTTCTGAAAAATATTATAATATTAGAGTGGTGACAAGTCAATGGGAGACCAATAAAGGCAGAGGTGAGAAGATGGAAAAAAGGTGGATAAAACCAGTCTCAGGAATTTTGCTTTTGATAGTATTGGCATGTATTTTAGGGGCAGGCTGTGCCATATGGGATGATTATCGGGATGAAATCATGGACAACCAGAAACAGCAGCTTCTGCTTACATCGGAGATCCTGGCGGAAAGCATGGAATTGTCTTTGAACGAGTACAGAAGCAATCTGGCGTTTTTAGAGGAAATCCATGATTATAAGGCTTATCTGGAGACAAAAAACGGGTTTGAATGTGAACTGTTCCGGGAGGATGAGGAAGGAACCATGAAAGACCAGGTGTATGGCTTGAACCTTGGGAATCCGGTTCTGATCACAAAGATTGATGAAAAGGAAAGCATCTTTCAATATGAGGACAGACAGGGCAGGAAATACCTGGTCTTTAAAAGAAGGCTTGATGCAGGAGGATATCTGTGCCTTGCCGTTGATGAGGAAAGGTACTACAGACAGCTGGTTCAGGGAATCCGCATTGGAACCAACGGATATATTATGGTGAAAAATTCGGAGGGACTGATTCTGATGCATCCGGTGCCGGAACAGTGGGGCATTCATGTGATTGCAGGAAGGGAAAAACTGTACCCGGAGCTGGATTTCACAAGCCTGAAGGCTATGGTAGAAGAACAGTGCAGCGGAAAGAAAGGAATCACGGAATATTACTCCTACTGGTGGGCCAGTCCAAAGCTGTCCAGGGTGAAGAAAATAAGCGCCTATGCCCCTGTCCAGGTGGCTGGTGATTTCTGGGTGATCAGCTCGGTGGTGGACTATGATGATTTCTGCAGTCCTGTGGAAGCCGGATTCCGGAAGGTCTCCCTGCTGTTTATCGGAGCCCTGGCGGCATTTGTTATGCTGATCGCCGCTGTGGGAAAACTGCTTTTCGAACGGGGGAAGGCCAGGGAGGAGATCACAGCCCTTCGGGAAATGAATGAGAAGCTGGAGGAGATCCATCAGGGCGAGGAGATGCTGGCCCATCAGCAGCGGCTTCAGGTGATGGGGACCATGACCGGAGGAATTGCCCATGAGTTCAACAACTTTTTGACGCCTATCATGGGGCACGCGGAACTTCTGATGATGGAATTTCCCGAAGAATCCGATGCCTACGACAGCGCCAGGGAAATCTATGAGGCGTCAGAAAAAGCCAAGGACGTGGTGCGCCAGATTGCTTCCTTAAGCAGAAAGAATGTGGAGACGATCTATAAAAGCATTCCGGCAAAAAAGCTGTGTACCAGGGTTTTAAAGATGGCGGAGTCCATCTGTCCGGCAAATGTCCGTCTGGAAGGGGATGTCCGTCTTCATGAGGAATGTATTCTGGGAAATGGAACCCAGATGAATCAGGTTATCTTGAATATCTGCGTCAATGCGGTACATGCCATCGGCAAAAAGGAGGGGTATATCCATTTCACGGCAGACACCATAGCCAGGGAGGAGCTTTTCGGCATACCGGACCTGGAGACGTCAAAGATCTCAAGGGAATGGGAGCAGTACATACAGATTGACATAGAAGACAATGGCTGCGGCATGGATAAGGACACTCTGCGCCAGATCTTTATCCCGTTTTTTACCACCAAAAAAGCCGGGGAGGGCACCGGCCTTGGGCTGGCTCTGGCAGAGCAGATCATCACTTCCCATAAGGGGTATATGTATGCGGAAAGCACCCCGGGAGAGGGAACGGTTTTCCATATCTTCCTACCTGTCCTGGAGGAAGGGGCGGACAGGGAAAACATCAGCCAGAGCCAGAGGGAAAAGCTGAAGATCGTCATAGCAGACGACAATGCCAAGATTCTGCAGATGCTTGGAAAGAATTTTTCCAGGCTGGATCTGCAGGTATTTACATGCAGGGAAAGAAAGGAGCTGCACAGGCTGCTGGAAGAAGAAAACCCGGATGTGCTGGTGATTGATGAAAGGATTGAGGACGGAAGCGGAGTGGAATTCTGTATGTCCGTTCAGGGAAAGTATCCGGATATGATAAAGATTATCATGGTAGATTGTTTCACAAAGGATATTGTGGAGGCGAAGCAGAAGAAGGTGATTGACGGATATCTGGCCAAACCGGTGTCGGATACGGCAATCCTGGAGACTGTCAGGAACTGCAGATCCTGAGACAGTCATCCTTAACAGACAGAAAGGCATTTCTTAATAAATTGTAAGACGAACCGTGGATAGGTGTAAGATTATTCCTCTATTATAGAGACATCAAGAAAACAAGAGCGGTCTCGGAAACTCAGCCGCAAAGATGGGTGCAAGGGAGTTTCCGAGAGTGCTCAACAAACGAAATGGAGGAACAATTCATGAACGAAACCATACTGGCCCTGTTAGGGTTTGTGACCATCATCGGGATTATTGTTCTGCTGCTGAAAAACGTGACAGTTCCGTCACTGGCTTTTATCGGGGTATCTACGGTGACAGCGGCTGTTCTGGTGGCAACGGGAACCTTTACCATTGAAGAAATGGGCGGATTTATTAAGGCAGGAGTTTCAGGAGTACATTCCACAGCAGTCCTGTTTATCTTTTCCGTACTGTTTTTCGGCATAATGACAGACGCAGGAATGTTTGACCGGATTATCAACGCATTGATGAAAAAGGTAGGAAGCAATGTGGTGGGAGTGGCGCTTATGACCTGTGTCATTGCCATGATCGGACATCTGGACGGAGGCGGAGCTTCCACGTTCCTGATCACGATTCCAGCCATGCTTCCGGTGTATAAAAAACTGAACATGCGTCCCACCACGCTGCTGTTAATCTGCGTGACTGCCATGGGCGTTATGAATCTTCTTCCCTGGGGCGGCCCTACCATGCGGTCCGCCACAGTGCTGGGAGTTGACCCCAATGAACTCTGGATGCAGCTTCTTCCCATGCAGATTGTAGGAATTGTGATTGCATTTTCTCAAGAGTTACATGAATAAAAAGGAGCCTGTCTATTCCATGAATATCTCTATAACCGTTAACCACAAACAGCTATTGGACGTCCTCCTGAATGTGGGGCTCATCCGCCCGGTATTTATCTGGGGGGCTCCGGGCATCGGGAAATCCGCCATCGTCCAGGAGTTTGCCGATTCTCTGGGGCTGGAGTGTATCTCCCTGCTGGGCAGTCAGCTTGCCCCGGAGGATATCATCGGCGTCCCTCAGATTAAGGATGGTTTCAGCCAGTTCTGCCCGCCCCGGACCATTGCCCGGGCGGAGCCCTACGTCCTTTTTCTGGACGAGCTGAACGCCTGCACCTCGGAAGTCCAGAAAGCCTTTTACTCTCTCATTCACGAGCGTCGTATCGGGGAGTACCATCTGCCCGAGGGCTCCATCGTGGTGGGAGCAGGCAACCGGGCCCAGGACAACGCCATCACCCGGCCCATGTCTTCTGCACTGATAAACCGGATGTTCCATGTGGAGCTTACCGCCAGCCCCCGGCTGTGGCTGGAGTGGGCCGCTCAGAACGGCATCCATCCCTATGTCTACGACTATATTTCCAGCCGGCCCGACCACCTGTGGGCCAAGCCTCCTAAAAGTGAGGAGCCCTTCTCCACTCCCCGCTCCTGGCACATGCTCAGCGACGCCATCCGCAGCTACGGACCGGGCATCGGAGAGGAATCCCTGCGCATTCTGGCCGCAGGGAGCCTGAGCCCTCAGCACGCCACCCAGTTTATGGCCTATATCCGGCAGATACGCTGCCAGTACGCCCTGGACAAGATTCTCACCGGGGAACAACCGTGGCCCGGCAAACCGGAGGAGAGGGACGTGCTCTACTTTCTGGCCCAGTCCCTTCGGGCCCGGCTGGTGAAGGAGCTGCCTCCGGAGAGGGCGAAACTCAGCAGCGACAGCCGGACTCTGGTCCTTCAGGCCAAGGACCGCATCACTGAGTTAGCCGACTTAAGCCTGGAGATTGCCCGGATGGCAGTTACCCCGGAGGAAGGGAGAGAGCTGCCTGACTGGTTTGTGGTGGAGCTGTTCAGGGACCTGCCCAGGCTGGCAGACAAGCGAAACGGATGAGGGGGAAAGCGAAGATGCCCAATCCTGCTCAGGAGGCGTTCCGGGCCGGACAGGGGCTGGTAAAACAAAATCCGGTTCTGGGGCCTCTGATAGAGCGGGCCGTACTCTGCTTTGACGACAGCTATCCCATGGCCAGAGAGGACTGGGCCTGGGTGGCCTCCGACGGGTATATCTATGCCAACAGCCACCGCCGGGCCCTTCCCGGGGAATGGGCCTACGTGCTGGCTCACTGCCTGCTTCACCTGGCCCTGGGCCATATCCGGGAGGACCGGGAGGGAGATTCTTTGTGGAACGCTGCCTGCGACTGCGTAACCGCCCGGTATCTGGCTGACCTTCACATCGGTACGCCTCCCAGGGAGCTGGCTGACCCTCTTCCCTCCAACACACGTGAGGAAGAGAAACTGTATTTCTGGCTGAAGGAACACAAGGACCCTGCCTGCTTCCATTTCTCCACCATGAGCGGCAGCCGGGCAGATATGTCCTGGCGCGGAGAGACCCGGCATTGGTGGAGCGGTGCCACCGACTGGCGAAAGCTTTTTGCCGAAAGCCTGCGGGATGCCCTGCGCGCCGCTGTGGACTACGCCGGAGGCGTGAGAACAGAGCCGGGGAAATACAAAAAAATGGGGCCTGTTAAACGGGCTCAGGAATGGTTTCTGTCCAGCTACCCGTTACTGGGAGGCGTTGCCTCAGGCTTCAAACTGGTAGACGACCCTCTGACAGTTCAGCGGATGGACATCCCGGTAGCTGCAATTTCAGTCCATATGAAGGAAATCTATGTCAATCCTGCCGCCGGTCTAACAGAACAGGAATGGCGGTTTGTTCTGGCCCACGAATACCTCCACGCCGCCCTGTGCCATGAACAGCGGCTGGGCAAGCGAGATCCTGAACTGTGGAATGTGGCCTGTGACTATGTTATCAATCAGTGGCTGCGAGATATGGAAGTGGGGCAGATGCCCGAAGGCCTGCTCTACGACCCAGAGCTGAACAACCTGCCGGCAGAGAGCATCTACGACCTGCTGGCCTCCAATCTGCGAAAGTACAGGCGCATGGCCAAGCATGACATTCTCTTCGGCCCGCCCGATTGGCAGGACTCCAAGGACTTTGTGGACTTGGACGCCTGGTGCCGCTCTGCCATCCAGCGAGGGCTGGACTATCACCAGGCCCACGAAAGAGGCTTCCTCCCTGAGGGACTGGTGGAGGAAATCCGGGCCCTGTCTCAGCCTCCCATTCCCTGGGATGTGAAACTGGCCCGGTGGTTTGACGAACGGTTTGAACCTCTGGAAAGACACCGGACCTATGCCCGTCTCAGCCGGAGGCAGTCGTCCACACCGGATATTCCCCGGCCCTCCTACCGCTATGAGGAGACGGCTCAGGCAGGGAGGACCTTCGGAGTTCTGCTGGACACCTCCGGCTCCATGGACCGAAGCCTGCTGGCCGCTGCCCTGGGCTCTATCGCCAGCTACAGCGCCGCCCGGGACGTAAACCGGGTACGAGTTGTTTTCTGTGACGCCTTCCCCTACGACCAGGGCTATATGGAGGCGGCGGACATCGCTGGCAGTGTCAAGGTCCGGGGGCGCGGCGGTACCGTACTCCAGCCTGGGATAGAGCTGCTGGAGCATGCCGATGATTTTCCCAAGGAAGCGCCTTTACTGATTATCACCGACTGCGAATGCGACCGGCTCAACCTCTACGGCCGGGACCACGCCTTTCTGGTTCCCCGGGGAAAAAGCCTGCCCTTCCCTCCCAGGGGGCCGGTGTTCTATCTGGAATAGGCCGTGCTTGACATTCTATATAAAAAGGGACTGTGAGAATGGAAATACGTTTGCTCCATTCTTTCACAGTCCCACTCATATTTTTAAGCTTTCATGCTATTTAGCATCTGCTCTAATTCCCTTTGGGCTATTACAATCTTTTTGTATCGCTCTTCCTGGACATCCATTAAATTATTTATAAAGCATCCGTTTCTACGTTTTTCCCTCTCTATGATATCTGCCAGCCTTTCTGAAAAAGACATGCCATAGCGTTTCTTTAAAACGAATGTCCGGATAATATTCAGCATAATCTGGGGATTTTTTTCTAAAACCACATCTATCTCATTCTTTTTCACAGCCTCCTGATATTTTGGGTCATACCATACATCATTTTTTAAATCATAAATTATCCCATCCAGATTTAAAAAAACGGTCTCCGGAAGATATCGTATATAATCCTCAGGGTCACATGGAATTACCTTTTCTCTATATGCCCAGGTTTCCTTTAAAATCCAGACATCAAGAATGAACTCCTGACATAGTACTTTATATCCGCCAAAACTATTTCTCGCCGGATGATATTTATTCAGAAACTCCATCCAGGTTTTTTCACATGTAATATCAATAATAATATCTATATCTCTTAACTGCCGGATATCTCCTTTATCCTTGTATTCCCTTAAAACGCCTCCTATTAAACAGAGATTTCCTGCAGCCTTTAAATGTTCGAATATGTCTAAAGATGGCGGATATTGTCTCAAAAAATTATTTACTGCATCTGCAATGGCTCTCATACTATCCCCCCTAATTATTAATATATGGAGTGAGTAAGCCTTGTACGGGTAAAATCATTTTCTTGTAAGGGAAAAACCTGTGCTTTATCCTGAAGCCGCCTCATGTCTCTTTATCCACAATAAATATTTATTTTTTCAATTTTATTATAAATCAAAAGAGCTCTTTCCTCAACACCTGTTTACATAAAAAGAAGAACTGCCGCATTTTTTAATACAGCAGTTCTCCCATCAAATCCCTCATCACTTCCGCCACCGTCTCAATCCTCTCCGCCCGGTACGCATTGCTTCCGCAAAACAGCAGCCCGTTGTCCACATCTCCTACAGCTGCGCGGATCAACGCGTCTGTGATGCAATACGGCGTTTCCCTGGGATTGCAGTGCTCCAGGCACTGGAAACAGCGGGCCGGCGCAATTCTTTCTCGCTGGATTTTCTCCAGAAACGGATTCCTGATGGCCCTCCCTGGCATCCCCACCGGGCTTTTGGTGATGACAATATCTTCCTTTTTTGCCCTGATATACGCCTGTTTATACGCATCCGCCCCATCGCATTCCTCTGTGGTGACAAACCGGGTGGCAGCCTGAATGCCTGACGCCCCCAGTTCCAGCTGATGCAGCACATCCTCATGGCTGTAGACACCGCCTGCGGTTATGACAGGAATCTCTCTTTCATACTTTTCTCCAAGCTGATTCACAAACTCAATGATACCGTGGATCTCCTCCTCATAGCAGTCTTTCTTGAATGTGGCCTCCACGTCTTTTGTATCCGCCCCCAGCTCCGCCAGCTGTTCTCTGGAAAACCCCAGGTGTCCTCCGGCCAGCGGGCCTTCAACGACCACAAAATCCGGGGCCACGTGGTATTTCCTGTCCCACATCTTGCAGATAACAGAGACTGATTTTACAGAAGAAACGATGGGAGCCAGCTTTACTCTTTTCCTTTTTCCCTTCCCGTTCCCTCCTGTTTCCTCACCTGTCTCATTTCCCGTCCTGCTGCCTTCCGCCACATACCTGGGCAAGTCCACAGGGAGACCGGCGCCGGATATGATAACATCCGCCCCTGCCTTCACCGCTTCCTTTACATACAGGCTGTACTGTTTCGTGGCCACCATAATGTTGAAGCCTATGACACCCTCAGGGGCAATCCCTCTGGCTTTCCTAAGCTCTGTCCCTATGGCTCTTAAATTGGCTTCCAGCTGATGAGACTTAAAATCCGGGTCCTTAAACCCAATCTGTGCGGTGGAGATAATCCCCATGCCACCTTCCTTTGCCACAGCGCCTGCCAGAGATGACAGACTGATTCCCACTCCCATGCCTCCCTGGATAATCGGTTTCTCTACCTTAATATCTCCGATTACCAGAGGGTTTCCAAGCTTTCTCATTGCCTCTGAGTTACTGCTTTCCCTGCTTTTTTTTTCATTCTGTACAGCCATTCGTAAAATACCCCCATGAAAGCCTTCTAATATTTGTCCTGATACCTTCCGGTTTCTACCTGACACATCCGCCGGTTACCTGCTTTAATCCTGTCTCAATCTTTGCAAGGAATCTTAAATGTTTCTGAACCTCTCATACCTCTGTGCCGTAATCTCTTCTTCCGTCATATTCTCATATTTTATCAAAAACTTAAAAAGACGGTTTCGGATTTCTTCCCCGATCTCCTCTTTCACATCCTCACAGGCAGGCAGAAGCTCCGGAATCACATCATCAATAATATGAAGCTCCAGCACATCCTGCGCTGTCAGCTTCATCGCCTCTTACGCCTGGTCTGCCTTCTTGCTGTCCTTCCACAGAATGGATGCAAATCCCTCCGGCGACAGCACGGAATAGACCGCATGCTCCAGCATCCACACCTCATTGGCCACCGCCATGGCGAGAGCTCCTCCGCTTCCGCCTTCGCCGATGATGATGGAAAGAACCGGCACCTTCAGGTCTGAAAGCTGAAACAGATTCCGGGCAATGGCCTCTCCCTGTCCACGCTCCTCCGCCTCGATTCCACAAAATGCCCCCGGAGTATCCACAAAACATATCACAGGCCTTCCAAAATCCTCCGCCTGCTTCATCAGACGCAGGGCCTTCCGGTATCCCTCCGGCAGAGGCATACCGAAATTTCTCTTTATATTGTCCTTGGTATTCTTCCCCTTCTGCTGCCCGATGACTGTCACAGGAATCCCGTAAAACCTGGCAATGCCGCCAACAATGGCTCCGTCATCCCCATAATAACGGTCACCATGAAATTCTATAAAATCATCAAAAATCGTCTCAATATAATCCAAAGCCGTCAGACGGTCGGATTTCCTGGAAAGCAGTACATGGTCCCAGGCCTTTTCTCTGCCTTTTCTAGAACTCTCTGTTTTTGCTTCCGGGCATCTGTGCTTTTCCATTTCCACACTGGTATTCGGTTCTGCTTTTGCCCACCTGTAAGCTTCCTCCTCTGCACATCTGCCGTCATCCACCCTGTTACCGCCAAACCTGTCTAAAAACTGTCTCGTCTTATCTTCCTGTCCATGATGCATCTCCAGAATCTTCCCCAGAACCTCTTTCATCTCTTCCCGGCTCACGAT
>Ga0137297_11925_pt1 | contig 10524 bp, 10 predicted proteins | sample RamsorincwithD2O_FD_97191 | JGI IMG/M metagenome (GOLD analysis project Ga0137297, IMG submission 97191) | Mouse cecal microbial communities from Vienna, Austria - Mucin amended with D2O | ecosystem: Host-associated > Mammals > Digestive system > Large intestine > Cecum | place: Austria: Vienna... | reverse complement strand
TTAAATTCATATTAAATGCTAATGGGAATTTTGCGGGAAATCGCAATGTGGAAAAGTTTTCAAGGGAAAATCAGGCAGCCAGATTATGCAAATATATGGATTATATTATAAAAACGGAAGCGGTGAAATAAGTGGATAAAACAGAGTTAATTAGTGTAATTGTACCCGTGTATAATATCGAGAAATATATTGAAAGATGCATTGAGTCCATTACCAGTCAGACTTACAGTAATCTGGAAATTATTCTGGTAGACGATGGTTCTGCTGATGATAGCGGAAGAATATGTGACAGATATAAAATTAAAGACCCAAGGATAAATGTGATACATAAATGTAACGGGGGACTTTCAACAGCAAGAAATGCGGGGATTGCGCGCGCAAAAGGAGATTATATAGGTTTTGTAGACGGGGATGACTATATATCTCAGGATATGTATGAAAAGCTTCTTTGGTATATGAAAGAAGATGTAGATATTACATGTTGCGGAAGAACATATATTTTGCCCAGACGTAAAAGAAGGGAATACTGTTTAGGCAGGATAGAAAAATTTTCTAAAACTGAGGCGATAGAGGAAATTCTTTTATCAAGAAAAATATGTATTTCTGCCTGTACAAAGCTTTTTCGCAGAAATTTATTTGATGATTTACGGTTTCCGACAGGAAGAATATGCGAAGATATTCCAACTGTTTATAACTTAATTAAAAGAGCTCGGAATTTAATTCATATTGGCGAAGCAAAGTATTTTTATTATTATAGAGAAAACAGCATTTCACATAAGGAGTTTTACCCTCAAAGAACAGATTATATAGTATTTATGAAATATATATATAAAGATGTCAAAAAAAATTATCCGCAGCTTATATTACAGGCAGAAGCAGGTTATATAATCAGCCTGCTAAATACCCTTGATAATATTGAACGGTGTGGCGGATATGAAAAATATAGCAATATTAAAAATAAAATAACAAAAATGATTAGAAAGGGAGCAATAGGTGGGATTATTAACCCATATGTTGGCGATGAACAAAAAAAGAAGATAATAAGGTATTTTTTAGGCATACCTATAAAAGTGGTTTGCAAATAACAGCATATCAAGGAGAACGGCATGAAAATTGCAGTGTTTGGAGGAATAAGATATATTGATAAGTTTGAAGAGTTGTTTAACAGTACTGCGAAAATATTATTTTTTATTGATAATTCCCGACAATTACATAAAAAAATGATAGGTGGTAAAAGGATTTATTCCCCCTATGACTTTCCAAAACATGAGATAGATTATGTTGTTATTTTTATATATGAGTTTAAAGCAGTCAGCCAGGAGTTGATTGATTTGGGAATGGACGCAGCCAGTATTATAAATTTTAATGATATAACTTTAGACTTATCCTCATACAAAAATGTTTTTAATTTGGATATGGCTGACAGGATGAGATTAATGCTAAAAATTGATTTTATGGACAGAAAGATTAGTCAATTAGAAAATGCACAATGTTACTTTGAACAGAATTATGTGTATGAAGCGGCTGATATTTTCAGAAGGGGCAAAGTTTCTCTGCCTCGTATATGCTCTGTGGCAGAGACGTGCGAAAAGATTATCACTGACAGATGTTCCATCAGCAGATATGGAGACGGTGAGTTTGAAATTATTCTTGGACATGCAAAAGATATATATCAGAGTGATAATGAGGACTTGGCTAACCGGTTGAAAAATATCTTATTATCTAATTTGGAAAAGCATATTGTTGCACTTGCGGATGATTATGGTTCAATGGAGGGAATAAGAAAAGAAAATAAAGATGTAATCAGAAAATATATGACCCCTGAAAAAAGAGGACAGCATTATGCATTATTGGATATGAGCAAGGAGTACTTTAATGCTTATATCAGCAGGCCTTATGTCATATATCCACATAATGAAACAGAACAGGCAAGAAAAAGATTTGATAATTTAAAACGAATTTGGAATGAACAGGATGTTTTATTTATAGAGGGGGACAAGACCCAGATGGGAGTGGGGAACGATTTATTCTGTAATGCTGAAACTATTCAACGGATTATTGCGCCTAATGAAAATGCATATGATGTATATAATGAGATTTATCAGGCTGCGTTAGAATATGGCAGGAATAAATTGATACTTATTGCACTCGGGCCAACAGCGACAGTGCTTGCATATGATTTGGCAAAAGCAGGATATTGGGCTTTGGATATCGGGCACTTGGATTTGGAATATGAGTGGTTTTTGAAAGGAGAAGGATATAGCTATATTCCGCATAAATATAATAACGAAATGCTGGGGGATACAAATATTATTTCTATTGCTGATGAAGAGTATATGAGGTCAATAATATGTCGTGTATTGGTCTGAAGAAGGAAGGATGATATGGAATTTATACCTGTAAATGAACCATTATTAAAAGGCAATGAAAAAAAATACTTGTGTGAATGTATTGACACCGGATGGATTTCGTCGGAAGGACCATTCGTTAAGGAATTTGAACAAAAAATGAGCGCATCTGTTGGAAGAAAATATGGAATTGCTGTTTCCAACGGGACTGCGGCTTTGGAAGTAGCAGTCCAGGCATTAGGAATCGGAGAAGGTGATGAGGTAATTATGCCCGCCTTTACAATTATTTCCTGTGCGATGGCGGTAACTAAGCTCGGAGCTGTTCCGGTTCTTGTTGATAGTGATATACATACATGGAACATGAATGTGGATGAAATAGAAAGAAAAATAACTTCAAAAACAAAGGCAATAATGCTGGTTCACTTATATGGTCTTCCAGCAGCAGTAGACAAGGTTCTGGAACTGGCAGAAAGATATGATTTGAAAGTTATTGAAGATGCGGCAGAAATGCATGGGCAAACATATAATGGAAAGCCCTGTGGCAGTTTTGGAGATATCAGCACATTCAGTTTTTATCCTAATAAGCACATTACAACGGGCGAGGGCGGTATGGTTGTAACGAATGATGATGAGCTGGCTGAGCGGTGTCGCGTACTTAGAAATTTATGCTTCAGAAAAGATGTCAGATATATACATGATGAAATAAGTGATAATTACAGGTTTACTAATCTGCAGGCAGCAGTCGGGCTGGCACAGTTGGAACGTTTAGATGAATTTGTGGCAAGAAAACGTGCAATGGGTAAATATTATACTGAGCAGTTAAAGGATATAGATGGGCTGATATTGCCAATTGAAAAGATGAGTTATTCTGATAACATTTATTGGGTATATGGTATCGTCTTAAAGAGTAATATTCAGGCCGACAACAAAAAAGTACAGAAGCTTTTAGCAGAAGAGGGCATTGGTTCAAGAACATTTTTCTGGTGTATGCATGAGCAGCCTGTATACAAGAAGATGGGATTATTTAGAGACGAATCATATCCATATGCAGAGTATCTGGCAAGAAAAGGATTTTATATTCCAAGCGGGTTGGCATTGACACGAGAGCAGATGGATAGAGTGGTGACAGGTGTCAGAAAAGTTATAGGCAGTTTGACAGGAAAAGCATTATAAAATCTATATATTAAGTACAGGCAAAGTGATGCTTAGAAATGAGGGACAAATGAGTGCAATTGAGAAGATAATGAAAAAAAATAAATTATTGGCAATGATTATACGTAATCATTATGAGTGCGAAGGTGTAGATTTTATCACACCTGATGAGTATTCACAGCAGGTGGCATATATGCATCATCCGGCGGGGAAAGTGATAGACGCGCATGTGCATAATATGGTTCATAGAAATGTAGTTTTAACTCAGGAGGTTTTGTTTATTAAGAAAGGGACTTTAAGAGTAGATATTTATGATGAATACGAGGACTACCTGGAGAGCAGAGAGTTGCATGCAGGTGATGTTATTTTGCTTGTTTCGGGCGGACATGGTTTTCAGGCATTGGAAGAAGTAGAAATGATAGAAGTAAAGCAAGGGCCATACACAGGAGAACAGGATAAAAGGCGATTTGAAGGAGTAGGCGAAAATCAGATTATTTACAATTGATGAGGGGATGTATTATGGAGGTTTTCAAGGACTATGCTTATTATTACAATGCGTTTTATCAGGATAAAGACTATGCATCGGAAAGCAGGCAAATTGATATATTGCTTAAAAGATATGGCAGCAACATAAGAAAAATAATTAATTATGGATGCGGTACTGGAAAACATGATATTGAATTGTGTAAACTTGGATATCAATGTGCCGGAATAGATATGAGTTCTCTTATGATAAATATAGCAAAGGAGAATAGTAGAAACGAAAAATTTGATATTAATTTTGCAGTGGCGGATATCCGTGAATACGAGCCGGCACAAAAGTTTGACGCTGTTATATCTTTATTCCACGTTATGAGTTACCAGAACACCAATAATGATATACTGGCGGCATTTCGGACAGCGAGAAAGGCGTTGAACAGAGGCGGAATTTTCATGTTTGATGTCTGGTATGGCGCAGGTGTATTAAGTGATAAACCAGCAGTTCGTGTAAAAGAGATTCAGACTGATAAACATAAATTGCTTCGGATAGCCAGGCCGGTTATGCATGATAAGACGAATACTGTAGATGTTTGTTATGAAGTTTTCATCATTGATAAGGAGACGAACGAAACGAACATAATCAGAGAAACACATCATATGCGGTATTTTTTCAGACCGGAACTGGAGTATTATTTAAAGGAATGTGGATTTGAATTGATAGATAACCTGGATTGTGCAACACTCGGGACGACAAGTTATGATTCATGGACGAGTTATTTTATAGCGAGGGCTATATGAAAAACAGGATATAGTTTGGTAAGTATAAATTAGTATGTATAGTGAGGTATAAGGTTAATGCTATTTAATTCCAGAGACGATTATTTTGAATACATACATAATCACCCTGAAGACAAAGTTGTTATATATGGTGCTGGGGATATGGGGAGGAAGTACTATAAATATTTTGAGCATGTGGATTACTTTTGTGACCAAAATGCAAAAAAAATAAAAAATATAGATGGCATAACGTGCTTATTGCCAGAGGAACTAAAAGATATCCAGTGTAAAATGATTATCTTAATTTGTGTTAGGGATGAGAGGGTTGCCGGGAAGATAGCACAAGTATTAGGTAGCTTAAATCTGGAGGCGGAAATATTTTATTTTTTTAACAAAGGTTCTTTCGCAGAATTTAGTTATTCTCCATATAAAAGAAAATTAAATCTGAAAGACAGGCTGCGGATACGTATTATATGTACAGATGGCAGTTGGATTATAGGGAAATTTGCACGAAAGCTTCAGGAGGAGTTGCTTAAACTTGGGCAGGAGGTTGACATTGCAGATGAAGAGGAACCAAAGGCAGATGTAAACCATTATGTATTTTATGGTGATTTGGCGAGAATATGTAATAATCACGGTACAGTACGTACATCTATGGTCACACATATTGATTGTTCATTAAAGAAAGATTTACTTAAGCTTCAGACACAAAACGGCGTTTTGTGCATCTGTATGTCGAATGAAACCGTAAATAAGCTTTCTTCATGGGGGATAGAAAGAGAAAAATTATGCTATGTAAATCCGGCACAGGATGGAGAAATTAAGCCGAGAAAAATTATTCTCGGGATTACAAACCGTTGTTATTATGGCTTTGACCTCAGGAAAAGAGATGATTTGATTTTAGAGGTATGCAGGCATCTTGAGGCGCGTTTTTTTAAGCTGAAAATAATGGGAGCTGGTTGGGGAGAAATAGTCAGTCAGCTGGAACAGTTGGGCTTTGAGGTAGAGTATTATGCAGAATTTAACAGGGAAATTTATAAAACGCTAATGACAAGCCTGGATTATTGGATTTATTATGGATTTGACGAGGGAGCCATGGGATATCTGGATGCATTGGCGGCAGGGGTGAAAACAATCTGTACACCGCAAGGCTACCATTTAGATACAGGGTGTGGGTTGACATATCCTTGTAGTACAATAGATGATTTTGCCAGGGCCCTGAAACAGATTCAGGAAGAAAAAAGAAAAATTGTCGATGCGGTTAAAGACTGGACATGGGAGAATTATGCTAAGAAGCATTTGGAAATCTGGAACTATTTGACGGGGGCAAAAACACTGAAGGATTTATATGTTAATCAGAACGGATATATGGATGGAATATTTTCCATGCTATTACCTGATATCAGTGAAAAATAATATGAATTTAAGTATAAAATATCAAAATAAAGGAGATATGAAATATCTGCATGATGAAGAGAGATAAAAGATTTCTTTTGATAATGCGTGAATATGTTCTGGGGGGTGCAGAGACACAGTTCAGATATCTGATAGATTATGCAGAGCAGCATAAGTGGAAAATGGATGTAGTCATAGTACACGATTCAAAAAAGAATGATGACATGTTAATTGAAACTAAGGCAAACATGAAGACAGTACGGTTTATTGAATTGAATGGGGATAGATATGGAGTATTGTTGCATGTTATAAAAAACATATTCTATGTTAAATATAACTCATGTTTACTATATTATCCTCCAGATATTGTGTTGGCTCCATTTATTCATATGCTTGGGATACGGGCTATATATTCAGAACGGGTGGATGCTGCAGAAATTAAGAAAAGTATATATTATCAAAGTTGCTTGAAGTTTTGCAGCCATATTTTGGCCAATTCCCAATATGCAAAAGAAGAATTGATAAAATTGACAGGGAAGAAGGTTGTACTGATTAGAAATGGAAAACCTGTCGTTTCCCAGTTCCCGATAAAAGAAAAACGAGAGATATACAGGATTTTAGTTCCAGCCCGTATAGCCCCACCTAAAAACCAGATGTTACCTCTGTATTATTTGAAAAACAGAAAGGATTTTGAAGGAAAGATTGTTTTTGCCGGAATAATTGAGGACAAAGCCTATTATGGAAAATTAATACAATTTGTCCGAAAAAATGGACTTCAGGAAAAGGTGGAGTTTTTAGGTCATATAAAGAATATGGAGGAAGAATACAGAAAGGCAGATTTGGTTCTCTTACCATCATTTGCAGAAGGGACACCTAATGTTGTCCTGGAAGCATACGCTTATGGAAGACCAGTGATTGTATCTGATATAGAGGCGGAGCGAGATATTGTACCGAATTTCAGGCAAAGATTTGGAGTTAATAAGCCGGAGGGAATTGAAGCATGCATCAGATATGTGCAGGGAATGTCTGGTGATGTGTACAGGTATATGATAGAAAAAAATCGAAATAGAGTGCTGCAAAATTATAGTATAGAAAGAATGGCGGAAAGTTTTTATAGGATTATGGAGGGTAAACAATGAAAGCAATTGTTTTTGGATGTGGTTATTATTGGAATAATGTTGAGGAATTTTCTCTGATGGATACAAGTGTGGAGATATGCGGTTTTATTGATAATAATCCGCACGATAACATATTACACCCGGAAGCATTGTGAAATTTAAATTTTGATAAAGTAATTATTTGTAATATAAATGACAAAGATAAGCTTGAGATGATGAACCAGTTGATAGATATGGGGATTGACATTAGCCGAATCTCTTTTATTGAAGAATTTCATAAATGTTATCAATGTCGTATACAAGCATTGGGGAAAAATCATTTTTAGAGAATCTTATTCAAAGCAATCTGATTAGTAAGATTGATATAATAATTATGGAATGGCATGTGGGGCAGAGCGGATACCTAAGCCAACTATTAGATAAGTCTGGTTTTGAATATATAATTAATTCCACATTTAGGGACTTTGGTATGTGTTATGCTTTTAGGCGGTAATCAGGCAAAGTAGCGAAGAAAGGTAGATTTCAGTATGTGTAAAGTTTTTATATGGGGAACAGGATTCTGGGGGGAGAAATGTTTTCATAATCTTTTACCGGAAGTGGATATAATTGGTTTTGTAGAAAGCAAAGTAAGCAAGAATAATTTTCGCGGAAAGAAAGTTATATCAGGCAGTGAACTTGTGGGATATGATTATGATTATGTAATATTGGCAAATACGCATGAAGATGAAATTCAGAGGGAATTTACTATTGATAGCTCAAAAGTTTTGATTTACCGGCAAAATCCAAGACCAGATAAAGTACAATTATTTACCTGGCAGATAATTGATAAGGCGCGTAGTCTGATGCCATATCTTTCAATAGAATGTGAGGGCATGCGATTTTTATATAATAAAACAGATTTTCTTATTCCTGATATAATGTTCTTTTACCAAGAGGTGTGGAGCAAGAATGAGATGGATTTTTTCTGGAAGGAGGCTCCCAGACGTCAGACAGGTATTTTTATGGATATAGGGGCTAATATCGGAACTACCTCCATTTATTTTAAGAAAAGGCTTGCCGAAAAGCTTTCGTATATTGCATTCGAACCAGTAAAGGAAAATTATAAAATTTTTAAAATGAATTGTATATTAAATGATTGTGAAGATATAATTGTAGAAAATATTGGAATATCAGATACAGAAGGGATTATGGGATATACTATAGTAGAATCTAATTATGGTGGTTGCAGAGTGACTGAAAATGAGACAGGTAATGAGCGATGTGAGATAATGCGATTAGATAATTATATAGAAAAGAGGAGGATATTTCCTAAAGATATATCTTACGTATGGATGGATATTGAAGGGCATGAGGTAAACGCAATAAAAGGCGCTAAAAAATTACTTCAGGAAGCAGATGCAAGCCTTTTTCTGGAGTATAATGCCAGAGAATATAAAATGCGAGGGCAGCTTGAGATTATTCTGAAGGAGTTGCAGGAGATATATAGTACTTTTTTGTGTTTTGAGCAATATATGGTCGGGAAGACAAAAAAAAGGCATATTAACGAGTTGGTCTTACTGGCTGATGAGATGGAATGGCGGCAATGTAATGTACTATTTATTAAATAGTAAAATTGAAAAAGGAGAAAAGAACATGAAAAAAGGAATGAATGGAATGCTTTCAACGTTAGCAGGAACAGCGGCAGGAGCAGTATTTGGGGGAATAGCGGCAAAAAATGCTTCGTCAAAAAAAATTAAAAATCTAACAGATGGACATGCAAAAGTCCATGAGCTTTACATGGCTTTTGACCAATGGCTTCGCATCCGTCAGGAAGGAAAGACACTGGTAGAATATTTCGAGAAAAATAATTACAAGACCGTGGCAATTTATGGCATGAAAGAGCTGGGGGAGCGCCTGTATGACGAACTGGAAAATTCCGGTATTGAGGTGTGCTACATTATTGATAAAAAAGCGGATTCCATTTATGCGGATGTGGACGTCATAACTCCGGACGACGATTTGAAGCCGGTGGATGTCATTGTTGTAACAGCAATCTACTATTTTGATGAGATTGAGGAAATGTTAAGTGAAAAGGTAGATTATCCGGTTATTTCTCTGGAAGATATTTTATATGAGGTATAAATTTGAACGGAGAAAACTTAAGAACTGATGTGAAAATATCAGTAGTTGTACCGATATATAATGCCGGTAAATATTTACAGACCTGTTTATATTCCATCATAAATCAGTCATATCAAAATTATGAAGCAATTTTAGTGGATGACGGGTCAACTGATGGTTCTGGTTTGGTCTGCGACCAATATGCAGAGATGGACAGGCGGCTGCGCGTAATACACAAGGAAAATGAAGGGCTGATTTGTGCCCGGAAGAGCGGGCTTGCGGCTGCGTGTGGGAAATATATTGCTTTTGTTGATGCGGACGACTGGGTTGATGCAGATTTCCTTGAAACAGGGGTATGGCAGATGGAGCAGACGAAAGCGGATATTGTGCTCACAGGCTGTGTCAGGGAAATTGGAGACTGTTCAGAGACTGTACAAAACAGGATTGGTTCAGGGATATATGATGTTTCAGGGCTGACCAGGGATGTCTATCCTAAAATGCTGCATTATGAGGCATTTTACGAGTTTGGTATCTTACCCTATATCTGGAATAAATTTTATAAAAAAGAATTGTTGGAGAGGTGTTATGCTGGTATTGATACAAGGATATACGACGGCGAGGATGTTGCAATAGTGTACCCGTATTTGCTTCATGCCCAAAAGGCGGTCATAACAGATGATGCGAAGTATCATTACCGCATTCACAGCGAATCAATGACAGCTAACAGAAAAGCTGATTATTATGAAAATACTGCCAGACTTTATCTTCATCTTGTTACAAAGTTTCAGGGTTCAGAGTATCGTCATTTTCTGATGCCGCAGCTTGACAGTTATATGCGGATGATGATTTGGCAGGGAAAACCGGATGGATTTATAGAATCAACAAGGTTTATTTTTCCGTTTAAAGAAATACCCAAAGGGGCATCCATTATTTTATATGGAGCTGGATACGTTGGGCGGATTTTTCATTATCAAATCACTCTGTCAGAATATTGTGCTATTGTAGCATGGGTTGATAAGGGATATCAGCGGGAAGAACTAAAGAAAATTGGCGTAGTCAGCATGGAAGCATTGCAAACACAACAATACGACTATATTGTTCTTGCTGTAAGCAAGGCTGATGTGACAGCGGAAATTACCAATGAATTGAGTTCT
>Ga0137297_11870_pt1 | contig 10529 bp, 11 predicted proteins | sample RamsorincwithD2O_FD_97191 | JGI IMG/M metagenome (GOLD analysis project Ga0137297, IMG submission 97191) | Mouse cecal microbial communities from Vienna, Austria - Mucin amended with D2O | ecosystem: Host-associated > Mammals > Digestive system > Large intestine > Cecum | place: Austria: Vienna... | reverse complement strand
GACAGCCATATCGGTAGGTGGTTATGCTTTGGTCGATAGACCAGAGATCGGAAACTCTGTTGATATAGATAACTCGTAAGAGAAATTTATAAAGATGGAGGTGGTGGACATGAGCGACTTTGAAATGCTATCTTTAATGATAGGTATTCTATCAATCATTGTAAAACTACTCCTTGAGATTATCAAAGGAAACAAAAAATAACTACCTCTCATGTTTTGGAAGACGTTGAGGTAGTTATTACTCAATAAATCCAAGGCATAACCGCTTATCGGCTGTTCCTTTTTCATTTACATTATAGTTTGTGTATAATTAAATGTCAATATGCAAATCATTATTAGATAGTTGATATAGAGTGAATATTTATAAATATTGATATTCAATAAGCCAACTGATATAATGACACTTATCACATTGTTAATATTAAAATCATATTCATCGTTATAATAGAATAAGAAAGGAGAATATCTATGAACCATATTAAAACAAAGAGTCTTGTTCAAGGTGCTATGATAGCTGCAATGTTTGGAGCATTATCCTTATTTAATACTTATACAGGTGGGATTATTGATATATTTATTTGTTACTTTATGGTTGTGCCAGTAGCTTGGTATGGCTATCAATATAGTATAAAGGAAAATATTATAGTTACATTTGTATCGATGATTGTTATTTTTATGTTTGGAGTACCTACTTTTATTATTTCTTCTTTTTCTGCGTGTTTGATTGGATTGTTTTTAGGAGAAATGTTAAAAAGAGAAGCTAAGAAAGAAACGATATTATTAGGAACGCTTATCATATGTATATTCAATAATATATTGATATATCAAGTATTTAGTGGATTACTTGGAATGGATATCGTATCAGAAATAACTGAAATGTATAATGAAATGATGTCATTATATTCACTTCCAATATCATTAGAAACACTTATAAGTTTTATCCCTTTAATTATCCTATTAATGTCAGGATTAGAAATGTATGTCATATTATTAATCTGTCAATTAATATTTATGCGTTTAAAAATTAAATTCCCCGAGAATTTTCATATCGCAACATTACATTTTTCAAAAAAGAGTGGCTTATTTTTAGGAATGTGTTTAGTAATAAGTGGATCATTAAAGTATTTTCATATAGGGGATGTACTTGTTGATTATATATATTTATTATCATATATTGGATTTGTTTTAGAAGGTTTTGCTTTAGGAAACTTTTATGCAGTTGTAAAACAAAATAGATTTATAATTATTTTATTGTTTATTTTATTTTTTATTCCTTATGGAACTTTTATTTATTTAATATTAGGAATTGTAGATATATTTAGTGATTTAAGGAGAAAATTATTGTATAATGATAAAATGTAAGGAGGGATAGATTATGACTAAAAAGATTATGCAACTTAGAACTGTTATTTTGGCTTGTTTGATTATTGAAACAGTTGTTATATTAGGTTTGTATCTTATTATGAGTAAATCTATTCTTTTGACATTAAGCATTTATTCAATCATTAAAAATTTAATCATAGTTGTTTGGTTATTTTATTTATCTTATACAATTGAAGAGAATGCTATTAGTGTAAGTGATGTATTAAATAGTGATGCTAAAAATGCATTTTTATTTGGAGGACTTGGTTTAATACAGTATGATGAAAATAGAAATATTACATGGACAAGTGATTTGTTTACTGCTTTAGATATTAATATTGTTGGAATTAAATTATTAGAATGGCAACCTCATTTGATTTCTTTATTTGATGATGAAGATGTAAAGATTATTGATATCAAAGGAAGAAAATATGAGGCTTATAATAGTCAAGAATCAAAATTAATATATTTAAAAGATGTTACTCAATACTTATCATTACAACAAGATTATCAAGATCAACAAGTTGTTATGGCATATATTACAATTGATAATTATGAAGAAACATTAGAAAATGCAGATGAACCTAAAATGGCCTTAATACAATCAAAATCTAGACAAGTAATTATTGATTGGGCTTATTCTAACGGAATTATTATTAGAAGATTTAAATCGGGTGGATATTTAGCTTTTTTTAATGAAAGAACTTATAGAAAACAAGTTGAAAACAAATTTTCAATATTAGATACATTTAGAGATATGTCAGAAGAATTAGATGAAGTTATGACATTGAGTATTGGAATTGGTAGAGATTCTAGGGTATTAAGAGAATTGGATGAAATGGCAACTGCTGCTTTGAATTTAACTTATTCAAGGGGTGGGGATCAAGTTGCGATTAAATCAGGTAATGAAGAAAAAGTTGTATTCTTTGGTGGAAATACTGATGCTTTTGAAAAAAGTAGTAAGGTTAAAGCTAGGGTAGTTGCTCAATCTTTAGCTGGATTAATAAAACGTGCTGATAAAATCTTTGTTATGGGACATAAAAACTCTGATTTAGATTCTTTTGGGGCATCTCTTGGTGTTTCAAAGATTGCTCAGGCTTATGGAAAAAAAGCAAAGATTATTGTAGATTTTGATTCTATAGAATCAAAAACGAAAGATGTTGCTTTAATGGTCAAAGGAGATAGTAGATATGAGGGAATGATTGTTAGTAGCAATGAGGTTTTAGAATATGCGACTAAAAATACTTTATTGATTATTGTTGACAATCATAAACCAGGTCTTGTTATTTCTCAATTGTTATTAGAAAGAGTAAGAAATAAGGTAATTATTGATCATCATCGTAGAGGTGAAGAATTCATTGAAGCACCAGTATTAACTTATTTAGAGCCTGCTGCATCTAGTACAGTTGAATTATTGGTTGAATTATGTGAATATCAGAAAACACCAGTTAAATTTACTGAATTAGATGCAACGATTATGTATGCAGGAATGCTAGTTGATACCAATTCATTTAAACAAAGAGTTGGTGTGAGAACATTTGAATCTGCTGCAAAACTTAAGGATTGGCAGGCTGACGTATCGCGTGCTTATGAATTTTTAGAAGATAGTTATGAAGTTACATTATATAAAATGTTGTTAGCATCAAGTGCTTATCGTTATACTGATTCAATATTGATTAGTGTGGGTAGTGAAGAAGATGAGTATACAAGAGAAATGCTTGCGAAATCAAGCAATGCATTATTAGAAATTAGTGGTGTCAAGGCGGCATTTACAATCGGTAAAGTTAGTAGAGATGTAGTAGCAGTCAGTGCAAGAAGTTATAAGAAAATTAATGTTCAAGTTATTATGGAGAATATAGGAGGAGGAGGTCATTTTTCAATGGCTGCCTGTCAATTTGAAGATAAAACATTAGAAGAAGTTAGAGATATTGTGGAGGAAGCAATTTCTCAATATTTAAAAGATAGAGGTGAATAGAAATGAAAGTGATTTTATTACAAGATGTTAAAAAAGTAGGAAAGAAAGGAGAAATCGTAACTGTTTCAGATGGTTATGGTCAAAATTTTTTAATCAAGAAAAATTTAGCTATTCTTGCAACAACTCATGGAAAAGAAATAGTTGCTAAGAAAAAAGAAGAAGAAAGATTATTAGATATTGAAAATAGAAAGAAAGCAGAAGAATTAAAGAAAGTTATTGAAGAATTAACTTTAGAGTTTAAGATTTCTTCTGGGAAGAATGGTAGAACTTTTGGAAGTGTTTCAACAAAAAACATTGTTGAGGAATTAAATAAGACACATAATATTAAAGTTGATAAAAGAAAATTTATTGATGCAAGACCAATTCAAGCTTTAGGATACACTAAATTAAAAATTGAATTGTATAAAGGAGTTATTGCGACAGTAAATGTACATGTAGGTGAAAAATAGGAGGGATGGAGAATGCCAAGAGAGTATCCTCATGATATTGAAGCAGAAAGATCTTTATTAGGATCTATGCTAATTTCTAAAGAGGCATGTAATGAGGTTATTAATATTGCGTCCCCATATGATTTCTATATTGATAGCCATCGGATTATTTTTGAAACTATGCAAGCTATAGATACTCAAAGAAAACCAGTAGATGTAACTACAGTTACCTCTCATTTATTAGATACTAAACAACTAGATAAAATTGGTGGAGTTGAGTATTTATTACAGTTAAGCGAATCTGTACCAACAACAGCTCATTGTCAATATTATTTGAATATACTAAATGAAAAATCATTGTTAAGAAGACTTATTACTAAAGCTACTGATATTATTGATAAAGCATATGGTGAAATTGATGATATGAATGATTTTATTAATAATTCAGAAAAAGATTTCTTAAATGTTACTCGAGATAGAAATGCTGGAGAGTTTAAAGGTGTACAAGAAATTGTTCAAAACATAACAGATAGACTTGTTATGCTTCAACAATCTGGTGGAAATATTTCAGGTGTTAAAACAAAATATTATGATTTAGATAAAATGACATCAGGTCTTCAAAAAGGTGATTTGATTATTCTTGCAGCTAGACCATCTGTAGGAAAAACGGCTTTTGCTCTTAATATTGGATTTAATGTTTCTGAAAAAGCAGATGAAGCAGTTGCGATATTTTCACTAGAAATGCCAGCTGAACAATTAATACAACGTATTATTTGTTCAGCTGGAAGCATTAATTCTGAATCTATAAGAAATGGGAGTGTTTTAAAAGATAACAGTGATCGTTATTATGCAGCAGCGGATAAAGTTTCTAAATGTAATTTATACATAGATGATACATCAGGAATTAAAGTGGGAGAAATAGCTGCAAAATGTAGACGATTAAAACAAGAACATGGATTAAAACTTGTTATTATTGACTATTTACAGTTGATTACTGGTTCATCAAATGGAAGAGAGAGTAGACAACAAGAAGTTTCTGATATTTCAAGGCAGTTAAAAGGAATTGCAAGAGAGTTGAAAGTACCAGTTATAGCATTAAGTCAGTTATCTCGTTCTGTAGAAAAACGTGATAATAAAAGACCAGTATTATCTGATTTAAGAGAATCTGGGGCTATTGAACAAGATGCTGATATTGTTGCTTTTATTCATCGTGAAGATTATCAAAATCCAGATAAGGAAAAAGAAACACAAGGCGCTACTGATATCATTTTAGCAAAACATCGTAATGGTGCAACAGGAGATGTACGATTAGTATTTTTAAAGAACTTTAGTAAATTTGCAAATCCTGCAAGAGCTGGACAGGAAAATCCACAAGGTGTTAAAGATGTTAGAACCTAAAGATATTTATGATATATTAGATAGTGAAAATATATCTTATGAAGTTATCCTTCATGAAGCTATCTATACAATAGATAATAATGCAGATTTTAAAAACAAAGAAAAATGTGTAAAAAACTTATTTTTAAGAGATGATAAAAAAAGAAATTATTATTTATTAGTTGTTGAACCTACAAAATCAGTTAATTTAAAAGAATTACAAGTATTAATTCATTCAAGAAGATTATCTTTCGCAAATGAAAATGACTTGTATGATTATTTAGGATTAATAAAGGGATCGGTTACACCATTAGGTATATTAAACAATGTTGATAAAAATGTTGAATTAATATTTGATACAGATATTAATGGTATAGTTGGTGTTCATCCTTTAGTAAATGATGCTTCAGTATTTTTAGAGGTTGAAGACTTGAAAAGTTTAATAAGAAAGTATGATTATAAAATCAAAGAGATAAAGATACCATAAGGTATCTTTTAATTTTAGTAAAGCACAATTAAAAAACTTAAAAATATTTAATTAAAATATTTGAATTAAACAAAATATTAGTTTATAATAGTCCATGTTTATAAAAGGAGGAAATAAACATGAAGAAGATCTTAAAAAGAATAGGAGTTATTTTATTAATTGTTATTATTATTGGTGTGAGCGGATTTGTGTTTGTTTTTAAAAATGAATTAAAAACTTTAAACTCAATAGAAAAAATAGATGATTACACATTATATACAATGGATTATAGTGGGGATTATGGATTTGATGATTTTTTAAAAACTGGAGCAAGCAGTGATAGTGAGCTTGTAGATTTTGTTGTAAAAAAATTATTGAAAGGCATTCCTGTAAAATTTTCAATTCCAAATTTAGGTTGTTCAACTTTTAATGCACAAACAAGAAAGGGAGATTATATTTTTGGTAGAAATTTTGATTTGACGTATTCACCTGCTTTATTTGTAAAAACTAAACCTAATCAAGGGTATGCCTCTATGTCTACTGTTAATTTAGGTTTTTTAGGATTTAATAAAAGTAAACAACCAGATTCTTTAAAAAATAAAATTATCACCTTAGCTGCACCTTATGCACCTTTAGATGGAATTAATGAGAAAGGTGTTTCTATTGGTGTGTTATTAATTCCAGATGAAGCTACAAACCAACAGACTGATAAGATTGATATTACAACAACTACAGCTGTTAGACTTGTTTTAGATAAAGCTAAAAATGTTGATGAAGCAATAGAGTTATTAAAAAAGTACGATATGCATTCATCAGCAAAGAGTGCATATCATTTTCAGATTGCTGATAGTAGTGGAAAAAGTGTGGTTGTAGAATATATTAATAATAAAATAAGTATTGTAAAGGCAAATAAAACATATCAAATGGCAACCAATTTTTTAATTACAAAGAGTCATTATAATTTTGGTCATGGACAAGATAGATACGAGAAAATGAAAAAAATTCTTGATCAAAATAAAGGGGTTGTCAAAGATGAAAATGAAGGGATGAATATTTTAAAATCTGCTTCACAAAAAATTCATAAAAATGAAAATGGAGAAGATAGTGCAACACAATGGTCAATTATTTATAATAATACTGATTTAACTGCTAAAATAGTTATGGGTAGAAAATATGATGAAAAATCACATGAGTTTGATTTAAAATAGTTAATTTTTTAAAACATAGTTAATGAATGCTTTGAAAGAAAACTTTTCTTTTTTGTATAAAAATGCTATAATTTTCATGTTTGAGAGGTGATACTATGAAAGAACCTATCTATAAATTTATAGATATTAATGTTATTATAGCAAACGAAAATCAGCCAAGAACTCATTTTGAAAATGAAAAAATACAAGAATTAGCTGAATCTATTAAGAGTAATGGTTTATTACAACCAATTGTTGTTAGACCATATGGAGATGTATATCAAATTGTAGTTGGAGAAAGAAGATATAGAGCCTGTAGACTAGCTCAATTAGATGAAGTTCCTTGTATTATTCAAGATTATGATGAAGATCAAACGGCTACAGCTGCTTTAGTTGAAAATATTCAAAGAGAAAACTTATCTGCTATTGAAGAAGCATTGGCTTATCAATCTATATTAGATAGTCAAAATTTAACCCAAGAAGAACTCGCAAAGCAAGTAGGCAAAAGCCAATCAACAGTCGCAAATAAATTAAGACTATTACAATTACCAATTACAGTTCAAGAATCTATTAGAAAAAAAGAAATTACTGAAAGACACGCAAGAGCTCTATTACAATTAGATACAACGGAAAAAAGAAATAAAATGCTTAAAGAAATTGTATCTAAAAAATTAACTGTTGATGAAACAGAAAAGAAAATTAAACAAAAACAAAAAAAGAAAGTAATTTCTAAAAAAATATCTCAAAGTGTGAAAATCGCAATTAATACAATAGAACAAGCTGTCAAAATGGTAAAACAAACTGGAATAGAAATAGAAACAAACTCAGAAGAAACAGATGATGAATACATAATGATTGTTAAAATCAAAAAATAGAATAAAAGGAAGAAATCAAATTCTTCCTTTTAAGTTATTCAAAAGCAACACAAACAGGTGCGGGGATTCCTATTTCACTAGGACTTATTAACAATTTTTCATTTTCTTCATCAAAAGTCATAATCTGAAGTTTATTATCACCTTGAGCAGCAACAATTAAAAATTGATCATTATAAATATTAAAATCTCTAGGTTCTTTTCCAGTATGTATCATATATAATAATGATATCTTTCCAGTTTCTTGGTTAATACGATATAATGCAATACTATCATGTCCACGATTAGATACAAATAAATGTTCACCTGTAGAAGTCATTCTTATAGCAGAAGCACTTGAAAATCCTTTAAAGTGTCTTGGAATACTAGAAACAGCTTGAACAAGATTAAAATAACCTTCATTATATTTATAAACCATGATCGTATTAGAAATTTCATTAACTAAATAAGCAAATCTTCCATCTCTAGAAAAAATCATATGCCTTGGACCAGAACCAGGAACAACATTTAAAGTACGATCTGAAGCTTCCCTTAAAACTCCATTATCATAATGATACATAAAGACTTTATCAGCACCTAAATCTACAGAATACACAAATTTCTTATCAGGAGTTATCCCTACATTATGAGCATGAGGAGCTGTTTGTCTCTTTAATAAATCAGGACCTCTTCCTTTATGTCTAACTGCGCATATTTTTTCCTTGATTGATTTATTTTCTAGTCGATAAGAAGCAGTTGCTCCAAAATGATAATTAGCTGCAAAAATATATTTTCCCTTTTCATCAGTACATAGGTGAGTATAAGAACGACCACTAGAATTATAATTATTATTTAATATTAATTTATCATTATAGATAGAAAAACTTCCAATGCCACCACCATTATTTTCAATGCCAGCATTTTTATATGAGACATATAAATTATGATGACTACAAATTATATAAGAAGGATAATCAACAGTTTCTATATGTTCAATCAAATTCATTTCTAAATTTTCTTCATTTAAAGTAAGAGTATAAATTCCCTTATCTTTATTTTTACCATAACTAGCTATATAAAACGTTTTCATTGTAAAACTCCTTTCTAAAAATATTTTATCACATTACAAATCTATTTACTAATACAAATAAAAAATATATAATAATAAATATCAAATATAAAGGAGATAGTGGTATGGACGAGAGATTATTATTAACATTATTACAAAAAAATGCAAGAACGAAGATTACAGATCTAGCGGCCGCCTTAGATGAAAGCAAAGATAACATTGTTAATAAATTAACAGAATTAGAACAAAAGAAGGTTATTTGTGGATATCATACAATTGTCAATTGGGATAAAACGAATACAGATATAGTGACTGCATTGATTCAAATTAATGCTAATCCTGAAAGAGAATATGGATATGATCGTATTGCAGGACATATCTATAAATTTGATGAAGTTGATACAATGTATTTATTAAGCGGTGAATTTGAATTTGTTGCGATTGTAAAAGGTAAGACAATGCAAGAAGTTGCTCACTTTGTAGCAAGTAAATTAGCTTGTTTAAATGGTGTAACAGGGACAACAACATTTTTTGTATTAAAACAATATAAAAATAATGGAGTTGTATTGATTGAAGATGAAGATGGTAAAGACAGTAGATTGGTGGTGACTCCATAATGGATTATGATAAATTATTGAGTGATAGAGCTAAACTTATTAAACCTAGTGGAATTAGAAAATTTTTTGATTTAGCTTCTAGTATGGAAGGTGTTGTTTCTTTAGGGGTAGGGGAACCAGATTTCGCAACTCCTTGGGCTATTAGAGAAGCAGCAATTTATTCTATTGAAAAAGGAAGAACTTTTTATACTGCAAATCGAGGTTTAATAGAATTAAGAAAAGAGATTTGCGATTATTATGAAAGAAGATTTCATGTTTCATATAATCCTGAATCAGAGTGTATTGTTACTGTAGGTGGTTCTGAAGGTATTGATATTACTTTAAGAGCAATATTAAATCCAGGTGATGAAATGATTGTATTAGATCCTGGATATGTTGCTTATACACCAGGTGTAGAGTTATCTGGGGGAGTACCAGTACCAATTACATTAAGACATGAAGATCAGTTTAAATTAACTCCAGAGTTACTTAAAGCAGCTATAACACCTAAAACAAAAGCAATTCTTCTTAACTATCCATCTAATCCAACAGGTGGACTTATGACGAAAGAAGATTATGAAAAAATAATACCAATTATAAAAGAGTCAGGTATTATTGTTGTATCTGATGAAATATATGGAGAATTAAGTTATGAAGATGAGTTTTGTTCAATAGCTTCATTTGAAGAAATCAAAGATCAATGTATTATTATTAGTGGTTTTTCAAAGGCATTTGCGATGACTGGATGGAGATTAGGATATGTCTTATCTAATCCAACATTCTCTAAAGCTATGCTTAAAATTCATCAATATATCATTATGTCAGCACCTACTGCTCCTCAATATGGAGCAGTCGAAGGATTAAGACATTGTTATGATGAAGTTTTAAAAATGAGAGATTCATATAAAGCAAGAAGAAACTTCTGTGTTAAAGCATTTAATGATATGGGATTAGAAACATTTAAACCACAAGGAGCTTTCTATGTATTCCCTTGTATTAAATCAACAGGTCTAACATCTGATGAATTCTGTGAACAATTATTAAATGATCAAAAAATAGCTTGTGTACCAGGTACAGCATTTGGACTAGCAGGAGAAGGATTTATCAGAGTTTCATATGCATATAGCTTAGAAGAACTTAAATATGCAACAGAGAAGATTGCAGAATTTGTTAAAAAGATAAGAGGATAATAAAAAGGTTGTTGATGAACCGCCCCTG
>Ga0137297_11923_pt1 | contig 10538 bp, 13 predicted proteins | sample RamsorincwithD2O_FD_97191 | JGI IMG/M metagenome (GOLD analysis project Ga0137297, IMG submission 97191) | Mouse cecal microbial communities from Vienna, Austria - Mucin amended with D2O | ecosystem: Host-associated > Mammals > Digestive system > Large intestine > Cecum | place: Austria: Vienna... | reverse complement strand
GGAATCACCAGATCAGGTTGGATGTGGAGGATTCCATTTCTTTTGCCACAAGCTATGAAAATTTCCTGAAATTACGTAATCGGTAGATAGTGCGTACCTCGACTGTGAGGGAAAAATATGTGACAATAGACTATATTTCTATCATGGTATGAAAAGTTAAGTCTCAACTTTTGATACCGGTATCAGGAGGTAAGTCTATGTATTCAGAAACAACCATGGTGGCTAAGCAGTGCCGTCTTCGGGAATGGGCTGCACAGATCCGGGACTGCCAGAGCCGCCCGGCCGGCATGAGCGTTGTCGAATGGTGCGCCTGCCACGACATCACAAAAGCGAATTATTATTACCGGCTCCGCCGTGTAAGAGAGGCCTGCCTGGAAACCATCCGGGAGGAAATGCCTGCCCGGCAGATGGTTCCTGTGCAGTCTGAACTTTTACAACATCAGGAGCAGGAAGATAGAAATCCACAGTCCGGACTGGATATTTCCATAAAAGGATTCTCCATCCATGTAACGGAATCCACGTCCATGCCTCTTCTGGAATCGGTGCTTAAGGCGGTGCGGCATGCTTAATGACGCCACCTGTTTTAAAGCCGTGTATATCGTCTGCGGATATACAGATCTGCGCTCCGGCATGGACCGGCTTGCAGCGTTTATAGAAGCACAGACCGGAAACAGGCCATATGTACCGGATACACTTTATCTTTTCTGCGGCAGACGGTCAGACCGCATCAAAGGACTTGTATGGGAGGAAGATGGATGGCTCCTGTTATATAAGAGACTTTCCGAAAGCCGTTTCCAGTGGCCCCGCAGCCCGGAGGAAGTGCGTCTGCTGACACAGCAGCAGTTCCGCTGGCTGATGGAAGGGCTGACAGTCACCCCGAAGAAGTCCGTCAGGCCGGTGGAGCCGCCGGAATACATGGGATGAATTTGTGCAAAACAGAGAAATTTCCAGGCCATTCCGGTACTTTCCGGGCCTGCGTATTCCGGCGGTATACGATCAGGTATATGCGCTTTAGAGATGGTTTTAACGGACGGCACACAGAAAGGTTTCATTTGAAGACACTGTAAAAATGCCGTTGGACAAAAGGCATATGCAGGGTCAGGGGCATGGGCATTATGACGAACGCCGGAAATGTCCCTGTTCGCAAATCCTGCGGGATTCTGGTATAATAGACTCACTTGGATACCGGGGGGGCGGCAGGATGGCTTTAAAGTATACAGAAGAAAAACTGAACAGCTTTGACAAGGAAACCCTCATCCAGCTGTTTCTGTCACAGCAGGAGCAGTTAGAAAATATCGACCATAATCTCCAGCTGGTATTGGAGCAGCTGGCAGACTTAAAAAGACACCGCTTCGGCAGATCATCGGAGAGGCATGAGTCCGATGAACAGATTTCTTTCATGGAAGTGGATGGAAAGATTGTATTTTTCAACGAATCGGAAGCTGTTGCCGCAGAAGATGACGGAGCTGAACCGGAAACTGTCCCCCGCCGGAAACCGAAAAAGAAACAGGGAAAACGGGAAGAAGACCTGGATGGTCTGCCTGTAGTTGTGATTGAACACTCCATGACAGAAGAAGAACTGGCGGCGCGGTTTGGGGAAGGGGGCTTTAAGCAGCTCCCTGACGAAGTGTACCGCAGATATGGTTTTACCCCGGCAAAAGTCGAAGTGGAGGAACACCATGTAAAAGTCTATGCTGGAAAAAAGACGGATGAAATCGTAAAAGCACCGCATCCGGAAAGCCTGTTAAGGGGAAGCCTTGTGTCCCCTTCGCTGGAAGCGGCCGTGATGAATGCCAAATATGTCAATGCGGTGCCGCTCTACCGGCAGGAACAGGAGTTTGAACGTTACGGCCTGCATATTTCCAGACAGAACATGGCGAACTGGACGATCCAGTGTGCGGACCGCTACCTTGCGGTCCTCTATGATTACCTGCATGAAAAGATGTACGGCTACCATGTGCTGCAGGCGGATGAAACGCCCGTGCTGGTAAACAAGGACGGACGACCTGCCGGAAGTAAGAGCTATATGTGGGTATACCGCACCGGCAGGATGTATACAGACCGTCAGATTGTCCTGTATGAATACCAGCGGACGCGCAATGCCAGCCATCCCCGGGAATTTCTGAAGGATTTCAGCGGGATATGCGTCACGGACGGCTACCAGGTCTACCACACGATTGAAAACGAAAGGGAGGACTTAAAGATTGCCGGCTGCTGGTCCCATGCGAGGCGCAGGTTTGACGAAGCAGTAAAGGCGCTGCCGAAGGCAAAACAGAAGGACAGCCGGGCATACCTTGCGCTGACTATGATCCAGGCAATATACCGGGAAGAAAAACAGCTCAAAGAGCTTTCCGCCCAGGAAAGGCAGGACCGCCGCCAGTTAAGTGTCAAGCCGCTGGTGGAGGCTTATTTCACATGGGTGCGTGAAAATCTTCCGAAAGTACCGCAGAAAAGCAAAACATGGGAAGGCTTCAATTATTCACTGGGCCAGGAAAAATATCTGAAAGTGTTCCTGGATGACGGGGAAGTCCCGATGGATAATAATGCAGCGGAACAGTCGGTCCGTGGATTCTGTATCGGGAAAAAGAACTGGGTCATGATCGATACAGTTGCCGGTGCTAAATCCAGTGCGATCATCTACAGCATTGCGGAAACAGCAAAAGCAAACAATCTGAAACCATACGATTACTTTGAGTATCTGCTCGCTGAGATACCAAAGCATCTGGATGAAACTGACAGGGGCTTTCTGGATGACCTGCTCCCCTGGTCACCAGACCTGCCTGCGAACTGCCGGAAGCCTGATAAAGAAGAAGTGAAATAAGACAGGAGCAAATCTGTTTTTATCATACAGGTTTGCTCCTGTTTTGTATAGGTACGCACTATCCACCGTTTACGATAAGTGACAGAAAACAGATAATTAATAATATATTATAAAGGCTATGAGTCGTAATGGTTCATAGCCTTTATTGTTTAATGATTATTGTGTGTGTAGTTGGTCGTGATTGTTATGTCACGTTATGATTTTAGGCTCAAATCGGGCTTGAAATGGCTTTAGGGTAGAGTTGTCAGGGTAAGTGTCAAAAGTGGCTAAATGGGCTTAAAATCGTGTTGTGGAATAAGGATTGTTGTGGTTTATTACTGTAGGTGTGACGTGGTGGGCTGGTAGTTGAAAAGGGTATACTAGGGTAGGTTTACATACTTTTTCGGATACTTTAGCGTGGGAAAGCGCCTATCTAATCTATCCATGTGTCACCCCAAAATTTCAACCCCGAACCGAACATACAAGGGGATAGGGGGTATGTTTCCGTTCAAAATATAAAATCGCATATATACCGGTATACCCCTATATAAATACGCTCCATAATAATGCCGATAATCTTATGTACACATTAGAATTTCAGCAATAACACCACTCCCCTATCAACTTATCATATGTAACCATTATGTCTAAAATTTAAAGATAGACCATTGATTATAAAGCAAGAATGGGTATCCATTCTAAGAATGCCATATAAGGGATAGCATGAATATCTAATTATCAAAATTCTACCGGACTATATTCTTCCATTTTGGGGATGAATGCATTATCATAAAAATCAAGAAAAATACGATAACACTCTTGTTGTGAACACATTTTATAATATAAATGCGTTCCCTTTTCTTCAATTCCCAATTCAACCTCAATCCCATCATCATGTGTGCAAGCCTGTACATAGCGTACTTTGTTTTGCGCTTTCGGTGCGGTTAAAACTACAAATTGATCCGGTGTTATGAACATATCTGCCAAATGATCTTCAATATCTATATCCCGAAAATCAGTAAGTTCATTTTCCTGATTTCTCAATGTAAAACCTTGATGAGATTCTACTTTTTTAAAAACCACTTCTTTTCCTTTTTGAAACGGTAACTTCATAACTATGTCTCCTAAACATGGATTGATATTCGCATCTAATCCTTTAGTGTGCTTATGATTTTGAGCAAATTTTGAGTTTATGTGCTACGCCTTACAGTTTATCAGTTAATAGGATTAAAACCAAATTTAAAACATTTTTATTTGTAACACTAATAGCCACAACCTACTTATTTTTTAGATTTTGCAACAATATAGTCTCTATGGGGGGTATGTTTAAATCCTACATATATTTTACCACCCTATATAGCCATATACCCCTATACAGAACGTCAAATCTTGCCGAACAATTTCACCGTATCCCAATAACTGCAAGAAAACATACAGATTTTAGGATAGATAGCATCCTAATAAATGTAAGAAATCATACAATAAATGGGATTATATCACTACACAAATTCTTCTTACAAAAGATATTCTTTCCTACATCATTTTTGTTTACTGGCTACATTATACTAAATATCACTCTTGCCATCAATGATATTCAGTGTTTATTTAGCTTTGATAAATCGATTAAAAAAGACTATATCAGATAAAATCTTGTTATCCAATATAGCCGTATTGTATCACTAAACGGGTAGATAAATTTCAATTTGAAGATTTTAAGAAGCACCTGCTGTATGGAATCACCCTTTTATCAAAATCAAAATACAGTTTTAAATATCATTCTCATTTTCTGCTCAAAAATACATTCAAGGTTCACTGCATTTATTAGCCATTTTCTCTTTTATCATTTCCATTTCTAAATAAGTATCCGTATACTTTTGAAGTAAGAAAAACACATTAGCATACGCTAAAACATCAAAGTTTTTTATACTATTAATCTTAATATAATACCATGCTTTACACAAATTACTTTCATAAGTATTCTGTGGATTATTATCTTCATGATATGTTTTAGGTATTATAATTTGATAATCAAAAAAAATACCCTTATCATTAAATTCATCCTTTTTATACATCTCAATAATATTTAAAGCAACATAAAAAGCTAGATACTCATTAGCAAGTACTATTTTCTCTGGTAAATTTAAAATCCACATGTTTATTTTTAACGGATTAGATTTTAATATAGCATACACCATACACGCTGCCACCTTATGTCGATCTAAAGCAACAGGTGCTTCTTTACTCATATAATTATGCTTTATAAAATCTCTTTTATTCTGATAATTATGGAAAATACTTTTCCTCATATTTTTCTTCTTAGAAAAAACATCTTTATTGGGGAATTGGGTCTTTGAATATGTTTCCAAATCTTCAATACATTTGCTGATTACCGTTTCAAAAAAAACATCAAAATCATGTTTCTTCATTAATTACCTCTTTTAATCTCATTAAATTTATGTGTATAAACACTTTCAATTTTTTCAAATCGCTTATCATGATTAAGCATTAACTGAATTGGATTTTTCTTATACTTAAAGTATTCAATCATCACCAGAATAACACCAATTATAAAACCAATTATAATAATAAAACTTAATAATTCAAAAAACATTTTTCATCCTCCATTTAATCGTTTTGGGGTATATTAGAAATTAACTCTATTAAGGGGCCACTTATTCCTGCACAACACATTATAGTACGAATAATATCCATTACACCTTTTTCCAAATCCTTTTTATCTCTTAAGTAAGATACTACCGTTTCTAATTGTGCTATACCTGCAATTGATGCAGCTATTGCTATAAATAATATTCCAAATGCTATACTTGAAAAAATCTTTCTAACTTTTAATAATGGCCCATTATTTGAATGTGCAGAAACAAAAAAATCAAAACATATGCCAACTAAAAAAATAAGTGAATTTAATAGTAATGTTTTAAAATCTTTAGACATCACTATTGTAACTATAGATACCATTTCCAATGCAACTAACTTTATAAAATAAACCCATCTCAAATCAGTATATTTTTTTAAATTGTAACTATTTTCTTTTGTATTTTCCAATTTTATTTCCCCTATATTTTTGACATAAAAATAGACAACAAGATTATCCTTGATGTCTATTTGCTACCACACTTTTGTACTTTATTACACCATATGATTCCCCTTCTATTACAAATATATGTCAAAATCGCCAAGAAAATAACATCACAGCAACAATACTTATCCAATTTGCATTTTCTCAAATTATATATTTATAATACCCACTTTCCACTATATCTGTCAAGAATTATTTTCTCATTTTCTCCTGTAAACATATATTTTTTTACTTAATTAATATATATATGTATTAAATTTCAATTTATGCTTAAATTTCTTTTATAAATTTCAGTTTAGTAATAAAAACATTCAATTAAGTTAATCCAAATTTAACATTCTCTATTTTCAACTATAATAATTAAGGAATGTTAGACTTTTACATTCAATATGCCTTAAACACACTAACTTACGACTTAAACTTATTTATAAGTTTCTCATAATCCTTTTGTTTCTGTTCTTCTCTCTGCATAGCCTTTTCAAGATATGGACTCCATCTATTTTCCAGTTGTTTTAATTGTTCAACTTCTTCTCTCTCACGCATTTCTTTTTTAGCTGCCTGTCTTTTCGGCTCCCTGAATATCTTATCAGCCAATTCTTTATTTTCCCTCTGTACTTTTCTACACTGGCATTGTTCAATCATATCTTTTGCCCTCTGTTCAATATCTTTAATATCTGTCATAATCAAATTCCTCCATCCTTAATAACTCAACATTCTTTTTTCAAGTTCCATCTCTGCTTCAAGCTGTACCCGTTTCTCATTGATTCTGCACAATTCCTGATTATCACGGTTGATATGTGCTATTGTTTCCTCCGTATCTAAACGGTGAAACTTTTCTGCATACTCATCTTCAATCAGTTTGGTTTTAATTCTTCTTTCAAAATCTGTCATAGTTAAATGTCCTCCTTAAATTTTAATCTTCAATTTCAATCTTCCAGTCCATCATTGCTTCATATACCATATCCGGTATAACATTCCTATACTGTTCCGCTATATCCTTAATAAAATCTTCTTTATATTCCTTATATCTGGCAAAAGCAGATTCAGCAGTATCAAATGTCCCTAATTTAATCTGTCTACCCATGAATGACATTTCAGCGCGGTATTTCCCCTTACTCTTATCAAAATGAACGCCTAAAGGAAGATCACCCCTGTTTTTCTTACCATTCAGAAATAACGTATTGACTGCATGAGGCACAAAACAACATGTTTCCGGACTATACACTTTATTCCCTTTGAAAAGAATATCCTTATCCAAATCCAATACCATACCAGCTATCTTATTCTGGTCATACCATACCTTGAAATTACTGTAATTCAGCCATTCTTCACACACAGTACATCCTTTATATTGTGGCTGTCTCTCATGAAATTTTGCATTATAGCAGCGATTAATCATGTCATGCCATTTTAAATAAGATTCTGATGTACAGTCTACATTCTCACTCCCACGATAACCAATACCGCACATTACATGCTCCATACATCTTCTGCTCCAATCATCAGGCTTGTATCTTATATCATTCATTACTTTTAAGATAAATTCTTCTGAATCATCGCCGGTTTTATTGAAATGATTTTTTACAACCCTATATTGTTCCTGGTTTAATGGATATAGGTTTCTGTAGTAATGATCCTGCTTATCGAATCCGCTGTGCCATATGTAAACATTATTCGCTTTATCAGGATTCACAATAAATTCTTCTACTACTGCATTAGCCGCATATAAATGTACGCTTTTATAAATCCACTTTCCATCATAAAATACATTTTTCCTTAACGAATGGAATAAAGCTCCGTATTTATCATAGCTTCCTTGTAACAGGTTATATTTACCATCTGAATATCTGATCACCCTTCCATAGTTTGATAACCATGTATCCTTATAATCCATTAATTTCACAAATATTTCATCCGTACCTAATGGGATAAATTTCAAATTGGAGATATCCAAGGTTCTTTCAGGTTTAATTTCCTTATAATGTCTCTGTACCAGCATTTCTAAGTTATCCGAAAGTACAATCTTATTCTTTTCTTCTAAATATTCTCGCTGATATTTATATTCACATTCTTTACAGTGCCCTAAATAATATGGATTATGAAATTGTCCTTTTACCATTCTGAATTTATTTACTGGTAAAATCCTACCGCATTTCTTACATACTTTTGTTTGTGTTATTTCTGTATTCATTACTGTTTACTTATAAAAATTCCTTTCGATATGTCTTTAGATAACTCACCACAATTTTGTGGTCAGCTAATAATTGAGCATCCCGATTGTATGCTCTGAATCCTATTCATAATAAAAGAGAGCCCAGAACAAGACTCCCTGATTAATTCAATATTCAGTTGTAGGTTTACGCCAAAATTGGGGGGCATCTCAATTCTGTGAAACCGTGATATAACGTTTCCAAAATGGGAAACACTGATTTTCCCCCACTTGTGGGGGAAATAATAGAGAGAGTTTCTAAGCCGTTTGTATCGGCTTAGGATTATTCAAATTGGAAATCGCTTGCGAATTTAATTTGAAGTTGTACCACCGTGGGGCAACCTTTTACACACTTCTAAGAAAAACTCATCCCCTTACAGGTGTTGAGTTTGAACCAACTGTTTTAAACTTTCACCAGACATTATATATATTGAAATTAATTCAATTATTTTGCCTGTAAACGATATAAAACCTTGATTAGTTTAAATAGTAAGGGTATTCAGTAGAGATTTGTAAGAAATAAATTTCTATTTGAGAACTCACATCTTGTGAAATTAGAAATTCTTTCGACCACTTATGGGCGAACCATAACAAAATTTCTCCTGTTGATTTAGTTATGAACAATTCTATCCAAATGTACAACCGTACTTGATGTACACTTGTGTAACAACCGTACCTATAAGTACACACCAATTCCCCGCGGGGAACCACCGTCCCACGGAACTACGGTATACGCTGAAACACCACCCACTTAAATTTTCATACCGGCAGCAGTTGTGTCATAGTGTCGCAATCGTTACAGGAAGTTGCAACGTTGTCCACAGCGGACAACACTTTCCACTTTTACGGATTCTGTTTGAACCGAAATCGTGAAATGAAATTATCGAATGCCCATTATGGGAATACGGTTCAAGAGGCCATTTTGACCTTTTGATTCAAACGACAAATTTTATCGCTTGATTTTTAAGACAGCAAATTGCATCTTTTGATTTTATAAGTTTCATGAGAATTTTGACGAATCAAGTCTTATGCCAAATGAAAAAGTTTTTAATTTGGCACTTTTATATTGAAGGTAACTGCCAGTGACCTCCACCCAATCCTTCCAATCGGACTAATCGGCAAATAACCGTATATTTCAAAGAATACGCTTACATGCGTACCCTCCAATTGGAGGGCAACCACTGCCCCGTTTCAGGGTAGCCGAAAATTTTATGGTACCTACAATATAGCCACCCTTAAAAGTATGTAACGATTTGTTACCCACTGGAAATGAATGTCCACGGTGGACACAATATGGATTCCCTTCAAAGGGGGTATCGTGAAACGCTATAGACCTATTAATCTGCTTCGACAATCATGTCGAAGCCGTACTTTTCGGTACATATTGGGTATAAGTTTTACAGTACCATTTAAAATCCAGTACCCTATTTACACTTGATGTTCCAGAATCCACGACAAAATATCTTCGTATTCCTTCTTCCCATCTGCCACATCAAGTATCAAATCAACTAATTCCTTTTGTGTATATTCCAATTCATACCCATTGACTGCAAGAAAAACCAGCATAACATGAACACCAATTCTTTTGTTTCCATCTATCAAAGCATGATTCCTTACCAATCCATAGCATAATCTTGCCGCCTTTGACTGAATACTTGGATATAGTTCTTCATCACCAAAAGACTGAAACGGACTTTCAAGTGCAGAATCCAATAATCCCTGATCTCTGATGCCATCACATCCACCTGTCGATTCTATCAATTGAGCATGAAGCATCAACACCTGTTCCTTTGTCAGCCGAATCATTTTGCCAATACCTCGTAAGCTTCTCTATTCTGTGTGATCAACCGCTTTGATATGCTCATTATGTCTTCATCTGATGCTACGGAATCACTTTCAGCTTTGCTAAAATCTATAATAAGATATCTTGGCACATTATTTTTCAGAATTACAGCAGTTCCATGTTCATCAACCAACCTTGCTACTTTAGAAAAATTCTGATTTGCTTCTGTAATGGAAACCATTGTATTTGTATCAATCTTCATAAAAAACATCTCCCTACATTGTATTATAAATATAGTATATGTGATTTGTAGGATATATTCAACCTATTTTTATATATCAATATAATCTATATTCTTTCCAATAACGCAAAATAACTCACAAGGGATTTTTCCGCCGTGAGATTCATTATCTGCATCTATATAATCAGGTTCTTTGAAATCACCTGTTTTACAATTTTTGAATCCTGTCCCACGCAATCTATATTTGTTAGGGTAGGTTCTGATAGCACCTCACCCTCTGTAGGCATATCCAGTATTTCTTCTACAGAGAAATTATGCTCCATGGAAACAGGTTCTCCCCAGTTATCATTAGATACTATATTTCCAGTATTAATATTTCCAGGAACAGAACTATCCTTTACAAACAAA
>Ga0137297_11519_pt2 | contig 10542 bp, 10 predicted proteins | sample RamsorincwithD2O_FD_97191 | JGI IMG/M metagenome (GOLD analysis project Ga0137297, IMG submission 97191) | Mouse cecal microbial communities from Vienna, Austria - Mucin amended with D2O | ecosystem: Host-associated > Mammals > Digestive system > Large intestine > Cecum | place: Austria: Vienna... | reverse complement strand
TTCCTGCGCACCATCTCCCATCTGCGGCCCAGGACCAATACCTTCCAGGCCGTATTCCGGGTGCGCTCCCTCATCGCTTATGCCATCCACCAGTACTTCCAGGAGCAGGGCTTTGTCTATGTCCACACCCCCATTATTACCGGCAGCGACTGCGAGGGGGCCGGTGAAATGTTCCAGGTAACGACCATGGATCTGGCTGATCTGCCCAAGGCTCAGGATGGGAAGCCGGATTTTTCCCAGGACTTTTTCGGCAAGCCCACCAACTTAACCGTAAGCGGCCAGCTCAACGGGGAAACGTATGCCATGGCTTTCCGCAATATTTATACCTTCGGCCCTACCTTCCGTGCGGAAAATTCCAATACCACCCGCCACGCGGCGGAATTTTGGATGATCGAGCCGGAGATGGCTTTTGCCGATCTGGATGATAACATGGCTGTGGCGGAGGGGATGTTAAAATACGTGATCCAGTACGTTTTGGAAAACGCCCCGGAGGAGATGAATTTCTTTAACCAGTTTGTGGACAAGGGGCTTTTGGAGCGGTTAAACCATGTGCTGAATTCCCAGTTTGCCCATGTCACCTACACTGAAGCCATCAAGCTTTTAGAGGAGCACAACAGCCAATTCGATTACAAGGTATTCTGGGGCTGCGACTTACAGACGGAGCATGAGCGCTGCCTTACCGAGGAAATATTTAAGCGCCCGGTTTTCGTCACCGACTACCCCAAGGAAATCAAAGCCTTCTATATGAAGATGAACGAGGACGGGAAAACCGTAGCCGCCATGGACTGCTTAGTCCCCGGCATCGGCGAGATTATCGGCGGAAGCCAAAGGGAGGACGACTACGAAAAGCTCCTTGCCCGCATGGACGAGCTGGGGCTTAAGAAGGAAGATTACGCCTTCTACCTGGATTTAAGGAAATATGGCTCCGCCCGCCATTCCGGCTTCGGCTTAGGCTTTGAACGCTGCGTAATGTACCTGACCGGTATGTCCAATATCCGGGACGTGATCCCCTTCCCAAGAACCGTTAATAACTGCGAATTATAGTGACTTATGGAGAAGCCTTATGAAATTTATACACACTGGTGACATTCACTGGGGTATGAGCCCGGACAGCGACAAGCCCTGGTCCAGAGAGCGATCCCAGGCTATCCGAGAAACCTTTGAAGAAGTAATCCGCCAGGCGAAGGAGCGGGATGTGGATTTCCTGTTTATTGCAGGGGATCTATTCCACCGCCAGCCCCTGGCCAGGGAACTTAAAGAAGTAAATTATTTATTTTCCACCATCCCTTCGGTCCATGTGGTAATGATTGCCGGCAACCATGACCGCATCCGGGCTAATTCCGCCCTGATGAGCTTTACTTGGTGTCCCAACGTCACCTTCCTGATGAATGAAGAGCTTGATTCCGCCTATTTTAAGGATTTTAATGTGGAGGTTTACGGCTTCAGCTACTATACGGCGGAAATCACCGAGCCTAAGCTGAACCAAACCGGCGTCACCGATAACGGGCGGATCCAAATCCTTTTGGCTCACGGGGGGGACAATACCCATCTGCCCATAGATAAAAACAGCCTGGCCGCCTCGCCCTTCTCCTATATCGCCCTGGGCCATATCCACAAGCCCCAGGTGCTTTTAGAACGGCGGGCCGCCTACTGCGGCTCCTTAGAGCCCTTGGACAAGACGGAAACCGGGGCTCACGGCATCTTTTTTGGGGAAATCGATTCCTCCTCCCGGCTGGTGACAGCCCTGGAATTTATTCCCATGTGCCAGTCCCAATACATTTCCCTGGCAGTGAATGTTACGCCAAAAACCACGAATATGGAGCTTGCCTCCCGGATTTCCCAGGAGATCCAGAAGCGGGGGCTGCAGCATATTTACCGTTTTTATATCCGGGGCATGAGGGATCCGGACATCTCCTTTGATTTGGACGTGCTGGAATCCCGCTTCCGTATCGTGGATATCCGGGATGATTCCGAGCCTCAGTACGATTTCGCCCAGCTGTTTGCAGAACATCCCAGCGACATGATTGGCTTTTTCATCCGCGCCCTCCAAAAGGAAAATATGAGCCAGATTGAGAAAAAAGCCTTATACTACGGGATCAATGCCTTAATAAAAACCAAGGATGAAAGGAGTTAAGTCATGAAACTGCTAGATTTGCATATAAACGGCTTTGGAAAGTTCCATGACTGTTCCATCCAGTTTGAGGACGGACTGAACCTGATCTATGGAAAAAACGAAGCCGGGAAATCCACCCTCCACACCTTTATCCGAAGTATGCTCTTTGGCATGGAACGGCAGCGGGGACGGGCCGCCAGGACGGATCAGTTCAGCCGGTACAAGCCCTGGGATTCCAAGGGCGGCTATGAAGGGATGCTCCGCTTAGAAGCCGACGGCCATATCTACCGCATCGAACGGAACTTCCAAAATACCCGGGAATTCATCATCGTGGATGAAACCCTGGGGCGGGAAGTGGAGCCCACCCGCTCCCTGATGGATAAGCTCCTGTGCGGCTTAAGCGAAACTGCTTACGTGAATACCATCAGCATCGGCCAGTTAAAAAGCGCCACCGACGGAGGCATGGTGGCCGAGTTAAAAAACTATATTGCCAATATGAACACCTCTGGCAACATGGCCTTAAACATCACGAAAGCCTCCGCCTTCCTAAAATCCCAGCGCAAGGAGCTGGAACGGCAGATGGTTCCGGAGGCGGCCAGAAGCTATACCTCCCTTCTAGGGGATATCCGGAATATCGAGCGGGAAATCGCCGCCCCTGAATATGAAAACCATGTAATCGAATACCAGCAGAAGGAAAGCCAGGCCAAGCTGGAGCTGGATCAGCTGCAGCACGAAAAGGAAGAGCTGCTGCAGAAAATCGCCCGGGGCCACCAGGTTCTGGAATCCAATAAATTCACGGATGAAGCCTCCATCCAGGCTTACGAGGAACACGGGCGGAAAATCTACGCAGATTACTCCTCCGCCAAGGCTTTATGCGAGAAAAAAACCAGGACGGCCGGGGCTTCCATGGCCTTAATCCTCGGATTTCTAGCAGGAATAGGAAGCATTATCCTCACCGCGTCGGTGGCGAGGAACTGGAAGCCTTTACTCGCTCTCCTTACCCAGTGGCGCCTCAACCGCTTCCTTCCCTCCATCCTTCTTTTAGTCCTTGCCATTGCCTGCCTGGCCTGGGGCCTTTGGATCTTTGCCAAGAACGGAAGCTACCGGAAGGACATGGACTACTGCCGAAAGCTGATGCAGGAAATTTTTTCCAGGCAGCTGGGAGATGAGTCCGTAAGCCAGGAAGCCATGGACGCATTCTTAGCCCGGATGGATGAATTTAAACGGCTAAGCCGCGCCGTGCTCTCCTCCGAGGACAGCGTAGCCAAGCTAACCGGGCAGATGAATATGTTAAAAGCCCAGCAAAGCAGCTTCGGGGAAGAGATTGAAAAGCAGCAGAAGCTCCAGTGGGAGCTGGAAAAGAAGCTGGAGCACCTGGCAAACTGCAAGACCCAGGCGGAAGGGCTTAAGGAGGTGCTGGCCGAAAACGACCGGATCGCCCAGGAGCTGGCGGCCATTGACATGGCTCAGGAAACCATGACGGAGCTTACCACCTCCATCCGGGATTCCTTTGGCCTGCACCTAAATAAAGAAGCCTCCGATTTAATCCACGGGATTACCGGCGGCATCTATTCCAGCATGAGCATTGACGAGAACTTAAACGTCTTTATGAACACGAAGACCAAGCTGGTTCCTGTGGAACAAGTCAGCTCCGGCACTATGGATCAAGTTTACCTGGCTCTGCGCCTGGCCGCCGCGAAATTAATCCAAAACGGTTCGGAGAAGATGCCTATGGTGTTTGACGACAGCTTTGTCCTTTACGATGATAATCGGCTGGAAACTGCCCTGAAATGGCTGACGAAAATTTTTGACGGGCAGATCATCATGTTTACCTGCCACCAGAGGGAATCAAAGATCTTAAACGCAAACCAAATCCCTTACCACTATATCCAGATTTAACGGCAAGGGCTGCCGGGAAATGTCTGTGGATAAACAGTATTTCCCGGCAGCCCTTTAAATTCCTCCTAAATTCCGCCTGCCTTCTGCGTTTAACGTAAATCCTATCTGATTTACATGAAATCCCATCTATTTTCCGATTTTATACAGGGAGATCGCCTCCGTAATATTCGCCGCCTCCCCGCTGCGGATCAGCCTGGCCAGCTCCGCCAGCTTCTCCGGCTGCATAAATTCCTTTCCGACATAAATCTCATACTTTTCCGTAAGCTCCAAGGACTTTTCCTGAACCTGCTGCCCTAAATCCTTTAACCGTTCCTCCATCCTTTCATGGGACTGGGTCAGCTGATCAATTTTATCCTTGCTGCTGCGGATAATCTCATCGGAAATAATGGTCTGGGTCACGGTATCAAAGGTATTTAACGCCTCCTGCTTCTTTGCCGTAAGCTCCGCAAGCTCCTGGTTCGTCCTGGAAATCTCATCATCAAACTTTTCCAGATTATAGATGGCTTCATTCCGATCCCGGCGGATTGCCTTAGTGACAGCCCGGATTTTCTTTTTATTGGAATGGATCACATTCCGTATCTCCCGTCCCTGGCGGATAACCTCTGGGTTTCCCATCTTCGTGTGGTTCCCCAAGGTAAAATAAACGCCGCCCAGCAAAAGGATATCCGCAAGGTAAATGAAAATCAGCATCCAGCTGTGCCTGTCCTGGGCCGGGATCAAAAGATATGCCCCCCAAGGCACTGCGGCAAAGCAGACCAGGATAACCAGCAAAAGGATCCCGATCTCCTTAAGCGTCCTTGGCATATACAGGGCATAGTACCAGCTCCGGCGGCAAAAGGAGGGAACCCGCTCCGCCTGAAACAGGCTTTTCAGCTTTAAGGCCATCTGGCGGTTCTCTTCCCGAAGGCTGGCCGTCTCCTCCATAATCCGATCCTTCATCCCCTGGTTCTTTGCTTTTTCCCGCTTAGCCTTCGCCCGCTTCAACCGCTCCTGCCCTTTGGCAATCTGCTTATCATAACTGGAATTAACCTCTTCCCTTCTCTTTTTCACCGTCAGGGAAACTAAATCGTCCACTGCCTTTCTTTCCCCATCCAACTGCTTGTCCAGCTGTTTTTCTTCCAGCTCAAGCTGGCTGTAATCCTTCTTTATCCGGTTCAGCGTCTCCACCGCCTGCCTCGCCTCGCCCAGGAAGGCAGCATGATCCGTAATCGGCTGTGTCATACTTGCGCTCCTCCTTTGTGTCTTGCCCTAATTATAAAATATTTTTCAGGTAATTACAAGCAAAAAGGCGATCGCCGGACTTCCTTTCATTCCTTCCTTTACATTCCCGGCAAATTCCGATATACTAGTACTGCGTTGCGTAAATAACGGTGAATAGGCGTCTGATGTCTGCGTTAGATGTGAATCCCGCGAAACGAAGGCGTAGTGGTGCTACGTCGAGTTTCGTGGGATTTACAGATGACGTAGACAGCGGGTGCATATTCACTGGAATTTACGCAATGCTGTACTAGGATCAATATGATACTTGGATTACTTCCCGCTTTGCGCTCCTTTTGATCCTGGTATCATCATATCGGAATGTTAGGAGGTGCAGCCGTGTTTCGTATGTGGGGAAAAATCTGGAAAGACAACCATCTTTTAAAGGATACCGTTATCCCCATGGCGGATCTTTCCCTTTCGCGGACGCAGATGGTTTTCGGCGCTTTAGAGCAGATCTGCCTCCAATTTGATTTAGGGCAGCCTATCTGGCTGGACGCAAATATCCGGGCCTTTAAGCGCCATGATAAAACCCGGTTTTCCCAAGATAACTTTGTGGAAGAGATTCCCTTTGATTACCTGGAAATCCACGTAATCGAAGAGTAACCGTAAAACGCAAAGCGCTTCAATGCAGATCTGGCACAAAGAGCGGGTGCTGAATTCACCGGAATTTCCGCCTAGCCTAAATATTCCCGGATAATCTCGCCCAGGACTTTGATCTCCTCCGGCTTTAAATCCTTCATCCAGTTCTCACCGGCAGACAGCTCTACGCCGCCTTTTGCGGCAGCCTTTTCCAGCTTTGGCCCTTGCCCGCTGCGCCCGGCTGCCGCCTGCTCTAAGCTTTTCCTGAGCTGGCTTAAGGCCTCATCCCCAGGCCCTTTCTCCCCTTCCTCCTCCGCCTGGCTTCTCCCCCGCTTGCCATTTGCCACCTGGCCGCTCCTGGAAGCCAAGACGTTTCCTTCCTGCCCGCCCCGGCTTGCTGGCGTTAACCCCTTTCCTGCCACAGCCCCTTCCTCCCGCTTCCTTCCACGAAGCAGCCGGACCGGAGCTTCCTTGGACGGGGCAGGCTGTTTTCCTCCTAAGCCGTCTTTCGCCTCTTCCATCTCCGGAAGCCTGTCCCGGCCAAGGCGTTTCCACAAAACATTTTCCAGGTAATCCTGGATGGCCACGGTAAGCCGCCTGCGCTTGTCCGCCAGGCCGGCTCCGTAATCCACGATAATGTTAAACACCCCGGCCAAAACCCCCATGGAGCTGTACAATACAATATAATAGGAATCACAGCGATACCAATACGCCCAAAACGCCGCCCCGCCGCCCAAAAGGAAGCAAAGTGCCGTCATTTGATTGGAAAATGCGCTCCAGCCGTCCGGGGTAAACATCCCCAGCCTGGCCTCATAAATCTGTTTCTCCACAAATACCCGGGTATTGGCTACTCCCTGATTTAACCGATATGTATCTTCCGCCCGCTGCCTTAACTCCCGCAGCCATTTATTTTTCGTCAGCATCATATTGCTTGTCTCTTTAATTAATCCTTTGTAAAGATTCCGCGCTGCCAGCTTACTTATCATCCCCATAAGGCATACGGCCGCCAGAATGTAAACTGCTTTGCCTGTCTGTAAAAATTCCAGCATAACTTTAGCTCCCCTTTCTTCCTGGCGTATTTGCTGCGCCTGATAGAATCCATTATAATCGCCGGATTTCCATTTGGGAAGAGCGGAGAGCCTAGAATCGTTCGTCAAATTCCCCTTCTAAACCGCAAAAAAAGTTGGTTCTTATCGAAAATTAAAGGCTGCCTGACGCCATAGGAGGGAAAACCCCCTTTACGGCTCATACCGTTTGATCATGGCTAAAAGCAAATTAACCGAATGCTGGATCGCCTGGGCTTCAAAGGTTTCATAGTCCATATTGGCGCTGTCATCCGCCTTATCGGAAATCGCCCGGATAATCAGCACCGGAACCCCGTTTAACCAAGCAGCCTGGGCAATTGCCGCCCCTTCCATTTCCGTGCAGCTTCCGCCAAAGGTTTTCACCAGCCATTCCTTCTTTTCTTTGCTGGAGATAAACTGATCCCCGCTGACCACCCTTCCCACATGGGTACGGATATCCGGGTTTACCAGGCCGCACATTTCCTCTGCCAGGCGGCGCAGCTTCCCGTCCCCCGGGAAAGCGAAGATATCCATCTGGGGAATCTGGCCCACCGGGTAGCCAAAGCCCGTGGCATCCATGTCGTGCTGCAAAGCGTCCGAGGAAAGGACGATATCCCCGATATTAATCTCCGCCTTTAAGGAACCGGCAATCCCCGTATTAATCACGCCGCTTACCTGGTAACAATCCACCAGGATTTGGGTGCATACCGCGGCATTTACCTTCCCAATCCCGGAGCGCACCACCACCACCGGCTTGCCCTCAAGGCTCCCCTGGCAGAAATTCATCCCGGCTATCTGCTTCGTCGTCACTCCTTCTAAGCTCTCCCGGATTTTTGCCACCTCTTCTTCCATGGCTCCGATAATTCCTAACATAATCTTTCCTCCTAATCCATATGCTTTATCAACATCATTTAGCTGGCCGCTGTTCACTGATTCCCTGCAGCCTGCAGGCCCGGCGCCAGCCCTGCATTCTTATTATAAATAGCTTGACAATCTTTTTCAATCCACTATACTTATAGGAAACAAAGATATGATTCACAGCGAAAAACAGGAGGAATTAAAATGGTTTATAAGACTCAGGGCGTTTGTTCACGTGCAATTCATTTTGAAGTAGAAGACAACAAACTGAAAAACGTTACTTTTGAAGGAGGATGCGCCGGGAATACCCAGGGCGTGGCCCGGTTAATCGAAGGCATGGATATTGACGATGCCATTAGCCGCTTAGACGGCATCCACTGCGGCCCCCGCCCCACTTCCTGCCCGGATCAGCTTGCAAAAGCCTTAAAGCAGTACAAGGAAAACTTGTAAGCTTTTCTCTTTCATCTGCCGCGTTCAAAACATGATTTAAAGCATAGGGGATAGCGCTTAATCCAAAACGCTACCCCTCATTTTTTGTGTTAATATACGATAAAATTCCTACTGCCACCGTCCAGGCAACCTTATCCTGGTATTCCTCCGTTTCCAGCAGGGCGGCTTCTTTCGGATTGGACAAAAACCCGGCTTCCACGATAACGGATACGGGCTTGGAGTGGGACAGCAGATAATAGCTCCCATTGGCCTTTGCCTGCCTTCTGTTTTTTTCCCCAAGGCAGTAATCAAACCGTTTCTGCATAAGCTGGGCAAACCGCTTCCCCTCCTGGGAATTCTGATAGTAAAATACCTGTGCGCCGGAGATTTCCGGCTGATGGTAACTGTTCTGGTGGATGCTGACCATCACATCCGCTTTTGCCCCGTTAATAATCTCCACCCGCTTCTTCATATCCGCAGATTTTTTATTTTTATCCGTGGAGCTGTACAGGCCGTCATCCTTTTCCCGGGTCAGCACCACCTCCACATCATTCATTTCCAAATATGCTTTCAGCTTCCGGATAATCTGAAGGTTAATCTCCTTTTCCAGCTGGCCGTCCACCCCCACTTTTCCGGGATCCAATCCTCCATGTCCAGGAGGCGGGAACAGACCAAAAAGGATAGGGATGGAGCAGCCATACCAGGAACATGCCCGGTAAATCCCTACGCCAGTTCCTTAATGGTATCCAGCGGTAACTCTGTAGCCTCCGCTATATCTTCTAAAGACATTTTTCCTAACTTTAATAAATGGATAGCTGTTTTTTTGGCTTTATTTTGTTCTGCTTCATAACGCTCACTCTTAATATAAGACCGCATAACTTCTTCCTCATTATACAAACTCATCATAATTGAAACAACCTCCTTTTCCCTATCTTCCAGATATTCACGCAATACATTTCTGCCTTTGCAGATGCGGATAGTTTCTGTAATGGCTTTCTTTGTTCTGCCATATTTTATCCTCTGTTCATCATACACCTTTGAAAATGTGATATACTGATTGATAATACTGTTGGTATCGCTTTCACAAATAACCTTGACCTTTATATCAACAGCAATATCATCAGCACCGCAAAAAAACGCTTCTGATAAAGAAATTGTGTCAGGTATGTTTTTTTGATTACCCACATACACCACGTATAATTCGGGTCTTGGCATTTTAACTTTCTTACTCTTGTATAGGTTCTGGTTTGTGCGCTCAAAATAATCATGGTATGTCTGCGCCAAATACAGTAATGCCCGAATAATAATATTCAATGTCCAGACTGACTGCGCTTCAACCAGGATAAAAATTTTTTCTCCATAGCTAAAGCCTAAGTCATTATAAAGGTTGTCGGTCAAAACATTCCTGAGCGTTATGTCAGTCAACTCATCCTCCGTTGCCGTTGTGTCCTCTGGATGAAGCGCCTGGTATAACTGTAATAGATATTTTTTCATTTTAAACAAATCAGAAAAAACGCTATCTTTAATCGTATATTTGGCAATCTTTTCCTCTGTTTCTTCTTGTTTCCTATTGTCCCGCATCTAATCACCTCAATTTCTTAACATCTGCAGCAGAAGATAGGACACAGCCACCGTCAATTAACTCCTCTTTATCTAAAGCCAAGCTGTCGCACAACTCATGTTCTAATACCCAGGAAACTAATGTGGTCTTATAAGGTTTGTCGAAATAAACAATCCCCTTCTTTTCACGCATTTCTGGCATGTCTATCCCACACTTCTTTCCATATAAGTATAACATTCTGCCTGGTATATTGCAAGTCATCTAAAATCTTACCGACACGCTTAAACAGACTTGATAAACAACCCGTCAAACTCTCCGCTGAACTTATAGACAATTTCAATATGCTTATCTTCATACACATAAATCTTATCAATAAACTCCACTACGGTAATACGATCAAGTTCTGTGATCTCGCCATTCTCCAAGAGCCGCTCTACCCACGGGTTAGAAAGCACATCGCTGACCTTGGAAATGGACTTCTTCAGCAGCTTGATTTCATTATTTAAACGGTCAATATCTGCCTGAATTGCTGTCTTATCACTGGCGTACTCCTCTTTACTGATTGTTCCGTCATACAGCAAATTCCTGGCACTTTGTAAACGCTCTCTGTACTGATGGATTCTCCTGTTTTTGTTCTCAATCTCACACTGAACCCCAGGGAACTCTGTCTTTGGTGTCCGTTGATGTTTCTCTGCCAGTTCTCTTAAGTTTTCTGCCTGACGGATGATTTTATTCAAATCGTCAATGACAATCTTACGAAGCAGTTTATCTGACACATA
>Ga0137297_11921_pt1 | contig 10557 bp, 10 predicted proteins | sample RamsorincwithD2O_FD_97191 | JGI IMG/M metagenome (GOLD analysis project Ga0137297, IMG submission 97191) | Mouse cecal microbial communities from Vienna, Austria - Mucin amended with D2O | ecosystem: Host-associated > Mammals > Digestive system > Large intestine > Cecum | place: Austria: Vienna... | reverse complement strand
TATGAAATTTCAGAAAAATTATATAAAGCAAATGCAGCTGCAGCAGGAACAGAAGGTGCAGCAGAAAGTGAAACAGCCGAAGGTACAGAGGGAGAAGCTAAAGAAGGAACTGTTTATGATGCAGACTACAAAGTTGATGAAGAAAATAACGAAGAAGAAGACAGCAATAAATAAAGAAAATTGGAAAAGATAAGTTAAAAATAAATTTTAGCAAGGAGAAGAGTATTTGAAAAGCGAAAGCATATTCATATATGAAAAGTAGCATTTCAAATGCTCTTTGACACAGCTGAAACTATAGTTTTTAACACGAGGAGGAAAAATGGCTAGCGGAAAAAGAGACTATTATGAAGTACTAGGAGTAGATAAAAATGCTTCTGATGATGAATTAAAAAGAGCATATAGAAAACTAGCAAAAAAATACCATCCAGACGCTAATCCAGATAATAAAAAAGAAGCAGAAGCTAAATTTAAAGAAATAAGTGAAGCATATGAAGTATTATCAGATAAACAAAAAAGACAGATGTACGATCAATTTGGACATGAAGGACCACAAGGCTTTGGCGGACAAAACGGAGGAGGATACTATTCATACGGATCAGGCTTTGACGGCTTTGGTGGATTTTCAGGATTTGAAGATTTTGGATTTGGTAGCTTCGGAGATATTTTTTCAGCAGCTTTTGGTGGAGGAACTAAAAAAAGAAATGGTCCTAGAAAAGGAGCTGATTTAAAACTAAACCTAGAGATAACCTTTGAAGAATCATATAAAGGTGTAGAAAAAACTATAAGCATAAACAGAAATAAAAAATGTGAACACTGTCATGGAACTGGAGCAAAACCAGGAACAAATCCAATAACTTGCCAAGTATGTAATGGAACAGGAAAAATAAAACAAGTAGTAACAACACCATTTGGACAAATGTCAACTCAAAAAGTTTGTTCAAATTGTGGTGGAGAAGGAAAAATAATAAAAGAACCATGTCAAGACTGTAAAGGAAAAGGAACTGTTAGAGAATCAGCTAAAATAAAAGTAAAAATTCCAGAAGGAATTGATGATGGTCAAACAGTAGTACTTAGAGGAGAAGGTGAACCAGGAAGTAAAGGTGGACCAAATGGAGATTTATATATAAATGTCCATGTAAAAAAACATAGTATATATACAAGAAAAGCAGATCATGTATTATGTGATATACCAATAACATTTACAGGAGCAACTTTAGGAACAGAAATTGAAATTCCATTAGTAGATGGAACAAAAGAAAAATATAAAATTCCAGAAGGAACTCAAACAGGTTCAAAATTTGTTTTAAAAGGAAAAGGATTCAAAAGCATAAATGGAAATTGGAAAGGCGATTTTGTATTCACAGTAAATGTTCAAATTCCTAAAAAATTAACTCCAGAACAAAGAGAATTAATAACAAAATTAGCACAGACAATGAATGAACAACCACCAATAAAAAAACGTGGGATATTTGGATAGAAAATATACACATCACATAGGAAAAATATAAAATATAAAGATATAAAAAAAAGAAAGTAGGCACGGAATTGGTAACCGTGCCCATTTTTTTTGCCATATTACAGCCTGTTAAAATTGTAAAGAAAATGCCGATACGCTCGGGTAGAAGATGAAAATTCCTTAGAACCGAGTTTACTTTGCACAGCAAGACTGGCATCATTTTCCTCTTTAATAGCAAAAGTAAAATAAGAAATGTTTTTGCTAAGAGTTTGAGCCAAAAGCTGAACACCACGTGAAGCATAATCATTACCAAAGTAATCCTCACCAGTAAAGTAACTGATTTCAGCACCACCAGAAGAGTTAGGCGGTGACACATAAAAAACAGAAACTAGACCGATACGTCTTACGAAAAGCCCATACATCGCATATCCATTCCGATTGTTCTTGACGATAATATTTTCCGCCTCAGAAACATTTTTAGCACGAAAATACGATAAATATTGAGCCATCCCCAGACCGTTGGAAATTTTAGCAAAATTGGCTGCATCTTTGGTCTTGAGTTTTCTGATGGTAAGACCATCAAATGTCTTTTCCTTCATACAAGGAACCTCCTATTAGTCATATATATAGTATACCACAAAAGAGAAAAACAAACAATATTATGTATACTAATATAAGCGGTATATAAAAATTGACAAACAAGTAAAAAAATAGTATAATGCATACAGTTGTATCGCATGAGGCGATAAGAAGAGATGTATATAAAAATAAAAAGAGATAATGGTTCGGAAAAATTAAATAATAAAAAAATCAAGCAATAATAAAATTGTTTTATATTTGAAGTTTAAATAAATTATAATGAGATGGGAATATAATTTATAAAATAAAGAATGAACGGAAAAAGAATCATTAAACTCCTTATATCAATTAGATATAAAGAGTTTTATTTAGCTATGACTAAATAATATTGTAATTAAAATTATTACAGAAGATGATTTATTTTATATACTATTTTTAGATAAAATTTTAGGAGGAAACAAAATAATGGAAAACAACGAGAAAAACAATTCTATAAGTGCGATTAAAAGAAATAATCCAAGAAATAATAGAATTGCAAGCACAAGAAAGAAAACAAACCAAGGGCAAAAAACAAATAAGGTAAATACTAAAGAAAGGACATTACAAGAAATAACACAAGATTTAAAAAATGCTAAAATGCAAAAAGAAAATGTAAATGTACCAAAAACAGAAAAAGTAGTTAAAGAGAAGGTTCAAAACTTAAATAGACCAAGAAAAACTAGAAAGTTAGCAAATAAAAAAGAAGAAACAGGATTTAAGTTTAAAAAAGAAAAACTAAAAATTATACCTCTTGGTGGAATCCAAGAAATAGGAAAAAATATTACTGTATTTGAATATGGAGACGATATAGTGGTAGTAGACTGCGGTTTAGCATTTCCAGAAGATGATATGTTAGGAATAGATCTAGTTATACCAGACTTTTCATACTTAGAGAAAAATAAAGACAAAATAAGAGGTTTAGTAATAACACATGGTCATGAAGATCATATTGGGGCAATACCATATTTATTACAAAAAATTAATGTACCAATTTATGCAACAAAATTAACAGCAGGATTAATAAGTCATAAACTAGAAGAACATAAATTGTTAAAAAGTACAAAATTAAAAGTAGTAAACCAAGGTCAAACAATAACTTTAGGAAAATTGAGAGTAGAATTTATAAGAAGCTGTCATAGTATACCAGATGCTGTAGTACTAGCAATACATACACCAGCAGGAACAGTAGTACATACTGGAGACTTTAAGATAGACTATACACCAATAGATGACGAAAGAATGGACTTTGGAAGACTTGCAGAACTTGGAAACAAAGGTGTTCTAGCATTAATGTCAGATAGTACAAATGCAGAAAGAAAAGGATACACAATGTCTGAAAGCACAGTTGGAGAAGTATTAGACAAATTATTTTTCAATTGCACAAAAAGAATTGTGGTTGCAACTTTTGCATCAAACGTACACAGAGTTCAACAAATTGTTAATTCAGCAGTTGCAAATAAAAGAAAAATTGCAGTATGTGGAAGAAGTATGATAAACATGATATCAACTGCAATGGAACTAGGGTATATAAATGTACCTGAAAACGTATTTATAGACATAGATATGATAAAAAATTATACAGATGATCAACTAGTAATAATAACAACAGGAAGCCAAGGAGAAACAATGTCAGCACTAACAAGAATGGCTACTGGTGATCACAAAAAAGTAACAATAACACCAAATGACTTAGTAATCATATCTGCAAATCCAATACCAGGAAATGAAAAATACGTAGCAAAAGTAATAGATGATTTAATGAAAATAGGAGCAGAAGTTGTATATAGCTCTTTAGAAGATATTCACGTTTCAGGACATGCGTGTCAAGAAGAACAAAAATTAATGCTATCATTAATAAGACCAAAATATTTTATACCAGTACATGGTGAATATAGACAACTAATTGCACACAGTGAAACAGCTAAAAAAGTAGGTGTAAAACCAGAAAATATATTCTTAACAACTAATGGAAGAATATTAGAATTAAATGAAGATGAAGCATCATTAACAGGAACAGTTGCATTTGGAAAAATAATGGTAGACGGTCTAGGTGTTGGAGATGTTGGAAACATAGTTTTAAGAGATAGACAACACTTATCACAAGATGGTCTAATAATAGTTGTAATGTCAATGGATGAAGCAACAGGAGAAATCGTTGCAGGACCAGATGTAATTTCAAGAGGATTCGTATATGTACGTGAATCAGAAAATTTAATGGAAGATGTAAAAAGAATGCTAAGAGAAGAAGTAGCAAAACTAGAAGAAAGCGGAATAAGAGATTGGACAACAATTAAATCGAGATTAAAAGATTCATTAAGAGATTATATATTTGCAAAAACAAAAAGAAATCCAATGATTTTACCAATAATTATGGAAGTTTAATAAAAAGGAGAAATAAATATGGATAGAAAAGAATTAGCTGATTTAATATTTCCTGATGTAAAGGATGTATCATATTATGAAGAAAAATATCCTGAAAGAGAATTAAAAGAAGGAGCACAAGTAGTAAGAGTTGCACCAAGTCCAACTGGATTTATACATGTAGGAGGTATTTTCCAAGGATTAATAGCTAAAAAAATAGCTAAGCAAACAGAAGGCGTATTTTTTGTAAGAATAGAAGATACAGATCAAAAAAGAAAGATTGAAAATGGAACAGAAGAAATTTTAAATGCATATAAAGACTATGATTTATATCCAGATGAAACAGTAGATAAAGGAAACTATGGACCATACATCCAAAGTGAGAGAAAAGAAATCTATAAAGCATATGCCAAGAAATTAGTAGAAGAAGGAAATGCATATCCATGTTTTTGTTCAACAGAAGAATTAGATACAATAAGAGAAAATCAAACTAAAGCACAAGAAAGAACAGGATATTTCGGAAAATGGGCAAAATGTAGAAATATGCCTGTAGATATGGCGATAGAGAAAATAAAAAATGGTGATCCATACATAGTAAGATTTAAATCACCAGGAAATCCAGATAAAAAAATAAAAATAAAAGATGTCATTAAAGGTGGAATAGATATGCCAGAAAATGACCAAGATATAGTTATTATAAAATCTGATGGACTTCCAACATATCATTTTGCACATGCAGTAGATGATCATCTAATGCATACAACATTAGTAACACGTAGTGATGAATGGCTATCATCAGTTCCTTTACATATACAACTATTTCAAGTACTTGGATTTAAAGTCCCAAAATTTGCGCATACAGCTCCATTAGAAAAAGCAGAAGAGGAATCAAGAAGAAAGTTGAGTAAAAGAAAAGATCCAGAAGCAGCAGTTTCTTATTATACAGAAGAAGGTATACCAAAAGAAGCTTTAAAAGAATATTTAATGAATATAGCAAATTCAAATTTTGAAATATGGAGAAAACAAAATCCTGATAAAGATATGATGGAAGACTTTGAATTCAATTTAAATAAAATGGGAGTAAGTGGAGCTTTATTTGATACAATAAAATTATTAGATGTAGCTAAAGGAGTTATATCAAGATTTACAGCACAAGAAGTTTATGATTTTTCATATGCTTGGGCAGAAAAATATGATCAAGAACTAAAAGAAATGTTAGATGATAAAGAATACTCACTAAAAGTTTTAGGAATAGAAAGAGAAAATGCTAAACCAAGAAAAGACATTTCAAAATGGTCAGAAGTAAAAGATAATATTAGTTATATGTACAAAGATAAATTTGCAAAAATAAAAGATTTCGAATATCAAAAAATAAATGATAAAGAGGAAATCAAAAAAATTGTAACAGAATATATAACTAATTATTTTGATATAAATGATGACAAACAAACATGGTTTGATAAAATGAAAGACTTAGCAGAAAAATTAGGATATGCTAGAGAAGTAAAAGAATATAAAGCAAATCCAGAAAACTACAAAGGTCATGTTGGAGATATAAGTACAGTTATTAGAATAACATTAACAGGAAGAGCAAACACACCAGACCTTTATGAAATAATGCAAGTATTAGGAGAAAAAGAAGTACTAGAAAGATTAGCATAACTTTACATAAAATGTAAAGAATGCTATAATAAATAATGAGCAAAAATAAGGAGGCAATTATTATGGCACTATTCAAAACAAATCATTACAGAATTGAAAGAAACAGAGTTCAGCAAGAGGAAAATAATGGCCTTACAGTCACCGGAGTACGGGTGTTGCTGAATACATGGTGCTCCAAGGCGACAGAAGAACAGATTTTAAGCCGGATCAGAGATATAATGGGTGATGAAAATGAAGCATCCGAAAAAGAAATCTGCCAGCGAATTGAAAAGCTGTTCGAAGAAGAAATCACCTCAGTAAAGGTTCACTTTTCCTACGATCAGGAAAAAGAAAACTTTGAGGCTATGTGTCCATTTTCTATTCATATCACAATGGATGAGGAAAATGGTATGCCAAAGGTCGAAACAAAACCTGGAAAAAACTTCAATACAGAAAGAACCATTGAGGTACTGGAAATCAGCGTCAGTAGATTTTAAAGAGAAGGCGAGCACAGCGAAAGCTGTGCATTTGCCGTTATTAAGGAGAAAATATGGAATTTAATGTAGGAGACATAGTAGTAACTAAAAAACAACATCCATGTGGGAGTAAAGAGTGGAAGATAATAAGAATAGGTGTGGACTTTAAGTTAGAATGCATGGGATGCGGACATTGCATAATGATTGAAAGACCTAAAGCATTGAAAATGATAAAAAAGCGAGTTTAAGATAATCTTAAGCTCGCTTAGTTTTATAATAATATAAAAATTTTTAATAAATGTTTAAGAAAAGTATGTTATAATACCTAAGAACAAGTATTAGGAGGTGTTACTATTTTTCGGAAACGAAGATGCAAAGTATACGAAAAGCAGGTAAACGTCGATGGGCGAAAGATTATAATAAAATCAAATAAGCCTATTGAAGGAAAAGGAGTGTTGCAAAAAGTAGCAGAATATGCAACAAGTTCATCTGGATTAAGCGAGGAGATTCCAAGTATTGAAACTATTATCAATATGGATTTTTTTAATCAAAACGCTGATATAAAAATCAGATGGATAGATGGCAAAAATGCTATAGTAAAGATTAAGCAGAAAAACTGAATACAGAAAAAAGCAATATGAAAAGCCAGTTGGGGTTCCAACTGGCTCTTGTTCAATAATATAAAAATAATTTATAAAAACTTTTCTAATTCTTCCCAAGCATGTTCTGTATAAATTTTTCTTTCAGCAGAAAAAGGAAAAACAGTAGTAAAAGAAAGACCAAGAAAATCCTTAATTTCAAATACAGCAGAATCTACTTTGGTTACAGCAAGTTTATCCGCTTTATTAGCAATAACTACAAAAGGAAGATTTGTACGTTTTATATAATCAAGCATTAAAATATCATCATTTGTAGGATTATGTCGAATATCTAAAAGCAAAACTATTAATGAAATATTTTTACATTTATTCAAATAATCTTCAATAAATTTTCCCATATTAACTTGCTCTTCTTTACTAAGTTTGCTATAACCATACCCAGGTAAGTCAACAAAATAAAAACTATCATCAATATTGTAAAAATTTATTTGTCTAGTTTTACCAGGTGTATTGCTAGTTCTAGCTAAAGCTTTTCTGTTAAGCATAGTATTAATAAAAGAAGATTTACCAACATTAGATTTACCAACTAAAACAATTTGAGGTAAATCATTTTTGGGATATTGAGCAGGTTTAACTGCTGAAATTTCAAATTTAGGATTTTTTATTATCATTATAGTACTCCAATCAAGATTTATTTTTTAGGTTTTAAAATTTCAATACCACCCATATAAGGACGTAAAACTTCAGGAATAGTTATAGTGCCATCTTCTTGATAATGATTTTCTAAAAATGCTATTAACATACGAGGAGGAGCAACAACAGTATTATTAAGCGTATGAGCATAATAATTTCCTTTTTCACCTTTAATTCTAATACCAAGTCTTCTAGCTTGCGCATCTGTTAAATTAGAACAGCTACCAACTTCAAAATATTTTTGTTGTCTAGGGCTCCAAGCTTCAACATCAACACTTTTAGCTTTTAAGTCAGCTAAGTCACCACTACAACATTCTAAAGTTCTAACTGGAATATCCATACTTCTGAATAATTCAACAGTATAGTTCCACATTTTTTCATACCAATCATAACTATCTTCAGGTTCACAAACAACAATCATTTCTTGTTTTTCAAATTGATGTATTCTATAAACACCACGCTCTTCAATACCATGAGCACCTTTTTCTTTTCTAAAACATGGAGAATAAGAAGTCATAGTATATGGAAGATTAGCTTTATCAAGAATTTGTTCTTTAAATTTACCAATCATTGAATGTTCACTAGTACCAATTAAATATAAATCTTCGCCTTCAATTTTGTACATCATGGCATCCATTTCTTCAAAGCTCATAACACCAGTAACAACATCAGATCTTATCATATAAGGTGGAATGCAATAAGTAAATCCTTTATTAATCATAAAATCTCTAGCATAGCTTAAAATAGCACTATGAAGTCTAGCAACATCACCAACTAAATAATAAAAACCATTACCAGCAACTCTACGAGCAGCATCTAAATCAAGTCCACATAGACTTTCCATAATATCAGCATGATAAGGAATTTCATATTTTGGAACAACTGGTTCACCAAATTTTTCGTTTTCAACATTTTCACTATCATCCTTACCAATAGGAACAGATTCATGCATAATATTAGGAATCTTCATCATAATATTAGTAACTTTTTCTGCATATTCAGTCTCAAGTTTTTCATTTTCAGTAAGTTTATCATTAATTTCTTTAACTTCAAGTTTAATTTTTTCAGCTTCATCTTTTTTACCATCACGCATAAGGCCACCGATTTGATTACTTAAAGTATTTCTTTTACTTCTAAGTTCATCACCAGCAAGCTTAAGTTCACGATTTTTTGCATCTAATTCAATAACTTCATCAACTAAAGCTAATTTATGCATTTGAAACTTATTTTTTATATTTTCTTTAACCACATCTGGGTTTTCTCTTAAAAATTTTATATCTATCATTAAAAATCCTCCTTATTTACAATTATAATCTGTTAGATTATTGATTAGCTCAAATCTAACCTTTTGACCAGTTACATTATCAGGTCTTTCTGGAATTTCCTCTAAAAACATTGTTTCAGGGCGTACACAAATTTTACCCGAACCATCTAGATGACGGTAAACAACAACTCTTTCTTGTGTTTCGGAGTCAAAACCAACACAAACGATATAATAAAATGGGCCTTTAAAGTGTCTATAAATTTCTCCTTCTTTAACTTCTTTCATTCTTTTTTACCTCCTTAGAATTTATATAATCTTTTGATAATTCCACGCAAAGTTCAAATCTGTGTTTTTGACCAGTGATATTATCTTTTTTATTAGGGTCAATTTCTTCAAAAAACATTTTAGCAGGTCTGTTCCAAAGCATAGAATCTTTTCTTTCATATAATGGTCTATAAACAATCATATCTTCTTTAGTTTCAGAATCCATACTAATGTTTTCAATGAAATAATAATTTCCTTTATAATGGCGAAATACTTTACCAATATAATCAACATAAATTTTAGAACCAACTAAACCATCTTCATCCTGATAAACAGGAGTAGGCTCGTTTTGATATAACAAATCTTCAGTCATTCCATCAGTTAATTCTTCAAAAACAACTTGCCCAATACGCAAGTTAGGAGTTATTCTATACGAATTGCAAGACATGTTATGCATTGCAATATTTAAAACTCCAGAATAACCGGCTTGAGCATGTTGAAGATTTATATATAAACCTAGTCTACTAAGAGATGTTCTAGGTCTAATATGAGCAACTATATTTTCAGGTAAAGATATTTTTTCATTTAAAGCACATAAAATAGTTTCATTAGGCTTTAAACAATATCCATTTTTAATATCAACTTCCTCATATATTTTTGAAATTTGTTCACCATTATTTAAATCAATTACTTTAAAAGATTTTTTTATTTTCAAAATTGTAGAGGAGACTGAAATATCATAAGAGCCTGAATTTACATTATCTATATTAAATGGGTTATTAATATCATTTCCATTAAGTATCATAATAACTCCTTAAAAACAAAAAATCCCTTATGCTAAAAGCATAAGGGCGATTAATATTTCGCGGTACCACCTTGATTTATAACTTGATAAGTACTATAACCTGTACAAAAGGTCTAACTTATTAGGTTAGAAGCTAAAGAGTAGATTCATAAAATGTTTTAATCTGTTTTCACCAGCCACAGACTCTCTAATAAAACTTAGATTACTATAATCTCTTATCATTGCCAAATTATGTATACAATTTTAGCATCAAAATAATTATTTGTCAAATGTTGAAATAGAAAAATTTTATTGATAAAATCTAAAGAAAAAGAAAAGGAAGAAAAATGGAAGAAGAAATTGAAAAAATAAGAAGTGATAGAAATTTAATTATGGGAGCT
>Ga0137297_11919_pt1 | contig 10570 bp, 11 predicted proteins | sample RamsorincwithD2O_FD_97191 | JGI IMG/M metagenome (GOLD analysis project Ga0137297, IMG submission 97191) | Mouse cecal microbial communities from Vienna, Austria - Mucin amended with D2O | ecosystem: Host-associated > Mammals > Digestive system > Large intestine > Cecum | place: Austria: Vienna... | reverse complement strand
ATAATGTGGGAAATATGGAGCCGCACTCCCTTATCAGGCATTTGGAGAAAAGTAATGGGGATATTTGTGCGAATACACGTGAGGATGAAATATAAGTGGCTTTTTGACCTGGTTAGTTCCGCTGCCGCAAAATATGATTAAAAATATGCTACAGGGAACCTGAATGGTAATATGTGTTTTTGTAACGGCTTTCTCTGATTTATCTGGTAGATGCAGAATGGTACAAATTATTTCCTTTTTCATGTTAAAGTAATAATAGCAAGAATAAGAAAGGGTGCAGATGATGAACAATATTGAAATCAGGGAAGCCATAAAAGAATCCGGTTTTAAGCATTGGCAGATAGCGGACATGATCGGCATTGCTGATACCACGTTCTGCCGGATGCTGCGCCGGGAACTCCCAGAGGATAAGAAGCAGGAGATTTTAACGGCAATGCAAATAGCGAAGGGAAGAACGTAGTAATGAATGGCAGACAGAAAGCATTTGCGGATTATTACATAGAGTGCGGAAATGCGGCGGAAGCGGCGAGAAAGGCGGGATATTCCGTCAATACGGCAAGGCAGATGGGAAAAGAGAACCTTACAAAACCTTACATTTTAGAGTATATACGGCAGCGAACCGCCCCTACGGAGCAAAAGCGTATAGCATCTGGCGATGATGTACTGAGATTCTTTACAAGGGTGATGGATGGTGACGAGGGAGCAGACATGCCGGACAGGATTTCCGCAGGCAGAGAGATTCTAAAACGCGATGTTTCTGACCGAAAATTAGAAATAGAACTGCTGAAACTGGAAAGCAAGATTGGAGAAAAAGCACAGGAATCTGATATTGATGATACCCTTTTAGAAGCCTTGAATGGTACGGCAATGGATGTATGGGGGAACGGTAGCGGTGAAGAGGATTGCCAATAGGGTTACTCAACAAGCGGATAGGTATTATAAAAATAAGAATATGAATGGAGGATTTACCATGAAGAAATCAACGATTGAGTATTACAAAAAGGCAGTTAGATTGGCAGAGGGCGCAAGCGGCGCTATTAGCAAGGCAAAGGCAGATTATGAGCATGGGTGTGAAGTGGCAAAAGGGGCTTATGAAGCTGACCTTTTGGGAGAAAAAGGTTATCAGGACAGATTAAAGGAACTGGAAGCGGAACGGGATGCAAAGATAGAAAATAGCCTGTCCGGGATTCTGACAGTGGTTGACGAATTTGACGGTGAGATGCAGGAACTCGGAAAACTGGACGGAAATATGGTTGACAGCGGCACAATGGCACTATTGAACAGCGGAATAAACCTTAGTCATGCTGACTATCAGGAGCTTGCAAACCGCCACAAGGACAATGCTGTTATGACACGGATTCTCCAGGAGCGGTATAACGCAAACAGGCCGCAGGAAAAAGGTACTGGCATTACAATAGTGCAGTTCGGACAGTCTCCGGCAGACAGGTCGGAAGTGTTCAGCAAGTTTGTAAGGACGGTATACCATGCCTGTGAATCCGGCGCACGTCCAGCACTATCTGGGAGCGGAAGATTAAAAACTGTGACAGACTATTATAATTTTATTGCACAGGGTTCACTTGCGGATATGCAGCCATATGGTGATGAATCATTTGATAACCTTGACAAAGATTTCCCGGTGGAAACAGAAAACGGCAGGGTGGAAAATGCCGGAAATAAGAGTTCTGATTTCAACTTCGGTTTTACACCGATAAGGTGAATCGGTTAAAGTAAACGAAATATTGTAATTGCCTGATAAGGAAATGTGTGCTATACTTCGGACATGGGAAAACCATAGAGCCAAAGGCGGCTTTACCCCTCTTGTATTTTGCGGAGGGTTCAAGTTGCCCTCCAGACGAAAGAAAGGAGGGCGATACAATGATTACATATCAGGATTTCTTTTTGTTCTGTACGTTCATTGTTGCCCTTATCAGTCTGCTTTATCAGATTTTTAAGGGAAAGAAATAGCCGCCACTACTGCCAATAGTGACGGCTGACTGCTTATAGCAGAAGCTTAAACTTATTGTGAGAGGTAGAGCCGCTTCTATGGCTTTCCCTTTTTCTATGCTTAATATAGCACATTTGGCAGCAGGATTCAAGAGCCAAACACACGTTTATTGTAATGTGGTTGTGAAAGCTGCCTGACTGTTGCCCTCTCATTCTCTTATCAGGCGTTCCCCTGAAATATCCGTTACCAAAACACAGAGCCGCCCGGCCAGTACCCGGAATTTTCTGGGAGCAGATTTGAACCCGAACGGACATAACCCCGATTTTCCGGGGGAATATATGCGGCTTTCCTCTTTTGGGAGGAGCAAAGGGGAGCTGATTAGATCCCATCCTGAAATTACTGGATAGCCCCCGGCGGTAATTCCCCGATTTGAAATCGGTAAACTGAATAACGATTCGTTCCCTACCTTTCAGAATCCCTATACACACGCTCCACAAGTCCCTATTTTCTCTTGTAACGGCATAGACAGTATTCTTATCAGGCAAGGCAATACAAGCCCGATATGGGGCAGATAGAGCCTTTACAAAGGGATTCTGACAGTAGGGCGGAGTTTTCCGCTGAACTGCCAACAATAACCATTTAGTGGTAGTCACAACCTTTTGGTTGCCAGTACATTTCATTCCTCTTGGATGAAGAATGGAGAGGAAAGGACATCACTATATAGTTGTCACTGGGAGCAAGTTTGCGTTTAGGTGCAGGACATTTCCCGCTCCTCTGCCGTGCCAACTTGTGGGCATGGTTCGCTTGTGGTTACGGCTGATAGCGATACAGTAACTACGGTGCAGGACATTTTCCCGTTACCTGATAGGTGGTTTTGGGGATTTTGTCCCCAGTCAGGGAACCTTGAAAATGATTTTCCACTATCAGGAGCCGGAGCGTTCCCCTGCTTATTACTCCCCCTTACTCACGCACTTTTCATAGACCGTAGCGAAACTTGAGGGAGTAAAGAGAAAAGCCAGTATTTATGCGGTCTGTGCTTTCTCCGCAGGGTGAGGGAGTAAAGGGGATTTTTCACCTGATAAGACGAGTGATGAATAAGATTTTATATTTCCTCCCCGGTATCTCTCATTACAAACAGTCCTTTAAAGTCACAATTTAGAATGTCAGCTATTTGTGTTAATTCCTTTTCGCTGAAATTGTCACGCTTTAGTTTGTTATATACGTTTGTTGGGGAACATTCAAGCACTTTTGCGAGGTCAACAGCAGACATTTTTCTTTTAACGAGCATGATTTTTATTTTTTCGGTCATTGACATAGCTAGTCCTCCTATCTTCTTCAATAAGAACTATTGTAAAACTTTTAAATTAAATAGTCAAGTTGAAAGATTATAAAATATAACTTAAAAGTTCAAAAACATGTTGATATTTAAATTTTTGAGTTATATAATCTAACTGAAAAGTTTAATTCACTGCTTTTTCTTAGTGGTAAAAAAGATTCTCTTATCAGGCTATCTGACAGCCGCAGAAGAAAAGCGTCTTGGAGTGAACAGCCCGGAATTTATCAGGCGGCACAACGAGATTATGAAAATGGCTGATGAAATACAGAGCCGTTACAAGAAAAATGCTCCTACCAGTACAGCGAATACCGATAGGAGCGAGTAACCCGGAAACCTAAATAAATCGGGTATGGGAAGATTATAACATTTCCCCTGCCCGGAGTAAAGCGAGGATTTGAAAGAAAATGGATTTAATAAAATGCACCTTTGACGAACTACCATCTGCTATGCAAATGCACGTTCTGTATTGTGAAAAGATTACAGTAGCAGAGTACCAGCTTGCAATTTGGAGCAACAAAGACACTCTTTATTATAACAATCTGCCGGAAAAAGAGGTTGAGCGGTTCATATCGCTAATTGAAAGTGACAAGAAATTCATCAATAACAGGACTATGGACAGTATTTACAAAAAGTATGGCTGGGCGGTGTATAACGAGATTCATGAGGCACACAGCGAATACTTGAAAAAGGGGCGTGAGAAAGTTGCTGAACAGATAGCGCAGGAGTATTTCCCGATTATCGAAAAAGCCATGAATAAACCGTCAATCCCTTATTGTGATGAACTGCTGAAAGCTATGTCACATTTAGCAGATAAAGGACATTACAAGTTTAAGGAATGGAGTACAGATCAGGCATATATCTACTTTATGGGTTATCTGTTGGGAAGTGGAAAGCTGAAATGGGAGGGGCAGTTATCATGAGATTAAGAGCAAAGAAAAAAGAGGGAATGAACCTTGCAACGGAGATTATTTGGGGCATGAAAAAGCGGCTTATCATTTGCAGGATTGCACTTATCATCTCACTGGCCGGGAATGTGATTCAGGCAGCAGTATGGATTTTCAGGTAACGGATATAAGGGAGTGGGCAGCGGCTTATATGCCTGCCGCCCTATCCCGCATTATAGAAAGGCGGTGCTTATTGTGGCAAGACTGGGAGCAGGCACAAGGAAACGTGCAGACGGCACACTGGAAAAGCGTTTTACCATAGATGGCAAAAGATACAGCATTTACGGAAAGAACGCAAAGGAGATTTCACAGAAAGAGCAGGATGTCAGGAAAAAGATTGAAGCCGGGATATACACGGATAACCGCAACATTACACTGGACGGATATTTTGATGAATGGCTGAACGGAAAGAGAGGGAGCATAAAGGGAAATACCCTTAAATGGTATGCAACATATTACAAAGGGCATATTTCCCCATGCCTGGGGAATGTGAAGCTTCAGAAGATTGAGCGCAGACAGGTATTGTCTTTCCAGAAAGATTTGTCAGAGGGCGGATTGTCTATCAGGACGTGCAACAATATTATGAAAATCCTTAAAATCGTTCTGAAAGATGCGGTAACGGATGAAATCATCATGAAGAACCCGGCAGAGGGCATAAAAGCCTTAAAGGAAGTCAATGCAAAGGCGGCAGAAACTTACCACAGGGCATTGACGGAGACGGAGCAAAAGGACTTCATGCAAGAGATTGCAAGCGATTATTATTATGAGTTTGTGGCTTTTCTTCTCTGTACTGGAATGAGGTTCGGAGAAGCCGCCGCCCTTACATGGAGCGACATAGACTATAAGCAGAATGTGATCCACGTTACAAAAACAGCCACATTCAACGAGGATAACACGAGAACCACAGGAACGCCGAAAAGTGAATCCGGAAAAAGGGATATTCCATTGAATGATACTATCAGGGGCATATTGGCAAGGCAGAGGAAAAAACGAAGCATTGTAATTTCGATAGACAAGGAAGAAAACAGGGTATTTGTATCAGTGTATGGGAAGATGGTAGATAACTGCACCGTGAACCGGGCAGTTACCAGCGCACTTTCCAGACTGGAAGAACAGGGCAAGGCAATAGAACATTTCACATTACACGCTCTAAGAGATACCTTTGCAACGAGGTACATAGAGCAGGGAGGAAGTCCGCAAACCTTAAAGACCATTCTTGGGCATAGCAGCCTTGCAATGACCATGGACTTATACAGTCACGTTTTACCGAATACCAAACAAAAGGAAATGGATAATCTGAAAATAGTGTTATAGCAGCAGGGGCGGCATTGTGACCGCCCTTTTCGTTACCCCACAAATACCCCAATTCTTACCCCTAATTTCAATAATCAATGTATGGATAAAGACAAAATATGATAAGCGATAAAGGCGTAAATAATGTTGGGCAATCCTTGTAAAATCGGCACTTAGAGAGGATAACAACGAATAAAGATAAAAAGTGATAAAACCTATGATTATGTACACGGTGTCCAGAGGCCCGCTGCCGCTCCCCGCCCCTCCATTTCGATCTGTCCCTTTCCGCCAACATCGAAATGGAGGTTACATATGACAACCATCAAATTGAACCGCTACTATCCCCACATGACCGAAAATATCACCCTGGAAGTCTCCGACGAGATCGCCGTTGTGCTCTCTGCCGGGGGCCGTCAGTGTGACAGCTACAAGCGCCGCAAGCGGGAGCATAACGAGTGCTTCCTGGACGCTGACCCCGGCTTTGAGCTGGATGTGATGTTCCCGCCCCTGACCCCGGAGGAAATCATTCTGGACGAGGAAAACCGTTCTGTCCTCTACGCCGCTCTTGACCAGCTCCCGCCCATCCAGGCCCGGAGAGTGTATGCCCATTATATCTTGGGCAAGAAGAAGTCCGAGATTGCCAGGGCCGAAAATGTGGAGGGGAGCGCCGTTTGCGACAGTATCCGCCGGGGCCTGAAAAATCTCTCTGAACTTTTGAAAAAATTTCATTGAGGGGTATCCGAAATCGCCTAAAAACCGCCTGATAGGTAAGGAGGCTTATACGCTTTTTGAGGACAACTGAATATACAGTATTCCAGGCACAAAACCCGTGTGATGAGCGACGAAAGGCGCGCCGACAGCGCGGGGGACAATGAAACTTGCTCACGCCCTCCCATAGACTTGGAGGCCACTGAAAAAGTAGATATCACCGCCTATATTTGGTATAATGTAATTATTCAATACAGGCGGTGATATTATGGTTGAGCAACAACAGAAGTTGGTATTAAGTCCCTACATGGAAATATATGAATTAGTTGTTCCAAAAGACAACCTGCTGCGACAGATAAAAGAACTGGTAGATTTTGGGTTTATTTATGAAGAGCTTATTGATAAATATTGTCTTGATAATGGACGCAATGCAGTCCCGCCTGTCAGGATGTTCAAATACCTGCTTCTGAAATCTATTTATGATCTGTCTGATATTGACATTGTGGAACGCTCTAAATATGACATGTCCTTCAAATACTTTCTTGATATGGCGCCGGAAGAAAGCGTAATCAACCCGAGCACCCTGACAAAATTCCGCAAACTGCGCCTGAAAGATACGAACCTGTTGGACAGGCTGGTCGCAAAAACAGTCCAGATCGCATTGGAAAAAGGCATTATAAAATCAAAATCCATTATCGTGGATGCAACCCATACAAAATCAAGGTACAATCAGAAAACGCCAAGACAGGCGCTTTTAGAACAGTCAAAGAAACTGCAGCGTTCTGTTTATGAAACAGATGAGACAATGAAAGAGCGTTTCCCGGATAAAAACTCGGAAGATTCCTTGGAAAAAGAACTGGAATACTGTCATGCCCTGATTTCGGTCATCAAAGAAAAAGAAGAACTGTGCAGTTATCCTAAAATACGGGAAAAGCTGAATTTATTAGAAGAATCCGTAAAAGATGACCTGGAACATCTTGAAACATCACAAGATGCAGACGCAAAGACCGGCCATAAGACAGAGGATACCTCTTTCTTTGGATACAAAACGCATATAGCAATGAGTGAGGAACGTATTATTACAGCAGCCACCGTTACCAGCGGCGAAAAGACAGATGGAAAAGAACTGCCGGAACTGGTGCGCAAAAGCAGGGAAGCCGGAATGGAAGTGGAAATGGTAATCGGAGATAAAGCCTATTCCGAGCAGAAAAATATCGAAGCGGCGCAGGAAGGCGGTTATGAACTGATTTCCAGACTAAACGGGATCATCACGCAGGGAAACCGGACAAAAGAGGATGAATTTGAATTTAATAAAGATGCAGGGATGTACCAGTGTAAGGCAGGGCATCTGGCAGTCCATAAATACCTGGACAGGCGTGAAAAAGAAAAGAAGAATAAGAATCCCCGCATGACCTGCTTTTTTGACGTTGAGAAATGTAAATGCTGCCCGTACAGGGACGGATGCTATAAAGAAGGGGCAAAAAAGAAAACATACAGCGAAACCCTAAAAAGCGATGCCCGCAGTAAACAGGCAGAGTTTCAGGAAACAGAACACTTCAAAGAAAAAATGAAGGAACGCTATAAGATAGAAGCAAAAAACAGCGAGTTAAAGCACAGGCATGGTTATGACACAGCGACATCATCAGGCCTTATTAACATGGAGATGCAGGGGGCAATGACTATATTTGCAGTAAACCTCAAACGGATCATTAAGCTGATAAGTGAAAAATAAACAGAGATGACATCTGAAATAATCGGAAATTTTATTCGAATCACAAAAAATCCACCCGAATAATCGAAACGGGTGGATTTTTTGTGTGTATTTGAAATTTAAATCTGAAAAACGGTATGTTTTTCAGCGGCCTCCAATCGGTTATGGGGGCTGTCTAACGTTACAAATAAGGGCTCTTCTGATAGCCCCTCCTGCTTCCGTGTCTGCAGATACCGCCACAGATAAAACTTGGCTCCGTCTGTCAGATAGGTCTTCCGCTCTTTACTGCCTTTTCCGTATACTATCAGCTCCTGCTTTCCCATTTCTATATCCCCAACATTAAGAGCTACCATTTCACTTACCCGGACACCTGTAGAATAAAGGAATTCCACCATGGCCCGGTCTCTCAACTCCATACAGTTCACTCTAAGGGCTTCCAGCTCTGCCGCCGAAAAAGGTTTCTTTATCACCTTTTCCAGCTTCAAAAGCCCCACCTTTTTCACTGGATTTCCGGTTACCAGCTCTTCTGTGTTTAAAAAATCCCAAAATGATGATAAGTAATGTAACCGTGTCTGCATGGTGGACATTTTGATGCCTCTCTGCTCCCGCATGATCCCATAGTAATACCTCAAATCCATACCTGTAATGTCTTCCAGGAGCTTCCCCAGGAAGTTCAGCATGTTACAGATCTCCCTGGTATACTGCTTAAGAGTAGCATCCTGCCGGTTCACTGCCTTTTTGCTGGCCACAAACATCCGTATCTTGGCCTCATCCCCATTCATCCCACTGGCCACCAGCTCTGTGCACTGCTCCTGGACTTCCAGACCGTGAAAATTGATGTACAAAACATTGCTCAAGTGCTCCAGCTGGCCCTGATCCAGATGCGGGGCCATTTCGTTGACGATTCTTTCCAGTTTTTTCTCAACCATAAAAACCCTCCTTCCACTTATATTGTAAGTAGAAACAGGGCTTTTGACAGGTCGATATTCGACAAAATATGATTGTTTCCCGTCCGGCCCCATGATATAATGGCGTCATGGGAAACCAGAGAGCCAGGCGGCTTACCCTCCGTTTTTGGAGGGGCAACCCTCCAGACGTAAGAAAGGAGGGATGTCCATGTATGTTACATATTCTGATCTTATTCAGGTAGGTATCTTCGTGGTATCTCTTGTGGGGCTGTGTTATACAGTCTTCAAGGGAAGAAAATAGCCGCCACTACTCCCAATAATGACGGCCAGCCCTGTAAAGGGTTATAACTTCATCGTTTGAGGGGTAAGCCGCTTTTCTGGCTTTCCCTTCTTTTACATCATATCATATCCTGCCACTGATTTCAATAAATTTCTTCCTCGCATCCACGATACACTACTTGTCTTCTCTTCCCTTCTCCACTCAATGAAATGGCAATATAATAATACAACCAAATACAGTTGTCACCTATGATGTGCAGGTAGATGGTTTTGTAACTACAGGAAATACAGATATAATTTTTTCAATTTCAATCGGACGGCTATTGTCCTCAGATATTACTAAGTGTACAATAGATATATCAGGCATGAATGTAAGATTTACATAATCTTCTTTTGCCATATAGGGACTATATTTCTCTTAGTGAAGTCCACGAACCTTTATATTTTGCACGAACTTTAAGTGTAGTTGAGGGAGATAGGATCAGCTGCATCCCATATTCTTCATTGGCATAAGTATATCCAAATATGCATTTAATATTCTCCCTCTAAGAATGTGTCGCCTACAAGCTCTCTATAGTTTATAATATATGGGCAATTACGTTGCCCAATCAATTTTGTGGGATTATTTATTAAATCTTCCGCCTCTTCTTTGGTGACGCATCCCTCTAATGTATCTGATCTCATAATTGTAAAATGTGGGGTCTGCATATTTTCGTATGAGGGAGCCAATCCGGTTTTTGCAAAACTTATTAATGGTATATGGTCTGATGATGCTATAACATTAAATTCCGATTTAGGTGGCGCAGTATTTAAATCGATATCCGGTAACATAAAAAGTGGAATGAACGGAATTTACATAGGAAAATTTGACAATGGGGCACTCATTCCAACAGAGACCAATGTTTTTGAAAATTGCATATACTTGATAGGGAGTAGTGGTAACCAAACAGCTGTATATGCCTTTACTATTGGCCAATACGCATCAGGGCATTTGTTTTTTAATCGAATGACTTCTGATAATATTTGGCAACTTAACGAATGGAAAAAACTTATATAGTATTTCTCACGGATAACCCTGAAGCCGGTTTATTCTATATTCAGCCTGGCACACTCCATTGCATTGTCTGTACGGTTAATCCCTATGAGATTAAGTTTTACGGTGATAAGGAAGTATTTACAACAACTTATCATCAACGCTGACAAACAGGGTGCAAGCAAAAGCAGAGAACATATCACTTTCATTAGTGGTCGGTTCTCTGCTTTTCTGTTACGCAATAGAACACCGTTTTTGAGAGCAAACATAAAAACCCCTTCCCCCGCCACTTCAATACCCGCAAAGCCGCATAAATCAAGGACAAAATAACCCCTACTGCGTAACAATCCCCATAATAGATTGAGGGGCTGTCGCAATAAGCTTTAATGATACAAGATATAGTATAAATCGCA
>Ga0137297_11917_pt1 | contig 10578 bp, 5 predicted proteins | sample RamsorincwithD2O_FD_97191 | JGI IMG/M metagenome (GOLD analysis project Ga0137297, IMG submission 97191) | Mouse cecal microbial communities from Vienna, Austria - Mucin amended with D2O | ecosystem: Host-associated > Mammals > Digestive system > Large intestine > Cecum | place: Austria: Vienna... | reverse complement strand
CAAGGGGTACCGGGTCTTTGGAGAGGAGACACTGAGCGGCAGGGAGCCGGCCGGGACATTTAAGGCTTCTGATGTTTTCCAGCAGATTTGTCTGGACGGGCAGGGGATTCCTTCCAGGGTTGAGACTCCGTTTTATCAGATAGAGTTTAACACAAACGGGGAGATGACAAGGATTTATGATAAACGGGAGGAACGGGAGCTGTTAAAGCCGGGAGCAGTGGGAAATCTGCTGACTGTATATGAGGACCGTCCTCTGGAGTACGATTGCTGGAATATCGATGCCACCTATAAGGAGTGCAGCTGGCAGCCAGATGCCCCTGTGGAGTTTAGGGTTTTGGAGAATGGGCCGGTGCGGGGCTGTATTTATATAAAGAGGCCGTATCTTAATTCTGTGGTGGAACAGCGCATCTTCTTTTATAACCATACGGCAAGGATTGATTTTAAGACAGATATTGACTGGCATGAGCATCAGATGCTTATAAAGGCGGCCTTTCCTCTGGATATCCTGTGCGACAGCGCAGACTATGAGATCCAGTTCGGGAATGTGAAAAGGCCGACCCATGAGAATACCTCCTGGGATCAGGCAAGGTTTGAGACCTGCGGCCACAAATGGGCGGATATATCTGAGGATGGATACGGCGTGGCACTGCTGAATGACTGTAAGTACGGGTATGATATACATGATTCCGTGATGCGGCTGACACTGCTTACTTCCGGAATCTTCCCCAACGAGGATGCGGATCAGGGCAGACACACGTTTACCTACGGTCTGTTCCCCCATCAGGGAGATTTCCGCAGGGGACAGGTGATCCGGGAGGCATACAGCCTTAACTGCCCGCTGGAAGGAGAATGGACAGGAGAGGGGAAGAAAGAGACGTATTCCTTTGTGCAGGTCCGGGAAGAGAATGTGCTTCTGGATACGGTGAAGCAGGCAGAGGATCAGGACGGCGTGGTTCTGCGGCTTTATGAGGCTTACGGGAGACGGACAAAGGTTCATCTGAAGGCGGACTGGGCAGAGGGAAGAGCGATTTGGGACTGTAACTGTATGGAGGAGCAGGAGAATCCTATGACAGAATGCCAGGGAGAGATGGAATTTATGATGCGGCCTTATGAGATTAAGACGATTAAGGTGAAAAGGTGACGAGAAGGTATGATCCGAAACCGGCTCCCCTAAGGGGGCCGGGGCCGGAGCTGCCGCTGATTGCCCTGTGCCGGGGATGGGGAACAGGCTGTGGGCAGGAAGGACGGCTGGTTTGAAGGGGTGAGGAAAATGATTTATCCCAGGATAGGGATTCCTAAGTTAGGGAATGATCTGTATTGTCTGTATATGCAGTACAAGTATGTAAAATGTCTTAAAAAGGCAGGAGCCGTGGTGGAGATTCTAAAGCCCAGTGTTTCGGCAGAATATATGGCGGATGTGATAGAGCGCTGTGACGGGCTGGTTTTTCCGGGGGGACCGGATATTCAGCCGAAGCTGTACGGGAAGGACAGGGAGCCTGGGTGCGGGAAACCGGATTTGATGCGGGATGCATTTGAGTTCTCCCTTCTGGAGGCGGCCTTGGAGGTGGGGAAGCCTTTGTTTTGTGTCTGCAGGGGGATGCAGCTGCTGAATGTGGTGCTGGGAGGGACTTTGTACCAGGATATTAAGCTGCAACAGAAGTGTAAACACTGGGATTTCCAGAACAGAGGGTCAGCCACCCATTCGGTGGAATTGGATACGGACAGCCTGTTGGCAGGGATTTTGGGGGCGGACGCGGCTTCTGTCAACAGCATTCATCATCAGGCAGTGAATGATCTGGGGAAAAGGCTTTGGATTGCAGCGGATAGTCCCGACGGTTTTCCAGAGGCTTTGGAGATAGAGGATTATCCCTTCTGCCTTGCGCTACAGTGGCATCCGGAGCATATGGCGGCCCGGACACCGGCACAGCAGAAGCTGTTCCAGGCGTTTGTGGATGCGTGCCGGTGACGGGCGTGTCCACTGAGGGGACTACCCACGGACAGCCCACCGCAGCTTGGCGGATTTGGCGCGGGAGTTGAGGGCGCATTCACGGGCGCCGGGGCGGATGACTTCGTCGGCGATGGCTGCGTACAGGCCGGCTTTTTTGTATTCTTTAAAAGACTGCTTTACCAGCCGGTCTTCGCCGGAGTGGAAGGTCAGTATGGCTACACGTCCTCCTGGAGCCAGAGTGTGGGGCAGCTTCTCTAAAAATTGATAAAGCACTTCAAATTCATGGTTGATGTCAATTCTTAAAGCCTGAAAGGTTCTGGCACAGGACTTTTTCACGGCTTCTTTTTGTGTGGCGGCAGGGAGAGAGGAGAGGGCTTTTTCGATGGCCTGGCGCAGCTTGGCCGTGGTCTCTATGGGGCAGCCTTTTTTCCGTGTGCTGATGATGGCCCGGGCTATCTCACGGGCGTAGGGCTCGTCCGAATTCTCAAGAAGCATGCCTTCCAGTTCATCCTGGGAAATGGTTTCCAGCCGTCTGGCAGCAGTGATCCCCTGCTGAGGATTGAGACGCAGATCCAGAGGGCCGTCAAATTTGTAGGAGAAGCCTCGTTCCGGATTGTCGATCTGCATGGAGGATACACCTAAATCTGCCAGCACAAAGTGGAAAGGGCCGTGCTGGGAGGAGATGGCGTCGATTTGAGAAAAATTGCTGTGGATTACAGTGAGGATTTCAGGGCCGTATCCCAAGTCTTCCAGCCGTTTTCGTGTCTTTTCAGATTCCACAGGGTCGATATCCAGGCCGTAGATATGTCCCTGAAGGTTCAGGCATTTGAGCATGGCCAGTGTGTGGCCGCCGTAGCCTAATGTGGCATCCAGGCCTATTTGCCCGGGCTGGATCTTAAGAATGTCCAGGATTTCCTGGACGCAGATAGAGATATGCATTCCGGCCGGGGTTTTGCCTTTGCGGATAACTTTTTCGATGGTGTCGCCGTATTTTTCCGGCTGAAGCTCTTTGTATTTTTCACTGTAATGTCTGGGATGGGTGCCGCTGTAGCGTACCCGGCGTCTGTGTTCATTTTGGGATTCCATGTAAGCTTCCTCCTGTGGTGGTTCCTGCTTTTTAGCAGGCAATAGAAAGGTACTGTTTTGTTTAAATAAGCAGGGACGGATTCGCCGCTTCCTGTGCAGGGCCGGCGCTGTGAATGAAGCGGGGCTGTACCAATCACTTGCCTGTTTTCCCGATTGCACAGGTCAAAACAAAAAAGCCGGCCTGTACGCAGCCATTGCCGACGAAGTCATGCCTCAGCAAAACCTTCTGCGTGTTTGGATCAGTATAGCATGGGAAGCCTGATAAATCAATGGAACGATTCAAGCCTTGGGCTTCATAGCTGCGGCTGTCCCATTTAAAGTTTGGCTTTGTAAGGGGGGCAAATACAGGATTCTGGTTGACCGCTACTTAAGAAAGACTTATAATTATTTTAATCTGTCAGGAGTCAAGATAAAATTATGAAGGGAGAGGAGATACGTATGAGATATGTAATTCTTGGTGGGGTTGCTGCAGGCACGAAAGCAGCGGCAAAACTGAAACGGTGTGACCGGCAGGCAGAAGTGAAGGTGTTTACGAAGGGGCAGGATATTTCCTATGCCGGATGCGGGCTTCCTTATTACATCGGAGGTGATATTAAAAGCCGGGAAGAACTGATTGTGAACTCGCCGGAAAAGTACGCTGCGCTGACAGGAGCAGAAGTTTATACCGGGAGCGAGGCTGTAGGCGTTGACTGTGAGAAGAAGACGGTTTCTATCCGCAGACAGTCCGGGGAGGTTATGAGTGCGTCTTATGACAAGCTGATTATCGCTACAGGCGCGGTTCCTTTTGTGCCCAAGGCTGACGGGGTGGACAAGGAAGGTGTCTTCTGCGTGCGGACACCGGATGATGCCGTAGGTGCAAGGGAATACATAGAGAGACATCACTGCAGGAAGGCGGTGGTATGCGGAGCCGGCTTTATCGGGCTTGAGGTGGCGGAGAACTTAAAGGCACAGGGGCTGGAGGTGACGGTTATCGATGCGGCGCCTCAGATTATGCCCAATGCATTTGATCTGGAGATGGCAGACTATGCGAAACGCCAGCTGAAGGCCGCCGGAATCAGGATTTTGGTGTCTGCCAGCTTAAAAGGGATAGGGGGAACCGATCATGCGGAGTCTGTGGAGACGGATCAGGGCGTGCTTCCTGCGGATCTGGTGATTCTGGCTATCGGTGTCCGCCCGGCTACCGGATTTCTGGAAGGCTCCGGAATCGAGATGTTTAAGGGAGCCATATTGACAGATGAGAAAATGCGAACCAACATTCCAGATGTGTATGCGGCAGGAGACTGCGCCATGGTGAAGAATTCCCTTACCGGGCAGCCCCAGTGGTCGGCTATGGGGTCTACGGCCAACATTGCAGCCAGGGTTCTTGCAAAGGGGTTGAACGGAAGCAAGGCTTCCTACAAAGGCTGTCTGGGGACAGGAGTCGTACGGCTTCTGCCTGGGCTGAACGGAGGCAGGACCGGCCTGACCGAGACGGCTGCGAAAGAAGCCGGGTACGATGTGACTACGGTTGTATGTGTTGTGGATGACAAGGCTCACTATTACCCGGGCGCCTCCTCTTTTATGGTGAAGATGATTGCCGAGACAGAGAGCAGAAAGCTTTTGGGAATCCAGGTGCTGGGTGCAGGCGCAGTGGATAAGATGATTGACATCGGGGTTACCGGCATTTCTCAGGGCATGAGGCTGGAGGATTTCGATACCCTTGATTTCGCGTATGCTCCGCCGTTTTCCACAGCGATCCATCCTTTTGTCACGGCCTGCTACATTCTGGAGAATAAGCTGGACGGCATCCTGGAGAGCATGACTCCGGCAGAGTATATGGCGGGGGAGGCAAAAGACTATACGGTGATTGACGTGCTTCCTGCAGCCGGGATTCTCAATGCCACGTGGGTGAATCTGACTGGGGTTACAGAGCCTGTGAAGGGGCTTGAAAAGGATGCAAAGCTGCTTTTGGTGTGTGCGAAAGGAAAGAGAGGCTATTTCCTGCAAAACAGGCTGAAAGCCCTGGGATACACCAATACCCGTGTGTTGGAGGGCGGAATTACATTTAATGAGGTAAAGGTGCCCAGAAACGGAAGGAAGCTGTCTGCAGATGAGATTAAGAGGGTAAAAGGGCTGGGATGCCTGCAGGATAAGCGGTATGAGGATGTGTTTAATGTCCGGGTAATCACGAGAAACGGAAAAATCACGGCGGAGGAGCAGAAAAAGATCGCGGAGGCTGCGGAGCGCTTCGGCTCCGGCGAGGTGACTATGACCACCCGTCTGACCCTGGAGATTCAGGGGGTGGCCTATGACAATATTGAGGCGCTGATAGCATTTCTGGAGGAGGCAGGCCTGGAGACAGGGGGAACCGGATCCAAGGTCCGTCCGGTGGTTTCCTGCAAAGGGACTACCTGCCAGTATGGGCTTATCGATACGTTTGGGCTGTCAGAAAAGCTGCATAAGCTGTTTTATGTGGGATACCATGGGGTTTCCCTTCCTCATAAGTTTAAGATCGCGGTGGGTGGATGCCCCAACAACTGTGTGAAGCCGAATCTGAATGATGTGGGAATCATCGGGCAGAGGGTGCCGGAGATCGATCTGTCTAAATGCCGGGGATGTAAGGTATGTCAGGTGGAGAAGGCATGTCCCATCCATGTGGCAGCGCTGGAAGACGGGAAGGTAAGGATTGATACCAGTGCATGCAACCACTGCGGGCGGTGTATCGGCAGGTGTCCCTTCGGGGCTGTAAATGAGTCGGCTGTAGGCTACAGGGTATACCTTGGCGGCCGCTGGGGGAAGAAGGTGGCCGAGGGACAGCCGCTGGATCGTATTTTTAAGTCAGAGGAGGAAGTGATCCAGATGGTTGAGCAGATCCTTTTGTTCTTCCGGGATGAAGGCGAGACCGGGGAGAGACTGGCAGATACGGTTGCAAGACTGGGATTTGAGTATGTGCAGGATAAGCTTTTGAACAGTAAGATTGACAGGGAAGCGATCCTTAGGAAGGATGTGGTGGGAGGAGCTACTTGTTAAGAGAGGATTGGCGATGGGTACGCTGAGAAAGAAAGTTCTTTTTGATTTGCGGTTTCGGAGGCAGTACCTCTAAGTTTACAGAAATCTGCTAAGAGCAGGGGAAAAAATCCGAACTCGCGCAAATCCAAAAGAACTTTCTTTCTCAGCTGGTTATCGCGGGCGGGGGTGGTAGGTGTCGAAGGGCAGTAGTGTTACCGTATCATTAGCGCTTTCGCTTGGCTGGGCTGATAGAGAATGTATGCTTACTTATTGGTTTATTTGTTGGGATGTGGGGGATTCGCTTACCGGGGGGGTGGGGTATCGGTGAGCGAATCCGTTTTGTTGTTGAGGGGATGGTATTGGGTGGGGAGTTGTAACGGGGGTTAGTTGTCGTAGTCCAGGTAGGCGCCTTTCATGGGGCTGGTGGCGTGTTGGCTGAAGAGGCGGAGGGTTCCTTTTTGGTATTTGGACTTTTTGGGTTTCCAGTTCTGGCAGCGTTGTTCCAGGATTTTTTGGATTTCTTCGGGGGGCATTTTTTGGCCGTTTATTCCTATGATGTTTAGTTTGCGGTTCATGACGTCGATCTCGATAAGGTCGTTTTCTTCTACCAGGGCGATGGGGCCGCCGTCGGCGGCTTCGGGGCTGCAGTGGCCGATGACCGGGCCGGTGGAGGCGCCGGAGAAGCGGCCGTCTGTGATGAGGGCGATGCTGCGGCCCAGCTCTTTGTCGCTGCTGATGGCCTCGGAGGTGTAGAACATCTCTGGCATTCCGCTTCCTTTGGGGCCTTCGTAGCGGATGAAGACGGCGTCGCCTTTTTGGACTTTGTGTTTCAGGACTGCGTCAAGGCATTCTTCTTCGCTGTCAAAGGGACGGGCACGGAGGACTGCGGTGAACATTTCCTTGGGGCAGGCGGTGTGCTTGATGACAGCGCCTTCGGGGGCCAGGTTACCCCGGAGGATAGCGATGCTTCCGTTGGTTCCTATGGCTTTGTCATAGGGGCGGATGATGTCTTCTTTGGTTATGGAGCAATGGTAGCGGGTGTTGAATTCTTCCAGCCATTTCTGGCAGCGGTCGTAGAAGCCGTTCTTTTTTAGGTCTTCCAGGTTTTCTCCCAAGGTTTTTCCGGTTACGGTCATGGCGTCTAAATGGAGGCAGTGTTTGATCTCTTCCATGATGGCAGGGACTCCGCCTGCATAGTAGAAGCACTCGGCGGGCCAGCGCCCTGCGGGCCGGACGTCTAAAAGATAGCGGGCGTTTTGGTGGAGGCGGTCAAAGGTGTCTCCTGTGATCTGGATTCCAAGCTCATGGGCGATGGCAGGGAGATGAAGGAGGCAGTTGGTGCTTCCAGAGATGGCTGCGTGGATCAGGATAGCATTTTCGAAGCTTTTCATGGTGACGATGTTGCTGGGACGCATGTTCTCCATGTAGGCCAGCTTTACGGCCTGCCGTCCGGCCTGCCTGGCAAAGGCGAGAAGGTCAGGGCTGGTAGCGGGCATCAGGGCGCTGCCGGGCAGGGTCAGCCCTAAGGCTTCTGCCATGATCTGCATGGTGGAGGCGGTTCCGATGAAGGAGCAGGCTCCGCAGCTGGGGCAGGCGTTGTGCTTGGCCCAGTTTAGCTTGTCTTCGTCGATCTCGCCTCTCTGGAATTTGGCGCTATACATGCCAAGCTGCTCCAGGGTAAGCATGTCCGGGCCTGCATTCATGGTTCCGCCACAGACTACTACAGCGGGGATGTCCACACGGAGAAGGCCCATAAGGTTGGCTGGCATTCCCTTGTCGCAGCTTGCCAGGTAGACACCTGCGTCAAAGGGGGTGGCGCTGGCCTGGATTTCGATCATGTTGGCGATCATCTCCCGGCTTGCCAGGCTGAAATTGATGCCGTCGGTTCCCTGGCTTTCTCCGTCGCACATGTCTGTGCAGAAATATCTGGCGCCGTGGCCGCCGGCCTCTGTCACGCCTTTTCTGACCTCCTCCACTAAAATATCCAGGTGGCCGCTGCCGGGATGGCTGTCTCCGAAGGTGCTTTCAATAAAAATCTGAGGCTTGGATAAATCCTCTGGCTTCCAGCCGGTTCCGATACGTAAGGGATCTAACTCCGGCGCAAGCTTGCGCATCTGCTGGCTTATTAAACAACTCATATGAATTCTCCTTCCTTTTTAGGCGTTATTTATTTCGCATAACATGGATCCATGAGTTATGCGAAGAATGATATAATTAATGCTACCACAAAACCAGTGACTCCCACAAGTGTTTCCATGACAGTCCATGTTTTTAATGTGGTTTTTTCATCTAATCCCACCAGAGATTTTACCAGCCAGAAGCCGGAATCATTAAAATGGGAGAAGGCGGTGGCTCCGCCGGCCACAGCTGCGGTGGTGCATGCCAGATACAGAGGGGACAGCTCCGCGATTCCCGGAATGGCGGAAACAATGCCGGCTGCCATGGTCATGGCCACGGTGGAGGATCCTACGCTGATACGGACCAGGACTGCCACGATAAATGCCAGAACTACAATGGGCAGGGACAGGGATGCAACTGCCTTGCCGATGACATCGCCCAGGCCGGAATACTGAAGCATATACCGGAGAACGCCGCCGCATGCGGTGACTAAAAGGATCATGCCTGTAGGCTCCAGGGACTTTGTCATGATTTTTTCCAGCTCCTCCAGGTTGTATCCGTGACGGATTCCCAGAAGAATCATGGCGGTGACGGTTGCAATCAGGAGGGCCACAAAGGGTTCGCCCAGGAAACCGAACAGCGGCTGCAAGGGAGCCATGGCAGGGACAACACCGGCAACAGAATCCAGTATGATAAGTACAAGGGGAATCAGGATAATCCCCGTGATGGTCCAGAAGCTTGGAAGCTTTGATTCATCAAAATCCTCCTGGCCGGCAAGGCGATCAGGAACCGGCACATAGAATTTCTTTCCGCAGATGCTTCCCCATACAGGGCCGGCTACGATCATGGCGCAGGCGCCGCAGAAGATTCCCACCAGGATGACCCAGCCTAAATCCACGTTTAACATGGTGGCAACCAGAACAGGGCCGGGGGTGGGAGGGATGAATGCATGGCCTACGGCCAGGCCTGCCAGTAAGGGCACTGCGTAAAACAGGGAAGAGCGTTTGGTTCTTTTGGCAAGGGAAAATGCCAGGGGAATCAGGATTATCAGCCCGGCATCGAAGAATACAGGCATGGCGATAACCATACCGGTGATGCCCAGGGCCCAGGCAGCCTTTTTATCACCGAACCATCTTACCATGGTAACAGCAAGGGTCTGGGCGCCGCCGGATATTTCCAGGATTGCCCCGAACATGGAGCCTAAGCCTACTAAAAGAGCGATGCCCTTTAACGTGTTTCCGATACCGTCATTTACCGCATTGACAATATCCGCAGCGGGCATTCCGGCCAGAAGGCCGATGGCGATGGCGCCGATTAAAATAGCGATCATTGCCTGAATTTTAAATTTGATAATCAGAACTAACAGCAGTATTAATCCGATGATTGCGGCAATTACAAGCCGTGTGGGATTTAAAGCAGTTTCTGCAGCCATGGAGCTTTCCTCACTTTCTTATTCTTTTTGATTTGCGGACAAGAGTTCCTTATTTAGGATCCATCATTTGATTCTTTTTATCCATCTGATGTTTGAGTGGGTTTAAAACGTATATCACCTCGATTTCTGTATTATTCATCAGACGTCATATGTATCTTAAGATTAATATAATATTTTTATGAAAAAATGTCAATACATCATATGTTTATTATTTTATATTCTATTTATTGCACAAAAAAACGAAGGGATTTCGAAAAAACCACTTCGTTTTTTGTGCATATTTACCTATGCAAACTGATAGGGTATCTTTATCAGGGCATTTTAAAATAAGAACATCTGATGTGTGCGGCCTATGAAAGAGCGGAAGCCGGAGGCTGCTTTTTAAGCTGTTTTACCAGGGCCTGGCGGTTGTAAGTCAAATGCATCACCATGGCGCATCTGGCGCCTACAGGATCTCTTTCCAGGATAGAAGTGACGATGGCCCGGTGGGTCTCGATGGTCTCCTGCATGAGAGTCCGGTGGGTTAAATTTGCGAAAGTCATGACTGCTGTGTTGATCACGGGAATCAGAGTTTCCACCACCTGGTTTTTGCTGCAGCGGGCAAGAAAGGTATGAAATTCAATGTCCTTTGGAATATGATCCTTGCCCTGGCGGTACATTTCCTCGGTCTCGTCACAAAGCTGTTTCAACCGTACGAAATCCTCTTCTGTGGCATTTTCTGCTGCGCGTGAGACAATCTCCGGCTCCAGCATCAGACGCACGTCAAAGAGATCCAGGGCCAGCTTGTATTTGTCTTCGAACTTTGACAGGCCTAACGGGTCATCCTGCAAGGTTCTTGTACTGATTACATAGGTTCCGTCTCCTCTGCGAACCTCCAGGATACCTTTGGAAGCCAGGCCCTTTACTGCCTCTCTGACAGTGCTTCGTCCCACACCGAATTTTTCTGCCAGCTCAAATTCACTGGGGATCTTCTGCCCGATTTCCACCGGTTCTTTAAGTATATAAT
>Ga0137297_11914_pt1 | contig 10592 bp, 8 predicted proteins | sample RamsorincwithD2O_FD_97191 | JGI IMG/M metagenome (GOLD analysis project Ga0137297, IMG submission 97191) | Mouse cecal microbial communities from Vienna, Austria - Mucin amended with D2O | ecosystem: Host-associated > Mammals > Digestive system > Large intestine > Cecum | place: Austria: Vienna... | reverse complement strand
GGCGTCTGTGAAGGAGCTGGAGGAGCTTCCGGTGGCAAAGCAGATGGAGAAAAACCTGTACGGGCAGATGCCCATTCAGGTGGGGTACTGCAATGGGCACAATAAGAAGCTGAATGCATTGGAGTATCACAGGAATTCGGAGATTAACGTGGCGGTGACGGATCTGGTGCTGCTCATAGGAAAGCAGCAGGATATTAAAGAGGACGATACCTATGACACTGGTCTGGTGGAGGCTTTTCTGGTTCCAAAGGGAACGGTGATTGAGGTGTATGCTACCACCCTGCACTATGCACCCTGCCATGTAGAGGATGGGGGATTTAGGTGCGTGGTGGTTCTTCCTAAGGATACCAACACGGATATGGATCCGGTGGAGGAGATTTTCCCGGAGGATAAGCTGTTGTTCGCGAAGAATAAATGGCTTATCGGACATGAAGAGGGCGGCCTGCCTGAGAATGCGTGGATTGGCCTGAAGGGTGAGAATGTAAGTATTTAGGGAATTAGTGCAACAATGTACCAGTAAACAGAGTGTTCAAAAAAAAATGGAGGATATGTAACATGAACAATTTACCGGTTGTAAAATTGGGAATCGTGGCAGTCAGCAGAGACTGTTTCCCGGAAAGCCTGTCTGTCAACAGAAGAAAAGCATTGGTTGATGCCTATGCAAAGAAGTATGACAAGGCCAATATTTATGAGTGCCCCATCTGTATCGTGGAAAGTGAAATCCATATGGTACAGGCTCTGGAGGACATCAAGGCGGCGGGGTGCAACGCGCTGGCTGTTTACCTTGGAAACTTTGGTCCGGAGATTTCGGAGACGCTGCTGGCCAAGCATTTTGACGGCCCGGTGATGTTTATCGCAGCGGCTGAGGAGAGCGGGGACAGCTTAACTCAGGGAAGAGGCGACGCTTACTGCGGTATGCTGAATGCCAGCTACAATTTAAAGCTTCGCAATGTAAAGGCTTATATTCCGGAGTATCCGGTGGGAACGGCCCAGGAGTGCGCGGATATGATCGAAGAGTTCCTTCCGATTGCAAGGGCTTTGATAGGGCTTTCCCAGTTAAAGATCATTACCTTTGGGCCGAGACCGTTAAACTTCTTAGCCTGCAATGCGCCTATTAAGCAGCTGTACAACCTGGGGGTTGAGGTTGAGGAGAACTCTGAGCTGGATCTGTTTGACGCGTTTAATAAGCATGCCGGGGATCCCAGAATCCCGGATGTGGTGAAGGATATGGAGGCGGAGCTTGGGAAAGGCAACTTAAAGCCGGAGATTCTGCCCAAGCTGGCCCAGTATGAGATTACCCTTCTTGACTGGATTGAAGCACACAAGGGGTATCGGAAGTATGTGGCTATCGCCGGAAAGTGCTGGCCTGCATTCCAGACTCAGTTTGGATTCGTGCCATGCTATGTAAACAGCCGTCTGACAGGCATGGGAATCCCGGTTTCCTGTGAGGTGGATATCTACGGCGCGTTAAGCGAGTTTATCGGAACCTGCGTAAGCCAGGATGCGGTGACGCTTCTGGATATCAACAACACGGTTCCGGATGATATGTATGATTCGGATATTAAGGCATCCTATGAGTATGCGCATCAGGAGACTTTTATGGGCTTCCATTGCGGCAATACCAACTCCAAGAAGCTGTCTTCCTGTTCTATGAAGTATCAGATGATTATGGCAAGATCTCTTCCGGAAGAGGTGACCCAGGGGACTCTGGAGGGAGATATTATCCCGGGAGATATCACCTTCTTCCGTCTGCAGAGTACGGCAGACAACCAGCTGAAGGCTTATGTGGCTGAAGGCGAGGTGCTTCCGGTGGCTACCCGTTCCTTTGGCGGCGTAGGTATCTTCGCCATTCCGGAGATGGGCAGGTTCTACCGCCATGTGCTGCTTGAGAAGGGCTATCCCCATCACGGAGCAGTGGCATTCGGACACTTTGGCAAGGCATTGTTTGAGGTATTTAAGTATCTTGGAGTAGAGGATATCGGATTTAACCAGCCCAAGGGAATGCTGTATCCGACCGAGAATCCATTTGCAAGATAAGAGGAACATGATTTGAAAGCGGCAGCTGGTTTGCTGCCGCAGACCAGATGTACTCTGGGAGGTTCTTCCTGCGTTTCCTGCTCCTGCCTTGTGGGCTGATTTTCAGGGAGACTCTGAGAGTATATACTTGAAAAAAGGAGATTTTTATACATGAAAACATTGCAAGAATCTGCGGTGAATGCAATCCGTGTACTTTCTGCCGACGGGATTCAGAAAGCAAAATCCGGCCATCCGGGGCTTCCTTTAGGTGCAGCGTCAGCAGCGTATGAACTGTGGGCAAATCATATGAACCACAACCCGGCAGATCCGGATTGGCCTGACCGCGACCGGTTTGTGCTGTCCGGCGGACATGGTTCTATGCTTTTGTATTCTCTGCTGCATTTGTTTGGATATGGGGATCTGTCCAAAGAAGATTTAAGCCAGTTCCGTCAGTTTGGCTCCATGACTCCCGGGCATCCGGAATACCGCCATACGGCAGGCGTGGAGGCGACCACAGGCCCTCTGGGACAGGGTATGGCTATGGCAGTAGGTATGGCTATGGCGGAGGCCCATCTGGCGGCTGTGTTTAATAAAGAGAATTATCCGGTGGTTGACCATTTTACCTACGTATTAGGCGGCGACGGCTGTATGATGGAGGGGATTTCATCGGAGGCATTTTCACTGGCAGGGACTTTGGGACTGGGAAAACTGATTGTGCTGTATGATTCCAATTCCATTTCCATTGAGGGAAGTACGGATATTGCATTTACGGAAAATGTACAGAAGAGGATGGAGGCATTTGGGTTCCAGACCATTACGGTGGAGGACGGTAATGACCTTCCGGCTATCGGAGCCGCCATTGAGGAGGCCAGGGCGGATTTAACCAGGCCAAGCTTTATTACCATAAAGACCCAGATAGGCTATGGCTGTCCGGCAAAGCAGGGTAAAGCCAGCGCCCACGGCGAGCCTCTGGGTGAGGAAAATATAAAGGCCATGAAGGAATTTTTAGAGTGGCCGTCCCAGGAGCCTTTCTATGTGCCTCAGGAGGTCTATGACCATTACAGAGAGCTGGCGGCAGAGAGAGCGGAGGCGGAGGCTGTCTGGAAGACCATGTTTGCCGCATACTGCCAGGAATATCCGGAGATGGAAACGCTTTGGAATCAGTATCATGACCCCAAAGCTGCCCAGTGTCTGTGGGAGGATGAGGAGTTCTGGAAGCAGTCTGAGAAGCCGGAGGCAACCAGAAATCTTTCCGGAAAGACCCTTAACTACATGAAGGATAAGCTGCCTAACTTATTTGGCGGGTCTGCCGATCTGGCTCCGTCCAACAAGACCAACATGGCGGGAGCCGGGGATTTTTCAAAGGCTGCTCCGGAGGGAAGGAATCTTCATTTCGGCGTGCGGGAACAGGCCATGTCAGCTATCGGAAACGGACTGATGCTTCACGGCGGTTTGAAGGCATATGTGGCTACGTTCTTCGTGTTCAGCGATTACACCAAGCCTATGGCAAGGCTTTCTGCACTGATGAAGCTTCCTCTTACCTTTGTGTTTACTCATGACAGCATCGGTGTAGGGGAGGACGGGCCTACCCATGAGCCTATTGAGCAGATGGCTATGCTTCGCGCTCTGCCTAATTTCCATGTGTTCCGTCCCTGCGACGCGGTGGAGACAGCGGCGGCCTGGTACAGCGCGATGACCTCGGAAGATGCGCCTACGGCACTTGTACTTACCAGACAGAATCTGGCTCCTATGGCAGGAAGCAGCAGGGAGGCCTTGAAGGGCGGCTATATTATAGATGACTGCGAGGGAACGCCTGAGGTGATTCTCATTGCCAGCGGTTCTGAGGTGGAGCTGGCTGTGAAGTCCAAGGAAGCTCTGGCGGCAGAGGGCATGAAGGTACGTGTGGTGTCTATGCCGTGTATGGATCTGTTTGAGGAGCAGAGCGAGGAGTATAAGGAGTCTGTTCTTCCTAAGGCAGTGAGAAAGCGTGTGGCTGTGGAGGCCCTCAGCGATTTCGGATGGGGCAGGTATGTAGGCCTGGACGGCGCATGTGTGACCATGAAGGGCTTTGGGGCCAGCGGACCTTATGCAAAGCTGTTTGAGCATTTTGGATTTACGGTTGAGCATGTGGTTGAGGTGGTGAAGGGACTGTAGGCGCGAAAGGTCCGCCCGGAGAGAGCATGATATTGTTTTCTCCCGGGCACGCTCGCGCTTTGGTGAACACTTGGCGAGGTTTTTTCGAGCCTAGTGTGAACACATACCCGGAGGGTGACGTGAAGAGCGTAACAGTACATAAGGCGCTAGAAGACAGCGCCTAAGTACCGATGGTCTTCAAGTACCCTGGAGAAAACAACATCATTCCCTCTCCAGGCTGCGTTACCTCAGAGCGTTAGTATGACATTGGTATCCGGAAGGTTATGTATTAGAAAATACGAGGTGAAGAACAATGAGATTTTTTATTGATACGGCAAATGTAGATGAGATCAGAGAAGCTAATGAGATGGGGATTATCTGCGGGGTTACCACAAATCCGTCTCTGATTGCAAAAGAGGGAAGAGATTTTAATCAGGTGATCGCGGAGATTGCTTCGATTGTGGACGGGCCTATCAGCGGCGAGGTGAAGGCAACGACTACGGATGCGGAAACGATGATAAAGGAAGCCAGAGAGATCGCTAAGATTCATCCCAATATGGTTGTGAAGATTCCTATGACCAGTGAAGGGCTGAAGGCAGTGAAGGTGGTGACGGCAGAGGGAATCAAGACCAACGTGACGCTGGTGTTTACATCTGCACAGGCACTTCTGGCAGCAAGAGCAGGGGCTACCTATGTTTCTCCATTCTTAGGCAGACTGGATGATATCTCTATGCCGGGAATTGATTTGATTGAGGATATTTCTGAGATCTTTGCAATGCATGATATTGATACACAGATTATTGCGGCAAGCGTACGTCATGCCATTCATGTGATTGACTGTGCAAAGGCAGGAGCGGATATTGCCACGGTTCCTTACAAGGTGCTGATGCAGATGACGAAGCATCCGCTGACGGATCAGGGAATCGAGAAGTTTAAGAAGGATTATATTGCAGTGTTTGGAGAGTAAGAAGCTGGTCAGAAAAATGGGGCGGATTAAATGGTTCTATCGGGGCATTTAATCTGCCTTTTTCATAATTGATGGTTGGAATTAAGGCTGTATAATGTTATACTGATTGTGAGAAATTCAGGAAAAGGGGCTGGTCAGATGTTCCAGGCGGTTTGGGGCGGGATTATTGTTATCATTCTGGGGCTTGTCTATTGTATAAAACCTGTTTGGATTTGGAGAATAACGGAGCGGTGGAAATCGTATTATGCAGACGAGCCGTCGGATTTTTATCTGCTTGTTACAAGGATTGTGGGAGGATTTTTTGTTTTATTTGGAATTGTTATGATTATTTTGATGTTTGTATTGAAGTGATGATGTTTCCCTGAGGTTTGCGGGGAAAGGGAAAGCACAGGAAACGCTGGGAAGGAGAGGAAGCAAAAGATGGATTACAACAAGTTGGCTCTTGAGATGCATGAGAAGAATAAGGGGAAGATTCAGGTTGTCTCTAAGGTGTCTGTAAAGAACAGGGATGATTTAAGCACTGCCTATACCCCGGGGGTGGCAGAGCCCTGCCGGAAGATTCGGGATAATAAGGAAGAGGTGTACCGCTATACGGCAAAGGGAAATCTGGTGGCAGTGGTGTCTGACGGGACGGCGGTCTTAGGCCTTGGAGATATCGGGCCGGAGGCGGCTATGCCTGTGATGGAGGGGAAATCTATTTTGTTTAAGGAATTTGCAGGGATTGATGCGTTTCCCATCTGTCTGGATACCAAGGATACGGAAGAGATTATAGAGACGGTAAAGCGGCTGGCCCCTACCTTCGGCGGAATCAATCTGGAGGATATCTCGGCTCCCCGGTGCTTTGAGATTGAGAGGCGGCTGAAGGAGGAACTGGATATACCGGTGTTCCACGACGATCAGCATGGCACGGCCATTGTGGTCTGTGCCGGGCTGGTAGGGGCTCTCAGGCTGGTGGGAAAGGAGATGGGGCAGATAAAGGCTGTGATCAACGGAGCCGGCTCTGCTGGGATCTCCATCTGCCGTCTGATGCAGGAGATTGGAGTCGGGGATGTGGTTCTGGTGGATAAAATGGGGATTCTGGCTGTGGGGGAGGAGTGGATGAATCCGGCCCAGGCTCAGATGGCCCAGTGCACCAACAGGGAAGGGCTTCACGGAACCCTGGCAGATGCCATGAAGGGGAGAGACGTGTTTATCGGTGTGTCTGCACCGGGGGTGGTGACCGCAGAGATGGTAAGCACCATGGCAGAGGATGCCATAGTATTTGCTATGGCCAATCCGACACCGGAGATTATGCCGGATGAGGCAAAACGGGGCGGTGCCAGAGTGGTTGCCACAGGCCGTTCTGATTTCCCCAATCAGATCAATAATGTGCTGGTATTTCCCGGAATCTTCCGGGGGGCACTGGATGCCAGGGCAAGGGATATTACGGAGGAGATGAAGATTGCTGCCGTCTATGCCATCGCAGGAATTATCCCAGAGGAGGAACTGACGGAGGAATATATTATTCCCGGGGCCTTTGACGAGAGGGTGGCTAAGGCTGTGGCCGATGCCGTGGCGAAGAAGGCTGTGGAGACTGGGGTATCCAAGCTAGTACATCATTGCATTAATTCCTAAGTAATAGTACTCGCTCTCTACGCCAGGAGCACTATTACTCAGTTATTAATGCAATGATGTACTAGGTGTATAAACAATGCTTACATATATTGAATTATGACACCGTGTCAAATAGCATTGTATAGAAAGCAGGCGATTACACATGCAGGACGGATTGGAAATTACCAAGGCAGCCATAGATGATTTCGCGAAAATACAAAGAAGAATGATATTGGCGAAGAAAGAACAGGCTGTAGAAACATATGCGGATCTTAAGGAAGAGTATTTATCTTTAAAAGCATTATTGACAGTAGCGGGGGTAAACCTTACGGAACTGGATAAGATAAAGGAGTAATTGTTCGCGGACAATGTTATTTAGCTAACACTTGACATTTCGAGATAACATAGCCCGACGAGAGAATGATATTTTTTTCTCCAGGGTACTTGAAGACCGCTGGTACTTAGGCGCTGTCTTTTAGCGCCTTATGTACCGTTGCGTTGCTAAGTGCCAGTGGCACTTGTTCAGCAACGACCGAAGCGGAGCGTAGACCTTCACGTAGCGCGAGCGTGCCCAGGAGAAAAAATATCATTCTCTCGTCGGGCGAACTTTTCACGATTTCCCAAACAGGAACGGCAATATATTTGGCAGAGAGAATGAAAGAGATGTAAAACCTGGGTTTCAGACTTTACATCTCTTTTATGTATCCATTTATATAAGTATCCTGCTGTCCGAGTTTAACTGGGCTTTCATCCTCTGTAATTCACCTTCAAGAATATTAACGCGGATTGCAATGATTTCTCTTTCGTTTTCTACTTTTAAGGCCTCGTGAAGCCTGCGGCTCAAATCAAGATGGCCTTCGGCGATGATCTTAATATTGCGGTTTGTTACATTTTCAAGTGTCAGCTCAATCTCAGACACCCGCTGCTTTAATTCCGCCACATCCCCTTTTATCATCTGCATATCGTCATTCAGCATTTGTACTTCCTGTTTCAGGGTCTGTACGTCATCGCCCAGAACCTGTACTTTATCTTTGAGAACTTGTACATCGCCTTTTAAGACCTGTACCTCATCTTTCAGGATATGTACCTCATCTTTCAGGATATGTACCTCGTCCTTCAGGACATGTACCTCCTCTTTCAGCATTTGTACATCGCTTTTCAGCATTTTTGTGTCGTTTTTCAACTCCTGCAGATCTTCCTTGATTGGTTGAAGCATCGGTTGAAACAAATCAGCTATTGCTATCAGATCTTCTTTTGTCAGAGACACGGCATCACACTCCTTTCTGGTAGTAGAAACTGCACGGTTGTAGGAATAAGTATATCATAACTGAAAGGGGAAGTCTATGAAAAATTCAGAATGAATTTGGCGGTGGCTCTTCACGATTCCCCCAGCTGCATTTGACTTGAAATCCAGGAAAGAGAATTGAAAAAAACTGTCATCTATAGTAAAATCAATAGTAGAAAAGTGCCACAGGCTTTTTACTGTAAGTATAAAAAACTGTTAAAATATCACAAAATTTACACACTAAGGAGGTATGTCTTATGAATCAATGTTACGGATGCAGCACCTGTAAAAGTGCGGATAAGCCATTGGAAGAGTATATAGCAAAGCTTCCCATGGAGACATCCCACCACCGGGTGGAGGGCCAGAGCACCAAGTGCGCCTTCGGGCTCCAGGGCGTCTGCTGCCGACTGTGCTCCAACGGACCCTGCCGCATCACCCCGGAGGCGCCCAGAGGCATCTGCGGGGCCAACGCGGACACCATTGTAACCAGGAACCTTCTGCGCGCCGTGGCGTCTGGTTCCGGCTGTTATATCCATGTGGTGGAGAATACGGCTCTCAACGTGAGAAACACAGCCAGGACAAAGGGGGAGATAAAGGGAGTAAACACCTTAAACCGCCTGGCTTCCCTCTTCGGCATCCAGGAGGAGGATGTCCATAGACGGGCGGAGGCTGTGGCAGATGCGGTATTAAAGGATCTGTATCTGCCGGAATATGAGAAGATGGAGCTGACGAAAAAGCTGGCCTACGGGCCCCGCTATGAAACGTGGGAGCAGCTGGGGATCCTTCCCGGCGGAGCAAAATCCGAAGTCTTTCACGGCGTTGTAAAATGTTCCACCAACTTAAATTCAGATCCGGTCAACATGCTTCTTGACTGCTTAAAGCTGGGAATCTCCACGGGAATCTACGGCCTGGTGTTAACCAATCTTCTCAACGATGTGGTACTTGGGGAACCGGAGATCCGCATGGCTCCCGTAGGGCTTCGTGTCATTGATCCGGATTACATAAATATTATGATTACCGGCCACCAGCATTCCATGTTTACGTTCCTGCAGAACCGTCTCACAGACGAGGATGTGAAGGAAAAAGCAAAGAAGGCAGGAGCCAAAGGCTTCAAACTGGTGGGCTGTACCTGTGTAGGCCAGGATCTGCAGCTTCGGGGTGCCCACTACACAGAGATTTTCGACGGCCATGCAGGCAATAACTATACCAGTGAGGCGATTCTTGCCACCGGCGGCATCGACGCGGTGATTTCTGAGTTTAACTGTACCCTGCCGGGAATCGAGCCTATCTGCGATCAGTTAAAGATAAAGCAGATCTGCATCGACAATGTGGCAAAGAAGGCCAATGCAGAGCTGAAGGAGTTTGATTTTGAGAACCGTCCGGCTGTAACAGAGGAGATTATTGATGAGGTGATAGAAGCATACAGGGCCAGAAGGGGCAGTGTGAACATGAACCTGTTTGCGGATCACGGCAATGACAACACCCTTACCGGTGTCAGCGAGGTGTCTCTGAAAAATTTCCTGGGCGGAACATGGCAGCCGCTTATCGATCTCATTGTATCCGGAGATATCAAGGGCGTTGCAGGCGTGGTAGGCTGCTCCAACTTAACGGCCGGAGGCCATGACGTCCTGACCGTGGATCTGGTAAAGGAATTGATTGCCAGGGATATTATGGTGCTGACAGCCGGATGCTCCTCAGGCGGTATCGAAAACTGCGGCCTGATGACCCCGGAGGCAGCCAGGTATGCAGGGCCTAAGCTGCGGGCTGTCTGTGAGAAGCTGGGGATTCCGCCTGTCTTAAACTTCGGTCCCTGTCTGGCTATCGGACGTCTGGAGATTGTGGCTACAGAGCTGGCAGAGGCGCTTCATGTGGATCTGCCTCAGCTTCCTCTGGTTCTTTCTGCCGCACAGTGGCTGGAAGAGCAGGCGCTGGCGGATGGCTGCTACGGCCTGGCTCTGGGACTTCCCCTTCACCTGGGACTTCCGCCCTTTGTCACAGGCAGCAAGGTGGCCGTGCAGGTGCTGACAGAAGATATGAAGACCTTGACCGGCGGCCAGGTGATAATCAACGGAGACGCCAGGGAATCCGCCGATATTCTGGAAAAGATTATTCTTGAGAAGCGCCAGGGACTTCACATATAGAAAGGGGTGGTGAAGATGAAACGCATCATGATAGATGAAAAGAAATGTGATGGCTGTAAGAACTGCTCTGCTGCCTGTATGCAGGCCCACAGGAAGGAACCGGGAACCATCTATGATCTGGATCTGACAGACCCGGCCAATGAATCCCGCAATTTCATTTTAAAAGACAGCCAGGGAAACTATAAGCCTCTGTTCTGCCGCCACTGCGATGACCCGGAATGCGTAAAGTCCTGTATGAGCGGAGCGCTTTTAAAGGATCCGGAAAGCGGCCATGTATTTTATGATGAAACCCGGTGCGGATCCTGTTTCATGTGTGTGATGAACTGCCCCTTCGGTGTATTAAAACCGGACACGGTAACCCAGAGCAAGGTGATAAAATGCGATTTCTGTGTAAATGCCGGGGGAGAACCGTCCTGCGTAAGTGCCTGTCCAAAAAAAGCAATCTGCGTAGAGGAGG
>Ga0137297_11909_pt1 | contig 10611 bp, 5 predicted proteins | sample RamsorincwithD2O_FD_97191 | JGI IMG/M metagenome (GOLD analysis project Ga0137297, IMG submission 97191) | Mouse cecal microbial communities from Vienna, Austria - Mucin amended with D2O | ecosystem: Host-associated > Mammals > Digestive system > Large intestine > Cecum | place: Austria: Vienna... | reverse complement strand
GGCCATGCTGCCGCTCTTGGAGTAGAACTTGTCGGCGTAGCAAATCAGCTTCTCGAGCATCGACTCGGGGCAGTAGTCGCCGAGGGGCAGGTCGAGTTGTTGCTGCAGGATGTCCTCCATTGTTATGCCTGTTCCGGTGTGACGCTCGGCAACAAGCGCCCATGACTCGGGAGCTCCTTCGTCGCGAAGTAGCCGGGCGCCGATCACGCCGTGACGCATATAGTGGGCGTCGCCATGGCAGTGTATGCCGGGAGCGTTGGTGGCGAAGATGCCTATGTCGTGCAACATTGCCGCGCTCTCCACTTCCACGGGGTCGAGGTTGAGGCTGCGCTCGCGGTTTATGGCGAGTGCGAGGTCGGCCACCTGGCGAGCGTGCTTCATATATATATGTCGCAGCTCGTTGTCGTCGGGGTAGTATTTGTCGATTATTTCCTGATAGGTCATTGCTGTGATTAAAAAGCCGAAAGGCGCTTACCCGTGATCGGGAAGCGCCTTTCGGGTATGATGTTTCGGTTGTGGGTCGTCGGGATTAGTCGATGACGGTGTTCCATCCGTGTATGTCCTCTTCCTCGCCGAGTTGTATTGCGCGCAGCTTGTTGTAGAGGGCTGTCACTACGGGGCCGGGCTGGCCGTCCTTGCTGACTACATATTTCACGCCGGTGTCGAGGTCGTCGATTTCGGCGACGGGTGAAGCCACGGCTGCTGTTCCGCAGGCTGCCGCCTCCTGGATTTCGGCAAGCTCCTCAAGTGGGATGTGGCGTCGTTCAACGGTAATGCCCATGTCCTCGGCAAGCTGCATGAGGCTCTTGTTGGTTATCGAGGGCAGAATCGATTCCGATGCGGGAGTTATATATTTGCCGTCCTTTATCGCGAAGAAGTTGGCGGGGCCGCATTCGTCGAGATATTTCTTCTCCTTGGGGTCGAGATAGAGTACGGCCGAGTAGCCGAGAGAGTGGGCGCGTTCGCCGGCTTCGAGGCTTGCGGCATAGTTTCCTCCGACTTTCCAGCGTCCTGTGCCTTTGGGGGCTACGCGGTCAAACTCGCGCATGATACATATATTGGTCGGCTTGAACCCTTCCTTGAAATACGGGCCTACAGGTGTTACGAGAATCAGGAAAAGGTATTCGGTAGCGGGTTTTACGCCTACTTGTGCCGAAATGCCTATCTCAAGCGGACGGATGTAGAGCGATGCTCCGCTTCCGTAGGGTGGCACGAAGCGCTCGTTGAGCTTCACTACTTTCTTTACCATTTCGGTGAAGAGCTCTACGGGGACGGGAGCCATCATGATTCCTTTGGCCGACTCGATTATGCGCTTGGCGTTCTCCTCAAGACGGAATATGCGCACTTTGCCGTCCTTACCACGGAAGGCCTTCAGACCTTCAAATATCTCTTGTCCATAATGCAATGCGGTGGCGGCAATGTGGAGATTGATTGTTTCGGATTGTGAAACTTCGATATCGCCCCATTTGCCGTCGCGATAGTAGCAACGTACGTTGTAATCGGTGGGGATGTAGCCGAAAGAGAGCTTTCCCCAATCTAATTCCTCGGTCATAGTTGAATTTATTTTGTCAATGCGCGAAATTAGTTATAATTATTTAATTCCGCATCCCAAAACCGATAAAATTTTAATCGGAGTGGGTTTAATCGGGCTTGTATTGCGTGAGCGGTCTATCGCGACGCTGTGATGTGGGTCACCGATTCGGGCAATTTCCGCTTGGGAATATTGTAGGTGGGCTTGAGGTAGAGCTTCAGGTCGATGAAGTCGATGAGCACATCCTGAGTGAAGAGGTTGAAGGGGTTCATTGCAAAGTCTTCCTCGTCGTTGTCGTAGTAGTAGGCTGTGTATGAGCCGCCTCGATCGCCGCACGACAATATGGCCGAATGGTCGACTATAGCGGGGAATTGTCCGCGTGCCGAAACCACAGTGTCGGCGTATAGCGGCCTCAATGTGCGCCTTGCTTCGCGATAGGGGAGCTTTATGCCCACTCGCTGCAGGCCGGTGTCGATGAAGTATTCGTCCTCGTCCGATTCAATTGATATGGGTATGTAGTATCTTTTGCCGAGCCAAATGCTTGTCCTCAATGCTTTTGAATAGCTTAAATCGACGCATTGGACATAGCCCGCAGGTAGTTTTACATATAGGTTGAGGGCTTTATTGTGATATTGATACTCAATCTTGAACTTCTGCAGGAAGTCTATACCGAGAACCGATAATCCGTTCTTTGAAGGTGCGAAATCCACGTTGTGTATTACGTTTATTATCTCATTATAGATCGTGGAGTCGTTTTCGTAGACCTTGTGGTGGAATGGTAGATCGATTTTATAGCGTGTTGCCGACAGCTGGATGTCGCCCATGCCGTCACGGCCCAATACGGGGTATATCTCTTTGCGCGGATGGTAGCCCATCTTTTCCAGGGTGGCGAGGGCCTCGGCGGTTATTGTGCTGAGGTCGCTTCCGGTGTCGATTTTGAACATCAGTCCCGGGGCTATCTCGGCCACGAATGGCGAGCCGCTAAGCGACATGGTGCCAACGATTCCGTCGGGGTTGTCGGAGCTGATGTCATTTTGTGATGTACGCGACAAGACAAACCCATAGCACAGGATGGCGCAAAGCAATACGACGATTAATGTTATTGTAGTTTTTGATTTCATTCTGATAGTAAGCACCCTTGTTATGCGGGGCGGCGCTTTCGGTGTGCAAATATAGGTCGAATAGCTTCAAAGAAAGTAAATGCGGCGCGGGAATTTAACTTTATTGTGACATTTATCGCAAATGTGTTATATAGATGTCGCAAATCGGTGACAAAAAGAAAGTCCCCGGCAAAAATTTGCCGAGGACTTGGGGAGTGGGCGCTGAGGGATTCGAACCCCCGACCCTCTGCTTGTAAGGCAGATGCTCTGAACCAGCTGAGCTAAGCGCCCGAAAATTTTTCGGGAACTTCAACGAAGAATGGGTTTAATGTTGTGGGCGCTGAGGGATTCGAACCCCCGACCCTCTGCTTGTAAGGCAGATGCTCTGAACCAGCTGAGCTAAGCGCCCTTTCTTCGTTAAAGCGATGCAAAGTTACAACGATTTTCTGAATTGGCAAATAAAAACGGCATAAAAATTACTCAAAAAATCAAATTTATTGCGTAACTTTGTGCCTATCAATCATTATACATATATTATTTTGATATGCAACTGACTCAACTTACAGCTATTTCGCCCATTGACGGCCGTTATCGCGGCAAATGCGAGCGTCTTGACGAGTATTTTTCGGAGTTTGCGCTCATTCGTTATCGAGTGCGTGTGGAAATCGAGTATTTCATCGCCTTGTGCGAAATCCCCTTGCCTCAGCTCGCGGCTGTCAATCCCGACATATTCCCCGAGCTGCGCAGCATATATAAAAACTTCACCTTGGCCGATGCCGAGCGCATCAAGTCGATAGAATCGGTGACCAACCACGATGTCAAGGCTGTTGAATACTTCCTTAAGGAGCGTTGGGACGCTCTTGGGCTGGAGAGCTTCAAGGAGTTCATCCATTTCGGCCTCACCTCGCAGGACATCAACAACACTTCGGTGCCCCTGTCGATCAAGGAGGCTCTTGAGCATGTGTATCGTCCGCTTCTTATGGAGCTTGTGGAGCATCTTGAGGCCCGCGCCGAAGAGTGGAAGGATCTGCCCATGCTCGCCAAGACTCACGGCCAGCCGGCTTCGCCCACTCGTCTTGGCAAGGAGATAAAAGTGTTCAGCTATCGTCTGCGCCGTCAGATAGCGCTGCTCGACGCTGTTCCCGTGAGCGGAAAGTTTGGCGGCGCCACCGGAAATTTCAACGCGCATCTCACCGCCTATCCTTCGATTGACTGGCGTGACTTTGCCGCACGTTTCCTCAACGACCGCTTAGGCATAGAGCGTGAGGAGTACACAACCCAGATTTCCAACTACGACAACATGGCTGCCATTTTCGACGCTCTGCGCCGCATCAACACTATCATCCTCGACCTTGACAAGGACATGTGGCAGTACATATCAATGGAATATTTCAAGCAGAAGATAAAGGCAGGCGAGGTAGGTTCGTCGGCAATGCCCCATAAGGTCAACCCCATCGACTTTGAGAACTCCGAGGGTAATCTCGGCATAGCCAATGCGGTGCTTGACCACCTGGCAATGAAGCTGCCTATATCGCGTCTGCAGCGTGACCTCACCGACTCAACCGTACTGCGCAATATAGGTGTGCCTCTGGGTCACATGATGATTGCCCTCAGCTCTACGCTTAAGGGACTCAACAAGCTGCTCCTCAATGAAGCCGCTATAGCCCGCGACCTCGACAACATGTGGAACGTGGTAGCCGAGGGAATCCAGACGATACTTCGTCGCGAAGGTTATCCGAAGCCCTACGAAACCTTGAAGGAGCTTACCCGCGTCAACACCACGGTTACTGCCGAGAGCATCGCATCGTTTATCGACACGCTCAATGTGAGCGACGCGGTCAAGGAGGAGCTTAAGCGTCTTTCGCCCCACTCCTACACAGGATATTGATAACATCGCAACCCCTCGGCCCGGTCGCAATTGCCCCGCCGACAGGTTGTAAATACTACTGATTTACGCCGCCCCGTCAGGTAAACTCCTGACGGGGCGGTCGTTTGTTTATCTTATGAGGGATAAATATTCGGGCGTGGCAATGATTAAAAAAGGTTAAAAATGCTTCGTGGGTATGATTTCACAGTGCTTTTTGATTCAATTAACGTTATGTAAATGTTGGCGCAGTCAAATAAAAAAATTAATTTTGCACAACTTAATGCACTATGACACGCAGTCGCGGGTCCTATTGCACGAGAAAAGTGTGAGGGCGTAATAATAGTAGTGACTGATTTACGATTCCAAAATGCTTATAATGAATGAGTCAACAATTTTATTAACATTTTATTAATAACAATTATCCGGTTTGTCCGGGAAATCAAACAAAACAACTAAAACGACGCCGCGAGGCAGACAACAAGCATTACTCAACCAATTTAAAAGTGACTGAATTATGGACAGTGAAGAAAAGAAACCCAAACGACCGAGAATCGGCGAAAATCGCATCGCAGCATCATCGGACGGAGATGCACAACATTACGGTAAAGTAAACTATGACCAACCGAGCGACTATCAGTCGTCGGGCGAGCATACTCAGGGAGATTACCAGCGAGAACGCAACTATCAACCCCGTCCCTACAACAACAATCGTCAGCAGGGTGGTTACGGCAACAATCGTTACAACCAGGGCGGATACCGTCAGGGCAACAACTACAACAACCGATACAATCAGGGAGGTTATCAGCCTCGTCAACAATATCAATCGCCTGCGGCATCGGAGGGCGCCGAAAGCACTACACCCGCCGAAGGCACTTCGATGAGCGAAGGTTACACTCCTTCGACTCAGCAGGAGGGCGGTTACAACAACTATCGTCAGCAGGGCGGTTACAATAACAATCGTCAGGGCGGCTATAACAACAATCGTCAGGGCGGTTACAACAACAATCGTCAGGGTGGTTACAACAACAACCGTCAGGGTGGCTACAACAATAATCGTCAGGGCGGTTACAACAACAATCGCCAGGGCGGCTACAACAACAATCGCCAGGGTGGTTACAACAACAACCGTCAGCAGGGTGGCTACAACAACAATCGCCAGCAGGGCGGCTATAACAACCGTCAACAGGGTGGTTACAACAACAATCGCCAGCAGGGTCCCAACCGTCAGGGCGGTTACAACAACCGTCGTCAGCAGGGTCCCAACCGCCAGGGATTCAACGCACCCCGTCAGGGCAAGAGCTTCACTCCGCGTCCAAAGCGCATAGAGTACGAAATGCCGATACCCGATCCCAACGAACAGATTCGTCTTAACAAGTTCATGGCCAATGCCGGAATATGCTCACGCCGCGAAGCCGACGAATTTATCCAGCAGGGTCTTGTAAAGGTGAACGGAGAGGTAGTAACCGAACTCGGAACCAAGATTTCGCACAGCGATGTCGTTGAATATGATGAAAAGGTGGTGACACTGGAGAGCAAGTGCTACATCCTGCTCAACAAACCCAAGGATTGCGTGACCACAAGCGACGACCCCAACGGCCGCACAACAGTGATGGACCTCGTAAAGGGTGCTTGCAACGAGCGCATCTATCCCGTAGGTCGTCTTGACCGCAACACTACCGGTGTGCTTCTTCTCACCAACGACGGCGACCTCGCCTCGAAGCTCACACATCCCAAGTATGTGAAGAAGAAAATCTATCACGTGTGGACCGACAAGGACATCTCGGAAGATGACATGCAGGCAATCGCCGACGGAATCGAGCTTGAGGACGGCCCCATCCATGCCGACGCAATAAGCTATGCCACCGAGAACGACCGCAATCAGGCCGGTATCGAGATTCACTCGGGACGCAACCGCATCGTGCGCCGCATCTTCGAGAGCCTCGGCTATCACGTGACCAAGCTTGACCGTGTTTACTTTGCCGGACTCACCAAGAAGAATCTTCCCCGCGGTCGCTGGCGTTACCTCACCCAGGAGGAGGTCAACTTCCTCAAGATGGGATCATTTGAATAATCTACATTATTATATATAATATAGCTTGCAATGAAACGTACAAAGATAATTGACCTGTTTCGACCCGAACTGATAGGTCAGGAAGTGTGTGTCATGGGTTGGGTGCGCACCCGCCGAGGCAACAAGCATGTTCAGTTTGTGGCGTTGAACGACGGTTCGACAGTCAAGAACGTGCAGATAGTCTTCGACATGTCGCAGTTTACCGATGAGCAGCTCAAGCCCATCACCACAGGGTCGTCGATCAAGGTCGACGGTGTGCTGGTCGAGTCGATGGGCAAGGGACAATCGGTCGAGATTCAGGCTCGTGAGCTTGAGGTGTTCGGCACCGCCGACCCCGAGGCTTACCCGCTGCAGAAGAAGGGCCACACATTGGAGTTCCTGCGTGAAAAGGCGCATCTGCGTCCGCGCACCAACACCTTCGGCGCCATCCTGCGAGTGCGCAGTGCATTGGCATTTGCCATCCACAAGTTCTTCCAGGAAAAGGGATTCTTCTATCTCAACACTCCGCTCATCACGGCGAGTGACTGCGAGGGTGCCGGCGCTATGTTCCAGGTGACCACGCTCAATCTCAACAACCTCCCCAAAACCGAGGAGGGACAGGTTGACTACTCGCTCGACTTCTTCGGAAAGCCCACCGCACTTACCGTGTCGGGACAGCTTGAGGGTGAGCTTGGAGCCACCGCCCTTGGTGCCATATACACCTTCGGCCCCACATTCCGTGCCGAAAACTCCAACACTCCGCGTCACTTGTCGGAATTCTGGATGATCGAGCCTGAAATGGCGTTCTACGACATCACTGACAATATGGACCTTGCCGAGGAGTTTATCAAATACTGTATCAGCTATGCTCTTGAGCATTCGCTCGACGACATCCAATTCCTGGCCGAGCACTACGACCCCGAGCTTGTAGAGCGTCTGCGCTTCGTGCTCGACAACGAGTTTGTGCGCCTCTCCTATTCCGAAGGTGTTAAGATTCTTGAGGAGTCGGGTCACAAGTTTGAGTTCCCCGTATATTGGGGCGCCGACCTTCAGAGCGAGCATGAGCGTTATCTCGTCGAGGAGCATTTCAAGCGTCCGGTGATACTTACCGACTATCCCAAGGAGATAAAGGCCTTCTACATGAAGCTCAACGACGACGGAAAGACCGTAAGGGCCATGGATGTCCTCTTCCCGAAGATCGGAGAGATTATCGGCGGCTCGGAGCGTGAGGAGAACTACGACAAGCTTCTCGGACGCATCGAGGAGCTCGACATCCCCATGAAGGACATGTGGTGGTATCTTGACACCCGTCGTTTCGGCACCGTTCCTCATGCAGGATTCGGACTCGGATTTGAGCGTCTTGTGCTCTTCGTGACCGGTATGACCAACATTCGTGACGTCATTCCCTTCCCGCGTACACCCAACAACGCCGAGTTCTAAAACGAGGCTTGGTTTTGACATGATATCGCCGGTGCGGATTCAATTTCGCACCGGCTTTTTTTGCGGCATTCGCAATGCTTTGTCCGAAGCGTCGGGCTAAGACAAAAAACGGCGTTAAATGTTGTGTTAAATAAGCTAAATTATGTTAATTTTATGCTTATTTTATATGCTTTTACATTAGATATTACTTATTCTGCGTATTTTTGCAGCGATTCTTATAGCGATAATTGTTCAAATTGAAGCACGACTTCAAATAGGTAATACTAAAGATAGAAAATCAGCTATTTTATGTATTGATTTTAATAGCGGCTTGCCGATGCTACCTTGTTTTTTGTGCATTGGTGTGTGGGACTCCTGTCTACTTTATGTATGTTTGCCGGTTGATTGTGCCCAATGAGCGATTTAAAGAAATTGAGATAAATAAATTTAATTAATGTAAAACTAAACAAACTCTTGCATGAAGAACATTTGTTTTCAAATGACTCGGAAGGCCTGGATTGTCGCCGTGATGGTCCTGTGTTTCTCCTTCCCGGCTCTGGCACAGACGATTACAGTAACGGGTACTGTGACCGACGCTACCGGAGAACCTCTTATCGGAGCCAGTGTGATAGCTAAAGGTACCTCAGTGGGCGCTGCTACCGACTTCGACGGTAACTATTCCCTTTCGGTCGACCCTAAAGCCACGTTGATTGTGTCGTATGTCGGCTATGATACACAAGAAATACCTGTTGACGGCCGCACCAACATCAATGTTGTCCTCAAGGAGAACTCGGTAATGCTTAACGAAGTTGTGGCCATCGGTTACGGTAGCGTTAAGAAGAGCGATGCCACAGGTGCGGTTTCGGCCATCAAGCCCAGTGAGGTTCAGGCCGGTCTTGCAACATCGGCTCAGGACCTTCTCGTAGGCCGCAGCCCCGGTGTTGTCGTTACCACCAACGGCGGTCAGCCTGAAGGCGGTGCAAGCATCCAGATTCGTGGTGGTGCATCACTCAGCGCAAGCAACGAGCCGTTGATCGTTATCGACGGCGTGCCCATGGACACCAAGGGCACATTGGGTTCTTCTAACCCAATGTCACTCGTAAACCCCGAGAACATCGAGTCGATGACAATCCTTAAGGATGCCTCGGCAACTGCCATCTTCGGTAGCCGTGCATCCAACGGTGTGATCATCATCACCACCAAGAAGGGCTCGTCGGGCGCTCCCGTAGTTAACTTTGCCGCAAATATGTACATCAACACCCCGCGCAACTATGTCGACATGATGAACGCGTCGGAGTTCAGCTCATTCATCCTCAACCGTTACGGTGAAGGCTCAAGCCAGGCCAATGCGCTCGGTAATGCAAGCACCGACTGGCAGAAGGAAGTGCTCCGCACCACAGTGTCAAGCGACTACAACCTGAGCGTAGGCGGTACTTATAAAGTGCTCCCTTATCGTGTGTCGGTAAGCTACACCAACAACAACGGTATCGTGAATACCACCAAGATGGACCGTGCAACAGTGGGTATCAATCTTTCGCCCAAGTTCTTCGACGGCCTCCTTTCAGTTAACGCCAACGTGCGCGGCGCTTACATCAACAACCGTTTCTTTGACGGTAGTGCCCTTGGCGCGTCGGTAAGCTTCAACCCCACGCTGCCCGTTTATGCTCCCGAAGGCAATGTGTTCAACAATTACACCACCTATGTGGGAACACGTGTAGCCCGTCCCACCGATGCAGGTTCAAGCATCAACACCATCCAGACACTCAACCCCGTGTCATTGATTAACGAATACAACTCTTCATCAAAGGTATATCAGAGCATAGGTAACCTTCAGCTCGACCTGGCAATGCCGTTCCTCCGCGAACTCCACGCCAACCTCAACCTCGGTTACGACTTGAGCCGCTCCAATGTCAACAACATCTGGGCAGCCAACTCTCCTATGTCGTGGAAAAACGGTAGCGACCTGCTCCTCCCCGATCCCGACAATCCTGCGGTTATGAAGATTCAGAATGTAAAGGACGGTGAAGGCCGTTACTTCCACGAACACCAGGTGAAGGCCAACCTCCTTCTCGACTTCTACCTCAACTACAAGAAGGATTTCGACGCAATCTCATCCAACCTTGACGCTACTGCAGGTTACTCTTGGCAGTCATTCCGTTGGCAGGGCAACAGCTTCACTCAGGTAAACACCGGTGAGCACAAGGGCTTCCAGGCTTATCCCACCAACTACTACCGCAACGACCTTAAGCTCGTTTCGTTCTTCGGTCGTATCAACTACACATTCATGGACCGCTATCTCGCCACCGTAACATTGCGTCAGGACGGTACTTCACGTTTCTCCAAGAATCATCGCTGGGGTACATTCCCGTCGGTTTCTCTTGCATGGCGTATAATCGACGAAGCCTTCATGGAACCCACACGCAGCGTGCTCAGCGACCTTAAGATTCGTGCCAGCTGGGGTATCACCGGTCAGCAGGATATAGGCGACGACTTCTTCCCCTACATGCCTATCTATACAATAGGTAACGACGGTAACTCGGCTCCCAACACCACTGCCTATCCCAACATCATCCCCGACGGAAAGGGCGGATTCATCAATGTTATCAAGCCTAACGGTTACAACTCCGACATCAAGTGGGAGGAA
>Ga0137297_11907_pt1 | contig 10640 bp, 10 predicted proteins | sample RamsorincwithD2O_FD_97191 | JGI IMG/M metagenome (GOLD analysis project Ga0137297, IMG submission 97191) | Mouse cecal microbial communities from Vienna, Austria - Mucin amended with D2O | ecosystem: Host-associated > Mammals > Digestive system > Large intestine > Cecum | place: Austria: Vienna... | reverse complement strand
GCCTGAAAGGTGATGAAGTTTGAAATTATTAGGGAATGGCGAAAGATTAATTTGTGAAAATAAGCATATTGACAAGGGAATTGTTTTCTTAAAGGTTTTTTAAGTTACAGTATAAGGAGTGGCAGATATTTGGAAGTAAAAAAGAAGTATAAAATCGGCTATACAGATGGTGTATATGATTTGTTTCATATCGGGCATTTGAATATGATTCAAACAGCAAAAGAAAGCTGCGAGTATTTGATTGTAGGTGTACATGGAGACGATGTAGTGGAGGAATACAAGCATAGCAGGCCGATTATAAATGAAATTAACAGAAAAAGAATTATAGAGGCAATAAAAGGTGTGGACCAGGCGGAAATCAACCGATTCCGTGATAAGTTAAAGTTGTGGGAATTATATCATTTTGACGTAGTTTTTATCGGCGATGATTGGAAAGGTACGCAGCGGTGGAATCAGTTTGAAAAGGTGCTTGCCAAGGTTAATGTGGATGTAGTGTATGTACCTTACACAAAGGGAATTTCTACTACGGAAATCCGGGAGAAAATCATGAGTGGAGAAAATATATGAGTCAGGAAAAAAGGGTAAGAATCGCTATTACAATGGGTGACCCAGCAGGGGTTGGTTCAGAAATCATTGTAAAGGCATTGAGCCATGTGGAAATATATAAGAAGTGTATACCGGTGGTCATTGGCGATTATGTGGCACTAGAGGATGCTATTTGCTTCTGTGGCTTACCCATTAAATTGCGTGAAGTGGCAGATGTGGGAGAGGCTCAAGGGGAGTTTGGGCATATTGATTTTATAGAAATGAGAAGACTTAGGCCAGGAGGATGGGAGTACAAGCAAAATAGTGCAGAATGTGGAGAAGCGTCTTTTCAATATGTAATATATGGAATTAAGCAGGCCATGGAGGGAAAAGTGCAGGCAGTGGTGACGGCACCAATAAGTAAGGAATCTATTAACATGGCAGGGCATCATTACAGCGGGCATACGGAAATCTTTGCGGATTATACTAATACGAAGGACTTTGCCATGCTGCTTGCCAGTAAAACCTTGCGAGTGATACATGTTTCTACACATTGCTCTTTGAGGGAAGCCTGTGACAGGGTGAAAAAGGAAAGAGTTTTGAAGGTTATCCGGCTGGCGCAGGAAGGAATGCGGCAATTAGGATATGCCCATCCGAAAATCGGAGTATCAGGCCTGAATCCTCATTGTTCAGAAAACGGCCTTTTTGGAACGGAAGAAGCACAGGAGATTCTGCCTGCAATCGAGGAAGCCAGGAAAGAAGGGATTGATGTGACCGGACCGGAGTCACCAGATACAGTTTTTGTAAAATGCCAGGCCGGACAATATGATATTGTAGTAGCCATGTATCATGACCAAGGGCATATTCCACTGAAACTAAGCGGTTTTAAGTATGATTTGCAAAAGGATATGTATGAATCGGTAAGCGGTATTAACTGCACTATCGGGCTGCCGATTGTCAGGACCTCGGTGGATCATGGAACGGCTTTCGGAAAAGCGGGGGAAGGCAGGGCTAATGAAGAGAGCATGATGGACGCTATTTTTGCGGGAGTGAGGATGGCGGAGAATAGAAAGGGTGTGGAAGGCATATGAGTGAGAATGAAAATATTTTGAACAGACTAACAGAAGATTGGAATGAAATTAAAGAAATTGCAGTATATGGTTTTGGAAGAACTGCAGTTAGGAATATTGACAAACTGGCAGAAGATTTTCATATTGGAATAATCATTGATAATAATCCTGCAATATGCGGAAAGGAATATGCCGGCTGTAAAATACAGACATTTGAGGAGGCAAAAGAAAGTTTGCCAGGAAGGAAAATCGTAATAGCTACAAGTTCTGTTGCTTATGAGGAAATTGCAAAACAGCTGCGGACTATCGGACTGGAAGAAAATAAAGATTTTTGTCGGTTAAAAGATTTTATGGCAGAATGGTATTGGAATAATCGGCATCAAGTATGTTTAAGCCAAACCTTTTCATCCGTTACTTCAAGGTGTACTTTTCGGTGTAAATATTGCAATTTTTTTGCACCGTATTTCAAGGATGAAGAGCACTACGATTATGATGAAAATGATATATTAAAAGATTTCGAAGCTTATTTCAAAGTAGTGGATTATGTTGCCAGCTGGTCAATTATAGGAGGGGAGCCCCTTATTAATAAGCATCTTCCTCAAATTATAAAATCTGTTTATGAAAAGTTTGGAAAGCGAATTGGATATATACAGGTGATTTCCAATGGGAGTTTAATGCCAAATCAAGAATTGTTGGAGACAATGAAAGAATGTAATGTGAAGATGCGATTGTCGGATTATACACATATGTTGCCATATAAAAATAAGTTGGACGAAGTAAAAAAATGCTTGGAAGACAATGGAACTCCTTATGATATGAGTGTTTATGAACAGTGGTTTGATTTGGGAACAAGTACTGATGAACTTCCTCTTTTTTCGGGAAGCGAAGTTGATACAGCTAAGCATATGAGACTATGTGCAACGGGATGTCATCAATTAAATGATAAAAAGTTTTATTTTTGCGGACAGGGATTTGCAAGAACCAAAAAAGGCTTTTGTCTTTTACAGGAAGGGGATTACATAGACTTAGCTAAATGTACAGGAACAATGGAAGAGAAAGAAATGATGTTAAAGTTTTGTATGGGATTTCCACCTAAAGGATACATTAGCGTTTGCCGTACATGCTATGGAATGGGTAGCGATAATGATCGTATAGTGGGAGTTGCGGAACAGATGTAAGGCTTTTGCCCTATGTACTATGTAAGGAGATATTGTATGGATTATCCATTTAGGCAAGAGGTTTGTTGCGCCCGGAAGGCTGCAATGGGAGAAATGTTTTATCTGGCAAAAGAGAACCTGTCTCCCAGGGATAAATTGATTAATTTTGCAAGTGGACATCCTTCCACAGAAGTATTTCAGGATGCAATGATAAAAAAGTATATGAATATGGCTATGGAAGAAGCGGAAAAAGAATTTTTTCAATATGGTGCACATGCGGGCTATATGCCATTACGCCAAATTTTTCGGGAATTTGTAAATAAGAAGGGCAATGTGGTAAAGCCGGAGGATGACTTGATTATCACCTATGGTTCCGCAGAGGCGATTTTTCTCGCAGCATCGGCATTGGTGAATCGGGGAGATAAAGTTATTGTAGAGGTGCCAAGCTATGTCAATGCAATTAAGTCTTTTCAATTGCATGGGGCAGAGGTGGTAGGCGTTTCAATGGAAGAAGACGGAGTGAATTTAGATGAATTGGAATTTGCGATGAGGCAGGGGGCGAAGATGTTTTATACGATACCTAATTTTGGGAATCCATCAGGAGTTACAATGTCTTTGAAAAAACGAAAAGCAGTATATGAATTAGCCGTTAAATATGGTGTGCCAATTCTGGAAGATGACCCGTATGGAGAATTGAGGTATAGGAATGGAAGGATTTCTCATATTAAAGAATTTGATACAGAAGGGGCAGTACTTTATATATGTTCTATGTCAAAGATAATCGCTCCGGCCATGCGTGTTGGATTTTTGGTTGCAAATAAGGAATTTATCCAAAAGGTTATACCAATTAAGGCAGTCAGCACAAATGGAGTGTCAAATATTATACAATATGTGCTATGGAAAATGTTTGAAGAAAATGATATGTACGAGCAGATACGGAAGGTTTGTGATATATATGGAAAGAAACTTTTCCTTATGGAAGAATGTATGGGCAAATATTTTCCGAAGTCTGTTAAACATTCGTCTCCGGATGGAGGAATGTTTATTTGGGCAACATTGCCTAAAGGGGTGGATGTACAGAAATTTTGCGAAAAGTCTGCGATTGAATTACATATACCAATTACTCCTGGAGGTGGTTTTTGTGCCATAGGCACAGAGCAATGCACAAGTATGAGGTTTAACTTTGTAAAAGAAAGTATGGAAGATATTGAATATGGAATAGAAAAAGTTGGGAAACTGATGTACGATTATTTATAATTTTATCATGTTAGGAGAAAGAAAAGTATGTTGCCAATTTTAGGTGAGTTTAGGGAATGCTTAGATAATATTATGATTCAGTCAATACACAGCAGTATATTATTATATGGATATGAAAGTTATACTGGGAGATTCATTAAATGGTATGCGGAATATTACCACAGTATAAAAATTGATTACCTTGTATCAACAGATATGAGCAGAGGAAGGGCATATGATTCGGAGATTTTTCGCCCCAGCGTGATTGATTTCAACTATAGGAATGTGAGACAGGCAGTCATTTGGGTGACGGAACCGATGACACAAAACTTGCGTGTTGATTTAGAGGGTAAAGGTTATGTAAAAGGGAAAACATACTTTGATTTCTATGAAGCCATATACGGATCAGATATATATGGAAAAAATGAAGAAGATACAGATATATTCAGGAAGAAAAAAGAAGGGAAAAGAGATATTCAGTTTTTAGAGTGGCTGGAATGGAAATATGGATGTAATTTTGTGACACGTATACATCATGATTTTTTAGAAGTAGCGGGAGAACACGGTGGAGGATATGGCTGTACAACCCAAAAAGAAATATTTCCAATCTTAGACCATTGCCATTGCATTCCACAAACGGATGACGCTATTTTTGATTACGGATGTGGAAAGGGAGGAGCTTTGGTCTCCTTTCTGGATTATGGATTTCAACGTGTGGGAGGGGTAGAATATGAACCAAAGATTTACGATGTGCTAAAAGAAAATATTAATTTGTTAGAACTGGAAAGCAGGGTGGAAATATTATATGGAGATGCGGGAGAAATAATGGATCCGCTAGATAGCTATAACTGGTTTTATTTCTTCCTACCCTTTGACAATTATATATTTGAAAAGTGCGTGAAAGCAATATGCGAAAGCTATAAAAGAAAGAAAAGAAAAATTCGTATTATAAGTATTTCGCCATATAGCCATGAATGCATAGAGAAAACAGGTGTCTTCCGCTTAACCAATCAGTTTACGATTGATATGAGGCAAAGAGTGGTAGATGTATTCGAAAGCTATGATGGAAAGAAATAGGAATGTTTTGCGGATAAATTTTATGTAGGATTTGTGATTTATGCCTGTGACTTCAAATTTACAGATGGAAAGAGGGATGTAGCTATTTATATGGGAGAATTAATTAGTGTTATTGTACCTATTTATCGGGTGGAAAAATATGTGGAACAATGCATTCAAAGCATATGCAATCAGACTTACCGAAATCTTGAAATTATTTTGGTGGATGATGGGTCTGATGATGAGTGCCCGCAAATATGCGACAGGTATGCTCAGAGAGATGAAAGAATTAAGGTGATACATAAGGAGAATGGCGGGCTTGATTCTGCAAGAAAAGTAGGAATATTGGCAGCTACAGGAAAATATATAGGATATGTGGACGGAGATGACTGGATTGAACCGGAGATGTATGAAAAACTTCTTGAAAGTATTTACAAATTTGATGTAGAGATAGTCGAATCTGGAGTTCTTGATTCGTATGTCCATGGGGAGAAAAAGAGAACGCCATGTTTACCGGAAGGGTGTTATAAAGGAAGGGAATTCACTGAGAAAGTAGAACCGAAGTTGCTATTTGTGGGAAATTTTTTTGAATATGGGATAGCCCCTTATTTGGTATCTAAGCTTTTTTTAAAGGATATACTTGTGAAGTACCAGATGAAAGAAGGAATGACGAATGTACTGCACGATGATACGATGGTATCATTGCCAGCAATAGCTGAATCGAAAAAATTATATATATCACATGAATGTTATTACCATTATCGGGCACGGATGGATTCTTTAAAAAGAGAATGCAGACCGGATGAAATAAAGAATTTGATAGAGTGCTACCCGGATTTTTATGCAAGATTTAAAGGAAGTACTCTTTGTGATGAGAAAGATAGGCAAATACAATATTATGCCATGTATTGGCTTGTCTTTAAGGCTCCGTATGCATTTGATGAACAAGACAGCAATACTTTTTTGATGCAATTTGGCGGATTGAGGGTGGATGCCAAAATTGTATTATATGGAGCTGGGGCTGTAGGTATTCATATGGAAAACTATATTCGTAAAGTGGAAGGAAGCATTATTGTCTGCTGGGCAGACCGCAACTATCAGGACTTACAAAGAACGTTGGATGTGAGAAACCCAAAAGAAATTATAAGTTTGGAATATGATTATGTAATTATTTCGATTATGCGCGAAGGGGCCGTGAAAAGTGCAAAAAAGGATTTGATAGCCCTGGGAGTACCGGAAGAGAAAATTTTGTGGATTAAACAGGAATATATAGATAATCCGGAGTTGCTTTTAAGCAGAGTAGAATATCAAGGCAAAAAATTGCTGTAATGTCTAAACGGAGAATAGAAATTACAGTACTTGGGAAAAAGCACAATGAAATAGTGAGGAGGGTTCTTGATGATGTACAGTATACAGTCCGAAGAACAATATAATGTGTCGGTTATTATGCCAGTATATAATTCAGCAAAATACCTAAAAGAATGTTTGGACAGTGTTTTAGGCCAAACCCTAAAACAGGTGCAGATAATATGTGTTGATGATGATTCAACAGATGGGTCGTTAGACATATTAAATAATTATCGTAGGGAAAATAAAAATATTTTGATATTGCATACTGAACATGAAGGGGCATCCCATGCGAGGAATATAGGGCTGAAATATGCAAAGGGAACATATGTGATTTTTTTAGATAGTGATGATTTGTATGACAAAAGTATGTTAGAAGAAATGTATGCATGTGCAATAGAATATGATGCAGATGTTGCAGTATGCGAATGGGATTCAAATCTTTTAACAGAAGTAAATTTTTTGGGAAATGTTTTGAAAAAATATATGAAACGATATAGCGAGACTCCTTTTACAATGAGAAATTTACCGATGGAAGGATGGCAATGGTGGGGATGTGGCCCTTGCAATAAGTTATGTAGAAAAAATTTTTTGGTGGAAAATAAAATAGAATTTCAAGAATTGAAAAGTGCTAATGATGTATATTATGCCAGTATGATAATGCTGTTGGCAAAAAGAATTATTCATACAAATAATTTTAACTCCTTGTATCACTATAGAAGGGGAGCTAATGAAGGCCAAATCTCTAATTCACGTACGGCAGATGACATTTATAAAGCATATGAAAAAATTTTTGCTGTGATGTCTAAGTTAGGGATAGTAGAGGAATATTATAAGCAGTATTATGTGGCAGTGTTTAATGGAATTGTGATGAATCTTGCCAATATGAGGAAAAATGCGGAAAGTAACCAAAAGTTTTATAGTTTTTTTTCGGAACTTGGAATGAGTCGCATAGGGCTTGAGCAGGGAAGTAAAAAAGAAAAGTTGGGGCTTTACGGAAAATATGTAAATTATTTTAAGGATTATTCTTTTGCCAGTGAATGGTATCGAAATATGCATCCGATAGGTTTGCAGTTAGAGCAAAAGGGAATGACAGATATTGCGGATATGTGTAAAAGAAATAAAGTTGCCCTTTGGGGAATGGGGGCAAAAGGCAATTCAATAGTAGAGGCCTTGAGAAAAAATAAAATTTTTCTTCATGGATTAATTGACAAAGATAAAGGAAAACAGGGAAAAATAGCTTATGGATATGTGGTCTCATCTTATCAACAGCTTATGAATGATATCGAAATTGTCATCGTTGCTAATAAAGATAATTTTGCATCTATATGTGACGATATTTATAGAAGTGGAAAAATAGAACAAAAGGTATTATCATTGTTTGCATATCTGGAATCAAATATGAGGCTAGAAGAATGTATTTTTACAGTGGAGGAGATTAAGTGATTGTAATTAAAATTACAGATGGCCTTGGAAATCAAATGTTTCAATATGCTTATGCAAGAATATTGCAAACCCAAGTGCCATACAAAGTATTTTTGGATGTCAGTGATATTAATAATCTGCGCAATGGAAGAGAGGGAAATGCGGCATTAAATGATAAGAGAAAATATCAGCTGAGCAATTTTTTAATAACCTTGCCGATAATAAACATAAAAGAATTAACGAAAAGATATAAAGAAATAAATTATGCAAGCAAGTTTTTAAATTATTGTAAAGAACTTTGTTTATTACCAACGGTGTATTTAAGTGAGACAGAATGTAGAGAAAGAAAAGTAAAATATAGAAAATATCAAAATTATTATGTAGAAGGTTATTTTTTTGACAGAAAATATTATGAAAATAGAGAAGATATTCTTAGGAAAGAATTTTCGCTAAAAGAAAGGCTATGCATACCAAAAGAGATAGTACGGACATTAGAGGATAGAAATACGGTGTCATTGCATGTTAGAAGAGGAGATTTCTTAAAAGTCGGGCGGAACATAAGTGAAGGGGATTATTATCAAAAAGCGCTTAGTTATGTAAAAGACAAAATTGAAAAACCTTTTTTATTTATTTTTTCAGATGATATGAAATGGGTTAAAAATAATATGAATTTTGATATGGAACATTTCTTTATAAGCGGTACAGGGCTTTCCGATTGCGAAGAATTAACATTGATGAGCATGTGTAAAAATAATATTATAGCGAACAGCACATACAGTTATTGGGGGGCATGGTTAAACGGCAATAGAGATAAAATTGTGATATCGCCAAGGGGATGGAGGCAAAAGATTATCCCAGACTCATGGGTGTTGTTATAGACGGAATAAAATACATAAAATAGCGCAGAAATGGAAGAAAAATGAAAAAGTATTTATTGAATTTATTTTTATTATTGGTTGGTTTTGCTATTGGAATAATATATATGATATATCAATGCGGATATATTCTGGAGACTACAAAAAAGAGGTCGGATAAATATTTTAAATACTTTAATTTATTGGATAAATGGCTGTTAAGGAAAGAGCAGAATGAAAATTTTTTTGACTTTTTGAAACAGAATGGAATTAAAAGTGTAGCAATCTATGGGATGGGAAAAATCGGCAAACATTTAAAGCATGAATTGGAAAAAGAGGGAATTCAGGTTCAATTCGTAATAGATGAAGGTGAAAATGTGATTCATCAGGAGGATGAACATTATAATCTTCGAGATAAGCTGCCATTGACAGATGTGGTTATTGTCACGCCGATTGATGAGTTTGAAGAGGTTAAGGGTAGGATTTTAAATAATAATAAGTTTTTAAAAGTTATTTCTGTAGAAGAGTTTATTAAATAAGCTTCACGAGCGGAGCTCTGGAAGTTTGTGTCTGTGCTGAATTTACGTACCTAAGTTGAGTAAAGTTTCCTCTGGACTTTGAAAGGAGCCTAGTTATAAATATGAAAAAGGTTTTAATTTGGGGAACCGGTAAGGTTGCCAAGGAATTGCTGGAATATGGTTTAAATGCAGAAATTATAGGGATGATAGAATCGTACAAAAAAAGCGAAGAATGTAATGGATATCCTGTTTATGACGGAGGCAGTCTTTCGGAAGATTATGATTATATTATAATTGCAAATATGCATACGATAGAAATTTTCAATTTTATAAAAGAGAGGGAGATGGATATGAACAAGATTGTGTTTTATAAATTTTGTCCATATTATAATCCTAAAAAGAATATTCAGACAATTCGGGAAATTTTAGGAGAGAAACCTTTTCAAGTATATTGCAATGAATATAAGTTAATAGAGGAAAGTTCCTTTAATGCAGATAAAGAGTTATATACATCAATGAATACTCGACCTGGTTTTGCTGTTGATGAAAAGTGCATTTGGCCAGTTATTGGTGATAAGTTTAAGAAGGCAGGAAGTGTTAACAATTATTTTTGGCAAGACTTATGGGCTGCGCGGCTGATTCTTAAAGAGAGGCCAAAGATACATTACGATATAGGTTCCAGACTTGATGGTTTTATAGCTCATTTGCTTAGCGCTGGAATTCCAGTAAAAATGATAGATATCCGCCCATTTCCCACAAAGATAGATGGCCTTGAAACGATTGTGGACGATGCAACAGCCTTGAACCAGTTTGAAGATAATAGTATAGAGAGTTTGTCTGCATTATGTTCTTTAGAGCATTTTGGATTGGGAAGATATGGCGATACGATTAATCCGGAAGCCTGCTTTATTTGTTTTGAGGCGATTAAAAGGAAAGTAAAGCCGGAAGGACATGTATATATTTCGGTACCGGTTGGAAGGGAGCGGGTAGAGTTTAATGCCCACAGAGTTTTTTATGCTCAGACTATAATAGATTGTTTTTCTGGTATGGAATTGAAGGAGTTGGCATTTGCGGCTCATGGGGAATTGGAAATGGGGAGCAATATTCATAGATATGATGCGGATACCCATGATGGGGAATATAGATATGGGTTGTTTCATTTTGTGAAGAAAATGGAGGGATTTGCTGGAATGGCCTATGGAGCGGGATTGTAATCTACAGATGCGATATTATTACAATAATAGCTGGTTTGCTAAAGGCAATGCGGACGCAATTTATTATATGATTCGCTTTGTAAAGCCTGAAACAATTATAGAAGTCGGTTCAGGCTATTCTATAGCAGTAATGCTAGATACGAATGAAGATTGCTTTAATAATGAAATGAAAATTCTTTCTATAGAACCTAATGCAGAAAGATTGAAGACATTGTTGAAATCCATAAACAATATTGTA
>Ga0137297_11890_pt2 | contig 10648 bp, 8 predicted proteins | sample RamsorincwithD2O_FD_97191 | JGI IMG/M metagenome (GOLD analysis project Ga0137297, IMG submission 97191) | Mouse cecal microbial communities from Vienna, Austria - Mucin amended with D2O | ecosystem: Host-associated > Mammals > Digestive system > Large intestine > Cecum | place: Austria: Vienna... | reverse complement strand
TGCGGCCAAGCTGGTGGAGAAGTCCAAGGAGATGCCCGTACTCTACGAGAGGGATGCCAGGGAGATCATCGCGTCCCATATGCGGCAGATCCGCTATGAACTGGAAGACGAAGACGCGGAAGGGGAAAATGACAGGATCGGCCATGACGCCATGCCCGCACAGAATGCGGGGGCTGTCCTCGCAAGGTTTAGGGAATGCGGCTGGGCCGGGAAACGGGAGATCGGGCGGGGCGGCGAGGATATCACCGTCCTTACCGCCCGGTGCCGGAAGGCCGTAAGCTTCATTGAGCGCATCTTAAACGCCGGTGCGGGAGGGTCGGCAACGAACCACATTTTTTCCATGTACGAGATCCTGTATTCAGCAGTGGAACTGGGAGGCGGGCGCCAGGCCAGACCCTATACTAGCATCTTGGAGCCCCTGACTGATCACGAAGCGGACTTGAAGGAGGAACTTTTCATTTTGAAAGACGGGATCCGGGGCGTGATGGACGGGATCCTCAAACAGGATAGTGCCAACAGGCTTGGTTCTTACATGGTGAAGGATGAACTCCTGAACCGTTTTTTCACGGACTATTTCTTTATGAAGAAGAACGGCACAGTGCCGGGGGTGATTGCGAAGATTAACGTCCTTCTGGCCAGGCTTTCCGTTTCCAAGTTGTACCAAAGGATCATATCGGAGTACGCCCTTGTGAAAGATGTCCCCCGTACCCAGGCCGAAGCGTCCGTGGAAGCACAGTTTAGTGAACTGGAATATTTTTTAAACCACGGTTATGACGAGCAGATGTCTGTCATTGACGAGAAGATCGCTTCCTACTATAACCTTTACGCTGCAAGGATCTCCATGGCCCGCAGCGGCGGCATGGATACAAGGGGGTATTTGGGGCGCGTTCTGGAGGCGCTAAAAGGGATGGACGGGGAAGAACGGGGCAGGGTTTTATCCGCCTTGGCTGGTTCCATGCGCGTCATGTCTTTTAAGTTAGCCGGGCCGAAATCCTTTGAACGCAGGAAACCTGCAGAGAAAGAGAGGAAGGATCAGGGGGGGATCGTGGATATCCAAGTAGGGGAGGAAGAACTTGCCGGCATGACCCAGGCCCTATACAGTTCGTCCTCGGAAAAGTACGGAATCGATGCGGCAATGCGGCACATCAGACAAAAGATAGGGGATGGTGGTACGTTTTCTGTTAAGGAAGAGACGGACATCACGAAAGAGGATGCCCTGCTGGTCGCTTCCGCCGTCATTTTCTCCACTACAGAGGATTTTCCGTACCAGGCCGATTTCGGGGAGGCAGTAACAGACCACGGGGACGTGGAGATGAGCGACTTCGTACTTGTAGCAAAAAAGAAGAAAGCATAAAGTGACACTCTCAAAGGGGGTGTCATCGGGGAACACCCAAAAAATTAAGGGACAGAGATTATGGGCCAAAAGAAAGCCTGAAAGAGGATGTAGGGATGAACGAGACCGAAAAGAGGATTAACACACTTTTTGACAAGCTGGTGCCGGACAGTGGCAAGGCAGACATGGTAGCGGGGGAGATCATAAGAGCAATCTCCCACATCGGATGCCGCAATTGGAACGATGGGGACCATCTCGGGATTGGGTATGGAAGGGAAACGGTCAACCCGGCAGCCAGATACTTGGCGGCAAAGTGCGACAGCAGAGTCACCAGCACACTCACGGCGGCCTGGGCATTGATGACGACGATGCTTACGACAAGAAGCTGGAAGCAGTCCTCGTTTACCTGGACGCACATCTGGAACTGGAGACAGAAGCCAACAGCGAGGATATGTGGGATTACCAGGACAAGGACGAAGACTGGGATGGCAATGATCAATACTGGGGGTAAAAAAGTAAAGGAGGCTTGCCGGCATGAATGCAAAGAACATAGGATTAGAAGCTGTTGTGTGGAAAAAATATGAAAATGGGGAGATACGGACGGACAGCGACATCATGGATCTTGCCGAAGATTACGGGATGGGATATAGGCAGATCAGCAGAATCCTGGACAGGCTCAAGACAAAAGGGACCCCGTGCGAGGGGTGCGGGCATGTGGGGGAGAGGTTTTGCGGGAATTATGGCTCCATATGTAGAAGGTGCAGCAGGATGGTCAAAACAAAAGACTGCTTCGAGCCGGAAGATACTGGTGCGGATACATAGACCTTCCAGTGTACGGCCAATCCAGGGGTGTTCCCCGGTAACACCCTAAAAAATTACAAAAAATCAGAAATCAAAAGGAGAAAAACAATGAGAGGGATCCATCTTGAATTATCCGTGCCGGACCAGGATGCGGCAATGTTTAAAAAGACAGTGCGGCACCTGCTCGACTCTACCTTCATCTTAAAGGAAAAGGAAGAGAAGCTGTACCGTTTTCTTGCCAGGGAATCCATCCGGGAAGAACTCTCCCGGTACCTGCAGGTGATTGGTTTTGACCTAGTCATCGAGGAGAAGGCAGGGGTCGCTATGCTCACCATAAGCGCACAGGACGAAGATACGGAGGGGATCCGGCGGTCCAACATCGTCCAGTTCACCCAGATACAGTACCATCTGCTCCTGGTACTCTGGCAGGCATACCTAGAGACCCTGGGCGGGGAAGGCGGCACATACCTGGAGATGGGCAGCCTCGTTGACCGTATCCAGGCTGCAGGGATCGAAGTAGGAGGGGCAGAACTCAAATCCGCCCTGCGGTTGTTCAAAAAATACATGTTCATCCAGTACAGCGAAGACGACCGGGGCGAGGACATGAAGATCCGGCTCTACCCGTCCCTGCAGTTCGGATGGGATCTGCCCCAGTTCAAGGAGGTTGCGGACGGGTATCTGTCCGGGTCCGCCATAGGGGCCCAGGGAGAGCAGGACGCGAATGCTACGGAAGATGAAGAAGACGGCCCCGACGAGGAAGACAGATAATTGGGAGGTGGGAAGATGATGGTTACCATAACCAAACATGCAGAGTGGTGCCTGAAAGTGTGCGTAGGGTTAAGTAAGAAGGCTCTCCAATGCGCTGCCGAAGCGGCATATAACAAGGGCGTCAAGCATCAGGAAACTACGGGGAACCTCAAGAAATGGGTCACATCCTTGTATTCCAACAACAAGGCGGCCAATAACAACAGACGATGCCGGCATCGTTGCAAAACAGCCTGAGGGAAATGTCCGAGCGGAAAAAGAGCCGTCATCCAGGATCAAACCCTACCCATAACTAGGATACAGAATAAGTTTGCAGACAACAGAAAGGAGGATACAGGAGGATGCGGTATGTCCCTTTATGAGACCGGTCGTGTTATCGCGCTTTTACCGCATAATCCCTTACCTGGATGGAAACATCCAGGAGGGCTTCCTGTTACATTTCGATGATCTTATTAAAAAATGTGCGGCTGGTCAATTGGTACGCGTTTAATAACAATACATTCCCTGTGGGGCATTTCACGCTGATCATGGGACGGAATGGGAGCGGAAAGTCTGTCATCCTGGATGCCATCCGGTACGGGGCGTTTGGGGATACTGTGTTCAACAAATCCACGGACACACCTGGTAAGCGCACGCTGCCGACCTATACGAGGGGCTTCATGGACGCGACATCCAACACGTTCATGCGCCCCGTGGAGAAAGTGCGCAGCGTGACGACCCATATCGTCCTGGAGTACTTGGATGAGCTGACCGGGGAAGAATTTCTCCTGGGAACGCTCATCGAAACGGACAGTAAGAACAGCACGAAGACCTGGCGCTATGTCATGGAAAAACGAAGCCTGGCCTCTGTGGAACATACCTATACGGAGGACGGCGTCACAAAGCCAAAGACCAGGGAGATGCTAAGGAAGGAATACCAGGCGCGGTTCATGGCGAACGAGGAAGGCATCGAGCGCTTCATGAAGAAGACCGGCATGAACCTCACGAAGCAGCAGACCCAGGTATTCTTAAAGAAGATCCACGGTATTCTGACCTATAACCCAAAATCCCGGATCGAACAGTTCATCCGGGAGAGCGTCCTGGAGCCAAGAGAAGTGCGGTTCGGGCCACTCATTGAGTCTATGGAGAAGATCGGGGTGCTGAACCAGGAGCTTTCCCGTATCGGTGAGGAGATCGCCGACCTGGAAACGGTAGCGGCAGCCTGCAGGCGCCACGAGGATCTGGCGGCCAGGGTCCAGAGGGACGACATCCTGCGGGCGTACCGGGACTACTGCGAGACGGATGGGGAGATCACGGAACTTTCAAGAAAACAGTCCGCAGCCCGCCAACAGATCGGGGACATCAAAACAGACATGAAGAGAAAAGGGGAAGAAGAAAGGGAGTTGGAACGCCGGATCCGGCAGGCGAACTTAAGCCTCGACACGATGGACTGCATGGAACCCATCCGCATGGAAACGGAGCACCAAGAAGACCTGCAGACAAAAGCAGCGGTCCTCCTGGATAAGAAAAAACAGCTGGAAGAGTTCCAGGCTTCCGTGAGTGAAGCGCTCGCACTGCTGGTGGATCATGGCGTGAAAGTGAAAGCCCAGGACATCCTGGCTTCCCTGGGCTTGAAACAGTACAGCAGCATAGAGAAGGAACAGGCCGTGGAAAGCCTTAAGGAAGCGCTGGAAGCTCTTGCTGACCATATGGCGGCGGAATGTGCGGGGCTATCGTCCGGGATCGAGGCAGCAACAAAAGAAGCTGCGGACGCTTCCAGTGTCATAAATGACTGCGACAGGAAGCAGAACAGCTTCAGCCAGATCCCGGGGGCATACCGGGCACTTAAAAACGAGATCAATGCGGAGTTAAAGAAACAAGGGATCCCAGGGGAAGCAAAATTCGCCTGCGAGTACGTCTCAGGCCTCAAGGATGAGAGGTGGCGGAATGCCATCGAATCGTTCCTGGGTCAGAGGCGGTACACTATCCTGGTGGAGCCGGAGTATTATGATACAGCGTTCGCCGTGTTCCGGAAGTCGAAGAACAAAGGGGCACACCTGTTCAACACGAAACTCCTTATGAAAAGGGCTGTCCGGGAGGAGGAGGGATCCGCGGCGGCGCTCCTGGATGTCCAAGGGGCAATGGCAAGGAAATATTTTGCGTTCCTCCTGGGGCGGATGAAGGCAGTGCCTGCGGAGGACGTCCCGGGCGAGGAGAACGCCATCAGTAAGGATGGCTGTGTCTCCGTTGCCATGGACACCTATTACCTGCAGTTTGACCGGGTCAGTGGCTTTCTTCTCGGCAGGGACGCCATGGAACTGAACCGGGTGAGGGCGGAAAAAGCCCTGCAGGCTGCGATGGAGAAAAGGGAAAAACTCCTGGAAGGAAAAAAGGCGGCGGCCCAGGCAAGGGATGATGCGAGGCGGTACGCAAGGATACCAGCGGATATCCATTACAGCGCCAATGCGGAGTACACAGATACTGTTGCACAGATCCGCGCATCCATGCAGGCCCTGGAGCGGATGAAGATGACACAGAAGGACAACCAGGAGTTCACCCGCATGGAGGCAGAACGGGAGCGCCTGGACGGAGAACTTACCCGTGTCCGGGACGAAAAGCAGAAGCTGTATTCCCAGGTTTCGACCATCGAGGCGAAGATCGCCGTATGGGGCGGGAAAGCAGATGAGAAGCAGGAACAGCTGGAAGAGGCGGAAGATCGCATGGATGCTTACCGGGGGCTGTTCCCTGCGGAGACGGCATGTGCCGTGGAGGAATATGATAGGCAGGTGGAAACAGGGAAGAAGGCCTCCAGCCTCATCATGACGAAAGCCGCCAGGGAAGAGGCTGTGCAGGCCATGACTGCCGCAGAAGAGGAAGTGAAGCAGGGGCAGTACAGCTATAATGCCAGGTGGTCCATGCGGGAACCGCTTCCGGTCGGGACCAGGGAACACGCGGCATATGCCGCCAGGAAAGACCGTATCTGGATGGATGACTTGCAGGGCGTCAAGGAAAAGCTCGCGGCACAGAAGGAGAAATACGAGTCAGACTTCCGGACGGAGTTTGTCCTGCGGATCTACACAGCTTGCGTGGATGCGCAGCGGGAGATCACGAGGATGAACCACAAGCTGGCGAAGCTGAACTTTAAGGAGCAGTACCAGTTCGAGGTCGTGTTTCGGGATGACGGGAGTGATTTTGCGAAGATCATCGATTATGCCCGGTACGTGTCGGAAACCGCCTCTGGGCAGGTGGAAGGGCAGCTCTCCATGGTGTACCCAGAAGACCATGCGGAAGAGCTGGAAGCGGATATTAAGCAGATTGTGAGGGGGCTGGTGGAATCCGGGTCGGAGGATGCTATCGCACAGATCTCCGATTACCGGAATTACATGGCCTATGACATCCTCATCAACAATGCCGTGTTCCATAACGCCCGGTTGTCCCGCCAGACATCTTATGAGTCCGGCGCGGAGGTTCAGATTCCGTATATGCTAATTCTCTTATCGGCCCTCCTCATATCCTATGACGCCAGGGAGAACTGCACGAAGCTGGTGTTTATTGACGAACCGTTCGCAAAAATGGATCCGGGAAATGTAAAGCTGATGCTGGATTTCATGAAGGAGCACCATCTGCAGATGCTATTCTGTGCCCCGGACAAAGTGGATCTGATCGGCAACGAGTGTGAAATCGTGCTGCCGGTACTGAAGGTAAGGCCGGATGTAATGAAGATCGGGAGTATTCGGTTCCACGATTGGAAGTAATGAAAACCGCACAGGGACGATGGGCGTAGGAGGATGACGATGTATATAACGAAGACGAGAGCAATGTCTTTCTCGGAAGGGAGCAGATCTAAAAAACATTGACAAAGTGTACAATACGCACCATAATTAAAGTATCAAAACAAAGATAAACTAATGGGTGCATGACATGATTGTGCATGATATTTTTAGAAGCTTTTGATAAAACTCAATCTGTAAAGACTACAGCGAAAGAGGTTGGTTGCGGCTGGCAGAGGGTTCTAAAAATTTTATCATCAAACGGTATAATCGTTAATGATGTCCATGCTACAATTTTAGAACTGTATGCTAATGGAAAAACTGCGGAAGAGATAACAAAACAGATAGGTTATAGTCTAAAAACTGTGCAAGTCTATATACCAGCAAAACGGCCATATTATAATGTTAATCCTTCGGATAATGCAAAAAGAATCAAGCATTGCAGGGAAAAGAAAGCAATAATTATAAGCACAATATTATGTATGTCATTTCCTGTGTTACCCATGGTTGTTAGGGCAGGGGAAGTGCGGCGATTGCTTAAGATACTTGGAAATGTGCGGTAAAAAAATGAGCATCCTGCTCGGGGGGTCTCCATGTCAGGATGCTCATTTTAACTGTAGCCCTGATATTCGGGGACGGAAGGAAGCAGCTATGATGCCAAAAACGTAAGGTGGTGGGGCGTATAGGAATATTCGTTCTGGAATACCGGTATACATAAGGTAGACAGTCCTTGGATTTGCTTTCTATATATCCTTTTCTATTTAACTCTATTGATGCCAGTATCCACGGTCGGCCCAATCTATCCAGAAGTCGGCAGGATAGAAAGGAACAAATTCCGCCAACATATATAAAAAAATATACTGCAATCGAACGTATATTCTGATATAATACTATACGTATCAAATATCTCTAAAAGAGCACGAGGAGGTTATATACGGATGAGAGATCACGTTTATATTGCGATTGACCTGAAATCATTTTATGCATCCGTAGAGTGTGTAGAACGGCAGTTAGATCCACTTGTGACGAACCTTGTTGTGGCAGACGCTTCAAGAACAGAAAAGACCATATGCCTTGCAGTGTCTCCATCTCTTAAAGATTACGGTATTTCTGGCAGGGCAAGGTTGTTTGAAGTAGTTCAAAAAGTCAAGGAAGTAAATAAGGAACGCAGGTACAGGGCTCCAAAGCAGCAGCTTGTCGGATCATCCTATCTGTCAACAGAGTTAAAGCAGCATCCAGAATTGGAACTCGCATACATTATAGCGCCCCCAAGGATGGCATTTTATCTGGAATATAGTACCATGATCTATAAGATCTATCTGCAGTATATTGCCCCAGAAGATATCCATGTATATTCGATTGATGAGGTATTTATGGATGTGACGCACTATCTGGAAACATATAGGCTGACAGTAAAAGAACTTGCATCAAAAATAATACAAGATGTGTTTGATAAAACCGGGATAACCGCCACTGCCGGGATTGGCACCAATCTGTATTTGTGCAAGGTAGCGATGGATATTGTAGCTAAGCACGTCCAGCCAGACAAACATGGTGTGCGCATTGCCGAACTTGATGAGATAAGTTATCGGCGGCTGCTGTGGAACCACCAGCCCCTTACTGATTTTTGGAGGGTTGGACGGGGATACCAGAAAAAGTTGGAAGCCGTCGGTCTCTTTACGATGGGAGATATTGCACGCTGCTCTCTAGGCAGTGATAACGAGTACTACAACGAAGATCTACTATATAATATATTAGGCATCAATGCGGAGCTATTGATCGATCATGCATGGGGGTGGGAACCGACTACAATCTCACTTATTAAAGCATATAAGCCCGAAACAAACAGTATAAGTTCTGGACAGGTATTGCAGTGTCCTTATGATGTGCAAAAAGGAAAACTGATTGTGCGTGAAATGACAGATCAACTTGTTTTGGATCTTGTGGAAAAGAAGCTGGTGACAGATCAGATAACTCTCACCATTGGCTATGACATTGAGAACCTGACAGATACAAAGATCAAGGCCAGTTATAAAGGAGAGGTTACAACAGACCATTATGGACGGAGGGTCCCTAAACATGCCCATGGAACAGCGAGTCTCGAATGCCGGACATCTTCCACAAGGATTATCATGAAAGCTATGATGGACCTGTATGACCGTATCATCAACCCAGAACTTCTGATACGCCGGGTGACTGTAGTTGCCGGTCATCTGATTGATGAAAAAGGGATTGTGAAAGAAGAAAAATTTGAGCAGATGGATATGTTTACGGATTATGATGCACTGGAGAAAGAAAGAAAAAAGGAAGCCGAACTGCTTGCTAAAGAGAGAAGACTACAGGAAGCTATGCTGTCTGTAAAAAAGAAATATGGGAAGAATGCGATCCTGAAAGGTACGAATTTACAGGAAGGAGCTACCACCATGGAGCGGAACCGTCAGATTGGAGGACATAAGGCATGAAACAGAATGGAAAAAGCAAGTATGATGATATTATCATGTTTCCCCATCATGTATCAAAAAAGCATCCTCAGATGTCGCCACTGAATCGAGCAGCGCAGTTTTCGCCCTTTGCTGCACTTACTGGTCATGATGCTGCTATCCAGGAGGTACAGCGGCTAACAGACTCTTTTATTGAGATTGATGAAAGTAGGGAGATTGAGCTAAATGAACAATTTTCATTTATTCGTGAGAATTTGGATAAGCAGCCAGAGCTTAAGATCACTTGTTTCCAGACAGATGAAAAGAAAAGTGGAGGAAGTTATATCACAGTTTGTGGTAGGATTAAAAAAATTGATGAATATAACCGCCAGATTGTTTTTATTGATGGAACAATTCTCCCTATAGATTATATATTTTCCATACAGGGAGAGTTGTTCAGCGGGATGAACAGTTCAGAGATATAAGCGGGAGAGGCGCCATTCGTGGGCAAAATAGTTATACCAGAGCGAAAATGTCTTCCTGCTTCCATATATGGTTGCACAGCAGGAAAAGTTTGCACCTATTCGATTGTCACCCTGGTTTTCGGATAATATCTTATCAATGATGACAGTAATGACCTCACCAGTTTTGTCCCGGAACCGAAACCTCATAGGCGTAATCTTTCCATTTGTATCAGTACAGGAAATCATTTGCACAGGAATATCAACGCACAGTATGCTCTCCACATCTACACACCTTCCTTAATAATTTTCTCAAGGACGTAAAACGTCTGGCTTAGCTATAAGAAGTACCAGTGCAATCATAACACACAGAACATATGTTTGTAAATGGCAGTTCCTGGTATAATTGGGATTACAACAAAAAAGACAAAGGATGGAAACTCCCCTTGTCTTTTTATGAATGGCCAGATGATTAACGCTTTAATTCTTTAATAATTTCTAATATATTCTGACGGCTCTTTTCACTCAATGCATCAATATCGCTGATAAGTTCACAGTATTGGGCTGGGTGCCCATTGCTACTGTCAAAAAATTCAGCAGGTGTTACGCCCAGATATTCACAAATATAGAAAAACACCTGCATGGACGGAAATCCGTTCTTATTCTCTAACCCATTGATATAACCAGGACTTTGCCCTATGGCCAGACTCATTTCCCTTGCAGATACTCCTTTTGCACCTCTCAATTTTACCAGTCTCTCGTAAAATAAATTCTCATACATACGCTGTAATCCTTTCTGTATAATTGTATCTCACATATATACAAATCATATCCGGATAAATTATGCATTTTATTTGAAACATCCTATTTGATTAGATATAATGGTAAATATACATATTTAACCACGATAGGAGGATTTTATGCAGGGAAAAGGGGTTTCAGAAGGAAAACTTAGAAAATGTTTTTTGGTAAGTGCTTTTTTATTGCCATTGCCACTTGCCGGTTGCCAAATGGACAGATTGAATGAACCGGTCATAGAAACGGAAAGCATGACAGAGAATACTAGGGAAACAGCTCCTCCTCGTTATCATTCAGATATAACGTCTGAGGATTGCTTTC
>Ga0137297_11904_pt1 | contig 10652 bp, 7 predicted proteins | sample RamsorincwithD2O_FD_97191 | JGI IMG/M metagenome (GOLD analysis project Ga0137297, IMG submission 97191) | Mouse cecal microbial communities from Vienna, Austria - Mucin amended with D2O | ecosystem: Host-associated > Mammals > Digestive system > Large intestine > Cecum | place: Austria: Vienna... | reverse complement strand
GTCTTGGAAATGACAGCGATGGAAAAGAACTGTATGCCAACCTCTTAAAATATAAAGTAAGAACAGATGGGATAGAATATGAAAATACACTTTCCACCGGAAAAGCATATATTAATATTCCCGCAATTGATGAAGGGGAAAGTACGATTATCGTTTATCCGGGAACCAACAGAGCCCTTAGCAGAAGCCAGATTAGAAAATACGATTATCTGTTCGATGGTGCAAAATATTGCCTGCTCTCTCTGGAGATTCCCATTGAAACAGCAAATTATACGGCCTCCGTATGCCAGAAAAAGAATGTAAAAGTCATTTTAAAGCCATCGGGAATAAATAAAATTGGCGGGGATCTGCTGAAAAAAATAACTTATTTTGTTCCAAACAAAAAAGAATTGCATCTTCTTATGCCTGGCAATGAAACAATAGAAGAAAAGGCAGAAAAACTTTACGATATGGGTATTGAAAATGTCATCATCACATTGGGGAAAGATGGATGTTATCTGAAAAATGCGGAATATGCAAGGTATTTTCCAGCAGCAGATTTCGAGTCCATAGATACAACTGGCGGCGCCGATGCATTTATCAGCGCACTTGCTGTTTATCTGAGTGAAAATGTTCCGCTGATACGGGCAATAGGATTTGCCACCTACAGCGCAGGCATCACTGTAACAAGACAGGGGGTACAGCCCTCTATGCCAGATAGAATTGCATTGGAAATGTATCAGGACATGATTACCGATGCATTTACAGAATAACCTAACAAAAGAAAGGGCGGGAAGAAATGTGAACAAAATACTCGTTGTAGGAAGTCTGAACATGGACTTTGTGATTGATGTAAAAAATATGCCTCTTGCGGGAGAAACCATCCTTGGGGAAAAAGTGACTCTTGTGCCAGGGGGAAAAGGGGCTAATCAGGCATATGCCGCCGGGAAATTAGGAGGGAACGTCCGGATGATTGGCGCTGTGGGAAATGATATGTACGGCAGCATGTTAAAAGAGAACCTTGAAAGTGTAGGAGTTGACACCTCAGGGATTGAAACAATTAAGGGGGCGCCTACCGGAAATGCATTTATTACGGTAGATGAGTGCGGAGAAAACAGTATTATTGTCATTCAGGGAACCAATGCCTGTCTTACAAAAGAAATGATTGACCGTCATATGGAACTGATTGACCAGTGCGACACTGTCATCATGCAGCTCGAAATTCCCCTGGAGATTGTCACATATGTAAAGAATATTGCAAAAGAAAAAGGGAAAACCGTCATCCTTGACCCTGCACCGGCAAAAGCCGGACTCCCAGACGAATTTTTTCGCGGATTCGACATCGTAAAACCCAACGAGACAGAAATTCAGACACTGTCCGGGAGAAAAATGGAGACAAAAAGGAAACTGGAAGAAGGGGCAAAAGAACTTTTAGAGAAAGGAGTTGATACGGTAATCATAACGTTGGGTGGTGACGGAGCCCTTCTCGTTACAAAAGATGCAAGTGAAGAATTTCATGCAAAACGGGTAAATGCTGTGGATACAACAGCAGCAGGAGACAGTTTTACGGCAGCTCTCGCCGTAGCCCTTGGGAAGGGAATGCCCTATAGCAAAGCGATTGAATTTGGAAATAGCGTATCCGGCATAGTCGTCACAAGAAAAGGCGCTCAGACTTCCATTCCAACAATGGAAGAAGCCATAAAAAATATGAAAGAGAGGAACGAGAATGAGAATACCAATCATAATTGACTGCGACCCTGGTGTGGATGACGCATTGGCAATTATCCTCGCCCTGATGCATCCAAAAATTGATTTGCAAGCAGTATGCTCCGTAACAGGCAACGGCAACCTTGACAATACGACAAATAACGGATTGAAAATATTGTCGCTATGCGGGCGTGAGGATATTCCCCTTTACAGGGGCTCAGCAAAAGGGCTGAATGATAAGCAGCCGGATACGGTTCCTGCGTTTGGCGATGACGGCCTCGGAGGTTATGCATATACCGTAGAAACGAATAAGGAAGCTGAAAAAGAAAACGCCGCGGATTTTCTGGTCAGGGCAGCTAATGAAAAGCCGGGTGAACTAACGCTTTTTTCCATCGGCCCATGTACGAATATTGCAAAAGCAATTCGCAAGGATGGAGAATTTCCTAAAAAAATTAAGCGAATCATTGTAATGGGCGGCTCCAAATATACAGGAAATATGAGCCCTGTAGCCGAGTATAATTTCTGGGCTGACCCCTTAGCGGCCAAAGAGGTTATGAACGCAGGCTTTCATGATATTGTAATGATAGGACTCGATGTTACCAATAAGATTGCGTTAGGGGCGGATATCCGGGAGATACTTCGGATATTTGACACTGATTTATCAAAGTTCATTTACAACATTACAAAAGAAGGCCTGGATGATAACTGGAAATGCAGAAGAAAACCGGTAGCCCCGATGCATGATGTTCTCACGGTCGCATATCTGATTGATGAATCCATATTAGCCATGAAAAAGGCACATATTGATATTGTGACCGAAGGAATTGCAAAAGGACAGTCGGTTGTAGATATTGACGGACACTGGTTCAACGGGCAGTGCAATGCATTGTACGCCACAGATGTGGATGTAAACAAATTTTACCAGCTATTTTTAACAACCATCTTTAAGGAACACAAAGAGGAAATTTTAGACTATCTAAAATAGAAGGAATATTGAATGCCCGGTCACAAAAGCCGTGCAGAAATGGAGGAAATTATGACAGCAAAGAACAGAGGAAAAGAAACATTTTCACTTATGGTTATTTTATTAATCCCGATTGCAATTGCAATTAATATTGTAGGAGGTCAGCTGACTTCCATCTTAAAAATTCCAGTAGACCTTGATATGATTGGCGTTATCTTAGTAGGAACTTTAGCAGGGCCTATCCCGGCAGCGGTTACAGGCGTTCTCACAAACTTAATTAACGGAATTATGGACCCAACATGGCTCCCATACGCATTTTGTTCATTTTTTATCGGTATTTCATCAGGTTTGTTATCCAAACATAATATGATGAATACCATTTGGAAGCAGGTGATATCGGGAATAGTTATCGCTTTAGTGGCAACTGTAACGGCAACGCCAATTACCGTATTCTTCTTTGGCGGGTCTACAGGCGGCGGCAGTTCTATGATTGCGGCAGGATTGATGGCCACAGGAGTACAAATTATCCAAGCTGTATTTTCTGTATATATCGTAACAGAATGTATCGGAAAATTAATTTCTGTATTTGTAGCAAATGTTATCATCCGGGTTCTTCCAGAGCGTACTTTAGTTAAATACAGGTTTGGAGAGAAGTTTATTAGAACAAATGGCGATAAATAAGAAATGGCAGAAATGAGGTTAATTCGCACTAAAGTCTCCGGGCTTTGGAAAGGAACATGGTTATAAAAATGGCAGGGGCAGTACAGAAGGAAAATAGAATTGTGGCTTTATACCCGATGACAAAATTTTACATTGCGATTGCATTCGCAATTGTGGCAGTTGTTTTGCCGGGAATCATATCAAAGGCAGTTTGCTTTGCCGCCCTTAACGTACTGGCATTAGCAAGCGGCATATACAAAGTTTTTGTAAAAAGAGTGAAAAACTCAGTAGGTGTGTTATTTATCGTGCTTGTGATTATCCAAACCTTTTTTGCAGCAGGCGATACCATCCTGTTTTCATTTTGGATATTCAGTGCTAAATTAGAAGGTTTGTTGTTTGCGCTAAAGCTAGGATTTGTTCTGGCGAATATAGGCGGATGTTTAATCTGGTTCTTTGCAATAACCACCGAAAAGGATTTTGTACTCGCCCTGGAAAAGAAGGGGCTAAGTTCCAAGGCATCTTATGTAGTCCTTTCAACGCTCCAGATGGTGCCAGTATTAAAGAAAAGGTCAGAAACAATTATGAATGCTCAAAGGGCAAGGGGGGTTGAGACAGAAGGAAGCCTTTTTATCAGGGCAAAGGTATTTGTACCTACAATTGTTCCCCTTGTACTAAGTTCTATACAGGGTACAGAAGAAAGGGCACTTACTCTTGAGGCAAGAGGATTTTCCGTGGAAACAAAGTCAACCCATTTGTACGATATTGAGCCAAAACCTATAGATAAGACTGTATCTCTTATAACAGGGATTGTATTTATTCTAATCATGGTCGGGAGGATTGCGCTATGGCTTATATAGATATAAAAAATGTCACATATACATATCCTCTTGTAAAAGAGCCATGTATTAAAAATATTAGTATTACTGTGGAAAAGGGGAAATTTTATGCAATTGTGGGGGCAAATGGAAGCGGCAAGACAACCCTCTGCAACATTATAAGAGGATTTATCCCAGGATTTTATCAGGGAGAAATGCAAGGAACCATCGAACTGGAAGGCAAACCTTTGGATGACTATACCCTGGGAGAATTGACTTCGAAAATTGGTTATGTATTCCAGAACCCCTTTAACCAGATTACAGGCGCAAGGGATAATGTATATGAAGAAATTGCCTATGGGCTTGAAAATCTGGGAGTTGATGTAGAAACCATCCGCAAAAAAGTGGAAGAAGTTATGGATTTAACAAATACAGCTTATCTGGCAGATAAAAATCCATTTGAACTGTCAGGCGGGCAGCAGCAGAGAGTGGCCTTTGCTTCCGTCCTCGCACTTGAACCGGATATCTTCGTCATCGACGAGCCCACTTCCCAGCTTGACCCAAAAGAGACGGAAAGAATTTTTGATATTATTGATAAGATGAAAAAAATGGGCAAGACAATTATCCTCGTTGAACATAAAATTGAGTTAATCGCAGAATATGCGGATAATATTATTGCCCTGGAAGATGGACGTGTTGCCAAATGCGGGGAAAAGCATGAGGTCCTATCCGATCTTTCGCTTATAGAGAAAGGAATAGACCTTCCCCAAACAGTACTTTTGGCCGACGAGCTTAGAAAGATGGGAATTCCAATAAAAGAAAAACTTATTACAAAGCAGGAAATGATTTGGCAACTTAAACAGATGATGGAGAAATGAGGGAAAAGATGGCGTTTATTGAATTTAATCATGTGGGTTTTACCTATCCTAACGGTTTTCCGGCTGTTGAAGGTATTGATTTTCAAATAAAAAAGGGAGAAAATATTGCAATCGTAGGTCAAAACGGCGCCGGGAAGACAACAACGGTTAAGATGATGAATGGATTATTGAAACCTACTGCGGGAACAGTTCTCATAGATGGAATGGATACACACAATTTTACCACTGCAGCTTTATCCAGAAAAGCCGGATATGTGTTTCAGAATCCCGATGATCAGATTTTCCATAATACAGTGCGGCAGGAAATCGAATTTGGCCCGCGTGTGTTAGGATACGATATGGAAAAAGTAAAGAAACTTACCGAATATTCCGCAAATCTTGCGGGCTTGTCAGATGAAATGGAAGAGAATCCATATAATCTCCCTTTATCTATCCGAAAGTTTATTACAATCGCCTCCGTAATTGCAATGGATACGGATATTCTTATTCTGGATGAGCCAACAGCAGGACAGGATATCAGAGGCATCGCCACCCTTCAAAATATGATAAAGGAGTTAAAGGGGAAAGGAAAGACCATTATCACAATTACACATGATATGGAGTTTGTAGTAAATAATTTTGATAAGGTCTTTGTAATGGCACATAAAAATTTATTAAAGATTACGAATCCGAAAGAAGTATTTGGCGATAGTGCTCTCTTAGATGAGAGTATGCTGAAGCGGCCATATATCAGTGAATTGGCAAAGCAGCTGAAACTGCCAGGGAACATTATATCACGAAAAGAACTGGTAAACTACCTTGGCGCTTCGATATAGATAAGAACAGGGGTGGCATCTGCTCTTCTTCGAAGAGCGGATAAACCTCCCGTCATTCGCCAAGATGCCCTCAGCGATACATCACATAATCTCTCATTTCCCTAAGAAATCCCGCCGCTTCCAACGCTTCCTTTCCCTTTTCCGAATACTCTTTCACCACAATACGTTTTATCCACGGGAAAATTTTGCCGCGCTTATACGCATCTGCAAATGCTTTGATGCAGCCCGCACATACATTATCGTCCGTCTCCAGCAGACGCAACGTTTTGCCCTGCCGTTCCATTATGGCCACAGGCGTTCCTCCCAGGCATGCCACTGCATTGCCAGGTATATTTAAAAAGCTTCTCCCTTCCTTATGGGGCAGCACTTTTCCCCAGCACTGGGCCGGGTCTGCCGCATTTATCCACATTAACTTTTCCTCCGGCCTCTGCAGGCTCTTCGTAACGGACGCATAGTCCTTTCCCCGGATAAACTGTGCGCCGGACATACCTTCCACAAAATACCCCCGCCGCGCCTGCCCGGTATATTCCCATATGCGCAAGACGGATAAAGCCTCCTGCCATGAGAGGCCGCAGGCCGCCGCCGTTTCCTTGCTTACAATCAGGAAACGGTCAAAACAGTGCTCCAGCTTTTCCTCCGTCTTTTTTTCTTTTAACGGCCTTACCACATCCCACCGCCCGGCGCGCAATGCTTTTACCCGCATGTTGACCCGCTGCCTGGCCGAAGCTTTTTTCGTCTTTTCCTTATCCTGCCACTGCCTTACCGGAATGAAGCTGTCCGCGTATACCAAGCCTTTTTCCAACAGGGAAAGCAAAGTATCAAAAGGCGATTCATCCGGAAGCAGTCCGTTTAAAGACTGCAGAAAGCTGGCTCCCCTCTTTAAAAGGGCTTCATAAATAATCCGCTCCTTTTCCGTCAGTTTCTTTTCCTCTTGGTTTTCGCCCAAATCTTTTTCCCAATCAATATCTTCCTGCGCATCGAAACGTAACTCGCCTTTCGCTTCCATATGCCAAAACAATTCTCCTTCCGCCAGGAAAGCATCCAGCATCGTTTCCCTGTAATTTTTCACCCGAACGGGCAGCAAGATATTTTCCCAGCAGGAAACGGGAAAGGACAGGCCTGCATACAGCTTTAATGTTTCCCGCAAAAATTCTTCGCCGGGAACGCCTGACTCCACCCGGGAAAGCAGCAGCGCTGCGTAGGCTTCCCCCGGGCATGTTCCCATCTCCTCCCTGCGTTTTTTCAGCGTCCTTATCCTGGCACGGCGATACAGCATCCCATGATAATACTTATCCTCCTGCTTCACCGCCTCTTCCCTGCAGCACAGTTCTTCCAGGATTTTCTCCGCCATATCCGCCGGCCATCCGTAACGTTCTGCCACCTGAACGGCATCCGCGCCGCCCCTGTAACGCAGCATACGCCTTACAATGTGAAGCCGCTCCTCCCTATAAGAGCCTTCTTCTCCTGCTTCCCCATTTTCCCCGAAATGTATCTTTCCGCTGCCCTGTACTTCTTCCGCTCCCAACGCCGCCGCATACTCTTCCTCCTGCTCCGCAGCAATCCATAACCCTTGCTCCAAATAGACAGCCCGCCCTTCCCGCGCCAGCCTATCCAGCCACTCCGGAGGGATATCCAGTTCACCGGCTGCCAAATCCCCTTCCGTCATCAGCAAGGAATGCAATTGCTTTTCGTCCTCCGGCAGCTTATCCCTTTCCTGTATTCCTATCAGTTCCCGGCTGTCCGGACGAAGCAGTTCTTCTTCCGGTATATTTTTTCCGGCCGTTCCGTACAACAATTGATTGTTTCTTGTGCGGCGCAGACCTTTTCCACGCCTTAACTCCTCTTCCACCGCGTTATGAATCCCCCGGGGAGTAGGCGCATAATCATACATTACTGCCGCCTCCTGCCCCCATTGCAGCGGCAAAGACATAGGCGATGGGGTTTCGCTGTAAACTTCCCTTACCGTTATCCGCCCGGAACGGATATCGTTCAAAAGTTCTTTCACCCCTTCCCCATCCCAAAGTTCCTGCATGCATTCCCGCCTCGTTTCCCTAATCAGAGGGTGTTCCTTCTTTCTCACCACCTGTTCCAGCAGTTCTGCGCTCCTTAACCGCTGCATCCAAAGAGGCTGACGGCCGTTTTTTCTCACGCCCATCATCAGTGCCCGGCCGCTGTTATAACGGAAAGCCATATTAAAAAGCGGGGTGGCCGGAAGCATGATTTCCAGCTGCCTGATGCATTCTTCCGGATCTATCCGCTGCAAAATCCCCTCCGGCAATGCCCCATCCCCATAGGAATATAAAAGAAATCCGTCCTCTTCATCCACATTCCCAACTTCTTCCCCCAATAGTTCCCCGGCTTCTTTTGCCGCCAGCAGGGAAAGCGGCGCATTGATTCGCTTTCCGAAAACCGAATGCACCATCAGCTGATAATTACCCGATGAATCCTTAAAGTGTTCCACGATTATCGTCCTGTCATCCGGCAGTCCGCCTACCGCCTTTATCTGCCGCTCCAGATAACCGGATGCCAGTTTCACCGCCGCTTCGTCCAACCCTAAATTCTGCAGGGCTTCAGGAAGTTTCTTATCCTCATAGGCTTCCTGTAAGGTGCGGAAAATCCGCCCAAAAGCCTCTCCTGTCCGTTTGCCCCTCCCCTTCAATTCCCCTTTCCAAAAAGGCAGCCTGGCGCCCTCCGTCTGCGCCTGGGTCACGGTCACCGTATCCCGGCTGATATTTACTATTCTCCATGCGAAGGAACCAAGAATAAAACGATCCCCCTTCTGAGACTCATAGACAAATTCTTCATCCATTTCCCCCAGTTTGATTCCATCCTCCGTCTTTACCGAATAAAGGCCCTTATCCGGGATAGTTCCCCCTGCGGAAATGGCTAACATCCTGCTGTAGCCGTCCCCCTCCACCCTTTCATGGATTCTGTCATATAATACTCTGGGGCGCGCCGGAACATCCCGCTCATGCTCATAATCCCCGGCCAGCATTTCCAGCACCGATTTCACATCTGCCTTCGTTATATTCCTAAAAGGCCATGCCCTGGGAAGGATATCCATCACCTCATCCAATTCATAGCTTTTAAATGCTGCCATGGACACCAAATGCTGAGCCAGCACATCCAGGCATTCAGAAGGCGGATTCAAATGTTCCACCCCGCCTTCCCTGGCCAGCTGCGCAGTCATTCCGCAGGAAACACATTCTGCCGCTGTCCTGGGGAATAAATACATTACGCTCACCCGGCCCGGATTGTGTCCGGCACGGCCCAGCCGCTGCATCGTGCCGGAAACCGTACGGGGGCATCCCACCTGCAATACCTGGTCGATTTCCCCAACATCAATCCCTAATTCCATGGAGGAAGTAGCACACAACAGCCTAAGCTTCCCATCCCGCAGCGACAGTTCCGTTTCCATCCTCTGCTCCTTGGACAGGCTGCCATGATGCACTCTAGCAAAACCTTCCCCTCCCAGGATATTCACATAATATGCCAGCTTTTCGGCATATCTTCTCCCCTCCACAAAGGCAATCACACTGCGGCTCCCCTGGCAATATTTATACACCAACGAGCCCAATTCTTCCCATATCGGGTCTTTCCTGCCCCCCTTCGAAGCATCCGCATAGGGGCTGAGAATATCCAGCCGGACCTTTTTCGTCATCTTAGGGGCGGCAATAAAAACCTTTTCCGGCGCCAGATATTCCGCCGCCCTTTCCAAAGGTTCTATGGTTGCCGACAGGCCGATGCGCTGCAGGGGCTGCCCGCACAGCTTGTCCAGCCGTGCCAGGGAAAGCATCAAATGGGCTCCTCTTTTCGTATCAATCAGGGCATGCAGTTCGTCCAAAATTACCGCCTTTGCCGTGGCCAGTACATTTTGCCCGGTTTTGCTGGTGAGCATCAGATATAGGGATTCCGGCGTTATAATCAAAATATGGGGCGGATGCTTTATCATCCGCTGCCTGTCTCGCTGAGCAGTATCCCCGGTACGTATTCCTACTTGAATATGCTCTTCCATCCCTATCCCCGCCAACGGGCGCCTTAAGTTCTCCCTGATATCCGCCGCCAGGGATTTTAACGGAGACACATATATTAGTTGTAATTCCTGTTTCAACGTGCCTTCCCTTACCTGCTTCCCCAGCCGGTCAATAAAAACAAGAAAGGCCGAAAGGGTCTTCCCCGTTCCCGTGGGGGCGGACACTAATACATGTTTTTCTTCCGCGATGAATGGCCAGGCCTCCTTCTGCACCGGCGTGGGTTCCCCCAGCTTTTCTTCAAACCACCGCTGTACTTCTGCCTCAAACAGCTGCAATACATCTTCCATATCCATCCCCATTTCTTCACGGCTTTTGTGAATTGGCTTTGCTAAGGTTTTTTGAATGATGAAGTTTGCGGACGCCGTGAAAACACAAACTTTGTATCGAAAATTTATCCGCTTTATTTTATCTTACTTACCCCTTTACGTAAAGCGGACTTACGGCAAGTGCAAAGTCCTGGGCTGAACTGTTACGGATTTTATCCTATCTCATAAACAGTTCCGCCAGTTTAAGCTTCCCTTTCGTATAAGGCTGATAGCGTACCGGAAGGTCAAACCATGTCTTCTTGTCCACAATACTCCGATAATGGGTAAACGCTTCAAAACCTGCTTTTCCATGATAGCCTCCCATACCGCTCTCCCCTACGCCTCCAAAGGGCATTTCGCTGGTTGCCAGATGAATCACCGTATCATTGATACAGCCTCCCCCAAAACGGCATCGGGATAGCATCTGCCTTTTCACCAGGGGATTCTCTGTAAAGCAATACAAGGCTAAGGGGCGAGGCCTGTCCTCTATCATTT
>Ga0137297_11903_pt1 | contig 10656 bp, 7 predicted proteins | sample RamsorincwithD2O_FD_97191 | JGI IMG/M metagenome (GOLD analysis project Ga0137297, IMG submission 97191) | Mouse cecal microbial communities from Vienna, Austria - Mucin amended with D2O | ecosystem: Host-associated > Mammals > Digestive system > Large intestine > Cecum | place: Austria: Vienna... | reverse complement strand
CAGGTCAAGATACATTTTATCGCCGACCATGTTGACCGCTTTTTTTTCGACCACGTCGGCTGTCAGGCGGGTTTCGGAGGCATCGGGAGCTACATCTGCGACAGAGATGGTTTCCCATTCGACAGTGCGTTTGGGCGGGGAGAGATAGGAGCGGACAAAGTCGTCGCGACGTGATGCGTCACGTCCGTTATAGGCATTTTCAAATGCGTAGCGATACACTCCGCTGAGCCGGTGTTCCACGGTGCCGGCAATGTCGGTGCCATTTACCCGGAATGATGCGTTGAAGCAGTACATGTCGGAGCCATTAGCATTTTCGGGTACGCGTGATATGATAAAGTTGTCGCCGTCCTCGATGATGACCTGTCGGCCTGTTATTCCGGGCGTGTAGTAACCACGGGGGCAATAGGAAGCCGTGCCGTCGAGGTAGAGAATGGTGTCGGGGAGGATAGCGGCGGCAATCATGTGGTTTCCCGATGCCACGGATGGAATTTCGGTCCAGTCGGTATCGACATGCCCGGCGGTACCTATCCACACAAGTCGGCCGTCGATTCCTACACTGCGGAGCATTGCCTTGATAAGGTTGGCCGATCCTTTACAGTCACCATAACGTTTCTGGAATACTGACGATGCTTGGTCGGGGCGGAAGGCGTATTCTCCGTGTTCAACGGCAAGATAGCGTATGTTGAGCCTGACCCAATCGGCGATTGCAGCGGCCCTGTCGAAGTTGTTGTCAAGGCCGTCGACAAGGGCGGCGGCTTGTGCTGCGAGGGGTGCGGTGTCACCGTTATCGGGCAGAATTGTGCCGTGCATGAAAGAATACAGTTGTGCCACATCGCGGAAAAGGCCGGTAATCATCAGTTTGGGTGACGAGATGGAGGGAGGAGGTGCCAGCGGTTCGTTTCTTGACCCTTTGCGCGAAACGAGTTCGACGATATAGGTAAGGTCGCCGTTGCTGCTGACTTCGCGTTGCAGTTTTACGCCTTCGGGCAGATACATAGGGGTTATGTTTATCGCGGCGGAGAGTTTTGACGGTACGTTGATTTCATAACGGGCGTTTTCGGTGTAGTAGGGGGATGTGAGCATTATTTCGCAGAATTGCTCGGGAGTCTTATAGGTGCGTTCCATGACGGCACTGGCCTCTTTGTCCTTTTTGAGCGGCACTTTCAGGTAGCAGACACGCGAGCCGTCATAGAAAAGGTCGTCGTTCTCCCATGCGCGGTATTGTGGTCTGGCGCCCGGGGCCGATGCCTTGTCAATCGAGATGTCATTGTTGAAAAATGTAACCGCAAGAGCGGTATCGTCGGCGCGGCGGGCAAGGAATTTCTTGGTGTTGACAGCTTTTACACTTGATAATCGTCCATTTTTCTCACGAAGGTGGTAGGTGGAGGTTTCCTGAGTCACGATTATGTTGTCGTCGGCATTTTGCGCGGCGACGGTGGTCATGGCGATAAGGTATAGTGTCAGTAGCAAAAATCTCATGTTAGCTTTGTGTTTTTAGCAAAGTTAACGATTGAAATTGATTGATGCAACTATTTTGCCATATTTTATGGTTTTGGAAGGGGGATTAGGCGGGAAATGAGTGCTCGGACGGGGGTAAGGATTCTTTTTTTCATCGGGGGGCGTGTGGCAGATATGCGGGCGACGGCGGCATCAATTGCCTTGTCGTCGGCATAGGTGGGGATGTGGTAGAGCTTTTCGCGTGTTTCTTGTTGGAGTCGGGTGTCGTCACCGGCTGCGATGAGCATGTGGAGCAGTATGTTGGCCGATGCCTGCTGTAGACCCTCAACAACTTCGGGCCGGTCGGAAAACTCGCTGATGAGGTCTTCGCGCACAGCAAGCGACATGCCGAGGCGGCGGTATCGCTCGGCATTGCTCCATGTTCCTGACGCGCCGATGCGGTATACCCCCATCGGATGGCTGAAATAATGGATTTTGCCGTGGGCGGCATAGAGCATGTGGATGGTGTAGTCGAGCAGCGGGTGGCGCATTGTCCACTCGGGGAGTTTGGATAGGTTGACGAGGTCGTGGCGGTAAAGGACCGAGAGGTTTGTGATGTAGTTGGCGCGGCTGAGGTGGGTTATGTCGGTATCGACGGCCTGACCGCCGTTGCTGAGGCTCTTGGAACCGTCGGCCTCGTAGTGGTTGATGACGCGGTGGAAGGTGATGGCGCATTCGGGATGATGTTCCATATAACCGACCTGTGTGGCGAGCTTGCGGGAATAGATCCAGTAGTCGTCGGCATCACACATGGCGAGGTATTTCCCGGTACAGTGCCGGAAAGCCTCGATATAGTTGGCCTGAATGCCGAGGTTGGTCGGGTTGGAGAACACCTTTATTATGTCGGGGTATAGTTGCTGCCATTGGCGGGCGACAGCAAGTGTTTCGTCGGTTGATGCGTCGTTGACTATGACGAGCTCTATCGGGAAGTCGGTTTTCTGTCTGACCACTCCCTTGATAGCGTTGCCGATGACGGCCTCCTGATTGTAGGCAATCATGACAACGCTGACCATGGGTCGTTGTTCCATTGTCTTGCTATCTGCGAGGTTTGATGAAACGGGACTCGGTTATTACTATGTCTACCGGCACGTCGTGGGAATCGACCGGGATGTCGTCGATGAGCTGGAAGTCGTAAGCCACTCCCACTTTGCGAGCCTTGGTCGATGCCATGAGCCGGTCGTAGAAGCCTTTTCCGCGCCCGAGCCGGTTGCCGTTGCGGTCGTAGGCCACGGCGGGGATGACAATCAAGTCGATAGTCTCGACGGGTGTCACGTCGTCGCCTTGAGGTTCCTCGATGTGGAACGCGCCGAGCTGCAGCGTGGATCGGTCATAGGGTAGGATGTCAAGGTTTACACCGTTGACGCGAGGAAGATAGAAGTGTTTCCGGGCGTTCCATCGGTCGATGAACTCGCGGGTGGACAGCTCGTCGGGGAGCGAGTGGTACATCAGGATGTGGTCGGCCAGCATGAACTCAGGAGTCTGTTCGAGCATCGCAAACACCCTTTCGGCCGCCTCGCGGCGCTCATTGTCGTCGAGGAGGGCCTTGCGGGCACGGATGCGGCGGCGGATGTCGTCTTTGGTAACGGTTATTCTCATGGCGCTACATTTCGGCTTGTTTTGGGTCGATGCGTGTGAGGGTTATGATGACGTTGCCGTCAGAGTCGCGAAGGACAGCCTTGTTGTCGGAGCCGTCACGGGCAGCTGACGAGACATTTTCGAGCGCGAGCAGGAATGCCTGTTCGGTAGCGATGTCGGGGCATGTCATGCGTGTGGTCACGAGGTCTTTGAACTCGATTCCGTTTTCCTTGTCGAGGGTGAGGATGAGCGACCCGTTGACTATGTTGCAGCCGGCGTTTCCGTGGAGGCTTTTCTGGTCAAGGTCAATGACGATTTTCACGTCGGCCGACGCAGGGACGGCGTTGCCGTTAATGGCATCAACTTTCCACGCGCCGTTGAGGAATGCGATGTCATGCTTGCGCAGAACTATCAGAGGTGTTCCCGAGGCGTTGTTCAGAGCCATTGTGTAGCCGGTGGACGAATGGTTTATGCCGTAGGACACGACATGGTCAAGAGCTTGGTTGATGTCATATTCGTAGGGGGCGTCAGGACAAGCCTTCATTGTTGAGATGAACTCGCCACCTTTGGTGAGCTTTGTGCCTTCAACATAGAAAGTGCCGTTGATGTAGTTGCAGCCGTTGAATCCGATGACTGATACAGCTCCGGGCATATTCTCGTCAACCACAAACGAGAGGTTGGGGTGGTTGTCGCCGTTGACCTTGACATCTTTGCCGTTGACATTGACGATTGCCCACTCGCCGTTCATTTCGGCCGGTGCGAGCAGTGTCGTTGTGTTGAAGTCGGTATCGGCGGCCGGAGCGGTTTCGGTAACGGTAGAGGTTTTGGCAGGGGCGCGCTTGATTACGCCGCAACCTGTTGTCATAAGTCCTGCGATGGCGAGGGCAAGTATTGAAATCTTGTTCATAAGAGTTGACGTGTTTTAAGGGTTAATTCTACATTGTTATAACGGATGAGGAGTGATTTTGTGCGACACCGGAGGCCGTCATGGCAAAATCAATCAGCAAATTTAATGAAAATTCCACAAATCTCGACGAAAGCAAAGGTTTTTATTTGTGAAATTGCACATTAATGGGATAAAATGTGTATCTTTGCAACTTGAAAAATACAACTGTCATGGGCAACAACGACAAGCAAGAACTACTCGACCGCCGCTACCTCAGAATGGCTCGTATATGGGCCGAAAACTCCTATTGCGAGCGTCGCAAGGTGGGTGCGCTGCTGGTGAAAGACCGCATGATAATATCTGACGGTTTCAACGGCACCCCGGCGGGATTTGAGAACGTGTGCGAGGACGGTGATGGCAACACCAAGAGTTATGTGCTTCATGCCGAGGCCAACGCTATCACCAAGGTCGCCCGCAGCAACAACTCAAGCGAGGGCGCCACTCTCTACATCACCGCGTCGCCCTGTGTCGATTGCGCCAAGCTTATTATCCAGAGTGGAATAGTGCGTGTCGTGTTCAACGAGCTTTACCGCATCACCGACGGACTTGAGCTGCTCTCCCGCGCCGGTATCGAGTGTGTCCATGTCGAGAACCTGACCCCTGCCCGCGAAGGCATCGAATAACATGTCAATCAAAAAGCTAATTATTTCATACTTCAAAACTTTAAATGAATAACCGAATAAAGAATCCGGCGGTGTGGATGCCGCTGGCTATCGCTGTGGCACTCGTCGGGGGCATGTGGCTCGGGAAGGTTTTCTTCTCGATGTCCCACCGTTGGGATGCCAATGCCAAGCTTGATACCATCATGAAGATGATTGAGGCGGGATATGTCGACGACGTGGACACCGACAGCCTTTTCGATGCCGCCATTCCCGACTTGCTCTCCCATTTAGACCCTCATTCGACCTATATTCCCGCTAAAGACCTTCAGGCGGTAAACGATGAACTTGGCGGTTCGTTTTCGGGAATAGGAATTTCGTTCACGATAACGAACGACACAATCAACGTGCTCGAAGTAATCGCCGGCGGCCCCTCTGAGAAGGTGGGATTGTTGCCGGGCGACCGCATTGTCACAATCGACGACTCGGTGGCCACTTCGCGCGGATGGTCCAACGAGAAGGTCATGCGCACCCTGCGCGGCGATAAGGGTACGCTTGTCAAGCTCGGAATCAAGCGCAATACCTCGCCCAAGATTCTCACCTATGAGATTACGCGCGGTGACATCCCTGTCAATTCGGTCGATGCCGCCTATCTCATTGATGATGAGATAGGTTATCTGAAAATCAACAAGTTTGGCGCGACAACCTATGCCGAGTTTCTGACCCACATGCTCGAAATGCGCACTGACGGGGCTAAACGTTTCATCATCGACCTCCGTGGCAACGGGGGCGGATTCATGGAACCTGCCGTGCTGATGGCGCAGGAATTCCTCCCCGAGGGCGCGCCCATCGTGTCGATGAAGGGTAAGGTCAAGAGCAACAACACGATGCTTGCGAGTGACGGCAGCGGCACATTCAAGGATGACGAGGTGGTTGTGCTGCTCGACGAGTACTCGGCAAGCGCAAGCGAGATTTTTGCCGGAGCGATTCAAGACAACGACCGCGGACTCGTAATCGGCCGCCGCTCATTCGGCAAAGGACTTGTGCAGCATCAGACCGAGCTGCCCGACAGCAGTGCCATCCGTCTGACAGTGGCCCGTTATTACACTCCCTCGGGACGCTGTATTCAGAAGACCTATGCGCCCGGCACCAATTATAACAACGACATCATCGACCGGTACAACCACGGCGAGTTCTACAGTGCCGACTCGATAAAACAGAACACCTCGCTGGCGTTCACGACCATGCACGGTCGCACCGTCTACGGCGGCGGTGGCATCATGCCCGACATCTTCGTGCCCAATGACACCACCGGCTATACATCCTATTATCTCAATGTGGCCAATGCCGGACTGCTGCAGAAGTTTGCCTTTGACTACAACGACAACAATCGCGAGCTGTTTGCCCCGGCCAAGACAGCCGCCGAGCTGTTGCCGCTGCTCCCTTCTGACGACCAGCTGCTTCAGGACTTTGTGGCCTACGCACAGAAGGCCGGCATCGTGCCCCGATGGTTCTACATCAACGAGTCGCGTGACTTGCTTGTCAATACCCTCCGTGCCCTCATCGCCCGCAATGCCATCGGCTTGCAAGGCTACTACGAGGTAGACAACATCACTGACCCCACTGTAAATCAGGCACTGAAATCACTCGGTGACGGCGAGGCCGCGTTTCCTGTCACCAAAGGGGTGTAAACCCGACACCCTGCCGGGGCGTTTAATATTGTACATAATATATAATGTATAATAATGCCCCGACGACATGAGACAGATAATAACCCATTTTACCGACGATGACCTCTACAAGTTCACGATGTGTTGCGCGGTCATCGACAACTATCCCCGCGCACAGGTAAAGTACCGTTTCACCGACCGCTCCGACACGGTTTATCCCGACGGCTTTGCCGACGAATTGCGCCGGCAGGTCGAGTCGCTCGAATCGGTAGTAATCACTGCCGAGGAGGTGGATTTCATGAAACGCCGCTGTCCCTATATCCCCTTCTGGTTCTACGATTTTCTCCGTGGCTACCGTTACGACAGCCGCCATGTGAAGGTCGGTCAGGATGGCGAAGGGCATCTCTCGGTGGAATTTGATGGGGGATGGACTGACACGATACTGCTCGAAGTCAAGGTTCTGGCCATTATCTCGGAACTCTATTACATCATGACAGGGCAGATGCCCAAACTCGACATGAAGATGTGCCGGGAAAGGTCGGAAATGAAAGCGCGCCGCTTGATTGATGCCGGATGCCGTTTCAGCGATTTCGGGACACGCCGCCGCGCCTCGTTTGAGGCGCAGGACACCGTAGTTGGAGCGATGGCTTCGTATTCGCGGCGCAATCCCGGCCCGGGGTGCTTTGCCGGAACGAGCAATGTGTATTTCGCGATGAAACATGACCTCACGCCAATCGGGACGATGGCCCACGAGATTGTCTGCGCCATCGCGGGGATGTTTGGCCCTCAGATGGCCAATTATATCGCTATGCGCAATTGGTCGGCCACCTACCGCGGCGCGCTCGGAACATTTCTTTATGATACATTTGGCTGGGACATTTTCAGTCTCAATTTTTCAGAAGACTATGCCAACATGTTCAAGGGACTGCGTGTCGACAGCGGCGACAACCGGGAGCAGCTCGACAAAATCGTGGCCAAATACCGATCTCTCGGCATCGACCCGCGCAGCAAGCAAGTCGTGTTCAGCAATGCTCTCGACACCGACAAGGCAATAGAGATACAACGGTATGCCTCGCGAGTGTGCCAACCGTCATTTGGTATCGGCACTCATTTTACTAACGACTTCGATGGTGTAAAGCCGATGAATATCGTCATCAAGCTTGTCGCTGTCAAGATAACCGAGTCGTGGACATTCTACAACGATACTTGCAAGCTCAGCGAGGACAATGGAAAGCACACAGGCGACCCGGCAGTTGTCAAGAGATTTATGGAAGCCATCCACATGAAGTGATGAGCAGTGACATCGCGGCGTTACATAGTATTTGTTGTGTTAATTTTAGTTATTTTATCTCTCTGTTTTTCTCTGTTTTCATCCTTGTTACAGATATGTAATGTTTGTTAACATGCCGTCGTGGTGACGGTGTGGCGTTGCGTGATAATTTAACACGCAGTATTACAGCGTGTTATTGAATGAATGTTGTGTAATTGTGTTTTATAACATTGTTGCGATTTTGTAATAATTTGCTGCAAAATGTCAGTTTTAGTAAGTATTTTCATTGAAAATTGTAATTTTTGTATAAAAATATTTGGATGTTTGAAATTAAACTCATACATTTGCGACATGCTAACAATTTGAAATATATTTTAAGTTTAAGTTATCTAATTTTTTATTGTAACACAGTTTTAATTAATGTTTCACTATTTCTAAGTTATGAAAAGATTGTTTTTTATGCTTATGACAATTGCCGTCGCCGCGGCGACAGGGGTTGTTGCAGAACTACCTTTCAAAAAATAAGCAAAAGCCTGAACTTTCACAAGCTGAGGCTTTTTTATTACCCTAAAGTTTTGTAACTTTAGGGTATTCAAACTAGTAAATACAAAGATAATGTATAAGCCTTATATATCCAACGAAACGGTGCTTTTTCCGCCTAATCTGGGAGATTTTATACCGCAAGACGCTCCGGCAAGACTGATTTCGGAGATAGTCGACCTTATGGATCTGAAAGAGATTCACGACAGCTATTCAAAAGCCTCCGACGGTCAGCCTCCATATCATCCGGCAATGCTGCTTAAGGTGGTTCTCTTCGGGTATATGAACAATATATTTTCAACGAGAGGCCTTGAGTCAGCTATGACACGCGACGCCCATCTTATATGGCTCTCGTCCTACCAGTTCCCTGATCATACGACAATCAGCCGTTTCAAGATCCGCTGTATGCCACATATCAAGGTTATTTTCGCCCGTCTTGTCATGATACTCGCGGAACGCGGCGAGATAAAACTGACTGAGGACCTCTATATTGACGGTACGACAATACGGTCACGCGCTGCCCGCCGCCGTATCAAGTGGCGCAGCAATGCCGAGAAGTTCGGAGCGTCAGCCGATTCCGATATACAGGAGGGAGTGAAGGCTCTACTTGAGCAGGTGGAAAATGGAGACAGTATGGATGACAATAACATCGGTCATGTGACCTATACAAAAGATGATGCGCGCCGGATTGCTGACCACATTGAGCGAAGATCCCTAAAGGAAGGTTTAAAGAACGTCCGGGGAAAGATTACCGCCATCCGTAATGCCTGTGACCGTAAAGAAGCACACGACAAGACATTGGAGCAATGCGATGGCAGATGCGGTGTCGCGCCGACAGACCCCGACTGTGGCATCATGCACGCAAAGGAGGACGGATACGAGGGGATGGCGACACCCAACTACAATGTGCAGATTGCCACACAGAACCAGTATGTCACCAACTATGGGGCGTATGACTCGGCTGAGGATAAGTCTATCGCCATGGACTTTGTCGACACCTGTGTAGAAGAAAATGGAGTCACGCCCTCAGCTGTTGTCGAAGATGCCGGATACGGATGTGAGGAGGTATATGTCGGGTTGGAGAAGAGGCAGATTGAGGCTGTGGTCAAATATCCGAACTATGACGCCGAGTCCGCCAGGCGCCCGGTAAAGCCCGGTCAATATGACAGGTTTGGGTTCAGTCTGTCTCCCGACGAGAGCACACTCATCTGTCCGGCTGGACAGATGATGAAGGTGACACGTAGGGAAGAAGCCTATACACGAAGTGGGTTCCGCAGCGACATTACCGTGATGACATGTGATCACTGCGATTGTTGTCCATTCAAAGACAAGTGCGTACTTCCAAAGAACAAATACAAAGAGATTCACCGCAAACTCGGCAACATACGGGAAGAACGCAAAGCAAAGGCAAGGCTTGATCTTCCGGCGAACCGGCAAAAGCTGAAACGGAGATCGCTGGAACCCGAACCAGTCTTCGCACAACTCAAACACAATCACGGATACACGCGCTTCCGCCACTTCGGAAAAGCCAAGGTCACAATGGATCTCGGCTTCATCTTCATGGCTCTTAATATACTGAAATTGCATAAAAACATACGAAAATCGGCCTGAAAAGACCGATTTTCGCTATTTTTTTATTTGCAGTCGATTTTTAACCTCCTGAGAGTTGAATATTCGAACTAATCTCGAATACTTTCCGATTTTTCCAAAATATTCAATCTCACAGGCTTTTATCAGGGTAGTTCTGCAACACCCTCCGCACGGTCAGCGGAACTGTCGTCTATGCGGGAGACAAGGAACCCCTTATAGGCGCGAGTGTTATTCCCGAGGGCGCTCATGCCTCGGGCGTTGCAACCAACATTGATGGAAAATTTACGTTGACGGTGCCCGACGGCATTACCAAGCTCAATGTATCCTACGTCGGGATGATTACCGCGCAGGTCGACATCACAGACTCACCTATGTTTATCGAACTTAAAAACGCCGACAACCAGCTCGACGAGGTCGTCGTTACTGCCTTCGGCATGAAACGTGACCGCAAGGGACTCGGCTATGCCGTGCAGGATCTTAAAGCCGAAGACTTGAACACGGCGGGAACCACGTCGCTGTCAAGCGCGCTGCAAGGCAAGCTCTCGGGTGTCGACATCCGCCCGTCGTCGGGCGCGCCGGGTGCGTCGAGCAACATCACCATCCGCGGTGTCCGCTCTTTCTCGGGCAACAACGCTCCACTCTATGTTGTCGACGGTATGCCCATCGCCTCAACCCCTGATTTTGTCAACACCGCCAATTCGATTGTGACCGGTTCCAATGTCAGCGACCGCTCCATCGACATCAACCCTGACGACATCGAGAGTATCAACGTGCTGAAAGGTCAGGCCGCTGCCGCACTTTACGGTATCCGCGCATCCAATGGTGTCATCGTCATCACGACCAAACGCGGCTCGGCTGACTCGTCGCGTCCCGTCATCACCATCTCGACCGACCTCAGCGCCGAGCGCATCTCGCGCAAGTTCAAGCATCAGGATGTCTATTCGCAGGGTGTCGGTGGCCGCTATAATC
>Ga0137297_11896_pt1 | contig 10692 bp, 14 predicted proteins | sample RamsorincwithD2O_FD_97191 | JGI IMG/M metagenome (GOLD analysis project Ga0137297, IMG submission 97191) | Mouse cecal microbial communities from Vienna, Austria - Mucin amended with D2O | ecosystem: Host-associated > Mammals > Digestive system > Large intestine > Cecum | place: Austria: Vienna... | reverse complement strand
CAAATATGTACCTTTCGGATCTGGAAGCGGAAAAGGCATTTGCGGAACTGGACGCATACGCAGAGGATTGCATAGGTACATTTGCCGCACCTGCGAGCTATATAAAAGATTTGTTCCAATGGGCAGTAGATGAAATCAGGTTTTAAGCCCAAAATATGAAAAGAAAGGTGAACGGTGAAAATATGGAAAGAGAATTTATACAGAAACTAACTTATGATGTAAACAACGGCGGCGTGCTTGAATTGGTTCAGCGAGGGCATGACGGAACTGTTTTGATTGCGGGAACAAATAGCCATTTAAGCAAAACGGAATTTATTCCAAGCGGTGATATGGTTATGCTGGTAAACTTTTACCGATACATCAAAGACAACGACATCCAGAACGATTTTATCAACCCTAGCGGAAAAAATCACGAATAGACAGACCAGCCCCAGGGATAAGGGGAGAAAGGAGCGAATATGACAGATAAATTTAAAATCTTATCACAGTTAAAATCATGGGGCGTTGGCATTGACAGTCTTTAATTTTCGAAGGAATGGAGGATATGGGAAATGCAGATACTTAGAGGAACAAAAAGGGAAATCACTTTAATGCAGTGGAATGAACAGCTTGAAAAAGCAAAGAAGAAACTTGAAGATAGCAAAGAATGTTATCGCCGTTTTGGTGATGAAGATAGTAAACAGTGGATTGCAGAGGACGAACAGAAAGTTGCGGAAATTGAGCGGAAAATCAAAAATGTCATTGCTTATATGGACGCTCACAATATTCAGTAACCTAGCCACCCACCCGGCTGGGTTGCGCCGGGAGAAAGAAGGAAAGATGAAAATACCGAAAAAATACCAAAACAGAGTTTATAAAATTTATCATGATGAAGATGACTGGTGGTGCTACTTAAATGAGGGATGGTGTTATGACCAGCAAAGCCAACACATCATACATGAGGGCACAAAATCAGAAATACTTGAATGTATTAAACATACTGAAAGATGTATGTGTGATGATTGCAAACTACATACTGGATTTGTTGGAATCAATGTGGATGGGGTTAAAGAATTCTAAGTTTTTATCACACCCCTGCCGGGTAATGCAGGGAGAAAGCGAGAAGCCAATGAAAAAAATTGATCTTAAAATGCTGTCTTATCTTACACCAGCAACGGAAGCGCAACTTTTAAAATATGGAAATGATACTTATTTTTGCGGATGCTCCAAATATTTAGCATGGAAATATAAGGACAGCTGCATCGAAAAAGTCAAAGCATGGGTCGAAAGAAACGGGGGAAGATTTGAAGAAAAATCCGACTGGGAAAGAATTAATGATAAAGACGGGATCTTCGTACAAATTATATTTCCAGGTTATGGAAAAAGGAATATGAAAGAAATTATGTCAACATTGTTTTAACAAAGACCGGTAAATAATGACCATTGAGGGACCCCCGGGGGTATCAAAAAATTTGCATTATATTTTCAGGATATGCAAATCAGATCCCCCGGGGGTATTAAAATTTTTGCATTATATTTTTACATCAGGCATTTGCTGCGTGCCTCTCCCATGCTTCCTGTGTCCGCTTACGGCTCTTAGCGATGTAATGGCGGCTGGTGGTACCAGAATCCGAGTGACCCATAAGCTCCTGGATGACCTCTATCGGACAACCTCGGTCAGCCAGCCGAGTAGCAAATGTGCGGCGGAATACGTGGACCGTTCCTTTTTCTTTCAGGATTCCGGCTTGACCACAGATCCGGTGCGTGATGGTCTCATAGCCAGACTTACGGATGCGCTTGGGCTCTCCCTCATAATGCCGTTCCGTCACAAACAGTGCTGGATGATGGTCTTTCCTGCTCCCTAGATATTCAGCCAAGTATTTTTTCGCCCTGGTGTCAAGGTATACGGTCCGAAATTTGCCCTTGCGGCTTTTCTCTCCCCGAAATGTCACTGTGCCAGTAATCAAATCAACATTGAGACGGTTCATGGCCGCTATCTCACCCACACGCACCCCCGTTGAAAGCAGGAAGGCTATGATTGCCTTATCCCTTACGCTGCACGGCACGTCACGGATCGCTATCTCTTCTTCGATGCTAAAATAAATCATTTCCACATCCTCGCCCCGGATACCCTTGATCTGCTTGACGGGGTTGCGCTCTATCATTCCTTCGTCATGGAGCCAAGTGAACAGGCTTGACAGATTGCGCTTTTCATTGTTCAACGTGTTCGGCCGTACTTGCTGGGAGCGTAACGCCAGATAATACTTAACGTCATCTTTGGTAATGTGTTTATACCCTTTCCCGGCCTGCAGGAAAAATCTCCTGGCCGTCCGTAAATACTGATCAAGCGTTAGCTCTGTACACCCTTCCAGCTTCTTATTGGCGGCAAAGCACTCTAAGATATACCTTGTATCATCAAGCTCCGTTGACAGCTCCGTACACTCCTTTTCCAGCTTCAGACCGTGCAGGGCGCCCCTCACAGCCCCCTCGAGCATCTGAAGCTGTATAACCTCCACTACCGGAGCCATTGCCCTTACAACCTCGTTTATTACATTTTCCCTGATATCCATTGCTGCGTTACCCATAGAATTTCCCTCCTTTTTCCGTTGCCCAGAGACAAATTTTATGGTATACTGTCTCTAGGTGTAAGGCAGTGAAAAAGCTTTGGTCGGTGGATTCACTGCCTGTTTTCTTTGTTGCGAATGTATGTTCTTTCAAAGTTTCAAATATTGGGGAGACTATGCTCCCCTTAGTAATTCTAAATTGTCATTTTAGCCTTTTAAGGCTTTCTCGGCCTCCCCTATAGTTTTAAATACAGTTTTACCAAAGTCAGACAAAGAGATAATATCCTTTTCATCTGGATCTATATAAACTGTATAGCACATGGATTTAATTGAATCACACTCCGCAAACCCTGTTATTTGACATGCATCAATCTGGACACAGTTGGGACTAACTCTATATACCGTATCCCCCACCGCACAAGGCAGTTTCAGCAGCTTCCCCTGTTCCTCTAAGTCCTCATATTCTGCCAGACATTCCATACATCTCTGATGCCCGTTATTCTTTAAGTCCATCCGGGGAATAGCCTGTCCTTCCCCAGTGCGTTCTGTTAATCTCTCCATATTTCCCTTCGCAATCCTCCTAAATCCTAATCATTCAAACAGTTCCTTGCTCTTTTTATACAAAAACTCAATATCTTCCAGCCCCAAGCATGTTATCTCACTTTGCCAATGGCCAAACGCTGCGGAATATTTTGTGCTTTCATTCATTGGCTCCAATGTTGGCTCATCCTTTCGGTGAAACATAGATAATTCTATATCAACCGACTTGGTTTCCTTGTTAAAAATCATGCTTAATTCTGTACCGCCATCTACATGTTTATAGCAGACAAGGCGATCTGTTTCGGTATATTTATCACTTTCTTTCATTCCCTATCTCCTTAACCTAAAATAAACTTAACTGCTTTTGTGGCTCAAAATTCATCCACAAGATCTCTCTTTTCTTGCTACATACCTGGGAGTAACATGTTGTCTCTTCCCTGTGCCATCCCCGCAGGCGGTCATTGTACAGATCATTATCGTAGCCAGATATCAGCAATGGACCCTTGTGTGCTAGAACTGCATCCAGTAACTCAATCTGTCCCACATCACTCAACTCACATCTATACTGTTTTCCGTGCCTGGTACCGAGCACGTAAGGCGGGTCCAGATAAATTAATACATTGGGATAATTAAACCTTTTCATTAGCTCCACGGCTGGCTGACATTCTATCTGCACTCCCCGGAGCCGTTCGGCGGCCTGCATAATCTTTTCTGGAAGATTGCACCAGTCCTGAGATGCATAAGCTCTTTCCCGGCCTTGTACGTCATTCTTCCAACCCACACGCTCCCCGGAAGTTCGGAAACCATGTCCCATATTGAGACGGATGTAAAAATTAACCGCTCTACCAAAGCTGTCCTCCGGTACCAGTGCAAAGGCATCCTCATACACCTGCCGGGCATAAGGCGTATAATAAATCTCATGTGCCAGACGCTCGGGATCTTTTTTAATCCACTCAAACAGATTTACCACGTTACCATCCAGGTCATTGACGGTCTCAATATGGCTCCTTGGCTTATTAAAGAGTACGGCGCCGCTCCCAAAGAAAGGCTCCAAGTAGCTATGGTGTTCCGGAAAGAAGTCTATGATCCACTTCGCAATGCTCCACTTACTGCCGGGGTATTTCATTATGGCTCTCATGTCGGCCATCCTTCTGGCCTCTCACACCGTTCAAACTCTATAACCCACACCCACGGGTTTGCGTCCCAGCCGTAACGGTCAAGGTCTGCTTTCTTGATGGTGGAATCCCATAATTCAGAAAACTTTTCTATTTCATTGTCGCATCCCACTGGGGAATTATCCGGATCACAGCCTCCACACACAGCAAAACATTCATCACATGATTCGCTTGTATGTATTCCCTCTGCCCGTAAGTCTCGAATATCCCATAGCCGTTCCACCCTTACGTCCGTAACCTTAAGCCAGATCCGGGCGGCTTCTTTCGGCATGTGGATTGACGGGTGCCATCCATTTGCACCCACTCCAATTCCTACCGGATAATCCGGGAAATCCGCTTTATACACGTACCTGTGTGAATACCTTCCGCTTGGCAAATCTGGCTCACCTGGCACTTTGTCATGCAGATGCATTTCATAAAACCATGTTTCCCGTATATACAAGATGTCCCCCGGCTGGCAAGGTGGTTTCATAATACAGCATCCATCAACAAAGCTCCCTGTATCCGGCTGATATCCTCCCCAGTGACATTCAAATTCTTTCACTTCAATTCCCTTAAATGTTTCTGGACGGAGATTCACCTCAATCCGGTGTGTCTCTACGGGTATCTTCTTAGCCACTCGCCTCGTAACCGTCTTCCTGCCGTCCAGTATCGCCCGAACCATATCGGTGTTAAATAGTATTGGTCTTACTCTGCTCATATCATCCATCCTCCCTAAAACCCATTCCAGATCTGCTGCTCCTTATAGTAAAATGTTTCCTTGTCTCTGCACTCGGCCTCTGTCAAATCTTTGATTCTCTTCCGGCTCCGACTGATATACACTTTACTATTTGGCACCCCGATTCTGGAATCCGGTACGCCATTCTCTAACATTTCATCAAATTCAAGCACTGTCTGATAATCAGCCCTACAGCTCTGTTTACATTCGTGGAAAAAATAGTTTGTATGAAACGGACAGAACAGGCAGGCACTCCCACGTGTCTCCATTCCCCACCGTTCTTTCACGTAGGCGTAGTTATCAGCCCTGACTAGTCCCATTTCCACCATTGGAAACTTGTTCACAAACAATTTATGCTTGCTATCAAATATCCGCTGCTGCTCCTCTGACGTAAAACCTATGTGCATCTCATGAGCCTGTATATCCTCCGGCTTCGTTCTCTGCCCTTTTCTATAGCCCAGCAAATTCCACCGGACAAAATTCTGCATCTGGATGATCTTGTAATCAATCGTGCAGTGCCTTGTCATCTTCCCTTTCTTGCCGTTTTCATCAACGCTCCAGAAAGGAATTGTCACCACCCGACTCCTGCCATAATTCTTCATGTAATCTTCTTTTAAATTCTTATCCCTGAGTATGTAAAACGGGATTCCGACTTTTGTACATTCCCTTTTTAAAAAGTCTACCTGACGATATACCCATTCCCTTTCCCCACCCAAATCGCAGAACAAAACCGCATCATAAACTGGGACAAGCGGGAATCTCCCTGGGTTCAGTACATTATCACAACTCATTAATGCTAGTGCTGTACTCTGTTGTCCAGCTCCACATGACAATATTTTCATTTTCTTCAGAGCCTGCTATAGCGTTACCCCGGCCGGAGGCGGCTCCTTTCTTTACTCTTTACTTAAAATCCTCAAACCTTTCACATGCCCTAAAGGCCACCCTGGAATTAACCCACCTCTGCATCCGGCGCAGATTATGGCCTTTAGGCACATCCTGCTTGTTATAAATCATCACATAAGGGCTGTACCCTAAATCACGCATGGTATAGATCCTTTCTAAATCCTGCTCAATAGATGTATCAAAATTTGTTAATATATACACTCCCATCTTTCTATAATCCCAGCCTGTCAGTCGCCGAAATTCTTTAAATTTGGGGAGAATAACCTTTTTATCCTCATATCTGTCCCATGCAAAATGTATCTGCTTAATTTTCATTCGCAATAGATAATTTATTTTTTCCTCGGTCATTATGCGGATATCGCACCCCTGCGAAAAATCTACCCAGGCTCTGCTGTCTATAAGCTGCTGTGCTAAGTCTCTCCAATCTTGGCAGGCAAAAAAGTTTGGATCAAGTAGCACTATATTTTTTTGCCCTCGCCAAAACTCCGATAGATCCGCAACCTTTACGCTCTGTCTTCCCTCTTTGCTCCCTACTATGCAAAAATCACAGCCTCTTGGACATCCTCTAGTTAAAAAACCATAAGCCGTATCTTTACACAATTCCGGGTACAAACTGTAATCAGGGTAAATGTGTTCCATTTCTGGCGACAGTTCCGGCTTGCCGCTTGGGTAATTGTATCCTGTCCCACCTTTTATGATTTCTGCTGCATTAACTGGATCCGGATAATCCGGAGTGAACGAAAAAACCTTACTTATATACACCCGATCCGGTGGGTTTTTCCATGCGGTCAGCGCATTGTACCACTCCACTTCATCCCCTTGCTGTTTGTGCCATGCCGATATTTTCATCAGTGGCAGAGAGGGGAAATTGTGGCCGTCAACATCAATTAATCCAATTCTCATATTCTTTATCCTTAATTCCGCAGCATCCCCACCACCGCCCGATACTGCCATTCCGTGCATTTAATCTTCGCATCCAGCCTGTCCAGTAAATCCGTCAAGGCTGTGTTATATGCTTCCCTGGACAGCCCCAGCTCCTCGGCTATCTTGTCACCGGACCTGCCGGCGTTGTGGAGGGAGATTATTTTGCCGTAGTCAATTGTTTTCTTCATGATGGCCTCCAAGTAGCACGGTGGACTTTCTCTATCTCGTTTTGCACAAGCATTGACAAAGCTTTAGTAAATTCACCCCTGGGGCCCTTATACTTTTCATCAATTCTTTCATGCTCCTCTAATAGCCCATCCCAGAACTCTTCATCATCCACAGGATTTGCATGGTTTTTCAGCATCTTCCAGCACTCATTAATAATGTCAAAATACTCTCTAAGTTCGCTTTCGCTCATACCATACCGCCTTTATATTCCGTTCACATTCAAAGCAGCAGTCTTCACCATATCTGCCATCATAATGCCAACAAGTATCACAGCTCTTTCCTAATGCAAACATGTACATCCTCCTAAAGAGCATATGGATTCCATATCTCACTTCTATCACCTCTCAAAACGGGATCTCCATATCTCCTACATACTCAAAGCTTTCCGATTTATCCCAGCCAAACTGTACGTTTACATCATCTTTCCGACCATACACCCGCTTGGATTTTTCGTCGTAGCTGAGAATGATGCCCTCCAGATTGACCTTGCCGAACAGACGATTCTTGGCCACAATCAGCTTTCGCTTCTCTTCTGTTATGCGACCGTTTTTAATATCATCCTTATCGCCCCGGTCATAACTCAGTGTAATCCCGGCCAGATTCGTGATATCACCAGAACCGGATATTTCATCATTCGCATCTGCTGAAAAAGTATTCTTCCTCCGGTGGGCCACCAGAAGAACCAGCACATCATACCGAATGGCGATCTTTGTCAGTTCCCGCACAAAATACCCCTGCTGTTCGTACTTATCAGTCCCTGGTCTTTCGTCTATGTACATAGCCGTCATGAGATTGTCAATCAACACGACCCGGATTCCATACTGCATAATTGCCCTCGTGACACTTTTCAACAGGTCTTCCTGCTCGTCCGTATCAATAATCCGGCTGTCATAGATATAAGCCTTTTCCCGGTACCAGGCATTAATTAGCTCCTGATTTCGCTTTGTGATAAACCGGTTCACATTCCCCAGAGCCGTGCGATTCTCTATGATATGGTTTCGGCCGGCTATCTGGAAATCAAACCAGCTCTTGTACAAATAGTTGGGCAGCTCCCCGGAATACGCAAAGGTCGGATATCCCTGCTCCGTAGCATTTGCCATGATCCAGCTGGCAACCGTTGATTTCCCGTCCCCCCGCTTCCCGGCTATCACGCAGACCATCCCAAAGGGCAGGCCGCCATACAATGTCATGTCCAGTTCCCGAATACCAGTTTTCAGCTTCGGCAACTCATAGATGTTGACGTTCTCCACGTCTGCCAGGGGAAGGACCCTTTGCACTGGAACCATTACGGCATTATCTACCGCCTTTCGAACAGCCTCTACACCGTGCTTCTGCAGCAGCTCATTAGCATCTTTACAGCCTTGATAATCCCGTTCCTGCACGTATCGAATCCGATTGGGGAACCGCTTTTGAAAATCTTCCAGCAGGGTCATATGGCCCTTTTCAAAATCCCCGAAAATAACTATCTCTTGGTACTTAGCGACCCAGTTGAAGCAGTAGGGCACCCATGTAAAGCCTTTTGCGCCGTTTGGAACAGATACGGCATTTTCATAACCGGCAGAAGCCACGCTCAAGCTGTCCAGCTGTCCCTCCGTCACGATTAGACGGTCAAACTTGTTATTGCACTGCTTCATCCCGAATAGAATCGGCTTACAGTCCTTTTCGCACCATTCTTTGTTTTTATCCTGTTCCGGGTTAAAATCTGTTTTCCGGTACTTTACAAAGCGCATTCTGCCTTTTTCGTCGTAAAAAGGGAATACAAGGATATTATCATGGTCTCTCTGTGTGGTAATCTCGTATATGCGGGCCAGCGCTGGCAGTATCCCTCTTTTCTTCAGGTATTCGACCGCCGGCTCCTTGGGCTCAATCGGCTTTTCCGGGGTTTTCAGCCTCCGGTATTTCTTCCGGGGCCGGTAATATTCATCCGTCTCGGTCCCAAGGGAAAAATCAAAATCCCTGGAAAGAGTAATCATATTTCCGCTAACTCCACAGCTGGCCCGAAGACATTTAAATTGCCCTGTGTGCAGATCAATGGCAAAACACCGCTCATTCTTATTGCTTTTACTTCCACCGCAATATGGACACCTGTCAAAATGCAGCTGTTCATTCCTCGCCTGCGCCCTTATTCCAAGATAACGAGCTAAGCTGTAAGCATCCTGTTCTTTAAATTCATACATCATTTTTCAGCTTCTTTTTCAAAAATTCCTCGTATTCTTCGTCGCTCATTGCAGAGAGATCAAGCCATTCCTCCCCGTCATCCTCTGGCAGATCTTCCTCTTCCCCTCCAAGCGGTTCAGGCTCCGGCTCTGATTCCTGCATGATAGGCACATCCTGCCTCCTGGCCACCCCTCCATCCGAGTAGTTTCCTTCCAACACCTTGGGAAAATTGCTGGGAAGCACAAACCAGTCAAAGGTAATCATCCATTGGCGCTTTCCTCCGGACTTCCCCTGCAAAAAACTGCTTTCCCTGATTTTTTCAACCGCCTCCAGAACGGCATTAATTCCGTATTCCCGGATTCTCGCTGTTAATGAGATATACCGCTTGGAACCGCTGCCTATTTTGGACACAGGCCGGATTCCGCAGGAGGAAAGAGAGTTCCAGGCATCCAGCACCCGCCGGACGTCAGTCCGACGAACAGTATCGTCAGATACTGTAATATTGTCTGGTTTACTATCTGTGTTTTTATCTGTTTGATTATTTATATTATTATTATTTAAAGAAGTGGGTTTTTCCACGCATGTGTCTGGGTTTTCGTCATCCTCCGTGTGTGTTTTTTCGCACATCGAAGAACCTCTTTCGAATAACTCATATGCCTTCTTAGTTAAGGAATACCAGGCTGTTTTATCAAAAGGATCTTTATTATAGTTTCCTTTAATGATTAATCCCAAATCTGCCAGCTTGTCTAATGCTGTTCTTATCTGGTTTTTGGACATATAATCAAATAGCTCCTCGAAGGCTTTCATACTGTTATACGTCCAGTAATGCCCGTCATGAAAATGCTTTTCGTTTGCCTGATTTTTTTCCACCCAGAAATATATATTCTGTAAAAGCACTGCACAATTCGGGCCACAAATTTTTGCAATATTACTATCAAACATTAATGTCATATGCCTTACGCTCCTCCCAATAATTCCACAATCCGTTCCCCAGCCTCCTCCGGCCGGCAGAAAAGAAATCTCACCCCATACTTATTCTGCATAGTACACATTGCCTTAAAAAGTGTACTGCCCTTTGTTGCGTCCGGATATTTCAGCACCTTTCTACGCTGCCCGGAAGATGTTGTAATCCACTTCTGAATCTTTGTCCGGGGATTTTCCCAGAAAGCCACATCATTAACATCACGGATTCCATCAGCATTCTCTATCAACACATAAAGCTGAATTCCATTATTCTTCGCCAGTATACATTCATCCCGGAAGCGTTCATGCTGCTTCCCGCAGATATTGCTGACAATCTCCTGCATGTCTTTCTTGGTGTCAACACACTCCCTATAACTGCCAAGGAAATCCATCTTCTTTAAATCAACACCACGCTTTGCCTTGCGATTTATTACGTCCTGCACCACATCTGTACAAAGTATGTAATCACCTACCGGTAGCGGAGCCTGCAACAACTCCACATCATGAAAATCGAACCACTGATGCTTGGCCTCATGCTTGC
>Ga0137297_11895_pt1 | contig 10700 bp, 12 predicted proteins | sample RamsorincwithD2O_FD_97191 | JGI IMG/M metagenome (GOLD analysis project Ga0137297, IMG submission 97191) | Mouse cecal microbial communities from Vienna, Austria - Mucin amended with D2O | ecosystem: Host-associated > Mammals > Digestive system > Large intestine > Cecum | place: Austria: Vienna... | reverse complement strand
GATGAATATTCTGCGCAGCGGTTCTGCGGTGGACGCGTTTTTATTCGCGGTAGCGCTTGCGGTAGCGGCGATTCCCGAGGCGCTGAGCTCTATCGTCACGATCGTGCTGTCCTTCGGAACGCAGAAGATGGCAAAAGAGCATGCGATCGTGAGGAAGCTTCAGGCTGTGGAAGGACTTGGCAGCGTGTCGGTCATTTGCTCGGATAAGACAGGGACGCTGACACAGAATAAGATGACGGCAGAGTATTACTATGTGGATGGAAGGCGGATACCGGCCGAAGAGATTGACCTTAACAGCCGCAGCCAAGAGCTGCTTCTTCGCTTCAGCATCCTTTGCAACGATTCTACGAATGAGGACGGGGCAGAGATCGGAGATCCGACAGAGACGGCGCTGATCAATCTGGCACAGCAGCTTGGGGTAAATGTGGCGGAGGTGAGACGGCGTTACCCAAGGCTTTCGGAGCTGCCTTTTGACAGTGACAGGAAGCGGATGTCTACGGTGCACAGGATGCGGCTGCCGGAGGATGACGGCAAAGAGCAGACGGATATTAACTGTAAGCGGAATGTTGCGGTCGTAAAGGGCGCTGTGGATATGTTATTGGACCGGATGGCCGGAATCACTCAGGAAGACAGAGATGAGATAGAGCGGCAGAATTTGGAATTCTCCCGAGACGGCCTGCGTGTCCTTGCATTTGCCTATAAGGAGCTTGAAGGGGAGCGGGAGATATCCCTGGAAGATGAAGAAGATCTGCGTTTTTTGGGGCTGACCGCTATGATGGCCCCGCCGCGGGCGGAATCGAAGGAGGCTGTCGGCAGATGCATCCAGGCGGGCATCAAGCCGGTTATGATCACGGGCGACCATAAGGTGACGGCGGCGGCGATCGCGAAACGGATCGGTATACTCAAGGATGATTCAGAGGCCTGCGAGGGCGCTGTTATTGAGAATATGACGGACCAGGAGCTTCAGGAGTTCGTGGAAGGAATCTCGGTATATGCCAGAGTATCCCCGGAGCACAAGATACGGATCGTGCGTGCATGGCAGGATAAGGGAAATATCGTGGCAATGACGGGGGACGGCGTCAATGACGCGCCGGCGCTTAAGCAGGCGGATATCGGCGTCGCCATGGGTATCACGGGAAGCGAGGTATCGAAAGATGCGGCTGCCATGGTGCTGACGGATGATAATTTTGCTACGATCATCAAGGCGGTGGAGAACGGAAGGAATATTTACCAGAATATCAAGAATGCGATCCAGTTCTTGTTATCAGGTAATTTTGCCGCGATCCTGGCGGTGTTATTCGCTTCTGTTGCGGGACTTCCGGTGCCGTTCGAGCCTGTGCATCTGCTCTTTATCAATCTTCTGACAGACAGCCTTCCGGCAATTGCGCTGGGACTTGAACCGCACAGGGCGGAGGTTATGGAACAGAAGCCAAGGGCTATGAAGGAGTCCATCCTGACGAAGGATTATCTGCTGAGTATCGGGACGGAAGGATTATGTATCGGGGCGTTGACGGTGATTGCGTTTCTGATCGGATACCGGACCGGTGATGCAAAGATTGCGGGCACGATGGCATTCGGGACATTATGTCTGAGCCGTCTGGCGCATGGCTTCAACTGTAAATCATCCAGACCGGTTGTATTTTCACCGGCAATATGTAATAATGTGTATTTAATAGGTGCATTTCTTGTGGGTGCGGCGCTGATCACGGGGGTTCTTCTACTTCCGGGGCTGCATGGGATATTCAAGGTGGCTGACCTGAGTTCGGGACAGCTGTTAACAATGTACGCGCTGGCGTTTTTGAATCTGCCGGTGATACAGTTTCTTAAAATGATGAAAAATTAGTATGAGATCGTACTGGTGCGGAGGTTTGTATGGAATTAAGTAATGAGACGGTGAGGAAGATCAGAGGTTTGATCGTATTTACGGCGCTGACTACGGCGTGCCTGTGGAAATATGATGTTGTGGTGGGGGCTTTGGCCTTTGTGTTTCACATTATATTTCCCTTTGTTCTTGGAGGTGCGATCGCGTTCGTGCTGAATGTGCCGATGAATTTTGTGCAGCGCCATCTGTTTGACGAGGGTAAGATTAAGGGCAGGAAATATATGTGTAAGATCGCCCGTCCGGTCAGTATGCTGATCGTGGTATTCGGCGTGATCGGGATCGTGGCGGTTGTGATGTTTGTACTGATTCCGCAGTTGGGTAATACGTTTGCCAATCTGGGTACGAGTATTCAGGAGTTCATCCCCAAAGTGCAGGAATGGGCAGAGGATATATTTCACAATAACAAGGATATCATGGATTGGGTGAATGATCTTGAATTCGATTGGAATAAGATCATGGAAGCGGGGCTTGACTTCTTCAAGAACGGCGCCGGAAGCGTGCTGGACTCAACGATCACGGCGGCGAAAAGTATCGTAAGCGCGATCACGACGTTCTTCATTGCGTTCGTATTCGCAATCTATATCCTGCTTCAGAAGGAGAAGCTAGGGCTGCAGGCGAAGAAGGTGCTGTTCGCATTTGTCAGGAGAGGGCGCGGAGAGGCTGCGCTTGAGGTGCTGTCTCTGACGTACAATACATTTTCAAGCTTTCTCACCGGGCAGTGTGTGGAGGCGATCATACTGGGAAGTATGTTCGTGGTCTCCATGGCGGTGCTGCAGCTTCCGTATGCACTGCTTGTAGGGATCGTGATCGCATTTACCGCATTGATCCCGATATTCGGCGCGTTCATAGGCTGCGGGGTGGGCGTATTCCTGATCTTTATAGAAGATCCGGTGAAGGCGCTGATATTCGTGATCCTCTTCCTTGTGCTGCAGCAGGTGGAGGGGAATCTGATCTATCCTCATGTTGTAGGAGGGTCGGTGGGACTGCCTTCGATCTGGGTGCTGGCGGCGGTCAGTCTGGGCGGCAGCCTGATGGGCGTGGTAGGAATGCTGATATTTATTCCGGTTGTGTCAGTGATCTACGCGCTGTTCAGGGAGGTTGTGTACTTAAAATTAAAGCAGAGGGAGATAACGCCGGAAGAGGTGGAGAAGATATAGATGACGGCGGGATAAGAAGAAAGAGCCAAGTGAGCATGCTTGCATGCACATTTGGCGGCCGCGCGGCTTTGGGTTGTACAGTTACTATATTTTGGTGTTATCCTTTTTTGTGTGCATCTTTGTAGTTACGTGAATTAATGAAGATATTTCAAGAAATAAATGGACTAATCGACTGTTAGAATATGATATTAATCTGGCAATGTTCCATCCATGAAATGGATATATAATTCTTCTATCCTATCTAAATCATCAGGATGTAGTTCTCCTATCTTAAAAATAAAATCGTCTGGTTGTAGATTCATTACCTTTGATACTCTTGCTGTGGAGGCTAATCTCAGATTTGCTTGCTGCCAATACAAAATAGGAGTATCATAAGGGTCATTATATCGTATCTTATGTTTTGTTATTTTCACAGAAAGAACGCCTAATTGATCTTCGTCCAATACAACGACCGGTCTGTTGATGATCTGAGAATGATCTTCTTCTAAAGGAAATCCTACAAACCACACTTCGCCTTCGAAAAATTTTCCCATATTATTCCACCTTTTTTTGAAATTTTAACATATCGTACAATTCATTCCACTCTGCCTCATCTACCCATTCGTCTTCCTTTGAGATTACAGGGCGTCCTTGTTTATCGTATTTAGTATTAGCAGTTGCAAAGGAATATGCGTGTTCTTTATTTTTCTTTAAATATTGCGCTAGTGTTGACATATCGTATTCCTCCTATTCGTGTTTGAATTCTTTGCAGATATTGCTAAAATGAACATATAGATTCTTAAGATAGATATAATTTATCACAAATTTATATATTCGTCAATCCTCGAATGGTATTTAGGCGGTTTGTTCAAATATTGAAGTAATAGTGATTGAACTTTTTGTGGCATGGTTTCCCTCCCCAAATATAATTATAATATTCTATGATTGAAATAGTTTGTCTATTTGTTCTAAATCTTTATCCATTATCGGTACACCATGTTTTTGATAATCTTCTATCTGGTCGCCGTAGGCAGAGAGAATATTTACAAGAGTATAGATTAATCATATCACATATCATTGAATAAAGCACGTGTTATTCTGACTTCGTATAGCTGTATGCTATGTTTTCGGTGTAATACAGCTCTGCAAGACAATCATTGATTTCTAATAACCATTATCCAATTGATAAACACCGCTGTCTTTCTTATTGCTCATGTTAATTTCCTTCTTTAATGAATGGGGAAATAAGGCAAGATTTAGGGTATCCACTTTATGGAATTTGTAGAAGTGAAATAAGAAGAAGGGTATCCGCCTTTTTACCACTTTTGGTATGGAAATCCCCTGTTTTAAAGCGAAAAAGAGGACAGACAACAATTTGTCCATCCTTTTAAAAACTCTTATATTACGCGTTTTTTCTCTTAGCCGAAGTATCTCTTAAGAAGTCCCTCGAAAGCCTTACCATGTCGAGCCTCGTCTCTTGCCATCTCATGAACTGTATCATGGATTGCATCAAGGTTCGCAGCCTTAGCTCTCTTAGCAACGGCAGACATGGCAAAGCTTTCGAGGGTCTGTTAAAGAGATATCAAGTCCCAATTCTTGCCTTTAAAAAAGGGATTCATCTTGAAAAAGTCCCAACTTTATCCCAAACAATAGTTACTGAAAGACTTATATTATGTGATATCACTTCCTTTCATTTTACTATGGATATAGAAAAAGAGATACCGAAGTACCTCTTAATCATCAAGCTATGCAACCTTTGTATAATTGATTACTGAAATCTCCTGCATGAGCTGTTTGGCTGTATTTACTAATTTCTCTAATTGGCGTGCGGTTTCATTTGAATAATACTTTGCACCGCATTGCTCACATTCTTCACAAGGGACATTTTTTACAATAATCACACATCCCTTATAATTTACTACATGAGTTGTGGTAGATTCGATTAAATCGTTACATTTACAATACATACACATCTAATTCTTCCTCCTTGTCTTTAAATCTTCCATAAACTTTATAGTGTTTGGATAATATGCTGTTATGATATGAAGAACTTCACCATCAAAACCAACAACGGTGTGCAATACTTTATGATGAATAGCATATCCAAATATCAAACAACTTGGATGTGGAAAATCATCAGGATAATCTTCTATGATTTCACCAGACATAATACAGTTACCGACATCATCTATGCTAATATCTCTTTCCTGCATACGTTCAAGGCAATGAGTAGACCATTTTATTTTTGCTGTACGGTATAGGCTCTGGACAATTTCTATATTCATGTTGCGTCTCCTTTTATTGGGAATTGTCGAAAGTTCTTTTTTGCGCATTACGGTTTTTTGCCGCTAATCGGAATGCTTTTTCCATTGCAGGCGTAAGTTCGGGAGAATCTTCATCAAATACGATTTCTCTCTTTGTCGCTTCTTCTATCTGTTTGATTTGTTCCTCTGTTGGTTTTTTGTTTCTATCCAAGGTAACTGTTTTAATCTGTTTCATAATATTCTATGATTGATATAGCTTGTCTATTTGCTCTAAAACTTCATCCGTTATCGGTACACCATGTTTTTGATAATCTTCCATCTGGTCGCCGTAGGTGGATAAGATATCCACAAGATTAAATAATATTTTCTCTGATAAATCCTTGCCGCCGCTCTGGTTCTTTATTGTCTGCTTTGGTACAGTCATTCGGGCAGATATGGTTACTGGATTAATGCCAAGCTTTTCTATCTCTTTTAAATACCTTTTGACAGTTTGCAGAGTTCCTAAATCTGTTATTGTACCTTTTTCAATCTGTTCTAATACTTTTGCTATTCCATGTTTTTTTGCAACTGCTTCAATAACCTTTTTTAAGCGCACTTTTTTACTTTTGGTATAGCCGCTGTTATCTATTATGTTCATTGCACGGTCATATGTTACATAAATGCCTTTGCCTGTTAGCTTGCTGACATAATACTCCAATATATAACGTTCTATCTCTGGTGTCACCAGATACTGTAATTCTCTGCCTTTTAGGCCAAATTTGCTAACAAGTGTATTAAGTTTACTTTTTTTAACTTGTACTTCGATTCTAAGAAAATTATAATCTGTATTAGGGTCACATTCAAGCTGTCTTTTCTCTAATTCCGTTTGCTTATGGTAAATATTGATATTTAAGCTCTTGCCCTTATAATAAATGTAACTTAAATCAGAATTATAAGTCTTTATGTTGGCTTTGCTGTCGGAATCATCGGATGATTCATCATTAGGTATTTCTGCCAAGAAATCTTCGATATCAGGTACATCTGGTTCTTCATCAGATAATGTTATTTTGTTCTCTGATATATCAGGTTCGTCATTGCCATAATAGTTACGTTCAAAAGAACCTGTCCGCAAGCTGTAGCCTTTATCAATAAGTTTTAAATACTGTTGGTTCATTGTATAAAGGTCAAATGTAAAATCAATCCTGGCGGCTTTAAAAGAATTTAATTCAAGCCATTGTTCGTTTAACCTTTTCTTCCTGTTAAGCCATGCTTCATCATTTTCAATCGTGCAATCTTCCACATCTTTCCAACATTCATCAAAGCACCGCTCTGGATAAATTTCTAAACATGGGATAAGTTCAAATATTTTGCGGTAGATGGCTCTTACATAGTCAGGCGTAAAGGATAAAATGCTTTGGGGTATATGTGGGTCTTGGTAACCGCTAAACATATTAGCTGTATTTATGGATAAAGAAATCATGTAATAATGTGTGAAGTCGTTATCTTCTTGTACTTCTGTTTTTATTTCTTTACGTTTAAATTTGTATAAACGAATTGCGGCAAAACCTTTGTCAGAGTAAGCCGTAGTAAACCAATAGTAACGATAGTATCTTAGTTTTAAAGAACGAATGATTTCATTAAATGTGTCTCTTGAAATCACTTTTGATAATTCAAATGTATGTACCATTTTCTTTTCCTCCGTAAGAGTATAGTATAATCATATCACATATGATTAAATAAAGCACGTATTATTCTGACTAGATGTCTATTGAAACCAACCGTATCTTTAGTGGTCTAACGACCAGTAAACCCAGTATTTACACGGCTTTCAGCGCGCAGACACCCTTTACACCCCTACCTTATCATCTGGTAGTAGCATACCTATTGTAGCTATTATGTGAGGCTGTGCTTTATATAGTTTAACCGCCTGTCGGCGTCATAATGATATTTAGCTTATAAGATTATAGCAGGTATTTAAATCTTATGGAAAGGAGGCGAAAATACAATGAGTGATTTTATATTCAAACCTACTCTTGAATATGAGGCTGCATGTGCAGATGAAATTATTGAAAGAGGACGGTTTCTTTATTATCAGGACCTAGAAGGTGAAAGGGATGTTTTAAATTATTCTTTATATGATTTGGAATGCTTTTATTGTTTTCTTGGCTATAAATTGGCAATGGATGCAATGTTTTCAGATATGACAAAAAAGAAATAACTTCCAAAGTATCCAATTACAATGTAATTAAACAGCGTCTATGTATCCAAAAGGCTGTGTTCTGCAAAGTATATCTTTAAAGGATACAGCCTTATAATGGGTACTGGAAATTTATACTGAACAGTGACTATAAGTGTGTCAAAACAATCCGTATCTTTATCACTCTGACAACTGATAAGCCCAGTATTTACAAGGCATTCAGAGCATGCACACCCTCTACACCTCTGCCCTACTGCCTAACGGCATATCTATAGTATATTCTGCCTGATAAGACTTATTGTGTCAGATTTACTATGCTATGGCTTACATGTATAGGTGTTGTGACTGTATATCTTTTAAAGGCATTGTAGACTGCTGTAATCTGGAATCTACTCTATCTAACAAAAAACAGGAACAAGAACAATGAGACTTTTTATGTCGGTTGTATCTGGATACTGCGGAAATCCAAATGTCGATTAAACAGACATCCGAACTGCTATGGAAAATAGCAGAAGTGTGTCACGTTGATTGCTTTATCTGAATGTTATTTTAAATTAGGAATCGGCTGAGGGTTCAGCCAATTGATAAGAGCTACTACAAATAACTTACAATAGCTTACAAACGAAAAGAGGTACGCCGCTAAAACGTACCCCTTGTAGGGTTATATTACATTTTTATTTCATTACTAATTTTATTATACTTATTAAGTAGATACTTAGCCGCTACCCGTTTGTAATCTTAAAATCCTATTTTATCCAAAATGGTGTTTGCCATGATGGCGTATTCATGCCATAAATAAAAATATCCTGCTTGTCCATTTTTTAATTCATTCATGGAATGTAATTGTTCTTTTTTCTGGAACCTTTCTGTAAAAATGGGATATGTACCGTTCCATGGTTTAAAGGCTGTTCCTGCGAAGTGAAGAATTGCAGGAGAATAATTAGGTTTTTCATTCATTCTGTCATAATACCAAAGACAGAAATTATAAGGCATATACCATAAATTCCGTATTTCAGGAAAACCATAATATCGTACATCACCTACAAATGTTGCAGATAGAAGTCCTTGGTCTCCCCAATAGATATTATGGTTATCATCTCCAAAGAGTTCTCGGAGTTTTAGAGATAAATATTGATAATCCGCTAACGTTCTTTCATCTTTTCTCATCTTGTCCAAATTCATCATGTATGAACCTGAATTAAAAATTCCTCTTAGGATTCCAGGAAGTCCATCTTTCCAATCCCCTAAGTCATCCGCACTAAATAGTTCCAGATTTCCATTATATGGCTTATACCTTGAACCCGTCACCACAAGGCTCTTTCCTTGAAAATCATAATGATAATATGGAGCGATATCACCGACTATCAGAGTGTCGCCTGCGTCAAGATATAAAACCCTGTCAATTTCATCAGGCAGAAGCAAATGAGCACATAAAGAATAATATGCTTCGCCAGTCCATCCAGTTCCATATTTAGCCAATTCTGAATAGATTTCTGCATGTGGCACTAAAATCTCATGAAAATGAATCTTACCATTCTTTAGTTCCTCACATAGAGCTTCTAACATTTCTATGTTATTCTGGCTGACATGACTGTGGAGAAAAAAGAAGTCAATATCTGCGTCTTTTAGATTATGCGCCATTGCTGTAAGTCCTATTGCTACATAGGGCACTAAATTATTATCACAGGATGTCATGATATTGTATTGTTTTTTCATGTTTGTGTTCCTCTCTTTTCTTTAGAATATAAATATTAAGTGGTTATAATCGAAAATTTGTTCTGTTCTCATTTTTATACATTTATCCTATTTGTATAAATGTAACAATATGCGACATTTAGTATTCTACAACATAATTCTTATTTTGTTAATACCAAACACATATTTTTTTATAATTGGTACAATATGAAAATAAAACGAGGTGAAGGTATGCCGCAAAATAGAATCAGCTTAAAACTGTTGGAACTTCGGCAACAGCATAATTTGACACAAAAGCAATTATGTGAGAATTTAAACATCAGTCGGTCAGTTTATTCATATTTTGAATGTGGTCGAAGGATACCCGATATAGATACTCTTTTAATGTTCTCAGAATACTATGAGGTTTCATTAGATGAATTGGTGGTCGGCTCTTCTAGTAAAATGGATACATCTGTTAAAGATACATCTGCCTATGATTTAGGGATTTCCCTTGTGCGTCACCTTCAATCAAAACATATTCCGATTGAGAACATTATGGAATTGTCAAAAGCGGATTTTGATTTTTTAACTGATTACAAGAAACTGACAGCGGAAAATCAGGCAGAACTGAACTATTTAATGAATTATAAAATAAGAAAGCAATCTGAATAGCTGACCTCTTACCAGAAGAAAGTAAGAGGTCTACTTTTTATAACCAACATTCAGCAAGTAATTTTGCAAGATATCTCATGCCTAACTTAAATCCCTCATGCTGTGAAGTCAAGGCAACAGAAAACATAGCGTCTTGCAGTGTTTCCAATTCATCAACGCTTAATTTGTCCTCAAATGGTTTAGAAAGTCGGATCACTTCCTCGATAACACGTTCCTCCATATGTACCACTTCTTTCTCGTGTCTAACGACATTCTCATAGATTTTCAATAATTCGCTCATGCGTTTGTCCTCTCTTTCCTTGTTTGATAATCCCAAAATGTCAGAACATGAATCAGTTCGTACATTTGTTCGTATTTCAGTTCTTTCCAGTCTGACAGGTTATAAAGTTCCGCTAGTAGAAAATCAAAGAATCTTTTTTCAATACCTTTCTGGCGAATCAAATTGCATAAAATCTTATACTGGCATTGTGTGTACCCGTCTGACACTGGCTTATTTTCAGTCGTTCGTAAATTCTGGTAGATTAAATCTTTTTTGTCATAATTCATCAGTTTCATAAGTCTACCGCCTTTCCCCATATTTCCTCACATTCTGAATAGCAAGGGCAATAACTGCAAAAATCAAAATCACATTCGCCGACAACATAGCCGCCATAACCTACAACAGGAATACACGTTGATAAATAATCACTGCAATTACGGCAACAGGAGCAATATTCCCCAACTGCCTGACCCTGAAAATAACACATAGCAACACTTCCTTTCTGCAAAAAAATAAAACCTAACGGTTTATCAATAGGTCTTATCAACAGTTTCATAAGCAAAGCAATTTCCGTAGAATCTCCATTTTCCGTCACATTCGGCAAACGTCATATAGGTTGCCCTAAGTCGGTGGT
>Ga0137297_11892_pt1 | contig 10706 bp, 7 predicted proteins | sample RamsorincwithD2O_FD_97191 | JGI IMG/M metagenome (GOLD analysis project Ga0137297, IMG submission 97191) | Mouse cecal microbial communities from Vienna, Austria - Mucin amended with D2O | ecosystem: Host-associated > Mammals > Digestive system > Large intestine > Cecum | place: Austria: Vienna... | reverse complement strand
CAGGACGATGATTAGCAACATCAGTGAAAGATGCCGGCTGGAAAGAGCACCCTGGAAGCGGCAACGTTCTTCGGAGAAATTCACACCGGAACAACGACTGGCATTAGCAATAAAGTACCTTGACGAGAATCCGTTCCTCACCGTATGGGAATACCGCAAACTGACCGGATTGCTTCAAACTGCTGCTACCAATGAATTGAGAAAATGGGGACATCAACCCGATTCGGGCATAGGAATCGCCGGAAGAGGAGCACATAGGGTATATATAAAGAAAGAAATAGCTGAACAGGATCAAAATAGTATGAGAAATGACTTAAAAAACTATGAGAAATAACTGTTTTAAGGCTTATTTCACCAGGAAATGATGAGAAATGCGATTTATCGAAAACATTTCTCATACTATAACATTCTGATTATATGCAGATTAATGTAAAATCATGAGAATATGAGAAATAAAAACGTTTTTTCTTTTCTAGTAGAAGATAATCAATGACGTTAAAAAAACTGCGTTTATAACACAGATAAAAAAATAAGCGCAAAAGAATGGAATATCCATTTCAAAAGAACTATCTTTGGTAATTATTTGTTTGGAAAACAAGAAGAAACAATCTGAAAAAGTTATGGGAACAATAAAAGGAATTCCTTATGGTATGTCCAATTTTGAGGATGTAATCACGCAAAACCGCTATTATGTGGATAAAACAATGTATATCCCCATGTTGGAAGATCAAGCCAACTATCTGATATTCATCCGTCCGAGACGCTTTGGCAAGAGCCTGCTACTAAGCATGCTTCGTTCATATTATGACCTTTCACAGAAAGATAAGTTCCAGCAACTTTTCGGGAATCTCTGGATCGGGCAGCATACAACTCCGCTTCAAGGCAAATATCAGATGCTTTATCTTGACTTTTCCAAGATTGGCGGCAACATTGATGAACTGCCGCAGAGATTTGATTCGTATAGCGCAGTACAACTGGATGGCTTTCTGAACCGTTATCGCGAATACTACACGGATGAGTTTATTGAGCGTTTCAGCACAGCGAAAAAAGGGATTGATAAACTGCATATACTAGACGATGAAGCACGCCGTCAAGGGTATCCCCTATACCTTATTATAGATGAGTATGACAATTTCACCAATGTCGTACTCAACGAGAAAGGAAATGAGATATACCACGCCATCACCCATGCCAGCGGATTCTACAGGGATGCCTTCAAGAATTATAAAGGAATGTTCGACCGTATATTCATGATTGGGGTCAGCCCCGTCACTTTGGACGACTTGTCAAGCGGATATAACATAGGTTGGAACATCAGCACTAATCCACTGTTTAATCAAATGTTGGGATTTTCTGAAGAAGACGTACGCACGATGTTCCGATATTATCAGGAAGCAGGGCAGTTACAAGGAGACATTGAAGAAATGATTCAGGAGATGAAGCCATGGTATGACAATTATTGTTTTGCTCGCCAAAGTCTAAAGTCAGATCCTAAAATGTTTAATTGCGACATGGTACTCTATTACCTACGTAATCGAATCCAGTTAGGAGAATCTCCTGAACAGATGATTGATCCTAATACCCGTACGGACTATAATAAAATGAAAAAACTGATTCAGCTTGACCGTCTTGACGGTAACCGCAAAGGTGTTATCAAACGAATTGCCGAAGAAGGGAAGATCATGACTAACCTATACCAGTCTTTTTCTGCCGATCAAATTACGAATCCGGAAATATTCCCCAGCCTATTATTTTATTATGGTATGCTAACTATCATCGGAACACGTGGAAATCTGACTATCCTGGGAATTCCCAACACGAATGTCCGTAAACAATATTATGAATATATCCTGGAAGAATATCAGAATCACCATTATATCAACCTGATAGATATAGAGATTTTATTCAATGATATGGCTTTTGACGGACAATGGCGACCGGCATTGGAATTCATAGCCAAAGCTTATAAGGAGAATACTTCCGTACGCAGCAGCATCGAGGGCGAACGTAACATTCAGGGATTCTTCACCGCTTACCTCAGCGTGAATGCCTACTATCTCACGATGCCTGAAGTAGAACTGAATCACGGCTTTTGCGATATGTTTCTGATGCCCGATCTGCAACGTTACGCAGAAGTAGCGCATAGCTATATCTTGGAATTAAAATATCTGCCGAAAGAAAAATACGACACCCAAGGCACCGTACAATGGCAGGAAGCCGTAGAACAAATTCATGGTTATGCTGCCGGTCCGAAAGTTCGCCAACTATGTCAGGGAACTCAACTTCACTGCATTGTCATGCAATTCTGTGGTTGGGAATTAGTCCGTATGGAAGAGGTTTGATTACAAATTCTTACGGTGATGTCCGGCAAATCGCATGAAAACTTGGGATAAACCTCCCTCCTGCCCTTGCAGTTGCACAAAATTAAACTCGCGCTGCATGGGCATTCCTTTTATCTCAACTACACGAAAATTACCGGCAACCAGTTCCTTATAAACCGAACGGATAGAAACAATTCCCATACAATCTGCATGTTCCAAAAAAAGCTTGATGCTCTCCGTACTACCGAGATACATCAATACATTCAAAGAAGAAAGTTTCAAATTATGGTGTAACAGGGAACGCTCAAACACATCCAACGTTCCCGAACCCCTCTCCCGCAAAACCAAGGGGATATTGGGCAAATCTTCCGGAGTGATCTCATCCGAAACAGCCAATTTACTATGGGTATGAACCACGGCAACCAGTTCGTCTTGCAAAAATGGAGTATACTTCAGATTAGGCAAACGGAAGATTCCTTCAACCAATCCCAAGTCAATCCGATGTTCTTGCAGAGCAGCTTCCACTCCCCGCGAATTTCCATTAATCAAAGAAAGATTGACCTGTGGAAACTTGGCTATAAACTCCGCCAACAAAGGAGGAAGTACATATTGCGCAATCGTAGTACTGGCACCCAACTTCAGTTCGCCGATATACTCATTATGCAACAGATGCATCTCATATTCCAACTGTTTATAATCGTCTAAAATCTTTTCGCTATGTTTCAACAATAATTCTCCGGACTTAGTCAACGAAATCTTGCTGCCTTGACGATCGAACAAACGGGTCTGATAATAAGCTTCCAGTTCCTGAATGTGCTTAGTGATGGCAGGCTGGCTGACAAACAACTCTTGCGAAGCTTTCGTGAAACTTAAGTTCTTCGCCACGCTCTGAAATACTTTTAAACGAAAATCGGACATGGAAAAATAGTGATTAACTTATTTAGTGATTAGCGATTAGTGATTAATGACTGAAACGGGTAGTTATGGTTATAATTCATCGGCTCTGATTCCCAATGCCTGCATGACAGGAAAAGCCAACATATCCCATTGATAAGCTACCGGAGTCTCCGGTTCGTTCATGCGGAATTGGACAATTTCCTTGCCCTGCACTTTGTTCAAAGCATCAGTCACTTTCTTTCCATATTCTTCATTGAAAGATACCAGAATCATTTTTTTTACATCGGCCGAATCGGCTACAATGGATAATAAGTCTAAAAACAAGTCCTCTCTCGACACCATCCCTTCCGACGGAACACTGGCAAACGAATACTCTCCATAAGGGCTTTGAAAAGCAACTCCATTCAACTCCTTCTCCAAGTCAGAAGGCTGGCAATGCACAAGATTACCCGACTCTTTATCATAAACAAAAAGAAACTGCACTTCATTTTTTCCTTCCGCAATCCCGGCATCCAAAGTCAGATAGGTAGTCAACATCGAAAGATCTATCTCTTGCAAAGTACGTTGCAAAGTCGCTTCGAAGTATTTCTTCATATCCGTAATTACAAAATTCAGGAAAGCGGCATCAATCAGCACCACTGTCTCCGATAATTTTATTTGTGGCTTATCATTCATATCATTAGTCATCAATTAGAAAACAGATTTACTCTCTACTATAGGGCAAAGATAAACTTTCTTATCTTCTCCGGAAAGAATATTTAAAAAAAAGAGAAATTATCAGGCTATTACTCAATAAAGAAGCGTACCTTTGGAGAAAATTGGTAATTTTACTAAATAACACTATAATGAACAAAAAAAAGAACCAAACTTCGATTGGCCTCGATGCGATTATCACTGAAGTATTAAACTTGTTTACACCTGAAGAACAACAGGAATTGATAAATATATTAAGCAATAACGGATTAGAGAAACTCTACCAACAAATGGAAGAAGCTTTCTATGACTATCAGCAACCAGACTATAGCTCGGAAGCAACCCCTATTGCAACTTACCTGCAAAGGCTTTGGGATATGAAGACACGCAAAGACTACCCATTGGACGAGTTTAAAAAAGATTGCACGACAGTACCCGCCGCCGAATTAGAAAAAGATTTGCGCAACTTTATCCTGCAACTATTTATCCAGTATCAAGGACCTCTCGAAAACGAAATAGAAGAAGAGGAAAGAAAGTTTAAGTTATGGTATATCTACTGGGCGATGGAACATTACCGAATGGAATCTTCTTTAAATATCATCTTGGAAATAATGCGGCAAAGTCCGACTTTTCTCTCTTCCTATTGTCACCTCATGCAGGATGAAGCTACCATTGCCATCATTTACCAACTTGGGCAGAACCAATTGCCTTTGCTACTTGGTTTCATGAATGAAAACGGAATCGCTCCTTTCGGAAAAGAAGATATTTGTAGTGCTGTCGCACAAATTGCCATAAGCAACCCTGAACGAAGATTGGAAATTATTAACTGGTTCTGCCAATTATTGAATTCTTATTATGATCGGTTTGAGCGTGGGGAAGATAATAATCTCGCGATCATTGATTATATCACAGATACGTTGATGAATATTCGTGGCATAGAAACGTTGCCTATATTGGAAAAAATCTATAAACGATTCAAAATACCCAATACATTAACGAGAAAAGGAATCAAAGAGATAAAAAAAGAAATGCCACGTGCAGAACTGAAGGGATTGGAAGTGGACAGTATGGAAGAACTAATGAGCTTATTGAATGAGCTCACTGCCTTCTATGAGAATCATAAATTTGACGATGACAAGTTTAATGATGAATACGATGACGAGTTTGATGATGAAGAATACGACAAATCTTTCTACATAGAAGAACAAACTTCTAAAAAACTCAATATAAAAATTTCCTTGATTGATTCCGACCCGGAAATATATCGTATAGTGGAAGTTCCTTCCAACATCCGTCTGGAAAGTTTTGCGGAAGTCATAAATACCGCAATGGGATGGGAAGGCTATCACTTGCATCTGTTTCAAAAAGGGAAAACAATATATACAACCGAAGAATCCGATGACGATTTTTGGTTTAATCTCGATAATACAGTCAATTCCTACTCTCTCTCTTTAGGAGAGCTCCTTACCCAAAAGGTTCACATATTAAATATGAATATGATTTCGGAGATAGCTGGATGCATCGGATTACCCTGGAATCACAACAAGCATATAAAAAGAACGAAACACAAGGCGTCTTTCTCATAGACGGAGCAAATGCATGCCCGCCCGAAGATTGCGGAGGAATATATGGTTACCAAGAGATGTTGGAGGCATTAAAACAACCACACTCAAAAGCTGCAAAAGAATATCGGGAATGGCTGGGAAAGAATTTCAACGCACACAAATTTAATGCAAAAAAAGTAGAAAGAGAGTTTAGAGACTTCTTCCCGATAAGAATCTTCTAACAATTGTTTCTCCACAGAATAGTAAACTTCATTGAAAACCCATCTTATTCTGAAGTCCATCCTATTCTGTGGAGTATATGGTAAATCCGTCAGTCATATCCAGGTAAAAAGGTCATTTTGTCCTTTAACTCCTTAATACTCATGCTATTTTGTCATGTTTTTATACTTGGCAAATCTTTTGCGCCTTTTGAGGTGTTATTAAAAACGTGAAATAAGAAAGGAGAGAAAAGATATGAACTTTAACAATTTTACCATCAAATCTCAAGAAGCGATACAGGAGGCCGTAAACCTGGTACAAAGCCGGGGACAACAAGCCATTGAACCTGTCCACATCATGCAGGGAGTGATGAAAGTAGGCGAGAATGTCACCAATTTCCTCTTCCAAAAACTTGGCATGAATGGACAGCAAGTAGCTGTTGTGACCGACAAGCAAATCGATTCACTGCCGAAAGTATCCGGCGGAGAACCGTATCTAAGTCGTGAATCCAACGAAGTGCTGCAAAAAGCAACACAGTATTCTAAAGAAATGGGCGACGAGTTTGTTTCGTTGGAGCCTATCATACTGGCATTGCTGACTGTTAAGAGTACCGTCTCCACGATTTTGAAAGATGCTGGTATGACGGAAAAAGAATTGCGCAACGCTATCAGCGAATTGAGAAAAGGAGAAAAGGTAACATCACAATCCAGTGAAGATACTTATCAATCATTGGAAAAGTATGCCATCAACCTGAACGAAGCTGCCCGTAGCGGCAAGCTGGATCCTGTAATCGGACGTGATGAAGAAATCCGCCGGGTATTACAGATATTGAGCCGCCGTACAAAGAACAACCCAATTCTGATTGGTGAACCGGGTACCGGTAAAACGGCCATTGTAGAAGGGTTGGCACATCGTATCCTTCGCGGAGACGTGCCCGAAAACCTGAAGAACAAACAGGTTTATTCACTGGATATGGGAGCATTGGTTGCCGGCGCAAAGTATAAAGGTGAATTTGAAGAACGATTGAAAGCAGTTGTCAATGAGGTGAAGAAATCAGAAGGTGATATTATTCTGTTCATTGATGAGATTCATACGCTGGTAGGTGCCGGAAAAGGTGAAGGTGCCATGGATGCCGCCAACATTCTAAAGCCCGCCTTAGCTCGTGGAGAACTACGTTCCATCGGAGCAACCACCCTCGACGAGTATCAAAAATACTTCGAAAAGGATAAAGCATTGGAGCGTCGTTTCCAAATCGTGCAAGTGGACGAACCGGATAACTTGAGTACCATTTCCATCCTTCGCGGATTGAAAGAACGTTACGAGAACCATCATCACGTACGTATCAAAGACGACGCAATCATTGCAGCCGTCGAATTGAGTAGCCGTTACATCACCGACCGTTTCCTGCCGGATAAAGCCATCGACCTGATGGATGAAGCCGCAGCCAAACTGCGTATGGAGGTAGATTCCGTTCCTGAAGAACTGGATGAGATTTCCCGTAAAATCAAGCAGCTGGAAATTGAGCGCGAGGCTATCAAACGTGAAAACGATAAACCGAAATTGGAAATCATAGGCAAGGAACTTGCCGAGCTCAAAGAACAGGAAAAGTCCTTTAAAGCTAAATGGCAAAGTGAGAAAACGCTGATGGATAAAATCCAGCAGAACAAGGTTGAGATAGAGAATCTTAAATTCGAGGCAGAAAAAGCCGAACGTGAAGGCGATTATGGCAAAGTAGCCGAAATCCGTTATGGCAAACTTCAGGCTTTGGATAAAGAAATAGAAGATACTCAAAAGAAACTGCGTGATATGCAAGGCGATAAAGCCATGATTAAGGAGGAGGTAGACGCTGAAGACATTGCTGATGTTGTTTCCCGCTGGACTGGTATCCCTGTCAGCAAGATGCTGCAAAGTGAAAAAGATAAACTGTTGCACTTGGAAGAAGAACTGCATCAACGGGTTATCGGTCAGGACGAAGCGATTGAAGCGGTGGCAGATGCTGTGCGCCGTAGTCGTGCCGGATTGCAAGATCCGAAACGTCCGATCGGGTCATTTATCTTCTTGGGAACCACCGGTGTAGGTAAGACCGAATTAGCAAAGGCATTGGCAGAGTTTCTGTTTGATGACGAAACGATGATGACTCGTATCGATATGAGTGAGTATCAGGAAAAACATAGTGTCTCCCGTTTGGTCGGAGCGCCTCCGGGATACGTTGGATACGATGAAGGTGGCCAGTTGACAGAAGCAATCCGACGAAAACCTTACTCTGTTGTACTATTTGACGAAATAGAAAAAGCTCATCCGGATGTCTTCAATATTCTGTTGCAAGTATTGGATGACGGACGACTGACTGACAATAAAGGAAGGGTGGTCAACTTCAAGAATACCATCATCATTATGACTTCCAATATGGGCAGTTCATATATACAAAGTCAGATGGAGAAGTTGCATGGTTCCAATAAGGAAGAAGTAATCGAAGAAACGAAGAAGGAAGTGATGAATATGTTGAAAAAGACGATTCGTCCGGAATTCCTGAACCGTATTGATGAAACGATTATGTTCTTACCATTGAACGAAAAAGAAATCAGGCAAATCGTGCTCTTACAAATTAAGGGAGTACAGAAAATGCTTGCCGAAAACGGAGTGGAACTGCAATTGACAGAAGAAGCATTGAACTTCTTATCGCAAGTGGGTTATGATCCTGAATTTGGAGCGCGTCCGGTGAAAAGGGCTATCCAACGCTATCTGCTGAATGATCTATCCAAAAAGCTACTATCTCAGGAGGTAGACCGAAGCAAAGCAATTATCGTTGATGCTGGTGAAGACGGACTGGTATTCCGAAATTAAACAGCAGCATGCAAAATGAAAAAGTCGGCAGGTCTGATAAAGACCTACCGACTTTTACATTTCCGTATATGCCCCTCTCCGAACTTCAGGTTGACAGTTCGGATTAATGAACGGTGCATAGATACATAAAAAAGCATCATTGTTTACAGTATAAGTAGAAGACATTTATTTAAAGAAAAGACTACCCGATATATACTAGATTTTCTTGAATTCACAAGCACCCATATAAAAGAAAAACATGATAATCATTTAAAAGTTGATTATCATGTTCCTTAGTCTTTCAAAACAAGTGGCACTGGCTATTCTGCAGCTGCCTCTTCCTTTTCTTCTTTAACTTCTTCCGGTTTGAATTCTGTAATTCCATTAGAAGTTAAGATGTTATACCAAGTAATCAATTTCTTAATATCGGCTACATATACGCGTTCACGATCAAAATTAGGTAATACTTCAGCCAAGTATTCACGCAATTGTTCGGGAGTCGCTTTTTTCGGATCGATAGAAGCCTGCGCTGATTTTTCTTTCTCTTTTATTGACTCCAACACATCATACAAAGGAACTTCCGCATCGTCCGTGTACATTGCTATATCTGCCAAAGAGATAATTTTTTCATTACCATAAGCGGGAAAACGTTTCTTTTCAGCATTGACTGATTCAACAATCAACATATTTTTTCCTTGCGAAATAAGTTTGTATAATCCCGGTTTACCTGAGATAGACAAGATAGTCTTCAACATAGTATATATCCTTTTATTTATTAATTATTTTTTTGCGGGGCAAAGGTAATGATTATTTTTAGATAGCAAAGAAATAAGCTCCAAAACCTGTGGAATTAACGGTGTTTCATCATCATTCACTATCACAAAATCAGCATGATTTCTCTTAACTTCATCACTCATTTGAGCTTCGATACGCTTCATCACCAGTTCCCTTGACGAACAATCCCGTTTTACAGCACGCTCCACTCTTACTTCCAGCGGCGCATATACCATAACTAGAAAATCAACTTCATTCTTAAAACCAGCTTCCACAAGTATAGCAGACTCCATACCCAACAATTGTTCGCTTTCTAACCGAGCAGCCCATTGACGAAAATCTTCTTTCACTTGCGGATGAATAAGCTCATTCACTTTCTGCACGCGATCCGGATGACCAAACATATAGGATGCCAACAAAGGACGATTCAACTCTCCTCCCTGAAACACATCCTGACTGACCAGGTCACAAAGCCCCCGGCGAATCACCTGATCTGTCTGTGTGATTCGTTTTGCTTCTATATCTGATATATAGACAGGTATTCCCATTATCCCAAGTAGTCTGGAAACAACGCTTTTTCCACTACCAATGCCACCAGTTATGCCAATCTTAATCGCCATTAGAAGTAATTTGTTCTATCAGGAAGTCCACTTGCTCAGGTACAATACGTATTTGATTTATCCCACTTGGAAACGACTTCAATTTAACCGTATATTTATCAGAGCCAAGCTTCAGCAATTCTTCATAAGAGATATGAATGATAAAATCGCTTGCTTTTATACTGCGAAACCGCTTTAAGCCCACTTGAAAAGTAATCTGAACTTTGGAAGGAAAAGTACGTAACGCCTTATCTGCCGGAAAATTAACTCCATGCAATGGTACTTCAACCGTTTTCTCCGTATAAATATCCACCGGAAAAGTCATTTCTACCGAAGACGGAACAAACTTCACTCCTCTTTCAGAAATCAGCGGAATTCGTCGCCGGGTTGTATCGGAAATATTTTCGAGGATTATATTTTGAGTATATGCAGTTTTTATAGTATCCAAAATTCCTTCCGGAGCATAAACCAATACAGAGTCCGGATTACAAATTGTATCTGATACATAATATTGAAGACCGGCTGTCACTTTCCCCTGAAAACGAACAGGAACCAGCTTGGACTTTCCTTCGGAATAGATATACTCTAACGTATCCGGCTTGATCGATAGGATTTTGGAGGACACATTCAGTTGGCTCAATATCTTTTTCTCAAAATCAGAGGCATAAATCTTCACATGATTATCTTTTCCTTTATATTCAAGAAAACCTAGATTGATCGGAAAGAAGCTTTTCCCCAACATATAATTGAGAAGCACTGTTCCTTTATCTTTCACTCGAATACGAAGTTCGGAAGGAGGTTCCGAAGTCAGTACCACATTATTAGGAATATCTTTC
>Ga0137297_11882_pt1 | contig 10761 bp, 4 predicted proteins | sample RamsorincwithD2O_FD_97191 | JGI IMG/M metagenome (GOLD analysis project Ga0137297, IMG submission 97191) | Mouse cecal microbial communities from Vienna, Austria - Mucin amended with D2O | ecosystem: Host-associated > Mammals > Digestive system > Large intestine > Cecum | place: Austria: Vienna... | reverse complement strand
TATATCTTTATTATCGTACTACTTTTGTACCGGTAAGAAAATATATATCTTTACCGCTTGAAATAAATAAACACTATATGGCTATAAAACGTTTTGGTGTCTCTCTGGAAGAGAATCTGTTGGAATCGTTGGATAAGTATGTGGACGAAAATGGCTTCGCCAATCGTTCGCAAGCGATCCGGTTCCTGATAGAAAAGAACGTGGCCGAAAGGAAATGGCAGTGTAACCATATCGTTGCCGGTACTATTATTATAATGTACGACCAGGAGAAGAAAGCGATAGCTTCCAAGATTGTCGGTATCGAGCAAGACTATCAGGACGTGATACTCTCGTCTTCCCAGTATTATATCAATCAGCATTTTTGTCTGCACATCGAAACTGTGATGGGCACGGCTCACCGTTTGACGGAATTGGCCGATAAACTGACTGCTATAAAGGGAATTAAACATGGTAAATTGGTGATGAGCCGGGCGGATTAAGTCTATTTTTTTGCCGGTTTGGTAACACGATTATTTAAATAGGTGTTACCTTAGATGGGGAAACAGATGACAAATCTTATACAAGAATAAATGATGAAGAAAGGATTTTTACTTATTTCAGGACTGCTGGCGGGTTCGGCAGTCTTTGCCTCCGGGCTGGTCGAACCGATTGAGCCGTTGGGAATAGATAGTCTGATCAATTTGCAGGGTGTAGTGATTTCTGCAAATAAGATACAGGTAAACCGGAATAGTGTTCCCCTTACTATTTCAGTGATAGACCGGGATCAGATAGAGGCTAGCAGTGAGTCGGCTTTGTTACCGGTGTTATCGGAGCGTGTTCCCGGATTGTTTGTAACGGAAAAGGGGATTACCGGATTTGGTGTTTCAAACGGGTCGGCCGGTACGGTAAATATTCGTGGAGTAGGTCAAGGGAATAAAGTGTTGATGTTGTTTGACGGACAGCCGCAATGGGCTGGTGTTTTTGGACATTCGTTGCCTGATACATATGTGGCTTCTGATATTGAACGGGTTGAGGTGATCCGTGGACCGGGTTCGTTATTATACGGTTCAAATGCGATGGGAGGAGTAGTCAACATTATCACCCGCCAGCATAAACAGGAAGGCCGTCGTACGCAGGCACGTGTTATGTTTGGTTCGTACAATACGCAGAAGTACATGATTAATAATGGCTATAATATCGGAAATTTCAGTAGTTTCGTTTCTGTGAATCACGACCGTTCAGATGGTCACCGGCCTGATTCCAAATTTGATATTACAAATGGTTTTGCTAATTTGGGATATCGGATCAATAACCAATATAAAGCAACCGGAAATTTGAGCTTAGCTAAATATAATACGGAAGATCCGGGTGCGATTACCAGTCCGTTGCTGGATCATATCATGCATATTCTTCGTGGAACAACATCTTTCGCTTTGGAGAACCATCATGAGAAGTCTAGCGGAGCATTACGTGTTTTCTATAACTGGGGACACCATAAGATAAATGACGGCCATGCCGTTAATGCCGACCCGCGCTCATTCCTGTTTTATTCGGATGATCATAATACCGGTGTTCAATTATACCAGTCTTTCCGTTTAGTGGAGGGAAATACATTTACCGCTGGTGTCGATTATAAGAATTGGGGAGGGCATGCCTGGAATGATACGATTAACGGCCCGGTCGGAGAAATTGTTAAGAAATCGGTCAATGAAGTAGCCGGTTATGCAATCATGCAGCAGGATCTTTTCGATATTTTGAGTCTGAATGCCGGCGTACGTTACGAACATAGTAGCGCTTATGGAGGCGAATGGGTTCCACAGGCTGGTTTTGCGATTCGTCCGTTTCAGGGTAATACGATCAAGGGTTCTTTTTCGAAAGGATATAGAAGTCCGACACTGCGTGAGTTGTATATATCCTATCTCCCTTATTCAAAGGCGAATCCGGATTTGAAACCGGAAAGTATGCTGAGTTATGAACTGTCTGTGGGGCAGTACTTTTGGGACAATCGTTTGCATGCTGAACTGACGGCTTTTTATATTGAAGGGAAAGATATGATCTCTGTAGTGGATCGTCAGATGTCGAATATCGGGCGCTTTTATAATAAAGGGATTGAGTTTGAGACTGGATATCAGATCTTAAACAACTTGAATCTGGATATGAATTATAGTTATCTGTATACGAATAAAGCTATAGTGGCTGCTCCGGCTCATAAATTTTATGCCAGTGCCACTTATATGCCCGGCCGCTTTACTTTTAACCTGAGTGTGCAGTCTATTTTCGATTTGTATACGACTGTTGGAAATACACCGGATAAAAATAAGAAAGAAGATTATACCGTATTGAATGCCCGTGCTTCTTACCGTTTCGGTTCGCAGGCTAAAGGATTGAAACTGTTTGTGAAAGGAGAGAATCTAACAGCTACACGATATTCTATTAACGAAGGTTATCCGATGCCGAAAGCGGTATTTATGGGAGGGATAGATGTGACGTTTTAAGTCTATAATAAATACATTGTTGGAAGAGACTGTTTCGAAAGGGGCAGTCTCTTTTGTTTTGATAAGCGACATTTTATGTAGATGTGTTAAATATATTGAATTTGCGAGCCTGTTGTCATGGCTGCTTCGTTCTTTTTGTAAACATAAATGGTGGATATGTAAAGCATGCTTCCATTGTATTTCAAAGCCGAGTTAATGTATTAAAATTAATGCTCAATTCAGTTCTTAATTTATAAATTTGCCTCGATTTGATAATGGTTTTTAACTGTCGGTAGAGAGTGGAAATGATTCCCTTTTGATTTTGGGATGAAGATATTTTGAACTTTATTTTATTAGAATTATGAGTAAATGTATTATGAAAAAGATCGTACATGTTCTATTTCAGTTGGTATTATGGGCGACGTTGCCTGCAATAGCCCAAACGTCGGTTGATGTGAATACGGTAGCAGAGTTAAAAACGAAAGTCAGTACTGCTACTGAGAATAGTGTGTTTGTGCTGACTGCGGATTTTGTGGAGGACTTTGACACGCAGGCTTCTTCTATTGATCTGACAATCAATTCGTCTGCAAAGATCACTATTGACGGGGCAAATCAAACCCTGAAAGCTGCTTTAAACAAACAGCATTTTACAGCCAACGGATCAGGAGAGGGAACATTGACTATTCAAAACCTGACTCTTACCGGATTAGTAAAAGACTCGGAATTAGTAGGTGGAGAATTTCCAAAAGACTGGAATCCGGATGCTTCGAATATTGGAGGAGGAGTAACTGGTAGTTTCCCTGGAGAATTAAAGATAATTAATTGTCTTTTTTCTAAAATGAGACCACCGGGAGCCGGCGTAAATGTTTCTTCCAAGAAAGTAACAATCAAGGAATCATCGTTTATCTCTTTAGGTATAACAAATTCGTATAATGGTGGATCTGTTATTTATACGAGGGGAAGTACTTCTTATGAAGTGGAAAACTGTACATTCGCTTATAATTATGCCAAAGGTGCCTGGGCGAATGCCTCAGCGATTATTTATATAACAGTGAATGTGGCCGATCTTATTTCCTTTAAGAATAGCCGTTTCTACAAGAATACGAATAATACAGCTGTAAAAGATGGCGCTGCCGGTGGTGGTGTTATCTCATTGAAAGATGCTTATCCTGAGAAGTTTATAGTTGATAATTGTGAGTTTGTTGGAAATGAGATAGACTCTTATGGCGAACTGGGGAACACTGCCGATGGAGGTGCTCTCTATTTTTATGTGCATAATGGAGGAGGAAGTTATCCGAACAGACCGGCAGTCGAAATAACAAATAGTACGTTTATAGAGAATACCGCTTTCGATGAGGGCGGTGCGATTGCTCTTGTCGGCCAATACCTGCTGAATGCGCAGGTGAAGAATAATACATTTTATGCTAATGTAGCAAGGGGGGAGCAGCGCAAAGGTACGTATGTTGCCGATGGATTTGACGGAGGCGGTGCAGTTGAAGTCGATACCAAAGCGACGGCTGTTTTCGAAAATAACACAGTTATCAAGAATAATGCTTTGAAAGGAACTGCCTCTTCCGGAAATGCAGGAGGAGGTATTTCTGTATATGGCAGTGGTAAAGCTGCATTAAAGAATAATATTATCAGTGGGAATGTGAGTTCTTATAGCTATTCGGGAGGGTATCCTGATATTTATCCGGCAATCACTTCTTCTTCATGGTCATCAAAAACCGGTAATAATGTTATCGGAGAATCATTGGAAGATATCTTTGGCGTAGCCGATCCTAAACCTATCGCCTACGGCAACAAAAAGGCTGGCGATCCGAGATGGGATACTGCGAACGATGCTTTTTACGGTGTTATTAAAACGATACCGATCCTGCCGAATGACAAGAGCCTGGCCGACATACAACCAAGTGGTCTTGCCGATGATACTGTCGATAACTCTACTTTGAGTGAACTCATGGGCAAAGACCAGAACGGCAATCCTCGTATTACGACCAGTGATGGCTTTTCGGATTCGGGCGCTGTCGAAATTCTTTGGGTACGTTTTAATGCCAATGGCGGAAACTGGACAGGTCTGGAGGCCAATACCTACGCCGGTGCTGATTATTACAACCAGGAAGATGGCAAGACCTCCTATTATTACAAGGTTATCAATAACGGAGGTAAAGTATCCAGTCCCCCAACAACCCCTGACAAATTGGTGCATCCTGAAGGTAAGACGTTCGTTAAATGGGTAACGGATGATACGGAAGAAAAAGATTGGGTCAGCTCGGCCGCTGTGACGAAGAATGCGATGTATAAAGCCATATGGAAAGAAAATGCCTTGGAAGTAACCTATCATTCAAACTTCGATCCCGACAAAACCTATAAGCATTCATATGATGAGGGAAAAGTAACCGTCGCCACCTATCCGGCAACCGCGTTGCCCATTCGTCCGAACCATATTTTCCTGAGATGGACGACGAATGCCGACGGCACAGGTACGGCATACCAGCCTGGGGCGACTTTCACGATTACAGAAAATACCGACCTGTACGCCCAGTGGGAACCCAACTCTATCCTGAAGCTGCAATGGTCAGTCTCTAAAACAACTCCGGAGATATTCGAATTCAACGATGTGGAGAACAACTCTACCACTTCTGTGATGGTTGGAACTCCCGTTTACGTCCAGATCAGACCGATAGAGCTTGACTACATAGATTACGACCGCTGGTCCATCGAATACACCGCAACGCCGGCAGACTACCACTATCCGATGGAAGAATCTATCGCAAAAACCCTTCGCTACGATTTCAACAAAGGGGAAGCTCATACGCTGGAAGGAACTTATTATTATAATGTAAGCAAACTGATCCTTTACAAGGATGGGGTAGAGGTTGCCACTTATATCTATCGTAACGCCACCTGTACCCACACCGTGATCATCCAGGCGAAGCCGATAGCTAAAATACCGGCTTTGCAATGGTCGGTATCGACCACCACTCACGAGCAATCTAACTTCCGTGACGTGGACGACCAGACAACAACGTCCGTGAATTATGGAACTCCTGTCTTTGTACAAATCCGCCCGATCGGACATGAAGACATCACTTTTGAACGTTGGGATGTTGAATACTCCGTGACTCCGGCGGAACATTATTATGGCATGAATCCAACCGTCAAGACCGAACGTCATAATTTCAATAACCGCGAAGCACATACGGAAATCGGCACATATGTCTACACTGTCACCAAACTGACATTGTATGACCTGTATGGAAACAAAATCGTCGAGACATACGATTATAACGACTCGCCCTACCGGCACACCATCGTCATCACAGACTGCGAAGACCCCGGTCCCGGTCCGCACGGCGCCCTGCAATGGTCTGTCTCCACGGCATCGAACCAACTCGAGGACTTCCGCGATGTGGACAATCTGACTACGACAAGCGTGGTGAAAGGCACACCGGTCTACGTCCAGATCCGTCCGGTCGGTTTCAATAACATCACTTATGACCGCTGGGAGATCGAATACACCGCCACCCCCGCCGGTTACCACTATCCGTTGGAGGAAGCCGTTCCGAGAACCGAGCGTTACACCTTCAACCGAGGCGAAGCCCACACGCTGGTCGGTACCTACGTGTATACGGTGACCAAGCTGACACTCTACAACGGTGAAAGCGTGGCTCTGACAGCCTATTATACCGAGCCGCCTTACATCCACACCATCATCATCCGCGACGGCGGTATGATCGAACTGGGCGACATCGCCTCCCACTGCGGTTCGGAAAGCGAATTCAGAATACCATTCCGCCTGCTCGATCCGGACAATATCCTGGAATATTCCGTCCGCTTCTCCGACGAAGCGCTCAAAGCCGGCTTTACGGATTCCGACTATAAAGATGTGACTCCCGACTATCTCACAGTGCCCGTCTACCGGATAATCGGCAAGGGCGTTTACTCCGGAAACGTGTATGTGCGCAAGAAAAGCGAGCCGGGCCTGGTGGAACTGCATCCGTTCGAAATCGAGATGCTGGAAACCACGATGATCACCAAACAACCGCAGTCCGTATACGTTTGTGACGGCGACGCCTTCACCCTGAACGTAGAAGCCCGTGGCCTGAACCTGACCTATCAGTGGTTCTTTAACAAAGAGGCGATCGAAGGAGCGACCTCGGCCACCTACCAGGCTGCCCTGACGTCCGACAAGGAAGGCTCTTATTACGTAGATGTATACGGCGACTGTGGAATGGAGAGCAGTGTGACGGTGACGGTGCGCAAGAACGGCCTGAGAGTCCTGGTGAAATGGAACGAATTCCTGTACATCACCAATCCGGACAACGAGTTTGTTCGTTTCCAGTGGTATCATGACGGGCAGAAAATCGAGAAGAACGGCACTTCGATCTACTACTCCGTGCCCGAGGGCCTGTTGGGCAGTTACTTCATCCAGGCCTACCGTGCAGACGACAGCTATGTGGTGAGTTGCCCGATCACGTTCGATACGCTGACACAGTTCCCCGTAACCACTGTTTACCCGACGATGGTGCAGAAGAACAGTCCGATAACCGTCAAGCTGGGCATGCCTGGCGAAGCCTCGGAGGCGGCAGTCATCGAGATCTATAACCTGAACGGTCAGCTGGTCGAAAAGCAGTCGACCACGACAGTCGAAACCACCATCCCCGCGAATATGGCTTCAGGCAGCTACATCGTGAAGGTGACCACCGATTCAGGAAGAACAACAACCCATAAAATCATCGTAAAATAAGCTAAGAGATATGTCAACAATAATTTCAAACATAAAGAAAACAATCTTTTTATTCGCAGCAGGCTGCCTTGCCACCACCGTTTCGGCCCAGCAGGAAACGGGTGGCAGAGAGCGTAGCCTGTATAACAACAGCCAGCAGCAACAGCGCCAGCGTCAGGAATACCGCGAGGACTACCGGGAGGAAAAGAAAGATACAACGAAGACCTCTTACCTGACGGTATCGGGCGGTGTCGGCTCCTCTTCCTTCCGTTACAAGCTGAACTACCAGATCGAAGGTTTTGAAGAGAAAGGCAAACGCAACGCAAAACTGGGGTATGAAATAGACCTCCGTTACAGCTACTTCTTCAACCGTCATTGGGGTTTCTCGACGGGGGTAGGTATCTCCCGTTATGCAACGACAGGCAAATTGACAGGTGATATGTCCGACGATAAATACATGAAACTGGGCAATATGACCGACGACGATGACTTCTCCGGCCACCCGCGTGAGTTCGAACTGCGTGCCCGATTGAAGAATCTGGAAGAGAAGCAGACCGCCTTCCTGCTGGATATCCCGCTGTTGGCAATGTACCAGACCCATTTCGGCGAAGAGGAAAAATGGGGCATGTACGCCGGTCTGGGAGTGAAGTTGCAGATTCCGGTCAAAGCCAAATACAAGGTCGAAGGCAATACAGCCAGCGAACTGAATGTTTCGGGTTACTACCCCCATATCCCTTCCGACGTGGGTTCTCCGTCGGAGGCGCCTGTTCCTCACCACGGCTTCGGCACGATCAACGATCCCGGCCGCGAGTTGGACTGGAGCGGAAAGAACAAACTGAAACTGGGCGTAGCCGGAACTGCCGAACTCGGTTTCCTGTTCACCCTGGGCGAAGACATCGACCTGTTGTTGGGCGGCTACATCGACTACGGTTTCACCAACATGAAGAAAAAGAAAGACCAGGGGCTATTAGCCACTCCTGCATCTTATCATCCGGATGGGAACATGACGGTAGGAAAGGGTATTCCTTATAATGGCATGATGAATTCAAACGTAACAGATAAAGTGAAGGTTATGTCTTTCGGGGTAAAATTAGGGGTTAGGTTTAAATTGAATTAACGTCGCAATAAAAAAGGATGCATCCTCTTCGTCAAAAGGGTGCATCCTTTTTGAAAATAGGGTGCGTCCTCTTGTTTGGGGGAACGCATCTTCCGAAATATCTTCTTTATTTCTCTTTATGATTCATAATCAGCGTCGACGGCATCTTCTGCAACGCTTCGCGGCGGTGTTCAGAGACGTCGTTCCAGGTATCGTAGCTTATCAACATGAAATTATAGTTGCTGAATATCGCCGCTGTCATATCCTTGTCTGCCAGCAGCGACGCCTGCTTGGTCGTATCGACGAACTGGCGGATGGCATGTTTTATCTTTTCGCTGCCCGGAGTCGTCGAACTGCTGCGGTCGAGGATGCTGACCGATCCGTGGGTTGTCTTCAGCAACGTCGAAGCATATTCCAACAGGAAGAGATCCTTCTCCGAGTCGACCACCACGATCACATTGCTCGCTTTCACGAAGCCGCGGTTCACGAATACCCCCACGTCGCAATTACTTTTTCCGATAAACATTTTCGTCTTGTCTTTCAATAGCGCACCGGGGTAAAACCACGATTCGGGCGCCTTGAAACGGCGGAAGAAACGGTTGTAGAAAGAGGTGCGGTAGCGGTTCGCCTCGATGTCGTCCGGCTGGTTACTCATCGAAATGCCCGAACCCACGAGCAGGAAGTCGAAACCCTCCGTGTTTACGATGTCCGTGATATCCTGTCCGGCGTTGTTCGACACCTCGTAGCGCGTTTCTATATTGATTCCCAGCTTTTTCGCCCCATAGAGAATAGGCCCGAAGCTGACTTCCTCGAAGTTATCCGTGTGCAGCGGGTTCACATCCGAACCGACGGTGAGATGAAGCGCCGTAAGGTCCACCTGATGCCGGATATGGGCGAACATCTGGTAGGCTACGTCGAGCATGATCTGCCCGTTGCCCGCACGTCCGAACGAGAGCAACACCTTGAACGTGCCGTCGGCTACCTCCACCGCTTTGTATTCTTTGATCTTCTCGCGTGTCTGGAAGCAGAACTTGATGAACGAAACGAGCGGGATAGTCATAAATGTAGTCACTAGCGTCATCAATACCAGCATCACGAAGATGGATGGGGGCAGGATATGCATTTCGTAACCGATCGTAAGCACGACCAGTTCCATCAATCCCCTCGTATTCATCAGTGCGCCGATATAGAGGCTGTCTTTCCAGCTCTCGCCCACGAAACGAGCCGAAAACATGGCACCGCCGAATTTACCGATGATGGCCACCAGTATAAAGACGCCGCACATCCACCACAGGTCGGGACTATTCAGCAGCCCGATCTCTGTGCGTAACCCCGTCGAAACGAAGAACAAAGGGAGAAACAGGGCCAGCGATACATCTTCCACCTTTTCGGTCATGATCTTGCGGAATTTCACGTTACTTGGCATCACCACCCCCGCGATGAACGCGCCGAACAACGCATGCAACCCTAACATCTCGGTCAAATAAGCCGAAATGATGAGCAGGAGGAACATAAAAGCGACCAGGCCCTTGTCGATCACTTCCTTATTATGGTAAATATGTCCGATCATTTTCAGGAACGGACGGACGGCAAAGAACATGAAAGCGATATAAATGGCGGAGAAAAGAATATTATAGACCGCACTCAGCATTGACCCCGCCTGTGCGATGGCTATCACGACGGCCAGCAGGCACCAGGCCGTGATGTCACCGTTGGCTGCGCTGGCGAGCGAGATCGTCCCCAGATGCGTCCGCGTCAATCCGCGTTCCTGTATGATACGTGCCAGCACCGGGAAGGCAGTGATACTCATGGCGATACCTATAAACAGGGCGAACGATAGGAAGGGAGTGCCTTTGTCGGCATACGTGTCGTAAACGAAGTAGGCAGTAAGCATCCCGCAAAAGAAGGGCACAATCGTGCTTGTATGGCTGATTAGGATCGTTTCCTTTAATTTCTTCCGAACCTCGGTGATATCCAGCTCCATACCGATGGCAAACATAAACAGGATCAGCCCGAACTGGCTTAGGATAGTGATGTTGGCCAGCGACTCGACCGGGAAAAGGAATCCCGAAGCCTCCGGTAGCAAATGCCCCAGCACTGACGGCCCCAGTACGATACCGGCCACAATCTCACCGATGACCGTAGGCTGGCCAATCTTTTGAAACAACCAGCCGAACAGGCGGCAGGTAATCAATATCGTAATGATCTGCAACAGCAGGATGCCGATAGGCGACTGGATATGATGCATCATCAGTTCCCAAAATAAGGAAAAACCTTCACTGAGGTTTTTAGGGGCATCGTAGGCCGATGTCATGGCGCTTTCAATCTGTTGGCTCTCTCCTTCTTTGGCGATAAAATACATCAATGAACCGAATACAAGGATCATCACTAAATAAAAGGCTATACTCTTTGTTCCTCTACTCATATATTGCATGGGGTTTGATGCAAAAGTAAGAAATATCCCGGGAATATCAATACGGTAT
>Ga0137297_11878_pt1 | contig 10780 bp, 8 predicted proteins | sample RamsorincwithD2O_FD_97191 | JGI IMG/M metagenome (GOLD analysis project Ga0137297, IMG submission 97191) | Mouse cecal microbial communities from Vienna, Austria - Mucin amended with D2O | ecosystem: Host-associated > Mammals > Digestive system > Large intestine > Cecum | place: Austria: Vienna... | reverse complement strand
ACCCTGATGATGGAGCCGGAATAAGTTTGACTTATACTGATGTAACTGCTTTGGCAGAAGTAAAAGGCACAATTACCGAAAATAGTATTACATTTAGCGATAAAGGGGTTGTAACTGACCTTACATATACGGCAGCTAATGGAGTAGAATGTGTATATGACAATGATGAATCTAATGGTGAATACTATAAAGTTACACCATAATTAGTAAAGACAAAGATATGACCAACGACACACCATCACCCAACCCAAACAATAAAAAACCATCAGGCAAGCGTCTAATCCGCTTTCTCACCCTCCTGGTCATCCTCTTTGCAGTCCTCACCGCCTCCGTGCCCGGTATTTTTACCGTCATGCGCCGGGCGGACGCGCAGGTGGCTCTTGGCAATGCCAAGTCCCTGCGTATTGCGCTGCAGGTGGCGTCCACGGAGGCCTACGGCTCCGGTCGGGCTTTTCGAAGCCCGTCCGGTGTGGGAGGCGTTACGGAGGAGGTCTGGCGGGAAGCGCTTTTAAGCAGCAAGGCGCCCGGCGATTTCTGGGTGCTGCAGACAGATGAGAGCGGCTATGAGGTAATGCGTTTTGTCTATCAGGAGGGGGATTTTACTGTCACCTATTGTAAGGAGCCTCTTTCCTACGAGGTGTATTACCGTCAGCCCTATATACAGACGAGTTTTCATACCGTATACTGAAACAGGGTGTGTGCCCCTGTCACGTAGCGGTATCTGTCCGGCGGGTTGCGGGAGTTTCATGCAGTTTGAAGCAGGTGAAAGAAAGGAAAAATTACTTTGATTCCAGTATTTTCAGGACTTTTATGGCTGATTCGATTTGCCATGGGAGCCTGTGTATTCAGCTTTTTCAATGTAGTGATATATCGTCTCCCAAAAGGGGAGAGTGTGGTGTGGGGGCGGAGCTGTTGTCCCTCCTGCGGAAAGGCTCTGACGGCGAAAGAGCTGATTCCCTGCGTCAGCTATCTGATACAGGGGAGAAAATGCCGCGGGTGCGGCGGGAGGATTTCAGTCAGGTATTTTCTTGTGGAGTTTGCGGGAGGTATTTTCTTTAACTTCTGCGGTTCTTATTTTGGATACGGAACGTGGGGGCTTTTGTCCTTAAAGGGGAGTTTTGCATTTCTCTACCTTGGAATTTTAACCATGGTAGCGTTTATCGACTGGGATACAAGGATTATTTATAATCGTTTTCATATAATGATTGGATTGCTTGGGCTGACCGCCCTGTGGCTGTTTCCCGGGCATGGTATTTGGGACAGGCTAATCGGAGCTGCGGCGGTATCGGTGCCGATGCTGCTTCTTGCGCTTGCCATAGAGGGAGCCTTTGGCGGCGGGGATATCAAGCTGATGGCGGTAAGCGGGTTTCTGCTTGGATGGAAGGCCGTTCTGGCGGCGATGTTTATCGGACTTTTGGCAGCCGGAGTTTATTGTGTGTGGATGCTTGCCGGAAAGAAGCTTTCCCGCAAGGATGCTTTTGCCTTCGGGCCTTTTCTTGCGCTGGGACTTGGCATTGCGTTTTTCTGGGGGGATTTGCTGGTACTGTGGTATCTGTCCGTTTTGTAACAGGCAAATCCTTTCGGGGAGAGTTTGGAGGAAAATTTTTATGGCAGATTTTCGATATGTTGCAAAGAGTATGGACGGAAAAATTCACCGGGGCGCCATGGAGGCGGCGGGGGAGAGCGCCTTACAGCAGCTTTTGAAGGAACAGGGGATGTTTCTGATTACGGCCAGGGAAGGAGGGCGCGGTAAAAAGCGCAGGAAGCTTTCTTCCAGACAGCTTTCCGAATTTTCAAAATCCTTATCCACTCTCCTGGCCTCCGGCGTCAGTATTGTGCGGGGACTTGAAATCATCGCGGATGAGGAAGGAATTTCACCGGCCGCGAAGAGTCTTTATCTTGAGATTCTGGCTGACCTTCGAAAGGGAATCAGCCTCTCGGAGGCCATGGAGCTGCGCAGATGCTTTCCTGAGCTGATGCTCGGCATGATTCGTTCAGGAGAAGGGAGCGGCAATATAGACGTGGTGATGAATCGGCTTGCCCTGCATTATGAGAGGGAAAGCCGCCTGAAACAGCAGGTACAGTCCACCATGACATATCCGGTTGTACTCCTTGTGATGTGCATTCTGGTGGTGATAGTGATAGTGACCTTTATTCTTCCGCAGTTTGAGGAGCTTTTTTCCGAGATGGAAAGCCTTCCGGGAATAACGGAATTTCTGATGGCGGCTTCGGATTTTCTGGTGAATCAGTGGTATGTGGCGCTCCTTATTCTTTTTATGCTGGGAATTATCTTAAGAATTGTGTCAAAGATTGAAAAGGTGAGAAGAACCATTGATTACATCAAGGTACATATGCCTGTGATTGGCAAGTTAAACCGTGTAATTTATACAGCCCGCTTCGCAAGGACGCTGAGCAGCCTTTATTCCAGCGGAATGCCCATTGCCCCGGCTCTGCAGACCGCCGGGGGCACGGTGGGGAATCTTTATGTGGAACAGCAGTTTGAAAAGGTGACTGGCATGGTGCGCAGCGGTGTTCCCCTTTCGCAGGCGTTAAAAGAGGTGGACGGATTTTTGCGCAAGCTTTCCAGTACCATTCTGGTAGGGGAGGAAAGCGGCCGGTTGGACGTTATGCTGGATTCCATTGCCATGACTATGGAACAGGAGGCGGAGGAGGCCACAAAGCGGCTGGTAACGTTGCTTGAGCCGGTGCTGATTTGCGTGATGGCGCTGCTGGTGGGATTTATTATTGTGGCCGTGATGCTTCCGATTTATGAATCCTACGGCGCAATCGAGGGAGCGGCTTAACAGGGATATGTGGAACTGATAACGGCATATGTTCGGATAAAGGCGTGCAGAAGGGCATATGCAAAACTGCAAATAGGAGAAGGAATGAGTCAGACAGTTATTGTTTTTTCAGAGGATTGCATATTGGCGGCAGCCGGCCGGGAGGGAAGATACCCTGTCATCACAAAGGCGGAGCGGGTAAGATGCCAGGGACAGGGAGACTTTTTTGAACGCTGGCAGCAGGCACTTATGAGTCTTTCCGCCCAGTGGAAATCAGAGCCGGCATTGCTGGTGCTTCCCGTCAATATGTGTTCCGCCAGGGTGTCCAGGCTTCCCTGCAGTAGGGGAAAGCAGCTGGCAGCTCTGGCGGCCAGGGAGGTTGCGGACAGCTTCAGAAACGAGATTGCCGATTATTCGGTGATTTATGCGGAGAAAAAGGGCAGCGTGGATATTTGTGCCGGAGGCGCGGACAGCGGGCAGCTGAAGCGCTTTGAGGACATTTGCCGGGAAGCGGGTATTACCATAGGGGGAATGACTGTTCCCATGGAGGGATATCTTCATGTGCTCTGTCAGCTTGAAAGCTTTGCAGAGAGTACGGCCATTTATCTTTTCTTTGACGAGGGAAGCATGACCAGCGTTCTTTGCCGGAGAGGCCATTACTTATATTCGGGACGCAGCAGGCTTTTCGGCGAGCCGGGGACGCTGGATTTCGGTACGGAAATCGTCAGAAGCATTTCCGGTATCCTCCAGTTCTATGCGGCGGAAAAAAGCGAGATTCCCATCACGGACGTGTTTTATGCCGGGTGCCCTAAGGAGGATTTCGAGGTCAGTGTGGAGGGGATAGAGGCGCTGAACTTAAAAGTAAAGCCCATGGAAACGGACGGCAGGATTACCATGCCGGAGGGGCAGCAGGCTACGGACTGGCTTTCCTGTGTGGGAGCCATGATATCCTGCGGAAAAAATAAAAAGCGGATTAATCTTTATGAGGAGATGAAAAGGCTCTCCGAAAAGGGGGGAAAGAGCAGCGGCTTCCTCAGGCATTTACTCCTTCCCCTTTCGGTGGGGGTTCTCTGCCTTGTTCCAACTATTGCGGTCGCCCTGATGAATCTTAAAGTGAGCGGAGAAATAGCGAAAAAACAGGCATGGATAGAATCTGAAACGGTGCAGGAGAACTACGGGTACGCAGTCATATTACAAAAGAATCTTTCGGCGATTGACGGCGGTATTGCGGCGGTTCGTCTTTCGGACGAAAATCTGTCCGTCTACCCCGACTTTTCCGCGAAGGTAGTTGCAGGGATTGAGGATGCCGGAGGAGCGGGAATTGACTGTACGATTACCGGCTACGACGCCGCCACGGGAGTTTTGACCTTCAAAGCCGGCAGCCGGGAGGTCATAGATGTTCCTTCCTATATATTAAAGCTGCAGGAGAGCGGGCTTTTTCACACGGTGGATTATCTGGGATATGCCTATGAGGAGGAGCGATATACCTTAGAGCTGTCCTGCACCATGGAGGGAAAGACCTCCGGGAGAGCTTTGAACAGACAGGGGGAAACCGGTGAGGAAGGAGATGCCAAGTGAAGCTGGAATTGACTGAAAATGATGTTTTAATGTTAAAAATAGCGGGCAGCGCCCTGATTGCTTTTCTTATTGTCAGGTTCCTTTTGGCGCCCGGAATCGAAAGGTTTCAGGAAAATACACTGGAGCGGGATTTGCTGGAAGAGAGGGTGAGCGAGATGGAGCTTTCCATTGAAAGCATCCCTGTGCTGGAGGAGGCCGCTGAAATCCGCATGAAGGAGCTTACGGAAATTTCCGCGTCTTATTATGAGAAGATGGAAAACCGCCAGGTAGACGAGCTGCTTACGGGACTTGCGTTAAAGCACGGTCTGTTCCCCGTCTCGCTTTCCATAGACGGTGCAAAGCCCGCGCTGCCGGAGCCTTATCTGTACGGTGTGACGGCAAATGCAGAAGGGGAGGTGTCGGATAATTATATCTGTACGGCCACGGGGCGGATGGTTCTGCAGGGGGAGGAAAGCAGGATTTTTGCTTTCCTTGACGATGTGGAGGAAAATTATCCGGCCATTATGCTTTCTTCCCTCCACAGGCAGGAGCAGATGTATTTTGATGCGGAGTGGAACACAGTGGAGCAGCCGAACGTGAGCTGCGAGCTGGCCGTTTATATGTATGATGTCAGTACTTTGGAGCGTTCCTTGCAGGAGGAGAGCACAGGGAGGGAAGGAAGTTGAGAACAAATCTGAGGATTGGGGAAATACTGGAGGAGCGGGGCTATGTAGATGCACGGCAGATGGCGGAAGCGCTGGCTTATCAGAAGGAACACAGGGATAAGCGCGTGGGGCAGATTTTAATTGAGCTGCAGTTTGTTTCAGAGCAGCAGGTGCTGGAGGCACTTGCCAGCAGACTGGAGCTTGAAATCGTGGACGTGGCCTCCCAGACTGTGGATTTGGAGGCGGTCGCCATGATAGACAAGGAACTTGCGGAAAAAAATCTGTTTCTTCCCTTAAGCGTCAAAAACCGCACTATGGTGCTGGTGACCAACGACCCGCTGAATTATTTTGCCCTGGAGGAGGCGCGCCAGCAGACAGGGTGCTTTTTGCAGATTATGCTCAGCGAGGAAAAGCCCCTTCGTCAGGCGATTTCCTATTATTTTGCCGAGGTCGGGGCGAGGAAAGCAGCCACTCAGGCGAATGCCGGATTTATGGCGGAGGAAATAGACGACCTTGACCTGACAGAACTTGAAAATGTGGACGAGGAGGCTCCCATTATCCATCTGCTTAACAGTCTGGTGGAAAGAGCCATCAAGAGCAATGCCAGCGATATCCATATTGAGCCCTTTGACAGGGATACCAAGGTTCGGATGAGAATTGACGGCGTGATTATGGAGTATGTAACTCTCCAGAGAAACGTGCATCAGCCTTTGATTGCCCGCATCAAAATCATGTCCAATCTGGATATTGCCGAAAAACGAATCCCCCAGGACGGTCATTTCCGGGTGCGGACAGAAAACGGTCACGTGAATATCCGTGTTTCCCTGATGCCCACGGTGTTCGGGGAAAAGGCTGTTCTGCGTCTTTTAAACGCCGCCGCCCAGCTTGACTATGCGGAGCAGTTCGGCATGGACGATGAGAGCTATGGGCAGTTTCTTCCATTATTAAACAGCTCCAACGGAATCATCTATATTACGGGTCCTACCGGAAGCGGGAAGTCAACTACTTTATATATGATACTGGAATATCTTTCCAGACGCATGGTCAATATTTCTACCATTGAGGACCCTGTGGAAAAAAATGTTCCAGGCATTAACCAGACCCAGGTAAACCCTGTAGCGGGGCTGACCTTTGAGGCGGGGCTGCGGGCGCTGCTGCGTCAGGATCCGGATATTATCATGGTGGGAGAGACCCGTGACGGGGAGACCGCAGAGATTTCCGTGCGCGCCGCCATCACCGGGCACGTGGTTTTAAGTACGCTCCATACCAACGACGCGGCTTCCAGCATTGTCCGCCTGGAGGATATGGGGGTGGAAAATTATCTGATTGCCAACTCTCTGGTAGGCATGGTCGCCCAGCGTCTGATGCGCAAGGTCTGCGGCAACTGCAGCCAGGAGATGGATACCACGCCGCAGGAGCAAAAGCTGCTTGGCAGCGAGATAAAGAAAATCCGCAGAGGAAGGGGCTGTGCCCAGTGCAACAATACCGGTTACAGGGGGCGTATTGCCGTTCATGAGATTATTGCTGTGGACACAAGGCTCCGCCATATGATAAGCGGCCATGCTTCCACGGAGGAGATTATCCGCTATGCGAAGGAAAATCAGGGGATGCATACCCTCAGGGAAAACGGCTTAAAGCTTGTGAAAAAAGGAATAAGCACGCCGGAAGAACTCTTAAAGATAGCGTATGAGTAAAAACGTAAAACAGCCCGGGACAATGGTTCAATCTTTCAATTAATCGTTGCCCCCGGGCTTTTGATATGGTATGATTACACCGTATTGTATCTCGGAAAGAGAATAATAACAGGAGGAACCGTACCATGAAAAATGAAAGAACATATGAGCTTGTGCTCACGGCACTGTTTACGGCTATTATTGTGATAATGGCATTCACCCCCCTGGGTTATATTCCGCTGGTGGTAATCAACGCAACGGTAATCCATATTCCCGTTATTCTTGGAGCCTTGTTTTTAGGACCGAAAAAGGGGGCGTTTCTGGGATTTGTTTTTGGACTGACAAGCCTGATTAACAACACCTTTAAGGCGGCAACGGCGTCGGCCTTTGTTTTTTCACCGGTTCTGGCGGCAAATGTTATCGGTGTATCCGGCGTTTTCAAGAGTCTTTATATCTGTTTCGTGCCGAGAATTTTAGTCGGAGTCATTCCATGGTTTGTGTACATCCTGATTCGCAGGCTGCTGAAAAGCGAACAGAAAGTATGGCGCATCCTGATTAACGCGGCGATATCGGTTATCTTTTTATTTTCAGTCAAAGCGTTTGTGGATAATCTGGCAAAAGGGAATGGAAGTGGTATGGCCGGAACTGTGGCAGGTGTTATTACGGGTGTTATTTTATTTGTTTTCCTGACGGTGACTGCATGGAAAAAGACGTCCGCAAGCATTGCCCTTGCTTATGCGGGAGTGACGGGGGCATTTACCAATACCCTGTTTGTTATGAGCGGTATTTATATCTTATATAAGGATGCCTATGCGCAGGCGTTGGGAATTGCCGGAGATACGGTAATTGACGTTATCATGGGGATTGTAGGCTTTAACGGAATTGTGGAGGCCGCGGTGGCAGCAATTCTGATTGCGGGCGTGGGACTGGCTCTTATGCAGGTAAAGCCCGTGAAGGAACTGAAGTGAAAAAAGAAAGAAGAAAAATATAGAAAGAAAAAGTAGTGAGATAAAGAAGGAAACGGGGAGAAACAATGATTCTTGCACTGGATATTGGAAATACGAATATAGTAATCGGCTGCATAGACCGGAATATCGTATTCATCCTTGTCGAACCAGAACTGGAGCAGCGTATCGCCCGCCTCCTTCAGCTCCGGCGTCACAATATCCTGCAATTTTGCCACGTCCACCGCAAAGGATACCAGTGTGGGCGGAACGTCAATCTCGTTAAATGTTCCCGACATACTGTCCTTGCCGCCGATGGACGGAAGTCCGTAGCCTATCTGGGCATCGTAAGCGCCCAGGAGCGCCGCAAAGGGCTGACTCCATCTGCCCGGCTCGGAGGTCATGCGCCTGAAATACTCCTGGAAAGTAAAACGGATTTTGTCAACCTCCCCGCCGGACGCCACAATTTTCGCCATGGACTCGGTAACGGCATAAACCGCGCCGTGATAAGGGCTCCAGGACGACAGATAGGGGTCGAAGCCATAGCTCATCATGGTGACAGTGTCCGTCTTCCCCTCAAGGGCAGGAAGTTTGGCAACCATGGTCTGCGTCTCCGTAAGCTGGTAAACGCCGCCATAGGGCATCAGGACGCTCCCCGCGCCGATGGTGGAGTCAAACATTTCCACCAGCCCCTTCTGGGAGCAGGTATTCAAATCATTCAGGCTCTTTAGCCAGGCATCCTTTATATTGTCGCCGTCCAGCGCTTTTGCGACCTCGGGAACAGAGAATTTTTTCAGGTAATTATCTTCCTTGTCGGGAATGTCAACCAGCACGTTGGTTTCCTGATGGGCGCCGTTTGTATCCAGGAATTTCCTGGCGATATTGACAATTTCCTTTCCTCTCCATTTCAGCACCAGGCGGGGCGATTTCGTAACCACGGCAACGGGAATTGCCTCAAGGTTTTCCTCCGCCGCATAACCAAGGAAAGCCGCAACACTTTCAGGGCTCACCACTACCGCCATTCTCTCCTGAGATTCCGAGATGGCAAGCTCCGTGCCGTCCAGTCCCGCGTATTTCTTCGGCACCTTATCAAGGTCCACCACCAGACCGTCGGCAAGCTCGCCGATTGCCACAGACACGCCGCCTGCGCCGAAGTCGTTGCACTTCTTAATCAGCCTGCATACTTCCCGTCTGCGGAAAAGTCTCTGTATCTTACGCTCCGTGGGCGCGTTCCCTTTCTGCACCTCCGCTCCGCAGGTTTCAATGGAGCTTTCCGTATGTACCTTGGAGGAACCGGTTGCGCCTCCGCAGCCGTCCCGCCCTGTCCTTCCGCCCAGCAGAATAATCACATCATCCGGGTCGGAATTTTCCCTGATAACGTTCCTTCTGGGAGCGGCGCCCATAACCGCGCCAATCTCCATGCGCTTTGCAACATAATCGGGGTGATAAATTTCCTTTACATAGCCGGTTGCAAGTCCCACCTGGTTTCCGTAGGAGGAATAACCGCCGGCCGCGCCTCTGACCAGCTTCTTCTGGGACAGCTTTCCCTTTAAGGTTTCCGAAACGGGAACCGTGGGGTCGGCCGCGCCGGTCACACGCATGGCCTGATACACATAGCCGCGGCCTGAAAGGGGGTCTCTGATTGCGCCGCCAAGACAGGTGGCCGCGCCGCCAAAGGGCTCTATTTCCGTAGGGTGATTGTGGGTTTCATTTTTGAAAAATACCAGCCACTCCTCGCTCACCGGCCCGTCGCCGTAATCCATCTCAACCGGAACCACCACGGAACAGGCGTTGATTTCGTCAGACTCCTCCATGTCCTTAAGCTTTCCGTCTTTTTTCAGTTTACGCATAGCCATCAGCGCCAAATCCATCAGACATACGAATTTGTCGCTCCGCTCTTTGAAAATCTCATTTCTGGTATCTAAATAGCTCTGATAGGTGGTCTCTAAAGGCGTTCTGTAATAGCCGTCCTTAAATACGATATTTTTAAGCTCTGTGGAAAAAGTTGTGTGACGGCAATGATCCGACCAGTAGGTATCCAGTACACGGATTTCCGTCATGGTGGGCTCACGGCGTTCTTCCGCCTTATAATAATTTTGAATATGGAGGAAGTCCCTGAAGGTCATTGCCAGTCCAAGGCTTTCATACAATTTATGAATCTCCTCCTCTTTCATCTCGCAAAAGCCGTCAAAAACCGCCACGTCCGCCGGTTCTTCATAGTTTGTGATAAGGGTGTCCGGCTTATCCATACCGGTTTCTCTTGAATCCACCGGATTGATGCAGTAAGCCTTGATTCTGTCAAATTCCTCCTGAGAAAAATCACCGGTAATCAGATAGGCCACCGCCGTCTTTATCACCGGCTCCTCGTCCTCTTTTAAGAACTTCACACACTGCACGGCGGAATCCGCCTGCTGGTCAAACTGCCCCGGAAGGTATTCCACTCCGAAAACCTTTCCGTCAGCGGGAACGGTAATCTGCTCTCTGTACAGAATATCCACCGGAGGCTCTGAAAACACGCCGTATAAGGCCTGCTCAAAGATTTCCCCGGACAGATTCTCCACATCATAACGGATAAACACCCGGACATCCTTAACCGTTGTAATTCCCAGATAACTGCTGATTTCCTCTTTCAGCTCCCTGGCCTTTACCGCAAAGGGAGCCTTCTTTTCAACATAAACGCGTTTTACGTTTCCCATGGTGAATTTAATCATCCTCCTTATTCATCCACTATAAGTCCCTGCATTACATACAGGATTTCTCTGTCTATCGCCGCCTCGGAAATCCCCCGTGTCTGCGAGGCGATTTTAAGGCCCTCCAGGACATACATGATATGCCTTGCGGTGCCTCTCGGGTCTTCGCAATAAAACTCTCCGTTTTCCACACCGTCCAAAATCAGCTTCTCGATTACATAAACCGCCGCGTCAAACTGCTTTTTAAGCATATTGTCCTTATACGGTTCCTGATTTTCAAAAAAATACTCATAAATCGCTTTATTTAAGGAAGCGTTCCTGCTCAGGATTTCTTTTTTCTGCTCCTTAAGCAGAAGCGCCAGAATGTCGGAAGGCGCAGCCTCCTTTGGGATATTCCCGGCAAACAAATCGTCCGCGTCCTCCTGCTCGGACCGCAAAACCTCCTCGAAGAGCTCTCTGGTACTCTGA
>Ga0137297_11274_pt2 | contig 10799 bp, 14 predicted proteins | sample RamsorincwithD2O_FD_97191 | JGI IMG/M metagenome (GOLD analysis project Ga0137297, IMG submission 97191) | Mouse cecal microbial communities from Vienna, Austria - Mucin amended with D2O | ecosystem: Host-associated > Mammals > Digestive system > Large intestine > Cecum | place: Austria: Vienna... | reverse complement strand
GTATAGCCGATTCCGCCCGATACTACACCGGCAAATACAATGGAAATCCAGGCCCCGAAAATCCCGTTCCAACTTGGCTGTTCCAGAATAAACATAGCCATACATCCCAGGAGCCCCGTGGTAAAAAATTGTATACACGACATGAGCACCCCATCCGCTTTCGGTGCAAAATAGTCGATTGTCAGGATATGGAGAGTAAAACCTGCCGCACACAGCAGCACCAGCAAATCCCCCTTAGACACAGTGAATCCTTCCTTGATGCACAGCAGATACATTCCCGCCAATGCCAGCGCCACACCGATCCAAATCTTTTTTTCAACTTTCTTATGCAGGAATATGAGTCCCGCCAAAGGTACCATAACAATATAAAGGCTGGTGATAAATCCGGCATTGGCCACTGTGGTGTAAGCCACTCCGAACTGTTGAAGGGAAGTTCCCACAAACAGGCAGAATCCGCAGCATATACCTCCCACCAGACTGTTTCTATTATAGGCCACATAATCCTGGCTGCTCATAGCCCTCAACCGATTCCTGTCCTTCCTGCGGAAGATGGCGATCACAGGTATCAGTACGGCTCCGGCCAAAAGATACCGGCATCCCACAAAGGTAAAGCCTCCAACATAATTCATTCCGTCACTTTGAGCTACAAAAGCAATACCAAAAATAAAAGCCGTCAAAAGCATCATCATACTGCTGCCCATAGATTTTCTCTGTTCCATATCCTTCCAATCTCTCTTTCCCACAATCTTATAATGGTATAGAGGCATCTTTTTTGAATCCTTAGCATCTTTCTTTCCAAGCTGGAAAAAAACGCCGGAACCATGCTTTTTGAACGGGTCGGCAAAAGGTTAATACCCACTCAGACCGGCCAGGTTTACATTAAGTATGCACGCCAGATTATGGTGATTTCCAAGAATTTTGAATTGGAGACAGCTGCTTTAAAGAAGGAACAGCAGGGCCAGCTGTGCGTGGGATGCTTAGAGAAGCGTTCTCATTTCCTGATGCCCCGGCTGTTTCGGCAGTTTAAGGAACTTCACTCCAATATTGATGCGATTCTCTATAACGATCATCTGGAACAGCTTTTTGAAGCTCTCACCGAAGGCAAAGTAGATCTCATTTATGCCAATAAAGATCTGCAGTTTCCTGAGCTGAACTCACAGCCTGTATGCAGCGAACATCTGCTCTTGGTTCTCCCGGCCAACCACCTTGCTGCCGCTTACGCACGCCCTGTCGGCGGCTGCCCTTTCCCTTACCTGGATTTAAAACATGTGGAAAAAGAGACTTTTTATGTCCCTGACAAAGGATATTCCATCCGCTTCCTTATAGATGATGCCATCCAGTACTGCAAAGCCAATCCTCAAACTATACGTCCGATCAAAGCCATCAGTCTTGGCTGTCAGATGGCCTCTGAAGGATTAGGAATATCTTTCACCACAGAAGCTTACATCCGCACCATGGATTATCCCTTACCCAGCTGTTATTTCCTCACCGGCGACCTGTCTCAAAAAGTGGAATGGAAGGTATTTTGGCGCAAAAGCGCAGTCCTTCCCCGGTATATGCTTGACTTTATTGATATGCTTAAAGCCGAGGAGCAAAAGCCCGCCCAGCATGCAGATAAAACAGATACAGAATAAGTAAGAATAGCCGGCTGCATCCAAAATATGTCCCGCTATGTTCTGGAACACAATGGAAGCCAGAAAGGAGGCTGATACCACCAGAGAGACCTGGCTGGCCCTGTATCCCTTACCCATAAGGTAGACCGAGATCAGCGTGCTGAACAGGGCCCATGACAGATAGTAAAAATTATACATCAGGAAATATCTGAAATAACTGTTCTTATATTTTCTAAAAAATATCATCTTCCGTCCCCTCCGCCCTTAGATCGAACTTAATTTCTTCTTCAAAACCTGTCAAAATAAAGCTTATTGCAGAATGTGGTCATAAGATCCGACACTGGTTCTGCCAGCGCCACTGCCATGACTCCCCAGGGAAGGGCAGAAGGCAGAATATACAAAAGCGGGATCAGAAGAATCACCTTTCTGAAAAAGGCGAAGAAGAAGGACATCCTTCCCTCCCCCCATGGAGGTGTAGGTCTGCTGGTACAGACTGTTGGCTCCGATAAAAAAGCAGCCGAATATATAGACTCTTAGCATCCTTGCTCCCAAGCTTACCAAAGCCAGGTCCGAGTTAAAGAGGCGGATAAAAAGGGCCGGGAAGAGAAGCATAAGGGTGGTGCCGCACAGGCAATGATGGCATACCTAAGGGTCTTTTTCACCCGGCCGTAATCTCCTGCCCCGTAGTTAAAGCTGACAATGGGCTGGGATCCCTGGACCACACCGGTCAGCGGCAGGTTGATAAACTGAAACATGGAGAACAGGATAGTCATGGCGCTGACCGCTAAGTCCCCTCCATACTTTAACACCTGCATATTAAAGCAGATGTGCATAATCCCCTCTGATGTAGTCATAAAAAAGGGGAAGCCCCGAGAACCAGGACTCTGGTGAGAATCCCTTTTTTTATTTTCATATTCTTAAGGCGGAGACAAAGCTTTGTGTTCTTCCCCAGCAGAAACCACATGACAAAGACACAGGATACCATCTGGGATACGACTGTAGCCAGAGCCGCCCCCTTAATCCCCATATTCAGCTGAAACATAAAGATGGGATCAAGAATAATATTGAGAAACGCTCCCAGCATGGTGGTGATCATGGCCGTCTTGGCAAATCCCTGAGTGGTAATGAAATAGTTCATGCCCACCGTGATCTGGACAAACAGGGTGCCGTAGAGATAGACCGTCAGATACTCCGACGCGTACCACATGGTATTTTCACTGGCTCCGAACATGGTGAGCAGAGGCTTCCGGAATATGAGGGTTCCCGCCATCACTAAAAATGATGTGACTACCAGGCCAAAAAAGCTGTTGCCCAAAAACAGCTCTGCCTCCTCCCTGTCCCCTTTTCCCAGACTGATAGCCGCCAGAGGGGAACCGCCTCTGCCAAAGAGAGACGAAAGGCCTGACAGCACCATGGTAATGGGTACGCACAGCCCGATTCCGGCCATGGCCATAGTGCCATCCTCCATTCTTCCGATATAGACACGGTCCACGGTGTAATATTTATGCCTTGGAAAAATAGTAATATTTTTTGAAAAAATTGCGTTATGTTGTAACAAACACCGTTATTATGTGATATAAGAGATAAGTTATAGCAAATATCCTATATAACTTAAAAATCTACTTACTAGGAGGTGAAAAAGTGCAGGATTCTTGTAAAAATATAGACATGGATTCGATTTATCAAGAGTATGCGAATTTAGTTTACCGTTTTTTATATTCCTATACGCAGGATATAGAATGGTCGCAAGAACTAATGCAGGAAACATTTTTACGGGCAGTAGGCTCCATTTCACGTTATAACGGCTCTTGTAAATTATCTGTATGGCTTTGCCAGATAGCGAAACATGTTTTATACCAGGAGCTTCGAAAAAAGAAGCGTGCAGAAATGGTAGAACTGGCAGATTATTTGCCGGATGATTCTTCACCGGACGGAGAAACCAACATACTGAATCAGGAAAATAAAATAGAGCTTTATCAGGCAATCCATCATTTGCCAGAGTTGGAACGGGAAGTTATTTTATATCGAATTACGGGCGAACTTTCTTTTCGTGAAATAGGAGCAATTTTAGGAAAGAGTGAAAATTGGAGTAGGACGGTTTTTTATCGAGCAAAACAGAAAATCAAAAAGGAGTTGAAGGCACATGAATAAAAATTATTCCTGCGATATCATAAAGGATCTGCTTCCCGGATATATTGACGGAGTTTTAAGCGAAGCAGGGGAAAATGTAGTAAAAGGGCATTTAGAAGAATGCGACAAATGTAATAGAGCCTATCTGGAAATGAAAGAAGAATTGAATAATGAAATGGAAGCAAAAGAACAAATTGCACTTGACGGATTTAAAAAATTGCGGCAACATACCAGAAAATTGAAAATTGCCATTGGAATCACTACAGGGTTGCTGGTATTTCTTTTACTATCCGCTTTTGTAAGAGTCTTTGTAATCGGCGTTCCTATCTCTACTCACGCAATGAGTATAGATGATCTTTCATACAACGAAGAAACAAATTGTCTTGAAATAAGTGGTACAGTCAATTTTGCTTCCTGCCGGGTCAGCCATGTGGTCTGGAAACAGAGTGAAGAAAACAGCAATGCTGTAAATGTGTTTGTTTATGGAGTCGAAACATTGCCTTTTCAATCTGAGAAAAGCGAGTTTAACATATCAGTCCCCAATATGAAAGGCAAAACGGCGTATCTTGCCTGTCCAGATTTTGACCAGCGAGAGATATATAATTGGAAGCATTACCACAACGAAAAACTGATAGAATTGGAGAATGAAATATACGATCATCTTACAGAACTGGACAGAACCAAAGATGCATTAAGTTATAACGGTGGGATTGAAATCGTAAATGGGGCAGAAGGAATCTGCTATTCTGTTCATTCCGTAATTGGTGAAAACGCAACATTTTGGACATTGAATGACCACTTGGTTACCGATGGCGACTTTGAAAGCAGAGACTTTGAAATCTGGATTTCTTTAGACAAGCCATATCAGATTTTAATTAACGATTATCAGTCAGGAGAATATACAGATGACTATTCCATTATCAGCAGTCACTAGAACAAGAGATTGGGGAAAGGTACGGATACTGCCGGAGTACAACCGGGTATCAAATTATTCCGAAACAAAAAGCTAAAGACCAAGAGATAAGTATTGTGGAAATGTGCATAACTGGCTATGGAATCTCAAATATCATTCATTTATATCTTATATGAGTAGTTTCTTGACAGTGTACAATAGCAAATGGATACTCTCATTTTTACTGGTGCTGGTGTTGTTTTTCCATTGTTTTGCATATTTGGGTTCCTTGCTTTACTGGGGAATGGGATACAGCGAAAAATAACAGGGAAACCATGCACTGCCCCATGCGGGAGAAAGGGGAATCATCTATGCCTTGCACAGAAGCATACAAGGAACATATCATGTATACTTTCAATGGCTTTTGTAAGACCGTTATACGTTTTGCGGCTATCAACGCATGGCGTGACAGGAGCAGGCGGTGGCAAAAAGAAGTATCCCTTAAATACCTCACAGAAGAAAAATTTTATCCTTTAGGCACAACAGACAAATATTTTGAAACACCCTATAAAGAATATCCCATAACGATATACGGTCAGACAGTTATCCTCACCAATGGGGAGCTTGCCGCCGCCCTATTATCGTTGAGGGAGTACGACCGGGTATCTAATCCGCAGGACGTTAAAACTCCTGCAAAGGAAAATGGAGGTGCTTTCACATGGGGAATCCAAACCTTTTGCCCTATGAAACGATTGTCCGGGCGACCAGCGGAGAGCCGGAAGACGTGGACGAGGTTTTACAGCATTACAGCAAGCGTATCCGAATTGCCGCTATTGAAAACGGGCATATCGACAGGGATACCGAGGACAGCATAAAACAGCGGCTTGTCACTGCCCTGTTCAAGTTCCGTTTTGATGAACAGGAAGTATAAGAAATCGCTTTCATAATTGATGTGCTATTATCGTGCTTCTATTTTGTGGAGTGGGTGGAATGATAATCCGAAACCGGCAGATATAGAAAATGCCATTAGTGAGATTATGGAAAATCATTCTGGAACACTAAATATTCTGTTTTCAGACGAAGATGTGTTATTAGTGTTTGAATGGGATTGTTTGAATTTATCTGTTTATAACATGACAGAAAACATGAAAAAAATGGCAGAGAAAATAGCATTATCAGAAGGCTTTTTTTGCTGGAAAGGAGCAGATTAACTTCCAGTTTGTAGAATTGCAGCCAGTTAAAAACTAAATAACCGCCGCTACATAGAACGGCATACCAAGACAGGAAATCAAGAAAAGGTTTCCTGTTTTTTTGCGCCCATTTTGCAGGTATTAGGGGGAGAAATGTTTCCGCAGCTTTGGCAGCCGCGGCAAACACTGAAAAGTTTATGAAAGTAGTCCGCAAGTACACCAGCTTTGAGGAACTCACCCCTACCCTGTTACGGGACTTTGTGGAGAAAATCGTTATCCACGAATCGGAATCCCTTGACGGGAAACGCCGGGGGAAGCTCCGCAGACAGGAAATCGAAATCTATTACTCTTTTGTCGGCAAGGTAGAATTGCCCGACTAAACCCCGACCCGTCCGGCAGTCAGCCAGACAGGGAACGGCAAAATTTTTTACACTTCTTTTACTTCTTTATCTCACATGAGCAAAATCCCCCGGCTTCTCTTTATGAGTTTTTCAACCAGCTTTGCCGAAACCACATCATAACACATAGCCTTGTCTCCCCCGGCTATGCTGTAGGATACCTGGTTTCTCACCGTAGTGGGATCTTCCCTCCACGCCTTGCAGGAGCTGTGTATCTGGCTGATCCCCGTATACTCTAATAGTCCCCGTGCATTCTCACCATTGACGCCGCTTCCTGCCAGAATCTGGATTCTGTCCCCATAAGCCTCCTGCAGCTGCCGGATCATCTCCCGCCCCTCCATGGCTGTAGGCTTTAATCCGCTGGTAAGCACCCGGTCCATCCCTAAGTCAATCAGCTGCTCCATGGTTCTAAAGGGGTCGTCCGTACAGTCGAAGGCCCGATGGAACACGGCCTCCCGTCCCATGCCTTTAATAATATCCAAAATCCTCTTATTGCTCTCCTGATCCAGAGAACCATCCTCCTTAAGGCATCCGAAGGCGACTCCGTCAGCCCCTGCTTCCAGGACCTCCCGGCACTCCCGCTCCATCACGGCCAGCTCTTCTTTAAGATAGCAGAACCCGGCGCCCCGGGATCTTACCATAGCTACCACCTTCAGGTTTAAGTCCTCCTTCACCATGGAAACCGTGGCCGTAGTGGGGGTCAGGCCTCCAAGCATTAAGGCCCCGTTCAGCTCGATACGCCCAGCCCCTCCTCTAGCCGCCTGGCAGGCATCATAATAACTTCCGCAGCAAATTTCCACAACAGGCTTCATCCCATTACCTCCACTTTCTTAAAGCTTCCCCATGCGGTACAGGCCCAGAGCGTAGATCTTGGCATTCTTCACCAGATCCTCCACGGTCATCCACTCGTTGGGGTTGTGCCCGATTCCCTTCTGTCCGGGGAAACTTGGCCCAAAGGGCACCATGTTGGGCATGGCCTTGGCGTATGTCCCTCCCGTGGTCGTTACAGGAGTTCCATCCTCCCCTGTCATCCTCTCATAGCATTCCTTTAAAGCCTGGACAAGGGGGCTCTTCTTGTCAAAAACCACAGGATTGTAATTGTGCTTCAGCTCCACACAGAGTTCCCCTGCCTTCCCCTGAATCCTCTCTAAAATCTCCTGGATACTGCTGCCTGCGGGATAGCTTAAAGAGGCCTCAAAATAAGGAATATGGTCTTCTATTCCCAGCTTATACCCTCTCATCTCCATGGTTCCGTACTCCTTGTGGGAAACGTCAATTCCCAGCCGGTCCCCTGTATTATTGGCCCCGATAAAATACTGGGTGACAAATTCAAAAAACGGCTCCAGCTCCTGGCCCTTCACCCGGATTATGGCCCTGCCCCGCTCGCCATAGACCACAGGGAATTTGCAGTCCGGCGTAAATCCCCAGAGAGGCGGCTTCTCCTTTTTCAGATAGTAGTGAAGATCCTCAAACCCCGATTCTTCGTCACAGCCGAAAATAATCCGGATTCTGTGTTTTGGTTCATATCCCAGCTCCTTTAAGGCATAAAGGCCGTAAAGGCAGGACAAAATCGGCCCTTTGTTATCCAGAATCCCACGGCTGTAGATCACCCCGTTTTCCATATATCCGCTGAAAGGCGGCTGTTTCCATCCGTCTCCGGCAGGCACCACATCTACATGTCCCATGGCGCACACATAATCCTCGCCCCGGCCGTACTGGGCATAGCCTATATAGTTGTCCAGATTCACACAGTCAAATCCCAGGCACCCTGCCAGCTCCAGCACTTTCTCAAGAGCTGCCTTCACTCCGTGGCCAAAGGGCGCCTGGGGCTCCGGCTTGGTCTCGACGCTGTCAATCTTCACCAATTCCAAAATCCCGTCTATCATCTGGTCCTTCAGGCTTTCCACCTTCTGTATAATCTTTTCTTCCATCTCCCCGTCTTTTCCTTCCCGCAAGATACCATCAGGGCCAGGATACTGCACCTGGCCCTGATGATCCTACTCCTCCACCGGAGCCATTCTTGTCCTCATGTAATCCTCCATCCACTCTTTGGACGCCTCCTCAAAGGTACAGCGGCCATCCTCCCCGGGGGTCACCAGGTACACCTTGGGCTCCTCCCCCCAAGACGCCACGGCAAAGGAAAAGCCCTGGATATTGGTGGCAACGCCCCATTCCCCTTTGTTGTTCATGGCGATTAGGGACAAGTCTCCGGCTTTGCCCCGGCGCTCTTTTAATTCTCTGTCAAGAAGGCCCACCGCCTTCTCGCAGGCCTCCTGCGGATGAAGCCCTTCCTTCATCAGCCTGACGATCTCATAGGAAATGCATCCCTTCATCAGGTCTTCCCCCAGCCCGGTGGCGCTTGCTCCCCCCACCTTACTGTCCGCATAGAATCCCGACCCTACAATGGGAGAATCTCCCACCCGGCCTTTTTTCTTCATAAACAGCCCGCTGGTGGATGTGGCCGCCGTCATCTTCCCTTTACAGTCCAGGCATACCATACCAACGGTGTCATGCCCTGCATAAGGCCTTAATTCCTGTTCATCCTCTTTTTTTCGTTTCCGGTAAAAGGCCTTGGCCCTGTCTGTCAGCATGTTCTTACGCTCAAAGCCTTCCTTGTGGGCAAATCTCTCCGCACCCTCGCCTACCAGGACGCTGTTCACCTTCTCTCTGCTTAACCGGCGGGCAATGGACACAGGGTTGGCATAATCCCTGATAGCCGCCACGGCTCCCACATCCAGAGTATCCCCATCCATGTAGGCCGCGTCCAGCTCCACCTCCATATCCTCATTGGGCAAGCCGCCGTAGCCCACGGATTTATAATAGGGGAAATCTTCCACCTCCCGGATCGCCGCTTCCACGGCATCCCCTGCGTCCGCCCCCTGCTCCAGCATACCGGCGCCCTTCGTCACGCCCTCCAAAGCCATCCTCCAAGTTGCGATCATTCCCCACATAGCTGTCTTCTCCTCTCTCTGTTTTTAATTCTTTTAGGCATTTGCGGAACTCAAAACTTAGCTGAATATTCTCCTGGCTTTGACTTACGCAATCACCTATTTTATTTCTTTTCATTAGGGAAAATTATACCAACATTGGAGGGATAAATCAACTGTTTCCCCCTTTCCCGGGGAATATAAAAGGCTGCTTTCGCAGCCTTTTACACGCTCATATGTAATATAAAGGTATTCCTGTCTGACGGGTAGTAGCTCAGCGTATATTCCACAACCTGCTCCCTGTCCTCCAGAAAGCTTACGGAATGAATCAGGATTCCCAGGCTCCCATCCTCCACTCCGAGGATTCTTGCCAAACGGCTGGTAATCAGCACTGCGCTGATGTTCTTTTTCAGATGCCGGCGCTGTAAATGATTCCGTTTAAAAATACTAGTCAGGGATTCCTGCTCAAAATCCTCCTTCTGAAGAAATATATACTGGGTAGGAATATAAGTGATATTGTATACAATAGGCCCTTTGTCAAAAGAGTCCTTCACATACCGCAGCCTGGAGAGCTTAAACACCTCGTCTCCAGGATGAAGCCCCAGATGCTCCGCCACATCTTCATCTGATGGTATCACCCTCTGCTCCAGCACCTCTGTCTTGATCTCCATGCCTCGGGCTCTCATCTCTTTGCTGAAGCTTTCAATGAAAATTGTGGTATCCTCCATTACCTTAGGCCTGGACACAAAAGAGCCCTTTCCCTTCACCCTGACTACATAGCCCTGATTCACCAGAGTGGACAGGGCGGCGCGCACCGTAGGGCGGCTTACTTTAAACTGCGCACACAGCTCCTTCTCCGATGGCATCATGTGGCCGGGAACCCACTCCCCGGATTTGATCTTCTCTAAAATACTGTCCGCGATTTTTGTGTAAAGAGACATGTCCGGCCGTCCTTTCCGTGTTCCAGTAGTTAAAGACATTATATAGATATGTAAGGATATTGTCAATGTTTTCCTTTTTTCTTCTTTTACATTGTTATCACTTTGTTACTGTTCACACCATGACTAATCACTCTGCTGATTAGTCATGAGCCCATACAGTTATGGAGCCAAAGCATATGCCCCATTGCCGCAGGCAATTTAAAATGGGCATATGCAGTTACGTTCACAGGGAAACTGGGAACAGTAACATCACTTTTCCCCAAAAATTTTCCTTATCTCCTCGGTCAGAGCTTCTGCCAACTGCCTGTGGGATTCCGGCATCCAGTGGAGCCCATCGGCCTCGCTGGGACCCGTAAATCGGGAGGCATCCAGAAAGTAGCACCCCAGCTCCTGTGCCGCCTGCCTGTAAACTTCCGGAAACATGAGGGAAAGCCGGCGGCCTTTATCACATCCGAATTTGGGGTAAACCTCGGTACGGCCTTTGGCCTCACAGATGTCCGATGGGGCCAGAAGCAGAATAGGCGGCGGCGTATTATTTCTCCCGCAGGCCGGCGTGTCCTGTATGATTTTGATGAGGGTGCGGATTCCATCTCCCAAATGTTCTTCCTCCGGCTGGATCGACAGGTTCAGATCATTGGATCCAAGCATGAGCACCACCAGATCCAGGGGTCTGTGGGTCAAAAGACAGGGCAGCAGGTAAGGAAGGCC
>Ga0137297_11864_pt1 | contig 10857 bp, 9 predicted proteins | sample RamsorincwithD2O_FD_97191 | JGI IMG/M metagenome (GOLD analysis project Ga0137297, IMG submission 97191) | Mouse cecal microbial communities from Vienna, Austria - Mucin amended with D2O | ecosystem: Host-associated > Mammals > Digestive system > Large intestine > Cecum | place: Austria: Vienna... | reverse complement strand
GGGCGCTTGCCGTTGCCGTTGCCTTTGCCGTGATATTTGCAAAGGAGATATTCGGCGGAACGGGTATGAATATATTCAATGTGGCGCTTGTTACGCGTGCGTTCCTCTTCTTCTCTTATCCTTCCGTGATGAGTGGAGACGGGGTTTGGATAGCCCGGGATTATCTGCTGGGCTTCGGATACGACCTTCCCGACTCGTTTACGCAGGCAACGCCGCTTGCAATGGCGGCACAGGGCGCGGACATACCGTATAGTATCAGTGACATGGTGCTGGGCTTTATACCCGGTTCTATTGGAGAAACAAGTGTGGTGGCGATTGCTTTGGGTGCCGTGATACTGCTTTGGACGGGCATTGCAAGCTGGAAGACAATGGCGGGAGTGTTTGCAGGAGGCATACTGACGGCAATGGTTTTCAGTGCCACGGGCAGCACTCCGCTGGCATGGTATGAGCATATTATTCTCGGAGGTTTCTGTTTCGGTGCCGTATTCATGGCGACAGACCCGGTGACTTCGGCAAGAACGGAGACCGGAAAATACTGCCTGCGTAAACGAGTCGGGAAGGTCGTATCCGAAGCCCAGCAGATAATCCCGGGCTATCCGGAGGGTATGATGCTGGCTATATTGCTTATGAACATGTTTGCTCCTACAATAGACTATTGTGTTGTAAGCCGTAACATATCGAAGAGGAAGAAACGTTTAACTGAAAATAAGGAATAAGGGATATGGAAGATAAAGGTAAGAGGAGTTTGAACACAAATTCCAATACATATATAATAATGTACGCGACGGTAATGGTCATAGCCGTTGCCTTTATACTGGCTTTTGTCTCCAGTTATCTTAAGCCGGTTCAGGACACAAACGTGATGCTTGACAAGAAAAAGCAGATATTGGCGGCGCTGAACATCAACGGTCTTGAGGACAAGGACGTTGCGGCGAGATATGCGGACGTGGTGGAAGCTGACATGATAATAGACAGTGACAACAACGTTGTGCGGCAGGGAGAGAAAGGAGGAGAGCGTGACGGCTTTGCCTTGAACAGCTCTGACTTCAAGAAAGGACGTCTTGCCGTGTACGTATGTCGTGTGGACGGTGGCGTGAAGTATGTTGTGCCGGTGTATGGCATGGGACTTTGGGGACCGATAAGCGGATATATAGGTATAGACAGCGACAGGAATACCGTGTACGGTGCATACTTTACGCATGAGAGTGAGACAGCCGGACTGGGTGCGGAGATAAAGGACAACAAGGCATGGCAGCAGCAGTTCCGTGGAAAGAAGATAATGAAAGAGGGCACGGAGGGCATAGCTCTTGCCGTTGTAAAGAAGAGCGAGCTTAGAGATAGGTCGGTTCAGTGTGACGGAATTACCGGTGCCACGCTTACGTCTGACGGTGTAAGCCTTATGCTGAAGGACTGTCTTGGTAAATACACTAAGTTTTTAGAACAAAATAATGAGGGCAAAAACAATGAGTAAACTGTTTTCAAAAGAGAATAAAGAGGTGTTCAGAAGTCCTCTTAGTAAGGATAATCCCGTGCTTGTACAGGTGCTTGGCATCTGTTCGGCACTTGCCGTTACTTCGCAACTCAAGCCTTCAATTGTCATGGGACTTGCCGTAACGATCATTACGGCATTCGCAAACGTGATAATATCCTTACTGCGCAACACCATTCCCAACCGCATACGCATCATCGTGCAGCTTGTTGTGGTGGCGGCACTTGTGACGGTTGTCAGCCAGATACTTAAGGCTTATGTATATGATGTCAGTGTGCAGCTGTCGGTTTATGTGGGACTTATAATAACCAACTGCATCCTTATGGGGCGTCTTGAGGCGTTTGCCATGACGAACAAGGTTGGTCCAAGTTTCCTCGACGGACTGTCCAACGGCATAGGATATGCGTATATTCTTGTTGCCGTGGGCGGCATACGCGAGTTGTTCGGTCGTGGAACGCTGCTTGGATATCAGGTGGTTCCGCAGTGTGTCTACGATGCCGGGTATATTAACAACGGCATGATGACGATGCCCGCAATGGCGCTTATACTGCTCGGATGTATAATATGGATTCACAGGGCATACTTCTGCAATGAGGACAAATGACGGACAGGCATGCGCAGAGTGTATTCTGCGCGGCGTTCTTATTGGTCTTTAAACATAGGATAAATTAAAGAATATTATAAAATGGAGCATATTATAAGTTTGTTTTTCAGGTCGATATTCGTCGACAACATGATATTTGCCTTTTTTCTCGGCATGTGTTCGTTCCTCGCGGTGTCGAAGAACGTAAAGACTTCGCTGGGGCTTGGTCTGGCTGTAACGTTCGTTTTGCTGGTGACAGTGCCCGTGGACTATCTGTTGCAGGTGTATGTTCTCGGTCCCGACTGCCTTATGGAAGGCGTGGACCTGTCGTATCTCAGCTTTATACTGTTTATAGCTGTCATTGCCGGAATAGTGCAGTTGGTGGAGATGATAGTAGAGAGATATTCTCCTTCACTGTACTCTGCGCTGGGTATATTTCTGCCTCTGATAGCCGTAAACTGCGCCATCATGGGTGCATCGCTGTTCATGCAGCAGCGTATAGGGCTTGATCCTTCGAACACACAGTATATTGGAAATGTATGGGATGCCGTGATCTATGCCGTAGGAAGTGGCATCGGGTGGACGCTGGCGATAGTGGCAATGGGTGCGATACGCGAGAAATTGCAATACAGCGATGTGCCCCGTCCGTTGCAGGGACTTGGCATTACGTTTATAACGGTTGGTCTTATGGCAATGGCAATGATGTGCTTTTCGGGGCTTAACATATAATTTTATGAGGTTATGACACAGTTTATTATTATAAGTATAGGAGTTTTTCTTGTCACAATCCTTCTCCTTGTGGTGATACTTCTTGTGGCAAAGAGGTATCTTTCGCCAAGCGGAAATGTGACAATAGACATAAACGGAGACCGGAACATAGAGGTGGGGCAGGGCGCATCACTGATGAGCACGCTTGCAGAGAACGGCATTCACCTTTCTTCTGCATGCGGTGGCAAGGGCAGTTGCGGTCAGTGCAAGGTGCAGGTGCTTGAAGGAGGGGGCGAGATACTCGACTCCGAGCGTCCTCACTTCACACGCAAACAGATTAAAGACCACTGGCGTCTCGGCTGTCAGTGCAAGGTTAAGGGCGACCTTAAGATAAAGGTTCCCGAGAGTGTGCTCGGAGTAAAGGAGTGGGAGTGTACCGTGATAAGCAACAAGAACGTGAGTTCTTTTATAAAGGAGTTTATCGTTGCACTGCCTCCGGGCGAGCACATGGACTTTGTTCCGGGTTCGTATGCGCAGATAAAGATACCGGCATACGATACGATCGATTACGACAAGGACTTTGACAAGGCTGATATAGGTGACAAGTATATCGGCATGTGGGAGCGCTTTAACATCTTCTCGTTGAAGGCTCACAACCCCGAAGATACCACAAGGGCATACTCCATGGCTAACTATCCGGCTGAGGGCGACCGCATAATGCTGACAGTACGCATTGCAACAACACCGTTCAAGCCCAGACCGCAGGTAGGTTTTCAGGATGTGCCTACAGGCATTGCATCTTCGTATATATTCAGTCGCAAGCCAGGAGACAAGGTTATAATGAGCGGTCCTTACGGTGATTTCCATCCTATATTCGACTCAAAGAAAGAGATGATATGGGTTGGCGGTGGTGCCGGAATGGCTCCTTTGCGTGCTCAGATAATGCATATGACAAGGACATTGGACACACGCGACCGTGAAATGCACTATTTTTATGGTGCCCGTTCGCTTGTCGAAGTGTTCTATCTTGATGATTTCCTGAAGCTCGAAAAGGACTTCCCGAACTTCCATTTCCACCTTGCGCTCGACCGTCCCGACCCTGAAGCCGATGAAAAGGGCGTTGCTTATACTGCCGGATTTGTTCATCAGGTGATGTATGATACGTATTTGAAAGACCATGAAGCACCGGAAGACATCGAGTATTACATGTGCGGACCCGGTCCGATGAGTGCTGCCGTGGTGAAAATGCTTGACAGTCTGGGTGTAGAACCGGACAGTATCATGTACGATAACTTCGGCGGATAGGATAAAACTCCGTCATATCAATAAAAGACGCATGCCTTTGTTTGTTTCTATAAGAACCGGAAAACAAACAAAGGCATGTCTTTTTATTTTAACGTAAGTGCTACTAATTCGCATGCAAACGGCACCTGACTCGTAAAGTGCGCCACTTCACGTCGTAACCCCACGCACTTTGCACTGTAACTCTACGCATTTCACGGGCTAAAGTTACGCACTTTGCAGGCTAAAGTGGCGCACTTTGCAACGCAAAGATAGTGTGAACGCATCCTTAAACAGATATTACTGATTTCCATCTTATATGCGTTACGTTTCTATCTCATATGCGTTACGTTTGTATCTCATATGCGTTACGTTTCTATCTCATATGCGTTATGTTTCTATCTCATATGAGATAGATTTCTGTACTATATGCTACAACTTTCTCTACTATATAGTACAGTTTTCTGTACTATATGCTACAGCTTTCTCTACTATATAGTACAGTTTTCTGTACTATATGCTACAGCTTTCTCTACTATATGCCACAGAAATCTGTACTATATGCCACAGAAATCTGTACTATATGCCGGAGAAACTCGTACAGTATGTTTAAAGATCTCATACACCTGTAACAAGGAAAATAAATTCGTAGAATTCGCATTGGAGTATGCCACTTTACAAGCTAAAATGGCATACTTCCCATTCTCTTTCAAGGTCGGTCATGCGGTGGAACAGCAGGTTTGCGCCTTCGTCGGTAAGCATGCTGTCGGGTAGAGGACCGGTGTTTACGGCTATTGTAAACAGTCTTGCAGCCACGCCGGCACGTACCCCGAGAGGTGCGTTCTCAACAACTATGCCTTCCCAAGGCTGTATTCCGGCTTTCTTCATGCCTGCTATATAAGGTTCGGGGTTGGGTTTTCCGTGCTCCACATCCTTGGCTGTAACCATCAGTTCGGGTGTGACAAGCCCGCGGAAGTCGTTCTGAAGCCTGTCGAGAAGTGTCTTCTGACCGCTTCCCGTCACTACGACAATCTTCATGCCCATATTCTTTATCTTGCACATAAGCTCATATATGCCAGGCATTTTACTTGCTTCAGGACACTCGGCATATATCCTCGACTTCTCCGCATACATCACTTTCGCCTCTTCGTCAGACACCATCTTGCCGCGTTGTTGCCCGGTAAGAAGCTTTATTGTCTCTACTCCGCGCATGCCTTCGTATTGGTATGCCCCCGTAAGAGGCATGTCCAGACCATATTCGGCCATTGCCTTGTGCCAGCTGACGGCGTGGTTGGGCATGCTGTCGTATATCACTCCGTCCATATCAAAAAGCACGGCTTTAGGTGTAAATGCCTTAAAACCGTGCTTTTTCAAGTATTCTTTTATCTCTTCTATGTACATATATTTATTTTATAAAGAGGGCTGCAGCATTTTGCCACAGCCCCTTATTATTAGCCATAAAGTATGTTTAAGCTTCCTTTGCAAGGCGCTCTTTAATAGCCTTACTATCAGCTTCGTATCCCGGTTTGTCGAGAAGAGCGAACATATTCTTCTTGTATGCCTCTACACCCGGCTGGTTGAACGGATTTACACCAAGTATGTTTCCGCTTATACCGCATGCTATTTCGAAGAAGTAGATGAGCTGTCCGATATAGTACTCATTGAGTGCAGGCACGCTGATGCGTATGTTTGGAACGCCACCGTCCACATGTGCAAGGCGTGTTCCAAGCTCTGCCATCTTGTTAACCTCGTCTACACGCTTGCCTGCAAGGAAGTTCAGACCGTCCAGATTTTCCTCATCTTCGGGGAAATACAGCTTGTTGTTTGTCTCTTCCACGCTGATTACGGTCTCGAAAATGGTACGCTCGCCTTCCTGAATCCACTGTCCCATGGAGTGCAGGTCGGTCGTAAAGTCGCAAGAAGCGGGGAATATACCCTTGCCGTCCTTGCCCTCGCTCTCTCCGTAAAGCTGCTTCCACCACTCGCTCATGAAGTGAAGTTTGGGCTGATAGTTCACCATTATCTCTATCTTCTTGCCTGCCCGGGCATACAGACCGTTACGTACGGCTGCATATATGGCAGCCGGATTTTCTTCAAAAGCCACGTCTTTGCCACATGCAACCTCCATTGCGGCAGCTCCGGCAACAAGCTGTTTGATATCGAAACCGGCACATGCTATAGGCAGAAGTCCTACGGGTGTGAGTACGGAGAAGCGTCCTCCTACGTTGTCAGGGATAACAAATGTCTTGTAACCTTCCTTGTCTGCGGCTGCACGGGCAGCACCTTTGCAGGCGTCGGTCACGGCAACGATAACGTCTTTTGCCTCTTCCTTGCCGCGCTGTGTTTCGCATTGTTTCTTCAAAAGGCGGAATGTGAGAGCCGTTTCCGTTGTTGTTCCGGATTTTGAAATATTGATAACGCCGAACTTCTTGTCCTTCAAATAGTCGGTAAGTTCAGCAAGATAGTCTTCTCCTATGTTGTTTCCGGCAAACATAATAGTAGGGTTCTTCTTGTCGTTCACAAGCCATGCAAACGAATTTCCGAGTGCTTCGATTACCGCACGTGCGCCAAGATAGCTTCCGCCGATGCCGGCAACAACCACTACTTCGCATTTCTCGCGCAGCGTATCGGCAACTGCCTGTATCTCATCTATGAACTCCGGAGTAACGGATGACGGCAAATGAAGCCAGCCAAGGAAGTCGTTTCCCGGGCAAGTGCCGTTTTCAAGAGCCTCTTGTGCCTCTTTTACTTTTGTTTCATACGCCTTTACCGCTCCCTGTTCGAGGAACATAGCTGCCTTAGTGATGTCTAAGCTGATATTTTTCATTGTTGATGTGTTTTTATGATCCTTTCTTATCGGAAGGAATCTGTTAATAGTTTTATTTCGATTTGAGGTGATATCCTTTTGTAAAGTATGTTATATACCGCATCAAGAATGGGCATATTTACGTGCCAGTGACGGTTTATTTCCTTCATACATTTTGTTCCGAAGAAACCTTCGGCTATCATTTCCATTTCAATTTGGGCACTCTTGATGCTGTATCCTTTGCCTATCATCGTGCCGAATGTATGGTTTCGCGAGAAATTGGAATAGCCTGTGACAAGCAGATCGCCAAGATAGACAGAGTCTGTTATGTTGCGTTCAATGCCATGTACGGCTGTAAGAAATCTCGACATCTCTTGTACGGCATTGGAAATGAGTACAGCCTGGAAGTTGTCTCCATACTTCAATCCGTTGCAGATGCCCGATGCGATGGCATAGACGTTCTTCAATACGGACGCATACTCTATGCCTATGACATCGCTACTGATTTTGGTTTTTATGTATTCTCCTGTAAGCACGTCGGTAAAAGCCTGCGCCTTTTCCTGATCACAGCATCCTACGGTGAGGTAGGAGAGGCGTTCCAAAGCCACTTCCTCTGCATGCGACGGTCCTCCGAGGCATGCCAAATTCTCGTAAGGAACATCATATACATGGTGAAAATATTCCGAACACACAAGGTTTTCATCGGGTACGATGCCCTTGATGGCTGTTATTACGAACTTATCCTTTATGCGGGTCTTAAGTTTCTTTAAGTGATTCTTAAGGTAAGGCGACGGTGTCACGAACACAAGTGTGTCGTATTCCTGTACAATTTTGTTGATGTCGCTTGAGAAAAAAATCTCGTCTGTGTCGAAGCGCACCCCCATAAGATAAGTAGGATTGTGCCCCAGTCGCTTGAAATCGGCTATCTGGTCATCGCGACGCATATACCAGCCTATATGATGTGTATGCCTTACGATGATCTTGGCGATAGCTGTAGCCCAACTACCACCGCCGATAACCGCTATCTTTCCACAATCAAACATTGGCACTTAGATTATAATTAGGAATGATAATGCCATACTTACGATTAATTAAACTAAGGCTAAACCGCAAGTCCGTGCATCTTCCGATGAACTGCGGTTTAGCCTTATGCCATTATTTTCCTGCGGCTTCAATCCACGAAGCAAACATGTCAACTTTAGGATTGTCATATCCCAGCTTGTATTTCTTGTTCACTCCGCACACGTCCTGCTGCAGTTTCTGCGGGTTAATGTCCTTTATGTCGCTCACAAGATAGTACCCACACTTGTTGAACACCGGTATCCAGCATTCCGGAACGCCTATGGCTTCCCATTCGGCAACTGTGCTTTTCGGTGCTTTCTTCTCCGGTCTCATCTGCGGGAAGAACAGTACTTCCTGTATATACGTCTTGCCTGTCATGAGCATAACGAGGCGGTCTATGCCTATTCCTATACCGGATGTTGGCGGCATACCGTACTGAAGGGCGCGCAAGAAGTCCTGATCTATTATCATAGCCTCATCGTCTCCTTTGTCTGCAAGTTTCATCTGTTCCTTGAAACGCTCCTCCTGATCTATAGGGTCGTTAAGCTCCGAATATGCGTTTGCAAGCTCTTTGCCGTTCACCATCAGTTCAAAACGTTCCGTAAGTCCCGGCTTGCTGCGGTGCATCTTTGTCAATGGCGACATTTCAACGGGGTAATCGGTGATGAATGTAGGCTGTATGAATGTGCCTTCGCAGAACTCTCCGAATATCTCGTCTATGAGTTTGCCTTTGCCCATGGTGTCGTCTATCTCCATATCGAGCTTCTTGCACACTTCCCTTATTTCGCTTTCGTCCATGCCGTTGAGGTCATATCCGGTCTTTTCCTTTATGGCATCGAGTATCGGAAGACGTCTGTACGGAGCCTTGAAGCTCACTATGTTGCCATCGATTTCACGCTCGGTACTGCCGTTTACGGCAATACATATCGTTTCAAGAAGCTTTTCCGTGAACGACATCATCCAGTTATAATCCTTGTACTGCACATAAAGTTCCATACATGTGAACTCCGGATTATGATTTCTGTCCATTCCCTCGTTGCGGAAGTTCTTTCCTATCTCGTAAACGCCCTCGAAGCCTCCCACGATAAGACGCTTCAGATACAGTTCCGTTGCGATACGCATGTACATATCGGTGTTAAGCGCATTGAAATGCGTTATGAACGGGCGCGCGCTCGCGCCGCCTGCGATGCTCTGCAGTGTGGGTGTCTCCACTTCGGTGTATCCTGCCTCGTCAAGAACGCGGCGCAGTGTCCTTACTACTGTGGCACGTTTCAAGAACGTATCCTTGACGCCGTCGTTTACAACCAAGTCCACATATCTCCGACGATAACGCAGTTCCGGGTCGTCGAACTTGTCGTATGCCACACCGTCCTTATACTTGACGATAGGCAGCGGCTTAAGACTCTTGGACAAAACCGTAAGACTGTTGGCGTGAACCGATATCTCGCCTGTCTGTGTTCTGAACACAAAACCTTTTATACCTATAAAGTCTCCAATGTCGAGCAGACGTTTGAACACCTTATTATATATATCCTTGTCTTCGCCGGGGCAAATATCGTCCCTGGTGATGTATACCTGTATTCTTCCTTTCGAGTCCTGTATTTCCGCAAACGATGCCTTTCCCATTACACGGCGGCTCATAAGTCGTCCGGCGATGCACACTTCGCGCTTGTCGTCCTCATCTTTGAAGCCGTCTTTTATATCGGTAGAAAAAGCATCTGTTGGAAACTCGGCTGCCGGATACGGGTCTATCCCCATGTCACGCAGCTCCTGTAGGCTTTGGCGTCTGCCTATTTCCTGTTCACTCAGTTCTAATATGTTCATCTTTTACTTTGAAAATATTCACTTCTTGGGTGCAAATTTAATAAATAAATCTGAAAGCGCATTGTATTTTCATGCTTTATTTCTATTGAGTAACAGAGCTGTCTGCGGCTGCAGGGCTTGGTGTGGGATATATCTGATAACGAAAAGGTGTGTCAAAATAAGGAGATATAGGAAGATAAAAGGAGATAAGGGAAGATAAAAGACAAATGTTTTGTTGTTTCATATATGACTATTGTCCTTTATCTTCTGTTGCCTTGGCAACATATCTTCTATTATCTCCCTTTATCTCCTTTTTGAAACACCCTCAATGATTTAAAGCGTCCGGAAATGATATTTCCGTTCGTTTTCTCTGTCTTATACTGTCTATTTGCGTCCTATAAGGTCACTGTTGTCTATCGACTTGTTGGTCTTTTTCACGCTTGCGTTAAGAGAACCGAAGCGGTAAGATACACTTATACCGAAATTACGTGCATAGGTTCTGCTGACATCCCTGCCTATATAGTCGCCGGCTGTTGTATACGACTTGTATTCCGTATATTTACGTCCTATCGGATTGAATGCATAAAGTCTTACGGTAAGCCTGTCTTGTTTCAAGAACGAGCGCTGTAGCGTAGGGTAATAGAAGTATGTCCCCTTGGAATGACCGTACAGTCCGCTTATACCACTATCGTTTCTACCTCCTGCCAGTTCCATTCTCAGTTTCCAAGGCAGCTGCTGGGTTATCTGTGAATAAAAGTAGCACACCCATTTCCTGTTGTTCAGTCCCAGATTATCGTTGTAATACTTCATGTTCATCACAGCCCCGTTTATCATGAAGCTTGTTGTCTTTGACAGTTTCCATTTGACATACGCGTTCATCTTCAGTCCGTCCATACATCCTATGTTGCCGTATGTCGAGTATACGATGTCGTCTTCCACATAATTATATCCGCTTATCTGGTTGTCTGACCATGCATAGGTGCAGTCGATGTTCATCATAAAATCCTGTTTTGTCAGACTGTATGACAGGATTAGCGTGTGCATATTGGCGCTTTCAAGCTCCGAATTGCCGAACGAAACGCTGTTAGGATATCTGTAAACGGCAGGGTTCAGATATGAAATGCC
>Ga0137297_11863_pt1 | contig 10865 bp, 10 predicted proteins | sample RamsorincwithD2O_FD_97191 | JGI IMG/M metagenome (GOLD analysis project Ga0137297, IMG submission 97191) | Mouse cecal microbial communities from Vienna, Austria - Mucin amended with D2O | ecosystem: Host-associated > Mammals > Digestive system > Large intestine > Cecum | place: Austria: Vienna... | reverse complement strand
TCTTGATTTTGTCCCTGTATTCTGATAAAGTGGAACTGTATCGGAAAGTTACAAAACATCGGGAGAAAGCCGGATAAAGGAGATTAATGGCATGAATCAGAATAGGAATGTAAATGAGGAACTGGATCAGGAGGAAGTAACAGTTACCCTGACACTGGATGACGGGAGCCAGCTGGAGTGTGTGGTGCTGACCATATTTGACGCAGGGGAGAGAGAATATATCGCATTGCTTCCCATGGAAGGAGAAATGGCAGAAGAGGGAGAGGTGTACCTGTACCGCTATTCGGAGGATGAGGACGGGAATCCCAGCCTGGAGAATATTGAGGATGATGACGAATATGACATCGTGGCAGACGCTTTTGACGAGTTGCTGGATGAGCAGGAGTATGATGAATTAGTAGGCGAGGATGAGGCCTGATGTGTTTTGCCCGTTGAATCCTGAAGGATTCGGGGTGATCAGAAAGTGGCTGCAGTGTGCGTCAGGAGCAGTTTCCTTCCGTGGATGAGAGGATATGCAGCCATTCAGGGAAGGCAGGGAAAGGTTTCGGAGCGGTACCAGGAAGGTGGCTGATATTCCCAAGGAATACCTGTTATCTTTCTGGTGTTTTATTTTGTGAGAAAAAGCCGGATTCCCGGCATAAAATAAGGATTGATAATTTTGGGATTGGGAAGTATGATATAGCATATCCGGATGGAAGAAGCGGAGGGAAAGGAGCAGAAACAAGCAATATGGAACATAAGATTGATCGCAATAATTTTATGATGCAGCTTGCGGCTTTTGTGGTAAATAAGCGGAACGCATTTGTCGTGCTGTTTGCGATTGCGTGTATTTATTGTCTGACTACTCTCAATCGGGCAAAGGTGAATACGGAACTGACAGATTATCTGCCGGATTCCACAGAGACCAGACAGGGTCTGGATATTATGGAAGAGCAGTTTACGACTTTTGGGTCGGCAAAGATTCTGGTAACCAATATTACATACGAAAAGGCGTTGCAGGAGGCAAAGGCGCTGGAGGAGATTCGCGGGATTTCTTCCGTCAGCTTTTTTGACTGGGAGGACGCGGAAGATACTTATGCAGATGATGAGATTACGGATTATTACAAGGATGCCTGTGCTCTTTATACGCTGACCTTCGAGGAGGAAGAGGACACGGAACTGTCGCAGAGGGCAATCGCCAATGTGAGGGAGCATTTGAAAGATTATCAGACGTACTTTTATACTACGGTTGATAAAGACGACAGCGCCGCCTTGAAAGAGGATATGAAGGGGATTCTGGCAGTGGCGGCAGCCATTATTTTGCTGGTGCTGCTTTTTACTTCCGGGACATATATGGAAATCGTCATTTTCATGATGACTTTTATCGTGGCGATTGTGCTGAACACAGGAACGAACTTCTGGTTCGGGGAGATTTCTTTTGTGACGAACGCGGTGGCGGCCGTGCTGCAGCTGGCGCTCTCGATTGACTATGCGATTATTTTGTTTCACCGGTTTATGGAGGAGCATGAGACGAAAGAGACGATTGAGGCGGTAACCGTGGCGCTCAGCAAGGCAATTCCGGAGATTTCCTCCAGCAGCCTTACTACCGTATCCGGTATGGTGGCGTTGATGCTGATGCAGTTTGGAATCGGAATGGATCTGGGCCGCGTTTTGACGAAAGCGATTATTTTCAGCCTGATTACGGTATTTTTCCTGATGCCTGCCATGATCGTGATGTCATCGAAATGGATTGAGAAGACGGTACATCGCAGCTTTGTGCCGTCGATCCGGGGGTGGGGCCGTCTGGTGGTGAGAACCCGGTATGTGGTATTGCCGGTTTTTGTGGTGGCAATGGCTGCAGGGTGCGTTTTGTCCAATCAGTGCGAATATGTGTATGACCACAGTTCCATCGAAGCGGATAAGATGAATGAATTCATGACTTCCAAGGTACGGATTGAGAAGACTTTTGAGGTGACAAATACCATGGCGCTGGTGGTGCCAAAGGGAGATTATCAGAAAGAGGCGCAAATTATCAGGGGATTGGAACAGGTGGACCGGGTGGATACGGTGCTGGGCCTCAGCAACATCGAAGTGGATGACGACGGAAAATATATTCTGGTCAATGAACTAAATCCGCGGGAATTTGCAGAAGTGGCGGATGTGGATCTGGATTTGGTGCGTCTTTTGTATCAGTTTTATGCAATTGACCGGGAACAGTATGGCGCATTTATGAAAAATCTCGATGAGTACCGGATTCCGATTATTGATATGGTAGACTTTATTTATGATCAGAAGGAGAAAGGCGCCATTGATCTGGATGACGACTTGTCCGAGGATGTGGATGATTTGCATGAGGCCCTCCGCGACGCCAGGCAGCAGCTGGAGGGAGAAGAATATTCCCGGATTGTATTTACCATGACGGGGCCGATCGAAGGGGAGGAAACGTTTGCGGTCATTGATCAGATACGGGACATTGCCAGCACCTATTATGATGAGGTCTATGTGGTGGGTGATTCTACCAGCGACTATGACCTGAGCAAGTCTTTTCGCACGGATAATGTAAAGATCAGCGTGCTGACGGCGTTGTTTGTAGGAATCATTCTATTGTTTACGTTTCAGTCGGCAGGACTTCCGATTATGCTGGTGCTTACGATTCAGAGCAGTATCTGGATTAATTTTTCCATACCGCCTCTGAAGGGAGGAACCATGTTCTTTCTGAGCTATCTGATCGTCAGCGCAATCCAGATGGGAGCGACCATTGACTATGCGATCGTGATTACCAGCCGGTATATGGATCTTAGAAGCCAGATATCAGACAGAAAGCAGGTGGTGGTGGAGGCCCTGAACCAAGCATTTCCGACAGTAGCCACCTCGGGTACGATTCTTACCTGTGCCGGTTTTGCCGTGGGAAGGCTGACTTCCAATGCAATTATTGCTTCCCTGGGAACCATCTCATAATTACAGGCCGCCATAATCTCATCCAGAATCAGAATATCGTACTCTCCTTCCTCCGCTTCCCGGCACGCCTGCTCAAACATCTGTCTGTAATAAGATGCCGCCTCTGCCCTCTTTTCTTCATTCATCCGGAATACAAAACCAAATTCACGGTCACAGGGCGTCACGGTAATGCCTGGGATCTTTCGCAAGGCCGGCACCTCCCCGGAATTCTCATTTTTCAGGAAACGCACAATCAACACCTTCTTCCCCCGGCCGGCAGCCCGTACCGCCAATCCAAGCGCCGCCGAAGTCTTGCCTTTCCCGTCTCCGCAGTAAATATGGATATACCCCATTTTCATGTCCTCCCAATCCTGCATATTGTTGCCGTCCTTTGCGGTATCATGCCCCTCTGCCAATCACAGTCCTTAGCGCTTTTGGGAACCTGCCCGAGGCGGTACATTTCCCAAATACTCATCCACAAACCGGGACCTCTCCTGTTCCTTTCCATATCGTTCCTTTGCATAGCACACATGAAGCCGGTCCTTTGCCCGTGTCATGGCCACATAGAACATCCGCCGTTCTTCTTCCAGGTCCGCATCCAGCACGGCCTTGTGATGCGGCGTCACCCGCTCACTGGCATCCAGGATATACACCACCGGAAATTCCAGTCCCTTGGAACTGTGCATGGTCATCAATGATACACAATTTGCGTCCTGCTCCAGTCCCTTTGCCTGTTCCTTCAGCTGCTCTCCATACTCTTTCATATGGGCAAACCACTCCTGCGCAGTCTGAAAACCGGCGGCGCTTTCCTGAAGCTGGTCTGCCACCTCCAGAAGTTCCCCCGGCTTCATCCGCCGGTAATCCGCATATTCCCGCAGATACTCGTCATATCCCACTCCCTTGCGGATATAGTTCACTGCCGCCACCGGCGCCATCTTACTGATCATTCTCAGGTCGTATTCCAGCTGCTCAATCCGCTCTACCATCCAACCCTTATCCTGATACCAGGACTTCATTTTATTCCAGGATATTTCCTGCCCCTCCAACGCCTCCCGGTTTACATAACGCTTCGGCCGGTTGATAATCCGCACCACGTCCGCCCGTTTTGCAAATCCCTGCTTTGTCTGTTCATCTCCTGCAATCCGGATATAAGCGCATAGGTCCAGCGCAATCCAGTGTTCATACAGATTGGGCAGCGTATCCCGCATCCGGAAAGGGATATTATATTCCATCAGCCGTTCCATCAAAAGCCTGGGTTCCAGACTGGTCCGGTAAAGCACTGCCAGATCAGACCATTGATATCCCATCCGCACGTAATCCAGAAGTTCCTCCACGATCCCTTTCGTCTCCTCCCGGGCATTTTCCCACACGGCTGTCACCACCGGACGGCCCTGTCCCCGGTGAGCGCGGATCTCCTTCTCGTAGCGTGTCTTATTATGTTCGATCAGCCGCTTCGCCGCCTCCACAATCTCGGTCGTGGACCGGTAATTAACCCCCAGAAGCGTCTGCTTTGCCTGGGGATAATCTCTGGTAAATCCCAGCATAATCTCCGGCTTTGCCCCCCGGAAACGGTAGATGGACTGATCGTCATCCCCTACAATAAACAGATTGTTTTCCGGCGCCGCCAGCATCCGCACAATCTCATACTGGACCCGGTTGATATCCTGGAACTCATCCACCAGAATATATTGATATTTCTGCTGCCACGCCGCCAGAATGTCCTTTCTCTGCGTAAACAGCTCATAGCACATTACCAGCATATCGTCAAAATCCAGTAAGCGCTGCCTCGTCAGGGCATCCATATATCCTTGATACATCTTTTTAAATAACTCTTCCGGGCAATTTTTCGAGTAATAGTGGTCCAGACTGAGCATTTCCCCCTTCACTGCGCTGATCTCCGACAAAATACTGCCGGCAAACTCCGCCTCGTCCTCCACTTCCACATGATGCCTCTCCATCAGTTCCCGGATAATCTTGATTCTCTGCTCTTCCCTGACAATATGAGAGGCATCATACCGGTAAGCATGCTTTAAAATGCTGAAAAACACCGCATGAAAGGTTCCGAAACCGACCGGAAGCCGACGCCCTTTCATCAATGTCCCAAAACGCTGTTTCATCTCCTGGGCAGCCGCTTTGGTAAAGGTAATAACCAGAATGCTCCCCGGATTTACCTGATGCTTCTCAACCAGATACTGAATCCGATGGGTAATCACTGTCGTTTTGCCAGACCCCGGGCCTGCCAGCACCAGCATGGGACCATCCTTATGACGGATCGCCTCCAGCTGCGATTCATGAAATGCCATTCATCTTCTCCTTTTTGATTCTCTCTTTCCAGTCTCCTTTATTCCGGATTATCCTGCTGTTTTGAATATCCCTTTCCCACATCCACCCAGTCCGCAAAGCCAGAGTACCTCTCCAGTTCCTCCATAGACAATTCAATGGCGCTGTTGCTGCTTCCGCAGGCCGGAAATACCGTCTCAAACCGCTTCAGGGAATCGTCAAGATAGATCTCCACTCCCTGGTTGACTGCAAAGGGGCACACTCCCCCCACTCCATGTCCCACCAGGGTTTCCACCTCGTCATGACCGATCATCTTAGCCTTTGTCTTAAACCTGGCCTTAAACTTTGCATTGTCAATCTTTGCGTCGCCAGCCATGACAATCAGCACCGGGCGGCCGTCTGCCAGAAAAGAAAGTGTCTTCGCAATCCGGCATGGCTCGCAGTGCAATGCCTGGGCGGCCAGTTCCACCGTTGCACTGGACACGTCAAATTCCTGTATCCTTTCTTCCATATGATATTGACGGAAATATTCCTTTACCTTTTCAATTGCCATGATTTTTGTCCTCCTTTTTTCCTGCTTCTGTATTCTCAGATGAACTATCCGCCATAGGCGGCATCCGGATAAAAAATAGTATTATAAACCGCACATTCCCCATCCGAAATGTTGTGATAGGCATGAGGGAGATCCGCCCGGAAACGAATCGCCTGCTTTTCCTGAACCGTCACCCGATGTTCGCCAAAAATAAGCAGCAGCGACCCCCTCAAAACAAACACATGTTCTTCCACTCCGTCGTTGTGCCTGTCCGACCGATGGCAGCATCCTTCATCAAACTCAATATAAAAAGTCTCCACACTCCGCACCGGGTCATAAGTAAACATAGGATACGCCCTCATCCTTCCCTCATCTCCCAATATCACCTGGGACTCCTCCATCGTAGCCAGCGCATACTCTGCCGGAATCTCCTCCAGAAAGGAAGACAAAGGCGTCTTCAGTCCGGTGGCAATCTTCCACAATGTAGTAACTGTCGGAACCGACTGCCCTCTCTCAATCTGCCCCAGCATAGGCTTGCTGACTCCCGTAATCCCGGAGACCTCATCCAAAGTCATCTGACGGGCAATACGTATCTTCTTCAGTTTCTCTCCGATTTTTAAATTCAGCTGTTCCATACCTGCCTGTCCACCCCTTATCTGTTTTCCCAGGTTCCTATATTTACCCCATCCGTCATTCCACCTTTGTATGTTTTTACAAATTATTGGAATAGTATAGCATATATCATCTGAAAAGAAAAGTCCTACTTCAGCAAGAACAAAAAGTCACCGCACTGATTCCCCCTAATGAAACAAAAAGACGCCGCCCCCGGCACAGAATCAGCAAATTCCGCGCCGGAAAACAGCACCTTAAATTAAGATAAATGAAAAAGACGCCTAAGCTGCCGCACCATAAATCAGATTCGGCAAGAACAGCACCATCTTCGGGAAGAAGACACACAAAGCTACTGTAATCAGAATAGCCACAAACAAAGGAACCGAATACCGCGTCGTCTCCTCCACCGAACATCCCATAATATTCGAGCAGGTGTAAAGAGCCACCCCCACCGGCGGAGTCGAACAACCCATGGTCACGATGGTCATCATAATAATGCCAAAATGCACCGGATCAATCCCATATTGGGTGATAATCGGTATCAAAATCGGGGTTACAATCAAAGTAATGACCGTAGTCTCCATAAACATGCCAAACGCCGTAAGCATAACTAAAATCAGCAAAAGCAGAACATACTTATTGCTGGTCAGTCCCACCAGCATAGTGGTCAGCGTCTTCGGCAGCTGGTCAAACACGACGCCGTAGCTGAAGATTCCGGAAAAAGCCAGAATCATGGTAATCACAGACAAATCTTTCACGCTGTCAACCACACACTCTTTGAATTTCTCAAGAGTCAGTTCCTTATAAATAAAAGCGCCCACGACCAAAGCATAAAATACGGCAAAAGCGCCGGACTCCGAGGGAGTCATCACGCCGAAACGGATCAGTACAATCAGAAGGATCGGGAATAAAAGCGCCCAGATACTCTCAATACACGCCTTCAGAATCACACCTGGCGGCGAGGGTTTGTCATGGTCCGGCTTATAGCCATGGTGCCTGGCTGACCAGGACGTGGCAACCATCATCAGAATACACATAATAATACCAGGAAGAAAACCAGCCACAAACAGGCGGCCGATGGATACCTCTCCCACAGTACCATAGAGAATCAATCCCATGGAAGGCGGAATGGTGGCCACAATCAGGCCGGACAGGCAGTTTACCGCGGCCGCCCACCCGGGAGCATAACCCCTCTTTGTCATCTCCGGCCCCAGTATCCGGCATTCCATGGCCGCGTCTGCCACCGCAGAACCGGACACGCCGCCCATCAGGGTCGAAAGCACTACCGACACCTGGCCAATAGAGCCATACATATGGCCGGTCATAACATTGGCCAGCTTCACCAACCGGGAGGTAATACCGGTCTTATTCATCAGATTGCCCGCAAAAATAAACAGCGGAATAGCCAGCATAGTAAAGGACTGGGTGGTCGAGAGCGACTTCTGAACCAGAATGGTCCAGGGAATCTCCGGTCTCATCAGGAAAAAAGCAAATCCCGACACCGCAATGGCAAATGCCACCGGCATCCCCAGAAACAAAAGCACCAGAAATAATCCTACCGCGCTTAACATTATGCGTCCCCCCCTTCTTTGGAAGGCTTCTTAATATCGCCTATAGTTTTGCCTATGGCGCTGAAAAACATCAGCAGAGACCCCACCGGAACCGCCAGTGTGCACCAGGCATAACTCATCTTCATGGTGTTGAAGGTCCTGTTCCAGCTTTGCGACACCAGCATAAACCCATAGACAATCAAAATCAGCAAAAACAACAGCATCATGATATCGAAAACAATCGTCAGAAGCTTCTGAACCACCTTGGGAAACTTATTCACCAGCATATCGATCCGAATCAGGCCGCCCCCCTTGATAATAATATCCGAACCGATAAAAGTCAGCCACGCAAATGCCAGGAGGGACACGTCCTGCGCCCAGTTCACCGGCATTCCGACGGTTCTGGCCACCGCGGACCAGAACACCAGAACAGCAATCATGCACAGCATGATACCGGCGAGAATTTCTTCAATCTTTAATATGGAATCTGAAATTTTTTTCATATGAAAGCTTCCTTTCCATCTCGAAAATCCCGAAGCAAAACATCCATTATCAGTTGGTTTTTCCGATCTCCTTATACAGCTGCTCTCTCAGTTCAGAGTAACCCAGCTTATCGTATACCGGGTCCACCAGGGCCTTGAACGGCTCCACATCCGGCTCCACAATGGTCATGCCGGCTTCCACCATCTTTTTCTCCGCATCCTCCACCTCGCTCATCACATCCGCAGCAGTGGTCTTGCCGATCTCAACGGAGGTTTCCACCAGCAAGGTCTGCAGATCTTCCGGCAGGCTGTCAAACCAGCTCTGTCCGCATACCAGGCCCTGCATCAGCTGGAAATGACCGGTCTTGGACTGATACTCACAAACCTCATAGATGCGGGAAGGATAGCTGGATGTATTCTGAACCTCACAACCCTCCAGAGCCTTGGACTGAATTCCGTTGTAAACCTCTCCCCAGGACATGGAAATCGGAGTTGCGCCCATGGCCTGAATGGTCTCCGTACATACCTCCTGGCCGATGGTACGGATACGCAGTCCCTTTAAATCTTCCGGGGCATTGATGGGCTTATTGGTCATAAACTGCCGGGGTCCGTCATAGAAGGTGAAAGACAAAATCTTAATTCCGTGGTCATTGGACAGGGTATCGCACCAGCCGTTAAAGGTATCTGTCTGAGTAACCTGATAACACTCATCATAATCATCCGCAAAATATCCCATCATCAAAATGGAAAAATCCTTCACATACTGTCCCATGCGGGAAGCATCCGTGTTCACCGCCACATTGGCTCCCTGGATCGCCTGCTCCAGCACATCCTCATCGCTTCCCAGCTGGCCTGCCGGAAATACGGATACCTTCAGCCTCCCGCCGGATTTCTCATTCAATTCATCTGCCAGTTTCTGATAGTTTCTGGTAATCAACGCCTGTTCCGTCTGAGAGGTGGAAATCTTCAATTCATATACCTTATCTGTGTCCGCACTTGCGCCGGCTCCTCCCTCGGCCTTTGCCTCCGGCGCCGCCGGCTGGGCATTCCCCATCCCCGGCATGCCGCTGCATGCGCTCATAGTAGCCATCATCGCTGCCAATACACCTGCCACCAGTATTCTTTTTTTCATGTTCATTCCCCTTTTCTTAGTAATTGTGCCCAGCGATTCCCAATCGCTAAACGTTTATATGTCTAACAATTATAAATATAAACGATTACACAAAAGAAAGCAAGCGATTTTTTTACATTTTATTCATTTTTCGCTTTTCCCTTCCCTGCCTGTGAAATTTACTTTGACATCAGCCTTTTAAGCTGATAAAATGATTTTATGTATCGCAGGAATTCCTGGTATCTCGGTATTTCCTGCCTGTTTTATAAATTGAGAGAATCCAACGGATTAAAAATATTCGGAAGGAGTATCCGGCCATGGTGACAATTAAGGATGTTGCAAAAAAATGCGGCTTTTCCGTGTGCACCGTTTCCCGCGCCCTCTCCGGGAAAGGCTACTTAAAAGAGGAAACCAGACAAAAGATCATGGAAGCTGTGGCGGAACTGAATTACCGTCCCAACACACTGGCCGTCAACTTAAAAACCGGACGCCGTCAGACCCTGGCCCTGATTCTGCCTTCTCTGACCAACATTTTCTATGCAAAGCTGGAACAGTACATGGAAGCCTTCGCCTCGGAGAAAGGTTATCTTCTCTACCTGAGCAACACCGAGTACAGCCTGGAAAAAGAAAAACAGATTATCGAGAACCTGGCCGGCATGGATATTGTCGGCGTGATTATCTTTACCGCCTCCGGCGAACACGAGCACATCAAAAAGCTTTCCGGCTTCGGAATCCCTTATGTTTATATGAACCGCTATTTTGAAGATGACCTGGAGCACTGCCTGCGGTTAGACAACAAAAAAGCCGCCTTCGAGGCGGTCAATTATATGATTCAGCTTGGCCACCGGAATATCGGCGGCATTTTCCAGAGTTTTGCCAACAGTTCCTATCAGGAACGTTATGAAGGCATGATGGAAGCATTGGCCGCCCATGGCCTGACCTGCCATCCGGACAATCTTCTGCTTGATGTCAATCCGGAAGACATGGGTACCACCCCGGCCCGGATTCTGCAAATGCTTCAGCAGCCGGACCGGCCCATGGCGATCTTTGCCTGCAACGATATGATGGCTTTCAATGTGTACCGGGCCGCCTATATTTTGGGACTGCAGATTCCGGAACACCTGTCCGTGTTTGGCTATGATAACTGTATTATGGCCAATTTTGTGACTCCGCCCCTGTCCACGGTCTCCGCTCCTGCCAAGCAGCTGTCCTCTATTGCCGTGGATTTTATTGACCACCATATCCAGACCGGAGACATCAAAAAGCTGCCGGTTCTCAACGCCTCCCTGGTTATCCGCAACTCCGTAAAGAATCTGAAGGACTATAAGGAAGGGCAATAGCCGCCCTTCCCCTTTTCTTATTGCTCCATATCCTTTCCAGGA
>Ga0137297_11862_pt1 | contig 10873 bp, 10 predicted proteins | sample RamsorincwithD2O_FD_97191 | JGI IMG/M metagenome (GOLD analysis project Ga0137297, IMG submission 97191) | Mouse cecal microbial communities from Vienna, Austria - Mucin amended with D2O | ecosystem: Host-associated > Mammals > Digestive system > Large intestine > Cecum | place: Austria: Vienna... | reverse complement strand
TTTACCGCGGATTACAGGGCAGAGGAGCTGACAGACTGGTTTCAGGGACTGATTCACGAATACGTCAAGTGGGCCAATTATTTATACCAGCATGGGATAAGAAGGGATGAGTCTTTAAGAAACCTCTCCTTCCCCTATGAGTACCGGCAGGGACAGAAGGAGCTGGCTGTGTCCGTGTATAAAACCATTGTCAGGAGGAAAAATCTGTTTATTCAGGCTCCTACAGGAGTGGGAAAAACTTTGTCTGTGGTGTTTCCAGGGCTGAAAGCCATGGGAGAAGGCCATGTGGACAAGCTGTTTTACCTGACGGCAAAGACCATTACCAGAAGCGTGGCGGAGGAGACCTTCTCCGTTTTGCGGGACAGGGAGATGTATCTGAAATCTGTGACCATCACAGCTAAGGAAAAGCTGTGTTTTCTGGAAGTGCCCTTATGCAACCCGGATGACTGCCCTTATGCCAAAGGGCATTATGACAGGGTCAATGATGCGGTTTATGAGGTGATTCACAGAGAGTTTGGTATCACCAGAGAAGTGGTTTTGGAATATGCGAAAATATTTCGCGTCTGTCCCTTTGAGTTCTGTCTGGATATCAGCACCTGGGTGGACGCGGTTATCTGTGATTACAACTATGTATTTGACCCCAATGTGCGGCTGAGAAGGTATTTTTCTGACGGTGTGCCGGGGGAGTACCTGTTTCTGGTGGATGAAGCCCACAACCTGGTATCCAGGGGGAGAGAGATGTACAGTGCCTCTCTGGTGAAGGAAAATGTACTTCTGGTGAAAAAGATTTTAAAAGGAAAAAACAACAGGCTGTCCCGTTTTTTGGATCGTGTCAACAAGCAGCTTCTGGAGATGAAGAGGGAGAGCGAGAGATATGAGATCCACGAAGAAATCAACGGCCTTATGGCAGTGATCCAGTCACTTTACGGGGAGCTGGAAACATTTATGGAAGAGAACAGGGAGTTTGAGGACCGGGATCTGGTGCTGGACTTCTATTTTGAACTGCGGAATTTTCTTATGGTGTTTGAGGGGATGGATGATGCTTACCGGATTTACTCAGAGCTTTTACCGGACGGACAGTTTATGGTCAGGCTGTTTTGCATGAACCCGGCAGGACATTTAAAAGAATGTCTGGAAAAGGGCAGGAGTACAGTATTCTTTTCCGCCACCCTGCTTCCGGTTCTGTATTATAAGGAGCTGTTAAGCGGGAACCAGGAGGATTATGCAGTCTATGCCCTGTCCCCGTTTCCCAGGGAAAACCGGCTTCTTCTGGTGGCCGGCGATGTCAGCAGCCGCTATACCAGAAGGAATCTCAGAGAATATGAGAAGGTAGCTGACTATATTGAGGCCATGGCCCGGGGAAAACAGGGGAATTATATGGCCTTTTTCCCGTCCTACCAGTATCTGAAGGAGGTGGAGCAGGTGTGGGAGGAACGGATGAGGGAAAACGAAGATCCGGTTGCCTGGGCCAGCCAGGCCAGCCGTATGACAGAGGAGGAGAAGGAACAGTTTCTTTTGCTGTTTGAGGAACACAGAAAACATTCTTTCGTGGCCTTCTGCGTCATGGGCGGAATCTTCTCGGAGGGCATCGATCTGAAGGCGGACCGGCTTATCGGCGCCGCGGTGGTGGGGACAGGGCTTCCCATGGTATGTACAGAACAGGAAATCCTGAAAGGCTTTTTTGACGAGAAGGAGAAGAAAGGCTTTGACTATGCCTATCAGTATCCGGGGATGAACAAGGTGATGCAGGCGGCGGGAAGGGTCATACGGACCATGGAGGATAAGGGGGTCATCCTGCTTCTTGACGACAGGTTTTTGAGGGAAGAGTATCAGGCGCTGTTTCCCAGAGAATGGTGGCCGTATCAGGTGGTGAACCGGAATGGGGTGGGGCGGGCCATTGAGGGGTTTTGGATGAAAGAATAGATCCAGGCTCATAGAGCATTTTATATTCCATACATTTTTCTTCCAGCAAAGGGAAATTGCAGCAGCGGGAGGCTAAAGAGGATTGGGAATTTGACAGATATTTTTGATAAAGCTTTTGGGCTTTTGACTGCAGAACAGAAGCGATTTTATCAATAATAGCTTTTTCTTTTTGCAATAGATATATGTAATCTGTTTTTTCTTTTTCAGTAGTAAAATGACGGAACTCAGTAATTTTATCATATTTTAACTGTACAATGCAAAAATCAGGAACCGGTACCATATTGTTAATATTGATAACCGCATAAGTATCTCCGGTTTTATCATCAATTAGTTTATGAAAATCCAGGCTGTTAGACATATGGTGATGCTTTGGCTTTGCTGAGGAGACAGGAACATAATAATGAAATTCATGAACAGATAATACGATTCCTATATGAAGTTTCAAACGCTCTCCGTATTCTACATAACTGACTTGTTTATCATATATCCTAAGATAGTTTATATAACGTTTATCTATAACATACCAATCCATAAAACCTCCTAAAAAAAGTGGGCGGAAACTCCACCCACACTGTTAACCGATTGTTTTAACTGGACAATCTAACCGCTTTTAACCGGTTGTTTTAGCCGGACAACCTAACCGCTCTATAGATACTGCTATCTATATAAACAGTATACGATGAGAAGAACGAAAAATCAATAAGTTTATAAAAAATTTATATACCACATGTTATCATAGTGTAATAGTCCAGGGGTTATATGAACTGGTACATCATAGCATTTCCATAAACTGCTTCGCCGTCTGAGACAGAGGCAGTTTTTCATTGTAAGCAGCCACTATCTGCCTGGCAGGCAGTTCTTCTTTTAATTTCAGTTCAAATAAATCCCTGTCGTCTTTCGGGATGCAGAAATCCGGGACGAAGGCGATGCCAAGGCCGATGCGGGCCAGGTCAATCAGTAAGTCATTGCTGCTTAATTCAATCTCAGGAACCAGATCCAGATGAAGGCGCTGGAACACGGAATGGAGGAATTCGCTGGTAGTGCTTTTCCTCTCCAGCATGAGAATAGGCTTCTTCTGAAGCTCTTTAAGACTGATGCACTGATGCTCCAGCGGAAAATACTGCCGGTTGGCTACAAATACATCATGAAATTCATTGATAGTCCGTGTAATATGGGAGGCGTTTAAGGCGGAGTTGGGGGAGTTTACCACAATACAGTCCACCTGGCCGTGTTCCAGCAAAGCGGCGCACTGGATGGAGGTCTGGTTGGTGACCTTGATGTGGACGTGGGGATGATTCTGGTGGAACTGTTTTAAATACGGTACCAGAAAATACCGGCAGATGGTGTCGCTGGCCCCGATGCGAAGCTGGCCGCCGCCTAAGGATCCGGATTCCAGAAGCTGATGCTCTCCCTGCTTTATCAGATTCATAGCCGGCTGAATATGTTTAAAGAGAATCTCTCCTTCCGGAGTCAGCTGGACCCGCTTGGTGCTGCGGATAAACAGCTTCTGGCTCAGTTTTTTTTCCAGGACCTTGATGGACTGGCTGACAGCAGACTGGGAGATAAACAGCTGTTTGGAGGCCTCGGAAAAGCTTAAGGTCACGGCAACATGGTAAAAAACTTTGTACAGTTCATAATTAATATCCATTTATTAGGCCTCCTTATAAATTGAGGCTATCATATCACAGGACAGGAAAAAAAGCAAGTTCCAAACGATTGACAAAACCATGTAAATAAGCTATATTTGTATTCAGGAATGTGGAGGCGCTCAAGGTTTATATTTGAGCGCCTTTATAAGTATATGGGAAGGCCGGTCAGGCGTGGGCATAACAGGAAGAGATGGAGGATAGCACAATGAAGGAGACAGAGCAGTTAAATTTATTTCAGATGTATTTGGATGAAGTGGAGAAGATACCGTGCTGTGACGAAGGGGAAAACCAGCGCCTGGTACAGGGGGCTGCAGCCGGTGATACGGCGGCCAAAAGGCGGATGGTGGAGGGAAATTTAAAGCTGGCATTGGGAATGATCGGGGAATATTTTGAGAAGGGGATTCCTGTGGGAGATCTGGTGCAGGAGGCCAATATCGCCCTGGTTATGGCTGTGGAGGAGCTGGCTGTGGCTGGGCTTAAAGGGGAGCCTGGAGAGTTTGAGGAATTTTTAAAGGGCTGGGTGAGAACAGCTTTAATAGAGACACTCAAGCGGCAGAACCATGAACTGGAAGCCCAGGATGAGATAGTAAACCTGGTAAATGATCTGGAGGATACGGCGCGAGTTATGGCGGAGGAACTGGGGCGGGAGGCCACAGTGGAGGAGCTGGCCGAGAGAATGAAGATGACTGTGGATGATGTGAAGGATATTATGAAGATTGCATTGGACGCTATGAATGTAAGCGATGAATAAGGCAGGCAGATATGAGAATTTATTTGATACGGCATGGACAGACGGACTGGAATGTGGAGGGGAAGGTCCAGGGAAGTACAGATATCCCATTGAATGAGACAGGAAGGCGGCAGGCGGCCTGCCTGGCTAAGGGCATGGCAGGGCGGCCGGTGGTGCAGATTTTTTCCAGCAGGCTGAAACGGGCTTTTGAGACTGCCCGGACAGTGGGGGAAAGCCAGAATGTAAGGGTGGAGACTGTGGAGGGGCTGGAGGAGATATCCTTTGGAGAATGGGAAGGGCTGACCTGGAAGGACATCGAAAAAACATATCCCAGGGAATATAAGCTGTGGTGGGAGAATCCTACGGGAATCGCCCCTACCGGCGGGGAGACAAGGGAAGCGCTGGAAAGACGGGCCGGACAGGCGGCCCGGCGGATGCTTGCCCGGGCTAAAGGGGATTTTGCGGTGGTGGTCCACGGCGGGATCATGGCGTATCTGGCCGGGTATCTTTTAAGAGCCAATCAGGACACGCAGGACGGAACCGGAAAGAAGGAGAGCAGGTCCATCATCGTGGAAAATGCCAGTATTACCACCCTGGACTATGATGCTGTCAGCCGGACGGCAGTACTTGTGGAGGAGAATGACGTTTCCCATTTAAGAGACCTGTGAAATGTGAGAAAGTATGGGAAAGCCTCTTTGCAAGAAAACCAATTTATGGTATAATCACTGACAGTATAGCACAATGAACACAAGGAGGGCATTCCATGAAATGGAATCGGGTTTTGCTCAAGCTTAGCGGAGAGGCCCTGGCTGGCCCTAAAAAAACCGGATTTGATGAGGATACGGTGAAGGAGGTTGCCAGGCAGGTAAAGATATCGGTGGATGCAGGTGTGGAAGTGGGGATTGTCATCGGAGGAGGGAACTTCTGGCGGGGACGTACCAGCAATGCCATTGACCGCACCAAGGCGGATCAGATTGGAATGCTGGCGACTGTGATGAACTGTATCTATGTGTCTGAGATTTTCAGAAACAGAGGCATGGACACAGAGATTCTGACCCCTTTTTCCTGCGGTTCCATGACCAAATTATTCTCAAAGGACAGGGCAAATAAATATTTTAAACAGGGAAAGGTGGTATTTTTTGCAGGGGGAACCGGACATCCCTATTTCTCCACAGATACAGGCATTACCCTGAGGGCTGTGGAGATGGATGCAGACTGTATCCTGCTTGCAAAGTCCATTGACGGCGTATATGACAGTGATCCGGCAGTGAATCCTGATGCCAAAAGGTACGATACCATCAGTATTAAAGAAGTCATCGATAAACAGCTAGCGGTGGTGGATCTGACAGCTTCCATCATGTGTATGGAACACAAGATGCCGATGGCAGTTTTTGATTTGAATGAGAAGGACAGTATTTCAAACGCTATGCAAGGGAAAATAAACGGTACGATTGTGACCGTAAGTTAAGGAGAAAGCCATGGAAGAAAAGTTGAAGATGTATGAAGACAAGATGAACAAGTCTCTGGATGTGCTGCAAAGTGATTATGCTTCCATCCGTGCCGGCCGTGCCAACCCCCATGTGTTAGACAAGATCCGGGTAGATTACTACGGCACCCCGACCCCTCTCCAGCAGGTAGGCAATATAACCGTGCCAGAGGCCAGGATGATTGTGATCCAGCCATGGGAGAAAAGCCTTTTAAAACCTATTGAGAAGGCGATTCTCACCTCCGATTTGGGAATCAATCCTACCAATGATGGCACCATGATCCGCCTGGTATTCCCGGAGCTGACAGAAGAGAGAAGAAAACAGCTTGCAAAGGACGTGAAGAAAAAAGGGGAGGCTACCAAGGTGGCTATCCGCAATATCCGCCGGGATGCCAACGAGACCTTCAAGAAGATGGAGAAGGCGGGAGAGTTCTCTGAGGATGATCAGGAGCTGGCGGAAGACAAGATGCAGAAGCTTACGGACAAGATGATCGAGAAGGTGGACAAGGCCGTAGAGGCAAAGACAAAGGAGATCATGACAGTTTAAGACACAGGGGGCGGGAATACCTGCCCCTTATGTGCATTTGGGAGGAAATGATGGGCTTAGAAAATATGGTGATACCCCGGCATGTGGCAGTGATTCTGGACGGAAACGGACGGTGGGCTAAAAAGCGGGGCATTCCCAGGGCTATGGGACACAAGGCAGGTTGCGAGACCCTGGAGGCCATGGTGGAAGTGGCAGCCAGAATGGGAATCGGATACTTTACCATATACGGTTTTTCCACAGAGAACTGGAAGCGTTCGGCAGAGGAAGTGGGGGCGCTGATGCAGCTGTTCCGCTACTATATGGTACGTCTTTTGAAAATCGCTTCTGAAAATAATGTACGGGTAAAAATGATTGGGGAAAAAAGCCGGTTTGCGCCGGATATTATAGAGGGAATCGATCGTCTGGTGGAAGGGACGAAGGATAACACAGGAATGACCTTTGTCATTGCGGTGAATTACGGAGGAAGGGATGAGATCGTCAGAGCGGCCAGGCGGCTGGTGGAGGATTACCGCAAAAATCAGGCGGATGTATCCTCCATCGATGAGAAGCTGTTTGCGTCCTACCTGGATACCAGGGATATTCCGGATCCGGATCTTTTGATCCGCACCAGCGGAGAGTTAAGGCTTTCCAATTATCTGCTCTGGCAGCTGGCCTATACGGAATTCTATATTACAGACTGTCTCTGGCCGGATTTCAATCAGGAAGAATTAGAAAAAGCCATTGTTGCGTACAATGGAAGGGAAAGACGTTTCGGCGGGAGAAAGAAAGGATGACAGCGGCCGGGAAGCGGGGTATTGTAGGAAGGAGAGGTCTGCATGTTTACGACACGTTTGATCAGCGGTATTGTTTTGGTGATTTTAGCACTTTTTGTAGTCAGCGCCGGAGGAAGCATACTTTTTGGTGTTGTGGGGATGATTTCTCTTGTGGGCTTGTTTGAGCTGTACCGTGTGATGAAGATTGAGAAGACACCTCTGGGGTTTATCGGATATGGAGCCTGCATTTCTTATTACGGACTTCTGTGGTTTGACGGCCAGCAGTTTGTGACTTTGATGGCCATTGCAGCGCTGATGCTTTTGATGAGTTTTTACGTTTTTACATTTCCCAAGTATAAAACAGAAGAGATTACCGTAGTATTTTTTGGGGTGTTTTATGTGGCGGTGATGCTTTCCTACCTGTATCAGGTAAGGCAGATGGCGGACGGGGCGTATCTGGTGTGGCTGATTTTCTTAAGCTCCTGGGGCTGCGATACCTGTGCCTACTGCTTCGGGATGCTATTTGGAAAGCATAAGCTGGCTCCGGTTTTAAGCCCGAAGAAATCCATAGAGGGAGCTGTGGGAGGTGTGGCAGGCGCCGCTGTTTTAGGCTTTCTGTATGCCCTTGTATTCCGTGACCAGATGCTGGAGGTGGGAAACCCCAGAACTGTATGCGCCGTTGCCTGCGCCATCGCGGCGGTGATCTCCCAGGTAGGGGATCTGGCTGCCTCTGCCATCAAGAGGAATCATCAGGTAAAGGATTACGGACACTTAATCCCGGGGCACGGAGGCGTGCTGGATCGGTTTGACAGCATGATTTTTACGGCTCCGGCTATCTATTTCGCAGTTACATTTTTGCGATGAAAGGAAACTATATGAAAAAGATTTCGATTCTGGGTTCTACGGGATCCATCGGCACCCAGACCCTGGATGTGGTAAGGCTTAACGGGGATATCCAGGTGACTGCCATGGCTGCCGGAAGCAATAGTAAGCTTTTAGAGCAGCAGATCCGGGAATTTAGCCCTGCTCTTGCATGTGTCTGGGATGATAAAAAGGCAAGGGAACTGAAGGAGAATGTAAAAGACCTTCCGGTAAAAGTGGTGTCCGGCATGGACGGCCTGCTGGAAGTGGCTACAGAAGAAAAGGCAGAGCTTGTGGTGGCGGCCATTGTGGGAATGATCGGGATCCGCCCGGCCATCGCTGCCATGGAGGCAGGGAAGGATATTGCCCTGGCAAACAAGGAGACGCTGGTGACGGCGGGACACATTATTATGCCGCTGGCAAGGGAAAAAAAGGTTTCCATTCTGCCGGTGGATAGTGAGCACAGCGCTATATTCCAGTGCCTCAACGGGGAGGACAAAAGACAGGTTGAAAAAATACTTCTCACGGCTTCCGGCGGTCCCTTCAGGGGAAGGACCAGGGAGCAGATGAGGGATATCCAGGTGGAGGATGCCTTAAAGCATCCTAACTGGGCTATGGGGAGGAAGATTACCATTGACTCTTCTACCATGGTAAATAAAGGGCTGGAGGTCATGGAGGCCCGGTGGCTGTTTGATGTGGCCATGGATCAGATCCAGGTGGTGATTCAGCCTAAAAGCGTGATCCACTCTATGGTGGAGTTTAAAGATGGGGCGGTGATGGCTCAGTTTGGAACGCCGGATATGAGGCTTCCTATCCAGTATGCCCTCTATTATCCTCAGAGGCGGTATCTGCCGGGAGAACGCCTGGATTTCTGGACCATGAATCAGATCGCCTTTGAGAAGCCGGATTTTGAAAATTTCCCGGCCCTTTCCCTGGCCTATGAGGCAGGAAAGACAGGTGGCTCTCTGCCTACCGTGTTTAATGCGGCCAACGAGTACGCGGTGGGAGAATTTCTGAACAGAAGAATCTCTTATCTGGCGATTGCTGATATGATAGGGAGAGCCATGGAAAACCATAAGGTTATAGAAAATCCTACGGTGGAACAGATTCTGGAAACTGAGCGTGAGACGTATGAAATGCTTAAGGACGGCAGACACTAGTGTGCTGACATGCCGGGATTACATAAAGTTCATAAAAGCATTAGGAGGATGGCAGAATTTATGAGCATGATTGCAGCAGTTCTGGTATTTGGATTGATTGTTTTGATTCACGAGTTCGGACACTTTATCGTGGCGAAAAAATGTGGGATCGGAGTGATAGAGTTTTCCATTGGGATGGGCCCAAGGCTCTGGAGCATACAAAAAGGGGAGACCAGATATTCCCTGAAAGCACTTCCCTTTGGCGGCTCCTGTATGATGATGGGGGAGGACGAAAATGATACGGATCCAAGAGCCTTTAACAATAAGCCGGTGTGGTCCAGAATCGCAGTGGTGGCGGCTGGGCCGGTTTTTAATTTTATTCTGGCCTTTGTGTTTGGAATTATCATTGTCCGGTCCGTGGGATATGACGCGCCTCAGCTGGTAGATGTACAGGAAGGATTTCCGGCCCAGGAGCAGGGGATGCAGGCAGGAGATATTATCACCAGATTAAACAATGAGCCTGTGGTGGTTTACCGGGATATTACCCTTTACCGCCTTCTGCACCCTACGGAGACGGTAACGGTGGAGTATATAAGGCCTTCAGAAGACGGGAAGTCCGGCGAGAAGAGAACCGCGGTGATTACTCCCAGGTACTCGGAGGAATCCGGAAGCTATATGCTGGGAATCGTGGTCAGCGGATATTACCGGCAGGCCCGGGGACTGGGAGAGACGCTGAAATACGGCGCCTATGAGGGCGTATACTGTATCAAGACAGCCCTTAAAAGCCTGGCCATGATGTTTCGTGGGCAGGTAGGCATGGACGATATGGCAGGCCCGGTGCGCATGGTCAGCATCATTGATGATACGGTGAAGGAAACCATCCCTTACGGGCTCAAGACCATGATTCTGACGCTGATGAACCTGTGCGTGCTTTTAAGCGCCAACTTAGGCGTGATGAACCTTCTGCCCATTCCGGCCCTGGACGGAGGCCGGCTGGTGTTTCTGCTTATAGAAGCAGTGCGTGGGAAACCTATTGACAAGGAAAAAGAGGGAATGGTTCATATGGCCGGCATGGTGCTTTTAATGGGCCTTATGATCGTAGTTCTGTTTAACGATATATCAATTTTGTTTTTTAGGTAGGGAAGCTTTACCGGAAAGCAGAGGAAATCATGTTATTTATCCTTTTTCTTATTGCCTGGCTCATAGCCCCGGTTGCAGAACTGGCAATTATCATTGTGCTTCTGGTTCAGAACGGGGAATATAAGAAAAAAATACAGGAATTGTCCAAGGCAGGGCAGCGTGCCGTGCTGGCAAGAAGCATGTACCAGAGAGAGTACACAGATATAGCTGCCCCCGTGGACAATACAGGGGAAGAGGGAAGCAGCAGCACTCCCCGGAAAGACGGTGAGGAGCAGGCTTTACAGAAAGTTCTGGCAAATGCCGCCGGAAGTAACCCTGAGGATGGGAAAATGCCCCGGACGGTGCAGATATCCCAGGAGCCCCAGCCTGCTGAAGCGGCCCAGGAACCGTCCAAACCGCAGACAGTATATGGGCCGCAGGAAGTCCGGACAGTGCAGGAACCACAGGGGCCGCAGACAGCGCAGGAGCCGCAGGAAGCCCAGACAGCGCAGGAGCCGCAGGCAACCCGGACAGCGCAGGATCCACAAGAATCACAGATAGCGCAGGAGCCGCAGACGCCGGCAGCATGTAATCGTCCGTTTAACGGGGCCGCAATGCAGAAAACGGCGGCCGACAACAGTATGGCAACGGCGGCGCTGATTATCGG
>Ga0137297_11861_pt1 | contig 10874 bp, 19 predicted proteins | sample RamsorincwithD2O_FD_97191 | JGI IMG/M metagenome (GOLD analysis project Ga0137297, IMG submission 97191) | Mouse cecal microbial communities from Vienna, Austria - Mucin amended with D2O | ecosystem: Host-associated > Mammals > Digestive system > Large intestine > Cecum | place: Austria: Vienna... | reverse complement strand
TGCTAAGCAGCAGTAATGGCTTGCTAAATTCTGCTTTGATTTGCCATATTTTGTCATTTCAGGGCAAGGAAAGGCGCTTACTACACCATTTTTGAGAGAGCCTTGAAATGATATGAGATACAACAAAATAAATTCGTTTGCCAGATGGCAGTTTTCTTCATGGAAAGGAAACTGTCATTTGCTATAGAAAAATTAGGGAAGCATAATAAAATGTATTGTTGGATTAAATGAAGAAAGATTTTTGCAATGGTTGCTTTTTTAATAGTAAAGTAAAATATAGATAATGATAAAATTAAGATAAAATATTGATAAGGAGAGAACGCTTATGTTACAGATTAGACCTGTTTCAGATTTAAGAAATAAGTTTCCTGATATTGAGAGAATTGTAAATGCGGGTGAACCGGTATATTTAACAAAAAACGGATATGGAGCAATGGTGGTGCTTAGTCTTGAAGAATATTCAAAGTTGACGGATGGTGTTGAAGCTGCATTAGATAAAGCAGATAGGTTTGCGGCAGAAAATGATACAAGGATGAGCCATGAGGAAGTTTTTGGAGGACTACGGAGGAAGATAAATGTTCAGTAAAAAGTACAGATTGAGCTATCTGCCACTTTTTTATGAGGATCTTGATGAAAAAGCAACCTATATTGCAGAGAAACTGAAGAATCCAAAAGCGGCAAATGACTTATTGGATAAGGTAGAGTCTGCTATTATGGAGCGACTTCCAGTGGCTGAATCTTTTGAACCATATCATTCTGTCAGGGAGCGTAGATATTCTTATTATCGTATTTATGTGGATAATTATATAATTTACTATGTGGTAATTGATGATGATCCGAATGATTGGGTTATGGAAGTTAGAAGGTTTCTTTACAATGGACAGAATCGGGATAATATGGTGTAGTAATAATTGATGCAATGAAGGCTGATTGTTGGTTATGACCTCAATATAATGCCTTAAGATTATAAAAAGGAAAAATTATTTTTACAAAAATAAAGGCGGTAAACAACAATGAATAAAGAGAAGGCTTTACAAGGGATTGAAGCTTTAATTCAAGATGGAAATAATGTATTGAAAACAATGCGAAATAGCGAGCTGGGCGGAACATATGTAGATAGTGCTATATATAATAGTTGGCTGGCGAAGGCAATAGCGTTTTTGAAACTATTTTTGGAAGATGATAATGAGTTTGTAAAAGGATTGCAAAAATCTCATCAAAGTATTATGATGAATTTGTCGTACTATTAGGAACGGGAATGCGTGTCAGCGAATTTTGTGGCTTGACAAAAAGTGATTTAGATTTTGAAAGCCGGAAAATCCGTGTGGATCATCAGCTTGTCAGGGAACGGGGCGGAAAGTATTATGTTGAGAAAACAAAAACTGAGTGCGGATGCCGCTTTATTCCGATGACAGAAGAAGTTTATCGAAGTCTGAAAAATATCCTTGTCAATCGTAAGAAGTTGAAAACAGAAATGATTGTTGACGGATACAGCTGCTTTCTTTTGCTGGACAAAGATGATAAGCCGAAAGTGGCGCTGCATATTGAAAACGAAATGCGGTGGGCAATGAAGAAATACAAGAAACTTTATCCTGAAAAACCATTGCCGCATATCACACCTCATGTATTCCGGCATACGTTCTGTACCAATATGGCAAATGCAGGCATGGATATTAAGACCTTGCAGTATGTAATGGGACATTCCGATGTAGGTGTTACACTGAATGTTTATACTCATGCCAGCTATGACCGTGCTGCGGAGCAGATGGCGAAGATATTGGACTTCAAAGAAACTGATATGCATGGAAAACAGAGAAAATCAGGTTGAGAAATACACCAATCTACTACACCAATTACTACACCATTTGCCCGTAAATTTGCGTAGATTTATAACGAATTACACAGATTAAGGGTAAAAAACCAAAAATGAAAAAAGCGCCGAAAAGCTTGAAATATCAAGGTTTGAAGGCTTATGAAGGGATATAAAAGATATGATTAAAATATTATTCGTCTGCCACGGCAGTATGTGAACCAATTCTTTAAAGCTTTGATTATAGTGGATTTTCAGCAACAGTTTAACGAATTTACCAACAATTTACCAATATTGGAGAGCGAATGTTGCAATACGTTTGGAACACTTAATTAGTGGTGAAATATTACTGCGTAAGTGTTCCTGCTTTATGTAAGTGAAGAAAGCAAATAGAACAATATTTTCTATATTACTGGTTTAAGGTTGAAAGAAATAATAAATTTCGTTGACTTGTAGATAATAGTAGCATATAATTAGAGTACAATAAATGGTACGGTTTTGGGTACGGAAAGAGGTGCTATATGATTGCAACCAAACAGATGGATGTAAGGGCAAATATTAAAAAGTATTTTGATATAGCTTTTAATGGAGAGCCGGTAATTGTGTCTCGTAAAGAAAATAAGAATGTTGTTATAATATCTGAAGCAGAATATAATGAATTGGAAAAAGCCAGAAAAAATGCTGAATACTTGGAAAAATTGAATAGAGAGGATGAGCAGATTAGAAACGGGAAGATAGTAACAAAAACTATGGATGAACTTCTGGCAATGGAGGAATAATCTATGAAGATTACTTTTGCAGAAGATGGCTGGAGTGAATATCTCTATTGGCAGACACAGGATAAAAAGATATTGAAAAAGATAAATCAATTACTGCTGAGTATAGAACGGGATGGAGCATTACAAGGGATAGGCAAACCTGAACCTTTGAAATGAAATATGGAAAGTCTGGGTCATTTAGCAGGCGCATAGATGAAGCTAACCGTTTGATTTATGAGATTGTGGGTGACCAAATAATTGTAAAATCTTGCAAGGGGCATTATAGCGATTGAATGTGGAAGTTTAGTGATAAGGATATTCAAAGGAAGATGTGAAAGAGGACTAAATTTTTAGGAAATATTTTATTATCAAGTTATTACAGAAACATCAAATTCTGCAAAACTGGAGTTATATAGATTAATTGGCGAAGGCTATAAAGCAATGCAGGAAGGTAGAACCAGTACAATTGAAGAAGTAAGGGAAAAACTGGAAAAGAGGAGAAAAGAACGTAGCTAGGGTGGTATTTACCGAGCCGGCAGAGTATGACCTGCTGGACATAGAATACTATATCTTTGTTGATCTTTGTAACCCGTAGGCGGCGTAGAGGATATCCGATGGCATTTTAGGTATAGTAGGTAAGCTGGCAGAATATTCTCATATTACAACAATGTTCGTTAAAGAGGATGGGTATCATATGACTGAAAAGACAAAAATACTTTCTCAGAAAGCATTGCCCTTCAGGGCGCTCGTATTCGGTTAAATCGCTAACTTGTTTTTTGAAAAACAGAATTGCTGATTCGATTGAATGAACGGAAATTGATGTATAACTTGGGATACAAACAGGCATATCGGATGTAAAAGTCCGGTATGCCTGAATTACAGTAAGAAAACTTTATGATATTTCCCCCTGTCCGCGCAAATAGGAAAGGAACGCTTCGCAGCCCTCTACGATATCCGCATAGGCAACGTCAAAACGGGAGCTGTACCAGGGATCGGAGATGCTGTCCTGTCTGCCGGCATATGACAGCAGCATGGAAATTTTCCCGCCTTTATGGCCTGTCATTCGTTCCATATTTCGGATATTCATGGAATCCATGCCGATGAGGTAATCATAATAATCGTAATCCGATTTCTTTAACTGGACTGCCCGCTTTCCATCGCAGCGGATGCCGTGGCGGGCAAGTTCTTCCCTTGCCGGAGGGTATACGGGATTGCCGATTCCGTTCCAGATTTCTTCTGTGCTTGTCGCAGCTGAAGCGATCTCGAACTGATCTGATATTCCCTGTTTTTTCACCATGTCTTTAAAAATGAACTCCGCCATGGGGGAGCGGCAGATATTGCCGTGGCAGACGAATAATATTTTTATCATGTTGCTAAAACCTCCGTAAATGCTTGATTTTGCTGTATTTTAGGTACTTTCAACAGTTTTGCTATATTTTTATGATAGTGTGTTTGTTCACCTTTTTATGTATAACTTGGAATAACTTTGCATAACTTTTCCTTCGTTTGGGCTAAATTCTGGGCTAAATTGAAATTTTTAGCCCACTACTTATTACAGACTTTCTTCATCTCTTCTTTGGCATCATCAAACTGTAAATGTGTATATGTGTTCAATGTAACGCCAATATCAGAATGTCCCATAATGTATTGTAGTGTCTTTGGATTCATGCCCGACTTCGCCATGTTGCTACAGAATGTATGTCTGCATACATGTGGTGTTATAACAGGCATTTGCACCTTATATATACTATTATATTTCTCTCTGATATGTTGAAAGTATTTTTCCCAATGCAAAGCTACCATAGGCATATCATTTTTATCAAGAAATAAGAACCCTATCCTGCCGTCAATCATTGGTTCGATTTTAGGCTTCTTCCTGTTATTAATGATACGCTTAAAACATTCTGCAACATCTTCATTCATGGGAACATATCTCACGCCTTTTTCTGTTTTAGGCGTTTCGATTACATATTCCATATCACGTTTCCTCTGTAACTGATGGTCTACTTTGATTCTTTCTTTGTCAAACTCAATATCTTCTTTTGTCAGTCCACAAAACTCCGAAACCCTAAGTCCAGTCTTGAATAAGATATAAATACCGTCATAATATTTGCAGAAATGCTTGTCTTCTTTGATAAACCTTAAAAATTCCCGTTCCTGTTTCCTTGTAATAGCTTCTCTGGTCACACTATCATTTACTACTACCGTTGCTAATTGGAATTCAAACGGATTCTTACGGATAAGGTCATCATCCATTGCCATTTGAAAAGCTGGTCTGACTACGCCACGGATACTATGTATGCTGCTGTAACCTCTTCCATCATCCTGTAATTTAATCAGCCACTCCCTGGCATCTGATAATTTCACCTTATCAATCCGCTTTGCTCCGAACGGTTCTTTCTTGATGACATTGATAACAAAATTGTAATTGGCTTGCGTATTATGCTTAACGCCTCTTTTTTGATTGATATATTTCTCCACCAACTCTAATACTGTCATATTCCCACCATCAGGAACAATATCATCGTTTAACTCTTTTTGAATGTTCTTTTCTTTTTCTCTCAGGGAAATATCCTTGCGCTTGCCTTTCGGGTATGGATCGGATTCTGTCAGTCTCCAACTATATACAGATTTCCTTTTCCCGAAAGGATCACAATATTTATATCTGTATCTCCCGTCTTTATCCTGACTCTCCCCTGTCATTAGTTTACGACCTTTACTGTCTTTTCTTACCTCTGACAAATATTTTTCTCTCCTTTCGTGTACAGAGAGTGTCGGTATGATACTTAATAATATACCATACTCTGCTCTCAAAATCTATTAGCAATCATTTATAATCAAATTGGTTATCTGTTATATGGAATTTAATTTTTCGTCAACAAACTTCTCAAATAACTGTCTTTTAATCCGTGGTCTTGTGCCATTCCATAAAACAAAATTGTCCGTTTCATGTTCATCTATAATCTTTCTTACCTTTTTATCGCTAAAGCCAAAATATTCAGCGGCTTCTTGAACCGATAATGTATACTTGTTCCACCAAGGCATTTTCAATGTTTCTGCTGTCTCTATAATGAATCACACTCCAATTCATAGAAATTTATTTATTTTTATAGAAGGTACTGAAATTTTACAACACCATAATATTCACTTTTCAAAATTTATCACACAATATAGGAAGGACACGATATTAAGTAACCATGCCCTTACCTCGACAAGATTAACAAGTTACTTTACAAATATTTATTTCTCCATAATTTCTATCTTCCGGTAGTATTTCAACACTTCTTCCAGTTCATAGGCGGGGCTACTGTTTACATCAAACTCTCGCTTGACATATACAACGCTACCCAACACACAAAATACTGCAAATAGATTCTTACCGTCTTTAATTATTTCTTCTTTATTCAGTTCCATCATTCTGTTTCTGCTTGTCAAAGTATTCTCTTAACGGAATAGCGCAATCCTTATGAAACAGTAATGTATACTTACAATCAGGTCTTCCATTTACTCTTGCCCATCTGTACGCTTCATTGTATTCAAGCTGTACTGCCTTTGTTTCCAACGCTTCAACAATCTTTTCTTGAGCAACACCAACCATTTCTTCCATTTCTAATAAATCTCAATAATCTCTAACATCTACCATACCTTTTTTTCTTCCTCCCTGTTATTCATTTTCTTCAATAGTTCCAGTCTCACAAAATCCTTTTAATAATCTTTTGTCTTTGATTTTTCGATTAATTTGCTTTACAATACCTGCTACAATGCCAACGCATAAATCAATTAAATTAATTGTTACAAACGTACAAGCCGATACACCAATAATCAGCAATATTGCAATAACAACATTAAATGGACTTGTCCACATATGATAATTAATAATGGTAAACAGTATGCCTATAGCCTTACCAATTTTCCAATATGTACCTTCTAACTTCTCTAATTTTCTGTTCAATGTTTTTCCTCCATGTTTTATTTATATTTCACAAATATCTTTGTATTTGCTCAATAACTCGTTATTATTACTTTCTTCAATAAATTTCTTTGCCCTTATATTAAGCCAAGGATAATTCGCTAAAATACTTGTCATGCCAACACTACCAGTTGCGGAAAGAAGTTTTTTAATCGTAGAATGTCTAAAATCCAAGTGTCTTAAATTAGGTATATTTATAATTTCTCCTATTTGTTTGCACCAAATACTCAATGTATTTATTCCTATGGGTGTATCTTTATCAAAATTATATTTAACATGACTTCTAAATACATATCCTTGGTCATTCATATTATTATCTTCTCTATACTGGCGTTCCTTTTTTAATAAATCTGATACTTCTTCACTGAAATACAATATTGAATCGTCTATTTTTGCTATTCGTTCAGCAAAATTAATTTGATCCCATTTCAAATTTCTTATTTCCTCGCTCTTTGCACCTGTAGATAGCGAAAACATCATATACAATTTAAGATAGTCTGGAAGTTCATTTTTTGCTTTATCTATCTGCTCATTTGTTATGTAATTTGTTGAAACTTTTTTATGTTTGTCTTGTTTAGCCCTTTGCAAATCCATTATTCTTGCACTCTTTTTAACAGGATTGTATGTTACTTTATTATCCCCAATCAAAAAATCATAAAATCTGTTAATCAGATTTAGAATTTTACAAAAGTAAGCAAGCGAAATGTTTGTTCTCTGTTTTTCGTAAAATATGAACCTATCTATATCTTCTTCCGTGATTTCCGAAAACAATTTATCATCTAATTCTTCATATACGAAAAGAATAAATTTACAAAGATCGGTTCCTATCAATTTGTATATACTTTTAATATTCCTTTCTTCATATAAATACTTTATAAATTGAAGAATGCTGTATGCATTATCATAATTAATAGTTTCTATCAAGTCTCTTCTTATTACATTTTCGCCTTTGTATTCAACATTGTTGCTTTTATCCCAACGGCTCATTGTCCACCTTCTTTCAATTCAAAATTTAATAACCTTGCATAAATTTTATCTGGAACTTTCCCCTTATACTTCTCCGCAAAATCTATCATCTGCCTTTTAAAAATCGCCCTCCTGATTTCATATATTTCTTCTTTATTATTGGATGAAGCAATTCCTTCTCCAAACATCCTGATTGTATATAAATTCTTTTGTACATTTACATTTAGCATAAGCCCTGTTTCGGCACTTCTTATTATATTTCTTACAACTTTATTAATCTCTGTCGGTATGAATGCGCTTGTTTCAGGTGATATAATATCATTCTTGACATTCCAGAATTTATATGAAAATTCCAATTCTTCATTCTCTATCTCATATATGTTTTCGTCATACCACTTTTTAAAGTTTTCGTATTGTTTCCACTGTTCACATAATATTCCAAGATTCTTACATTCATTTCCTCTGTCAATCTGAATCACTCTCTCCCATAATCTATATGACTTTTCATAGGAAATATTTACTTTCGTATCTTTGCTATGGATTTTATTGATATATCCTTTATATTCAGGGCATTTACCATATACTGTAAATCCCATAGCATCCCAATCTATTCCGTTTTTTGCAATCATCTACGCTTTTCTCCTATATTCCAAATTGATCTTTATACTGACGCATAAACTCCACATCATCCTTTTTACAATAGTGATGCAGTGTTGTAGAAATATTTTTATGATGTAAAATCAATGATGTAATGGCAATATCGCCGCCTTTTTGCAAAAGCATATTACAACATGAATATCTAAAATCATGTGGCGTAAGTTCTGGAACACCACACATAGCACCTACTTTATGCGCCCATTTATCTAAAGTATTTGTATTTAAATGCCTTATCTCCACACAATTATCTTTATAGAATTTTACTGGTGAATAAAATACCCATCCACCATCATTTATTTTATTCTGTTCCCTTTCTGTCCGTAATTTTAGCAATAAATCCTTTACATACTCACTAAAACATAATGTACAGTAGTTTGAGAATTTTTCTTTCACCTTATATACCATTCTCTTTTCAAAATCTATTTGTTCCCAACGGATAGAAGATACGGCTGTTACTCTCGCTCCTGTTGACAATGAGAAAAAAGCATATACTTGTAATGTCCTGTCTCCATTTTCTTCTAACTTCTCTTTTAATATTTCAACTTGTTTTTCTGTAAGGAAGTGCCTGTGATCATCCGTCTTTAATTTATGTGGTTTCGGGATATAATAAATTGGATTGAACATTGTCACTCCCTTATTGATAAGGAATTTATAAAATACAGACAATCCATTCATCTTTGTGGAAATACTGTTAGGCTGTAATCCACATTTCCCAAAATATAAAAGATAATTCTCCATTTCTGCCACTGTTATATCTGTAAGCAGCTTATCATCTAAATTTTCATGGATATAATTCAAGAAATGTAATAATAACTGAATCTTAGAACTTACAGTATTCTTTTCAAAAGAAGAAATGTTTATGTATTTCAAATATGATTGTGCCAGTTCCACATTTTCAGGATTCACTTTATTTAAAATCTCTTTTCTTTTCAATGTAACGTCTTTAAATATGCTTTCACCCATTTATACACCTCTTGATACACTGGAATTAATATTACTTTCCAAATAGAAAAAATAATTGCTTGTACCCATATTCCTTGCCAGTTCCTTCCTCATTTCTTGTAACTGTTTCATTTTATCTATATCTTTTTCTGTTTTATCATCATCATTTTTGATCTTACTCATATTTAATAATCCTCCATCAGCAATTCATAAATATCTTCTGTTATGGACTCTTTATAAGTTTCTGCCAATTCCCTTGCTTTGTCTTTGTTTTCATAAGCACGTTCAAGATAATCAAATATCTCTTTCGGAACAATCGCACAATTATTTGGATTGTACATTGTGTTGTCTTTACTTATGACACGTTTTGTAAGAAACATGGAAACATTCTGATTATCTTTGTAATTTTTATTGAACCATCTTAGAAAGTTCTGGTAATCAAGCCAGCTATTGCAACATATCGGCTTACTGCCTTTATTCAGCTTATTATTATAATCCGATTCACTGTAGCACTTATGAATCATCTTCATCCACATTTTGTATGATACGGTATTTTTATCTTCATTGGATAAATATGTACTGCTATATCCAACTCCAAGTATTTTCTTTTGTGCTGGTTTTGGCATTTCCCATAAATCATAATCAACTCCCATTACATTCTCACCTCGAATCTCATCAATGCCCTGTATACATTGCGTGGGATTTTGGAAGCGTATTCTTTTGCAACAGATTTAATATAATCTTCTTTATCTTTTTTGTACTGTGCAAAGGCTTCTTCTGCTGTCTTAAATCCTGAATGCCTGATTGTTGTAGGCTTTCCGTCCTTCTGAATATAACAAGTAGAATAATATGTATTGGATAGTTTTCTATATCCTACCCCTCTTGGCAATCCTGATTTCGATAAATTCTTTGGCGTAATTAACTGCATGATCCGCCTGGGAACAAATACACATTCTTCTGGTGCAAATTCGTTGTTATCCTGATTTAAAAGATTTCTGCATAAGTCCATAGTCTCATCGCCAACCGTATAATAATTTTCTCCAAACCATTCATTGAAATTTGCAAAATCAAGCCATTCATTACAGATAGTAATATCACGACCTTTTCTTTTTTGTCGGAATCTTTCATTATCTTCATACACAAGCCTTAACATATAAGACCACGCATGATACTCTTTCGAGTTATATACCCTTTTGTCAGTAGATGTATTGTAAGCGACATTATATTTTTTGCTTTTTTCCTCATTCAATCCCCATAAATCGTTTTCTAACTGCATCCTTATCAACTCCTTCTTTCTGCAATTCTTTCCGCATTTCTTCTGTATTGATAAAGTTATCCCTGTTTGCTTTCGCTCCACCCTTTGCAGACAGATAATCATATTTCAAAATATCCACTCCATAATAATCCCAATTAATTCCCTTTTTGAATCTCACTGCCATATGTCAAAAGCTCCTTTATTATAATTTTTCTATTTATATAATCAGTATGAAATACTGTATCTTTCAAAGTCACAAAAATTTTTGCTAAAAAAACATCTCACGAAACAATTAAATAGTTTGTTACACAATTTGTATGATGTTTTTGAAAAGTCCTCTTGACCCAACAATGCGTTTACTTTATCAAGTTCGTTTTCCAGAGGAATGCTGTAATAGCCTTCAAACTCAGGAACAGTCGATAAATAATTATTAATCGCATCTGTGATCTCCTTTTCGTTTCCAATAAATTGTTTACTCGCTACTGCTGTATCTACTAATTCTTGTCTAAATGTGTC